>Ga0207641_10002296_pt1 | contig 17784 bp, 15 predicted proteins | sample KBSSwiS62_FD_184306 | JGI IMG/M metagenome (GOLD analysis project Ga0207641, IMG submission 184306) | Switchgrass rhizosphere microbial communities from Kellogg Biological Station, Michigan, USA - KBS Switchgrass S6-2 (SPAdes) (version 2) | ecosystem: Host-associated > Plants > Roots >... | reverse complement strand
CGCTCGTCGGCCGGCCGTTCCTGCACGACCGGTTGGTGGTGGTGGCCGCTCCTGACCTGCCGAGACTGCCGGGAAAAAGCGTGCCGGGGCTGGTGCGCGGGACCGACGCAGCCCGAATCTGGACGACGGTTACGCCGACTGGGCCCACGGAGATCGAGATCGAGCCGGTGTTGCGCCTGTCATCACTGGTCATGATCCGCGACGCCGTGCGGGCGGGCGCGGGTTTGGCGCGCCTGCCGCTGTCACTGGCGCTCCGAGACATTGCCAGCGGGCGACTGGTGAGTTGGGGTGAAGTGGCGGGATCGGACATCGCCTTATGGGCGCTGTACCCTTCGCGCAGGCTGCTCAACGCCAGGGTGTCCGCTTTCCTCGATCACCTGCGCCGCGCCTTTCCACGCGCTGAGCCGGAAGAGCTTGCCGCCTATCTCGACGCCTGAACGCGCTCGGCCGCGTCCTGACCAGCATCATAGCGGTCGCCCGCCTCGTCTATCTCGCGACCATGAGCGAGCGCCCAGCCGCAAAGAGCTTCGAACGGCTCCCGCAGCGAATGGCCGAGCGGCGTGATCGCGTACTCGACTCCAATCGGGGCCGTAGGCAGAACGGTCCGCGTGGCAAATCCATTCCGCTCGAGGCGCTTGAGCGCGTCAGCCAGCGCCTTGTGGGTGATACCGTTCAGCCGCCGCTTGATCTCGTTGAACCGCGCAGGTTTGGGGCAGATCGCGATGAGGATCAGGATCGTCCACTTATCCGCGATCTTGTCGAGCACGGGTCACCGGCGCTAGCATCACGATCGACGGTGGGTTCACGCTCTGACTGAAGTGCCCGCCGCCGCTACACCTGGCGAACAGAAAAAACCTGCCCGACCGCTGACCGGACGCCCAGGGCTTCCAGTCAGCGCGAAATGGAAAGGGGCTTTCCTTTGGCCATCACATTGATATCCGTCGGGTGATGCCGATCGCCTCCAGAAAGGCCGCGTCATGGCTCACGATGAGCAGCGCGCCGTCATACGCGTTGAGTGCTGCCTCGAGCGTGCCGAGCGACTCAAAATCAAGATGATTGGTTGGCTCGTCGAGCAGGAGCAGGGGCGGCGGCGTCACTCCCCCAAGTACGCAGGCCAGCGCCGCCCGCAAGGTTTCGCCCCCGCTCATCCCCGCCACCGCTCGCTCGGCGGCCGCGGCCCGAAAGCCAAAGCGAGCCAGCGCGGCACGGCGGTCATTGTCGTCCATCTCGGGATTGAGCCGTGCAAAATTTTCGAGAACGGTCTCTTCGGCTTTCAACAGGTCCATCCGCTGGTCGAAATAGACCGAGCGGACATGCCGATCCACATGACCTGACCACGGGGTGAGCCCACCCGCGGCCAGTGCCAGAAGGGTCGATTTGCCAGACCCGTTCGGCCCCATGATGGCGATGCGCTCCGGCCCGACAATCGATAGGTTGAACTCCGTCAGCACCGGGACGCCAGGCACATGGCCGCCGGTCACGCGCTCCAGGTCAAGCACGCGCCGCCCCGAGATCAGTCCGGTCGAAGCAAGATCGACGGACCAGCGATCGATCCGTTGGATGCGCTCCCGAGCCGCTGCCAAGGCATCTCGCGTTTCCACGCGTTGGCGCTCCGCGAGACGCGCATTGCCCCCGCTACTGTTTTCCGCGCGGTTGGCGCGCGCGCCCATCAGTATCCTGGGCATGTCACCCCGCGCCGCCTTGCGTACGCCCCCGGCGTCACGCCGCTGCTGGCGTTCTCGGGTCTGTTGCGCACGGCGCTTGACCTCATCGCTGCGGCGTTCGGCCGCGGCAAGATCCTGCTCGGCGGCCGCGAGCTCGATCGCCTTCCTCTCGCGAAAGGCACTGAAACCGCCACCATAGCGCGCCGCGCCGAGGCTGCTGAGCTCGATAATGGCGTCCATGCCTTCCAGCAGCGATCGGTCGTGGCTGACGACGATCGCGCCCGCCCTCCATCCGCCGAGCAGATCGGCGACCGCCTGACGGCCATCGGCATCCAAGTCGTTGGTCGGTTCGTCCAGCAACAGGAAGTCGGGTCGCCCCAGCGTCGCCCCGGCAAGCGCCGCGCGCGTCCGCTGACCACCCGACAGTGCGGCGAGCGGGGTTTCGACGGGCACGTCGAGACCGACCAGGGCAAGCGCCGCTTGCGCGTCGGCCTCAAGCGTCCAGTCGATCTCCGCCAGCTCTTCGAGCGTTGCCGTTCCGGCCTCGCCCCGCCGCAGGCGCGCAAGATCGCCGGCGATGCCGAGCAGATCGGCGACGCTCTCCCTTCGATCGACCTGCACGATCTGGCGCATCGCGAGCACCGTGCCGTTCCGCACGACGCGCCCCCGCCCGGGCTCAAGATCGCCGGACAGCAGGCGGAGCAGTGTCGTCTTGCCGACGCCATTGCGACCGACAAGGCCCACGCGCTCGCGCGTGAATTCGAGGGATAGATCAGAGAAGAGGCGATGGCCGTGCGGCGTGGACCAGGCGACATCAGCAAGGACAAGCGAAGACATGAATCGAGGGGCTCCCAACAGGCAAGAGATGGCACTGAAAGGGAAATTCGATCACATGGGCGTCGCTACTCCATTTGGGTTATGATTAACTAGGACGCACCAAGCCCAGAGGCAAGACCCGGCTTCGAACCATGTCTACGCCCATTCCTCCGGCATCAATTCAACGGCGCCCGGTGCTTTGACGCTCGATGGCTGGTTCTGTCGCAAGCTGCCAATTAGCGCGCCGCCGGCAGCGACCAACCTTGGTCGCCTGCTGCCGGATCCGGCAAGTTTCAACCCGTCGCCGGGATCGCCGCCATTGCTGCCGTTCAGCGATCTCGATCGGAGCCCTCATAGCCGCCGGTCGTTCACCTCTCTCCTGACCCGCAGCTTGACGGTTCAGGCAGATGATGTTGGAAGGCGCACGTGAGCGACAGCCCCCCTGATACCGATACCGTGGCGCCCGCAGAAAGCACAAGCGAGCAGCGCGCCGCCGAAGCCGCAGCAATCCGACGGCGCTGGATCACGCTCGGAGAAGCGCTCGCGGTGATCGCGGTCGTCATTTCCGGGCTCACGCTCTTCAACAGCTGGAGCGAGCGCAGCGACAGCGCCGCGGCCAAGCAGGTTGAAGCACAGCAACACTCGGCCCGGGCAAGGACTCTGGTCCTTGGCGTTGCGAGCGCGCGCGATGACAAGCTCGTTCTCAGGCCCGGCAAAGCCGAGCAGTTGATCCAAAGCCAGACGGTTGTGTTCCCGACCTCGCTCGGCGCCGCGCCCGCCGAGACCACCGGTGAGCCGAGGATTGAAGCCGACTGGTTTGCCAGCGCGCTGAAGAAGGCGCGCAACGCGGCCGGCCTTCCCGACGAAAGCCGGGGTGACGAACGGCTCCCCGTGGCGATCACCACGCGGTTTCTGGTCGATGGTAAGGCCTACGAGGACATAGCTCTCTACGACATCGGCTACAGCGTGACAGGGAAGCTGCTGTTGGGCCATACTGTCGCCCTGCGGGGGCTCTCGCTCGTCTCGCGAGCGAGAGCTGCTGATGCGCAGATGATGCTCAACACGCGCTGGAGCAAACTTTTGAAGCACGGGCCCAACGATCGCAAGTAGCGGGGCGGTCTTTAGCCGCCGAAAGGCCAGACATTCAGGAGCCCTGGGCTGACCGTCGGAACCGCCCTTTCGTTCATGATTGAAATGGCCGCCATATTGTTCCTTCTGCAGTATGGCCTACGTGGGGCATCATGGAAAATCGACAGGACCACTTCGCTTACTGCGTGCAGATCTTCGGAGGCGTGACGGCCTTTTCGCGACGCATCGGTATCGATGAGCGTGCGCTTCGACGGTTCATCAATGGCGAGCGTCCCATCAGCGATGGCCTCCTTTCGGATACGACCAAGGCGTTGCGCGCGCTCATCGCCGAGGCAAATGAGGCCGCAGAGCAGATCTCAGCCACTGTACAGGCCGATCCCCGCTAGATGTAACGGGGTCCTGCCGGGGCCCGTTAAAGCGTACCCGCGAGCGCCGGTTAAGCCCGCCCCGTGGCATCATGGGCGGCGGCGGCGCATTTCATATCAAGATAGGCCTTTTCTCGCGCCTCGGCGGTCAACGCAAGGAGATAACAGCTTGCCTCCTTATAGGTCAGGAATGGCCGATCATCGACGATGATGGGGACGATTCGGCCATTGTAAATCCAGCGAAGCAAGCGCCGTTGCGGCCTGGCCAGAGTTTGATCACGGTCTTCAGTGATGGCTACATCCTGTCTCGTAACGATCTCGCGCGCCAATATCAGTCGCAAGGGCAAGGGCTGCACCGCCTTCTGCCAAACTGTGCTTTCGACGGGAAACGGGATTGGCGACGAGGCCCGCCGCCCCCTCTCAATTCAGACGTATCGCTAGTTCAACCTCTTCAGTGAACGAAAGGGTGAGATAGCCGTTTGCTGGATCGCTGACGTATTCGAGGTAATCCGGGCAGTGATCCGCATTATCCGCGATGATTACCGCGCCGTTCCGCAATCGGCCTTCTACTGAGGCAAGGACGTCCCTATACAGCGCCTTGGCACCGTCGAGCAGCAACAGGTCAACCGCCTCGGGGAGATCGGACGCCAGCGTCTCCAGCGCATCGCCCTCCCGAATCTCGACGAGATCGGCAAGCGCTCCCGCCGCGAGATTCTCGCGGGCTCGCGCAATCTTAGACGCTTCGAACTCCGTGGTGATCAGCCGGCCGCCGCCATTATCCCTGAGGGCCGCCGCCAAGTGCAACGTTGATAGACCGAAAGACAGACCGAATTCGACGATCGACCGCGCTCCGATGGCGCGCGCCAGCATATAGAGGAGCCGTCCCGTGTCGCGCGAAACCGGCAGCGCATAATTCTTCAGCGCCGCGTAGAAATCGTGATAGCAGAGCTTGCTGCGCATCATTTGCTGACGTTCGTTGGCCGAGATCGACGCGAAGACCGGATCCATCATGGGATGTGACGCTTCAGCCTCTTTGAAGAGGCGGTCGAGGAGCGGGCCGACAGGGGCAGTGGTAAGCGTGTTCATCAAGGTTCTCCTGGGCGTTTGCCTGCCGGGATAAATACGACTATTTCGTCACATTAGCCTATTCGCATTGGCGGGAAGTGGATCAAGCATGACGCGAAACCTCGGAGTTTCCTCGCGAAAACAGCCCAGGCAGGGCCGATCACACGATCTCGTCGCGGCAGTGCTCGATGCGGCTGTTCAGGTTTTGACGACTGAGGGCGAGCGTCGATTCACGACGGCGCGCGTGGCCGAGCGTGCAGGCGTCAGCATCGGGTCTCTATACCAGTACTTCCCCAACAAGGCGTCGATCCTTTTCCGTCTTCAAGCCGACGAATGGCGAGGCACTGTGGCGTTGCTGAACGGCATCATGAACGACCGGACGGTGCCGCCGCTCATCCGGTTACGTAGGCTGGTCCACGCCTTCATCCTCTCGGAGTGCGAAGAGGCGACGGTTCGCCGCGCACTGGCCGATGCGGCGCCGCTTTACCGGGATGCGCCTGAAGCGATCGAGGCCAAAGCAGGCAGCGAACGGATATTCCGGGATTTTTTAGCGGAAGCCCTCCCCCACGCAAGCGAGGGACAGCGGCATCTATCCGGCGATCTAATCAAACGCACACTCAGCGACGTCGGCGCCAGCTTTTCGGAAACGCCGCGCGAACCCGCCGAGATCGATGCCTATGCCGAAGCCATGGCGGACATGCTGTGCGGCTATCTCGAAAGATTGCATGGCGCGCTGTGATAGAACCGCCAGTGTGTTGGCAACACGCGCGGGGGATTGCCGCCGTTCGCGGGCGAAAATCTGATCCCTGATAGCTGCATCGGCTCATGAACTGGTACCGGCTCCGCTAGCGGTCGCGGAGCCGGTGACAGGTTCAAATCTCTGTCCTCTCGGATAGCGTCAGTGCGTCATCCATATCGACGCCGAGGTAGCGAACCGTGTTTTCGATGTTGGTATGGCCAAGCAGGATCTGCACTGCTCGCAGATTTCCTCTTGCCTTGTAGATGATCGAGGCTTTCGTGCGGCGCAGCGAATGCGTGCCGTACTCCCTATGATCGAGGCCAACCGTCGAAACCCATTCGTCTACCAGCCGGGCATACTGCCTTGTGCTGAGATGGCCCAGATAGTCCACGCGACTGGGAAAGAGAAAATCGTGCAGGTTGCCCCGGCGCGTTGCGAGCTATGATGTCAGGCTCTTTCGAGCTTCGGTCATGATCTCGAACTGCACCGGTCTGCCGGTCTTCTGCTGTATCACGGTCGAACGATTGTGAATGTTTCCGCCGCTGACGACATCACCGATTCGGAGTTTGACGAGGTCGCAGCCGCGCAGCTTGCTGTCGATTGCTAGGTCGAACAATGCCCGATCGCGCATGCGTCGATGCTCGTCGAGGTAGAATCGGATGGCCCATATGTCACGCGGCTTCAGAGGGCGTTTGGGGCCAATGTTCTGGCCTGCATTCCAAGGACGTCGCTCATGCACCGCAGGATCAAGGTCTGAATGTCCCATGACACTTCTCCAGTGGCCAAGATGGCCCCTCGGAGAATACGCCAATTGGGACATCGCGGAGCCCCTCCCGCCTGAATATGAGACATTTGACAGCTCGAAACGACTCCCTGAAACCTGCCCTTCATTTATCAGACTGCTGCGGCATCGCGATAGACAAGCTTGGGGACATTCCTGCCTTTCCTTCGCGAGCTGTCAAAAGGCAGATCTGGCCAGCAGCGGACAGCCGGCGTCTACCCTCGGGGCGGGATCGAATAGCGAAAGCCATACCCAGTCACCGGCCGGATGATCGACGCTTTCATCGAGCCATCTGCCTGTTCGGCCAGCTCGAGACGCGGCACCGTTAAATCGAGCGTGGGCATGTCGAGCGGGTCACCGTCGAAGCGACCGATCGTCCGCAGCAGCGCATCGAGACATTGAACAAGGAACAGCTGATGCATTTTCGTCTGCAGGATCGCGATCGTGACCACCAGCATCACTGTCACGCGTTGCCGCCGACCAATCAACAGGCTGTCGGCAAACGCCACTGACGGGATGCCCTGGTCGGAGGCATAAAGCAGTTGGTTCCGCCGATTGGCTTCATCCGCGATATAGGCCTCGATGTCGCGAGCACCCTTTTCGCTGGCGAGCGCGGCCAGTTCCTCCGAAAAATCGTGCGGCTTGAACGGTCCCGTTCGATCCGACCAGAATGTCCAGTTGAATGGCTCATCGGGGGTGCCCCAAAGTTGCTGGTCGAGTCCTGCCTGTCCGGCGATGTCGATCGATAGCTCGATCCGAGGCTCGCCTTCGACCCTCAGAGACATGGTCGGCATAGCGATGTCCTTCTCGGCAAGCTTGTCTGCAACCGCCGTGATGAACGGCCAGATCGCCGCCTTATGCTGATGCTGACGCTCCTTCAGCCGTTCGGCGTTGGGGTATTTTCGCACATTGAGCGCACGGATCACTGCAGTCGCCGCTTCCTCCTCGGCCGTGATCGCGCGGAACAGCGACATTTCGGCGTCGATCGGATGCAGCGTCCATGCCTTGCGTAGGTGATTGAGCGCGCCGCGGCAGGCATGCCGGACGCGCGGCGGATTAAGCTTCTCGACCGCTTCCTCAAGCCGCAGATGCATCTCGTCCAGCGGGAGTTCCGCGGGCCGGTCGGGATCGGGGATGAAGGGCGGTGCGGGCGTACGCGGTGTTTTCGCCATTGCCGCCGCCCTAATAATATCGTTCGTAATCACCCTGCAGCCCGGCTTGGGCAGCGAGGTCGTCGACCGCCTTAATAGTCGTCGTCAGCAAATCGCGCATACGATCTGGCTCATCCCAATAGTCGCTGCCATGCTTGCCGCCGTGGAATAAGTTATTTCGGACGGTGTTCGCGAGCCGCACCACCCGTTCAAGATTGGTTGCACTGGCATTGAAGCCGACATCGCGGAAAGCGAGTTCGCCCTCGCCGACGATTTGGCGCTGCGGCTTCGCGTCGATCAGAGCCTGACCGGCGGACGTAAGGTGATAGGCGTCGCGGTTCTTTTCGATAAACCGATCCCAGCTCACCTCGGCTTTTGCGCCTTCTTCCGTCGATTTGAGGTACCGCGCCTCCTTCAGCGCAAATTCGAAGCGCGAGAACCAATAGAAGAAATCGAACGCTAGGCGCTTGAGGTCATCGGGGATCTGATCGTGGCGCATGCCCTATCCTCCAAGCACTGCACCGGACGAATGAACGCTCCAAAGTCGTCTGCGCGGCATTCTCGGCGTCATCGCTTAAACTCCCAATAGTCGGCGGTTCCACTCAGCGCCTTGCGCAAACCAAAGCGGCGGTCGGGCGCTGTATCGCCCTGAATCAGCTCGTGAATGTCGCCGAGCACCGGGCGCATCTCCGCCGCATAACCATGCCCTATCAGGCCTAGATTGACGCGACTAGCATCGACCGTATCGACGCCGGGGACCACGGCGACCGGGGGCGAGAGACCGACCCGCGCGTAACGATGCAATCCGCGTGAAAGCCCAATCGCCTTGTCGTTATTGGTGACGTACAGCGTGGTGCGAGTGGACAGCTGGCCGTAAGCGGCCGCGAGATTGCGGAACACTTGCGCATCCACGTCCGGGGCGGCGAGAAACACTTGGCCGAACCGGATCGGTGTCGCCGATGCTGCGGCGCTGGCAATCGCATCCATCGCGCGCAGCAAGCCCCGATTGCCCATCGAGTGCGCGATGATATGCACCGCGCTGGCGCCCGAGCGCTGGGCGAAATCGACGAGGAAAGCGCGGATCGCCGGCTCGCTGCCATCGATCGCGGACTCGTCGCCGCTATAGCCCGCACCATAGCCGAGCGACGGCCAGGAGAAGAACGCGGCGGGACCCTTGTGCGCAAGATCGACCTTGAGCTGCGCCGTCCGGCGCGCAGCATCTTCAAACTTGGTGTTGAACCCGTGCAGGAAGACCAGACCCTGCTGGTCGCGGGGATCGAGCGTAGTCACCGTATTCGCCAGAAGGGACCAAAATTGGCGCTCGCCAATCACATCGACGCGCTGGAGCTTGACGCGGTTGTCGCCTTTAATGAGGCGGCCAAACAGGCCACGGCCCAGCGATCCCATCGCCCGGTCTTCGGGAACGAATACACGGCATTGGCCATAAGTAACATCGTCCGACCGTTCGCCGGGAAATTGACCGCGAGCGTTGCGCTGGCGGTTTGTCCCGAACCAGACCTCGACCTCGTGTACGTCGGCGGGAGCGGAACCGGTCATGCGAGCGAAACCGCCGCCGCCCCGGTCGAGCATTTGGGCACGATGTCGTGCAGCGCGGACCCCGTCCCGGCGCCGGTCGATATGGTCGCGGACGCTGGTCAGGGCGTCGCGGAGTCCCCCGTCCGGTGCAAGCGACCGCAGTTGAGCGGCCATGCGCTTGAGCGTGTTTTCGGCGCGTTGAACACGATAGGCCGCGGCAGCGGGCGAATAGGGATCCCCCACGCCCATCCCCAGCAGCGGTCCGGCGGTATCCTCACCGATCGTCGGCTCGCCCGCCGCCAGTCCGCTTCCATCGACCGCGCGATCGAGAAGCTCCGCATCGTCCTGCCGCTCATCGGCGAGCGTCATGTACAAACCGGCATTGTCCGCCGCATCCTCCATCTTGGCGTAGCTGCGGTATCGATTCACGACGAACCTCAGGCCGAAACGCAGATCGGCGACTGCGGCGGCAGTCAAAGCCATGAAATCCTCCCTCCAGAAGCTGCGGCAAGCATGAGCCAGTCTTCGATATATGTTTGTATCTAACGTAGGACCGAGCGTCAGACCGTAGCAAGTGCTGGGTTGAAGATTGCCAGCCCAACCGCCCTCCTATCGGTAGCCTTTTGCCGCGCGATCGGTCATTGATAGCGACGCGATAAGTGGAGGGTGGCAAGTTCAACGCTCGGTTCGGTCAACGGCTACACATTTGCTGCGCTAGCTCGACGGAGGCCGTCGGTCGCGTCCTGACCGGCGAGACACGCTCAGGCTTTTAGATACCTGCCGGGCTGTACGATCAGTTGAAGGCTCAAGCGCTCAGTATCGCGAACAGCTTCTCCCACCGGTCGACATAGGCCGACGGCACCGCCGATATTCCCTTCGTCAGAAGAGACTGCTTGATCTTCTTTGAAAGTTCTACCTTCCAGCCCTGTTCAAGCGTGACACCCTGCCCACTGGCCCAAGCCTCGATTTGGCCGATGATGGGTGTATCAGACTTGGCGACGTCAGCAAACTCGACCTCGGCATCCCGATAACGGCGGTCTATGACGCCTGCGGTGACTTCGACCGGGATCAGGTCCTCGATTTCCGATCCGGAAATTCCCGTATGGTCGTCGATGACGATGACCCGATCCGTCGCCTCCTTGTAGAGGCTAGAGCTGATCTCCTTCGCCAGCTTCTTGCCCATCTCGTCACCATCCAACACGATGAGGGGCAAGGTCTCGTCCCGACCAGTGAGGATGCTCGCAACCATGCGCGTATTCTTCGTGCCCCCGGCTGGCGGGAAGACCAGTTCGCGGGCAGGCTTCAGCTTCCCCGAGGAGATGAGGAGAGTCTTGATCGTCGTGAGATAGTGCTGATCGGAACTGCCCTCCACGATGACGGGCTGGCAGCCAAGCATGAGGCTGTCTGCGACGCTCAATCCAAGGGCCGAGTGGACGGCATAGGCGGCTCCCTGTTGGCCTTCCGATCCCTTGCGCAGGTCTGACGTGGCCTTCGTCGTGCCCTGCTGGTCGACATAGACCTTCCTTGCGCGGTCGAGACGGTCGGCATGCACAAGGAATGGCGAATGGGTCGTGTAGATCAACTGGTTGGTGGCAGAGAGGCTATCGAAGAACTGCGAAAGATCGAACTGCGCCAGTGGATGAAGCGACAGTCCGGGCTCGTCCAGCAGGAGAACGGAATTGTTGTGGTCCCCGTCGACCTCGCTTTCCACGAGAAAGACTAGGTAGAAGCTGAGGAACCACTGGAGGCCAGTGCTGCGACCTTCGAGCTCGACCTCTGCCGGCCGCCTGTCGTCGGCTACCCAGATGCGGAAATGATTTCCGTCCGCCTCGAAGCGGAACCTATAGTCGCCCTGCTTCCACCATTCCTTGAATTTGGAGGTGAGGGTCGTGCCTGCCGACTGGAGAAGGATCGAGCGCTCGCGCTTTTTCTCGGCGACGGCGGCGATCTCCTCCTCTGTGGGGCGGCCGGTATTGGGATTCACGGTCTCGTCACGACCGAGTTCGAGTATCTCGTTTGGAGAGAGACGGACGAAGCTGAAAAGCACGCGCAGCGTCCGCGCCTTAGCGGCTTCCTTCTCACCAAGATCGTTGCGCGCGAGATTCTCGACGACGTGCGGCAGGTAGATTTCAGAATCGAGGTTCCCGTAGTTCGAGTAATAAACGAACCGGGGCATGCGACCGAGGACGGTGTCCCGGACGGTCTCGAGGTCGCCAGGATTGGGGGCGGAGGTCTTCGCCTGCAGCTCATCGATCTGAGTTGCGAGTGCCTCCAGTCGAGGGAATATGCTGCTGGACTTCGCAACCGCTTCCGGCGCCATTGAGCGGAGGCTCACGGCCAGACCTTCCAAATCCGTCGCCTCAAGCGGCGCCTCTGGAACTTCACCGATCATCCGCTCTAGTTCGGCGACCAGTTCAGACTTCTGAACTTCCTCCTTTACTAGCGCGCTCATACCTTTGATTTCCTGCACGGCGTCGCTGATAAAGCCGGTGACGTCCGCCGAAGGAACGCTGGTCGAATGCACATGGTCCGGGAAGCGCACCGAATACCGATTGTCGTAGTAGCGCTCGACTCTGACGGTCTTCGTCTCCTCGGGAGATATGCCGGCAGCGGCGGCGAGTTTGACGCCCAGAGCTTCGGTCGAGAAGTCGGCGGTGATGAAGCAGTAGTCCTGGGGACGTTCACGGATCTCCGCGAACATCGTCTTGGGGAAGTCGGATGTCGCCCTAATGTCCCCCTCCCGTGCCGGCTTGAGTTTCCAGAGCGGCAGGAGGAGATTCGACTTACCGGATTCGTTGACGCCTATGAGCGCGGTGACATCGTTCGCCTCGATCCATCCACTATCCGTCACCGACCTGAAATTCGTCACACGATACTGCAGCAGCCTCATTGCACGCTCCCCCTCACCCTGATCTTAACCCTTACCAGCCGTCATGTTATGGCGCCACCGTTCGCGTTCCATATCTGTTCGTTTTTATTCGCTCTAAATGGCACATCCCGACTTTCACCCTGTCTCGATTAGTTGGCCAGCATGTTCAACAATATACCGCACTCGACACCGTTCTAAGATCGCTCACGCCAATGAAACCAGCTAACGGACGGGCAGGTAGCAGGACACCTGTCAGTCGCTGCGAGCGTCCAAATTTAGGGCGGGACCTGACAGTGCGGAATTACGATTCAGGCCGCTAACTGCCGGCAGAGCGCTCAGTGCTGCAATGGCCGCTTTAGGCGCGAGCGGTCGTTCTCGCCGGCTGATGAGAATGGCGTGAATTGGCGTCGTCGGAGGTCCCGTTGCAGCGGATGAGCGCGATCGGGGTGATCGCAGATCAATCGACCCAGGGCAGCGTGGTCGTCTTCAGGAAGTGTTGGCGATTCTCGATTAGGTCAGCGGACAAGGCCGCGAGCGGATCGACCACATCGGCTAGGAAGTTTTCCAAGGCCTGCTGCCGCACGAACGTTACCATGAACGATCCTGACAGCTTGCCGGACTTTAGCTCGCGCTGAAACGAGACGTGGTCGACAGCGACTGGAGAGGGTTGTTCTGCCGTGGCATCGATGAGGAACAGATCGCCCGAGGTTACGACTAGCGGGAAGAATAGCCAAGTGTAGCGCCACTCGTCCGGACGGGATGCCTTCGGCACCTCCCTGCGCCGCGCATTCAGCGCTTTCGCCATCGGATAGAAAATCGCATCGTAGAGGCCGCCATGGTTGGCGTGCCAGCCTCCGCCCTTGCGGTCGATCCGGCAGAACTGCACTGCCTTCCAGGGGCGAACGTGCGCGTCGAACACTTGGTCGAAGCCGAGATGGTGGAAGGCTCTGACCTCGCGAGTCATGCCTTTGCCGGGCTCAAGTTCTTTTTTCATCTCGTAGCGGTAGGGAAAGAGAAACTCCTCTGGGTAACGGTAGCGATCCGCAGCATTCTTAGGCCGCGCGATGAACACGAAGGGGTTCGCGCTATTCTTGCACTCAACAAGGAGCTCGACATAAGCGGAAAGTTTGGCAGCCTCGTCGAAGGAGGTGCGCTTCACTGCGACCACGTCGATTTCGCGCGACTTGCTCTCGTCAGGGTCCTCGAAGGCGACATTGGTGCGCACATGGAGTCCGCGCTGCTCGAGCCGGGTCGCCACCTCCTGCTCCATTAGATAGCCCGACTCATTGATCGCGGCCATGATCTCTTCATTGCTCGGTCCCGCGCCCATGCCATCCCTTTGCCCTAATCGTCCGCCCTCGGCAGCAAGGCGTCGTTTTTACTATCAGATCGTGACCGCGTCAGTCACCGATTGTATCGCTGTTCACCATTGTCATTGATGTCGCAGCCGCCACGGTCGGATGCTCGCATGCGAGAGGGGAGAACAAAGAGCGAAAAGGTTATTGCCGGATCGGCTTGTCGACCCCATCTTCACCGATCAGAGCAAAGGGGATTCATGACGCTCGAAGACGAGATCATTCAGGCGTTCGAAGCGGGCCAATGGCTCGAATTCGTCAGTGGCTATAATCTGCGCGACGACGCCGACGAAGCGTCGATGCGCACACTCGCCATTGGTCTCCACAATTCTGGCCGTTTCGATCTGCTGACCGCGATCGACGGGTTCGACGGTGATGGCGACAGTTTCCGTTTCTACGAGATCCAGCAATTCTACTCCGACACGCTCCCGCAACTTGCGGCAGAACCGGAGGCGATGCTGAAGGCGGTCAGACGGCTGGTCGAGGAAGGCGGTCCCAACCGCGACGGCGCCTTCATCGCGCTGCCCTTCCGCGATTGGTGCAAGGGCACTGGCCGCGCCACCGCCATCGCCGCATTGCTCGATTTCTCCGCAACGCGCGACGGCTGGTATCTTCGTCTGGCGCTCGAAGGGGCATCGACAGATGATCCCGGCGGTGCGCTCGACTGGGCGCTCGCGCTGATCGCGGATAAACCCGGACCTCAGCGCATCGCCGCGCTGGAAGCGCTGGGCTCGCTTGGTCCAACCCCGGCGCTCGCAACGCATGCGATCGCCGCACTAAGCGATCGGCTCGAACACGAAGCCGACGATCAGATCCTCGGGCTCGGCATCTATGCCGCGATCGAGCTGCACGGCCGCGGCGAACAGGCCAACCCGGCCGACACTGCAAAGATCGTCGCGATCGCCGCGACGCGCGGCGGCACCGAGATGCGCCGCCGGGCGATGCAGGCGCTCTGGTTCCAGTGGAAGGCGATCACTCCAGCGATCCTCGATCAGCTCATCGGTATCGCCGAGACCGTCGAAGGCAGCGATGCGATCGCAGTCGATCATCTTGACCACGCGCTTTACCAGATGACGTCGGGCGAGGATGTCGAGCGCGCGATCGCGATCGTGCGCACATTGCTGTCCGCTAATCGCGGCACGCTCACCGTCCACAGCTTCGACAGTTTCGAGCATCAATTGCTGACCAAGCATCGCGCGCGGTTCGACACGCTCGCGGTCGAGTGGTTCGTCAGCGGCGATCGTGCGCTCGGCGAAGCGGTGATGGCGCTGGTACGTAAGGTCCATGGCGCGCCGATGGTGCTGCGCCCTGACCTCACGCCCTTCGGCTATGGATCGGCCGAACTCATCTTTCTGGCGCGCAAAGCGGTCGGCTATCTTTTCGCGACCCCGATCAGCGCGGCATCGCTGCTGATGGCGATCATGCGAACCGGCGTCGGCGACGCCATCAAGGGCGCGACCGAGCTGCTGTTCGATCCGCTGCTGGTCAATTATTCGGGCGAGTTGGGCGAGCATCTGCGGGAAGCCGCCAAAGACATCAACGATCCGGCTAGCCCGCATGTCGCGGCAGCCCTCCAGCAGCTCGAGATTTATCTCGACGGGCTGCGCGCGGTTGGCCGCGTAAAGGCGCTCGACCCATCCGAGCGCGAGCGGATGATCGAATGGCGCCGCCGTCAGCAGGAGATGGAAGAGGCGATGAAGGCCGGCGAGAAGGAGTCGATCTTCTCGCAGCTCGCGACCAAGGTCGTGCTGCTCTACGGCAACCGCTCGATCACCTATGTCCCGCCGTTCGGCGATGAGCCTGGCCCCGAGCGGCGCATGGTCACCGAGATGCAGAGCCACCATCATAGCCACGAATATGCGCGCATGATCGTGGTCGATCCGCACGGGATCGACCTCATGCTGCGGCATTTCCGCGTCGAGCGGCTGCCGACATGAGGCTGATGATCCGCGAGTATCTGGCGTCGCTGCGCGAGCGTGGCGAGCTGGATGCGATCCTGCCCGATCTCCTGACCGAGATGGGCTATCGAGTCTTTTCGCGCCCGAGCGTCGGCACGCGCCAGCATGGTGTTGATATCGGCGCGGTTGGCCACGACACCGACGGGCAGGAGAAGGTCTTCTTGTTCTCGGTGAAGGCGGGGAACCTCACCCGCCAGGACTGGAATGTCGGGCAGCAGGCGTTGAAGCCCTCGCTCGATGAAATCCTCCACGTCTATTTGCGCGCACGGCTTCCGATCGAGCACGCTCAGCTTCCCGTTGTCGTCTGCCTCACTTTCGGCGGCGGGATCGACGAGAGCGTCCGCTCGGATGTCGAAGGCTATATCGACTTCAACTCGAATGATCGGGTCAGCTTCAGGCAATGGGACGGCGATCATCTCGCCGCGCTTATCGACGAAGGTCCCTTACGCGAAGGTCTGATGTCGGGCGATTTGCGCGGTCATCTGCGCAAGGCGGTGGCGATGGTCGAGGAACCGGAAGTGGCGATGAGCCATTTCGGGCAGCTGATCCGAGTACTGACCGACGAAGCCAAGCCGAAGAGCGCAGATCGGCTGCGCCGCGTGCGGCAGATGACCCTATCGCTGTGGATCATGTTCGGCTGGGCGCGCGAGGCCGAGAATGTTGAAGCGCCCTATCGCGCGAGCGAGATCGCGCTGCTACACACGTGGCAGTTGTTGAAACAGGATATCGGCAAAACCACCCAGGCGGGTGAAGCCGCTGGTCTCGCGTTCAATGCGCTGGTCGAACTGCACCATGCCATCTGGGGCGAACTCTACGCCAAGGCAATCCTGCCGCATGCCGATACCCAGCACGGCATCTCGTCGGCGATCCGCTCGATGAGTGCCGTCGATGTGAACCTCAAGCTCTTCGACATGGTGGGCCGGATCGCGCTGCGGGGGCTTTGGCTGGTTTGGCTGGCCAGTGATTTTGCGAAGGCCCCGCAGCTTGTGTCCGACGGCGACCAGGCGGACGCGATTGATGAACTCGCGCTCCAGCTCGTGGCGTTGATCCGCAACAACCCGGCGCTGTTGACGCCGATCGCCGACTGGCAGGCGATCGACATCGGGCTCGCGATCACCTTTCTCGCCTGCCGCAAGCCGTTCCACGACGCGATCGGCCAATGGGCCGACAGCCTCTCGGACAAGGCATGGTTCGCCTATCGCACGCATGGGGCCTACCCGACCCGGCACGCGAGCTACTGGTATCTGGTTTCGCACCCGGCGAGCAGCAGCGACGAATATCGCCAGGAGTCTACCGAGGGGAGCGTGCTCTATCCGATGCTAGCTTTCTGGGCCGAGGCGCTCAAGCGCGAGGACGTGCTCGACCGGATCGTCGACTTCAAGAACGAGGACCTGCCACACTGCAATTTCCAGATGTTCCTACTCGATCAGGACAGCGAGGCGCAGCTCTATCTTGGCGATGATCGTCACGGCTCGGTGTTGTGCGATGTCACCCCCAAGAAGGGAGAGACACGCACGCTGTTCATGGCGCGGCGCGAATGCGAAGCCATTACCGATTACGATCGGCTCTCGGCGGTCGAGCTTGGCCATTGGCCTATCGTCCTAACAGCCTGCCGGTTGCATCGCATGCCGGTGCCGCCGCAACTTTGGCTCGATATCATCGACGCAGTCGCTAAGGACGATGATCGCCCCGTTTCCGCTACACCCCCTCCATTAAGCGCCCCACAGCCGACACGTAGCCCGATTCCCAGGCGCCGCTGGCGCCCGATGCTGCGGGCAAGCACGAGCCGCCCCGCTGTCGCTGCCGCGGCGCTCGACGATCACGAAATCGCGCGTGCCTGCTCAATGCACATCGCTCTAGGCTACGCCCAAGTCGATTGAGCGCAGCTGCGGTTGGTACCGGTCCGGTGCTTGTCAGTTATGCTAGGTTTCTTGCGTCGCCTCAACGTTACCGACGGGGCGACACCGCGCGGTACATCAAAGCCCAATTGCACAAGGGCATGAGAGACAGAAACGTGCGTACACGTCAGTTCAGCGCTAACTTGCAAGGTAGCGCCGTCAACTTCCCACACCACAAGGATCGTAAGAGCGAACTGACCACTTTTAGGATGCTGCGGGATTAGCGACTATGGCCTCTTAAGGGGGCGAATCCGACGCGTCGTTTCGCTGCGGGGAGTGTCCGCTATCCCAATCGCGCTCCTGAAAGGAGCCGTTCCGGACTGTCCAACGAAGCAGACCTACCGGGCTGGGAGTTTAACAAGCGCCTTCAGCTGCGATACGGGTATCACGGTCGCGCTGCCAATTTTTACGACCTCAATCGTTCCATCAGCGATAAGCTCGTAGAGCTTTGACCGGCCGATGCCGATCATGCGACAAGCTTCGGGGATGCGCACTGCG
>Ga0207641_10002288_pt1 | contig 17844 bp, 18 predicted proteins | sample KBSSwiS62_FD_184306 | JGI IMG/M metagenome (GOLD analysis project Ga0207641, IMG submission 184306) | Switchgrass rhizosphere microbial communities from Kellogg Biological Station, Michigan, USA - KBS Switchgrass S6-2 (SPAdes) (version 2) | ecosystem: Host-associated > Plants > Roots >... | reverse complement strand
CACCAACCGGCATTTCGATGTCATTGGTGCCAGGCCGGTCCGAACTGGCGAAGGATCTCGAACGCCGCGCGGCGGTTCGCCTTCTCGTTGGGATGGGCATCGAACGGACTGACCCACATGCGCTGTGGCGGCTGAAACGTCGAAAACGCCGCGAACAGATCGAGGTACGGCACGTGCGCCTCCCCGCAGATGGCTCTCGCTCGATCGTGCAGGTAGCCGAACGGATAGTCCGACGGCTTCGAGCCCATGGCGTCCGGCGCCGGGAAGAAGACCACGCCGCTCGACACCCCGGCGGCCGCGGCGCGATCGAGGAATTGCCGCAGCATGCCGGAGCCTTCCTGAGCGTCAGGTAAATGCGGGTCGCGCAGATACCGCGCCAGATAGCCCGGATAACTCTCCGAGAGGCCCGTCGCTTCCTGAAGTTGTGTCCAGCGGCCGAGCAGAAGTTGGTAGAGCAGCGATGACCGCCCCAGTCGGCTGTCCAGATCTGACGGCAGCAGCGGGTGAGTCTTCGGCCGCTGCATGTTCGCGGTCTCGAAATCGTTGATGTACAGCTGCAGGAGCACGAAGTCCGGATGAAGCGTGAGCACCAGATCGAGCGCGTTCAGGTGTTCGGGCAGGTTGTTGCCAGGATGGCCGAAGTTCAACACCTCATAGCGCGCACCGAGAAAACCCTCGAGCAAATCCGAAAAGCGATCGCGCACCTGGACGCCCTGACCCCACGTGAAGGAATCGCCGACGATGGCGATCCGATAGCGGCCGGGGACTTTCGGCCCGACTTCGCGTTCGCGAAAGCCGAGGCTGTTGATGACAACCGTCGGCCCACCGCCGCGTCGCGCGATGTAATCGCCGGCGTTGCCGCTGGAGGTGGCGTGTCTGAACACGAATCGCGTCGTGAATTCCGCGAGGATGAGCGCGCCGATTATCACCCCTAACGAGAACGCGGCCCGCAGCGCGGCCGCGGCGACGCGCGCGCGACCCCGTCGTTCCACGCTGCGCGTCAACGCGACGCCGGCGACACCTGCGAGAAACAGAGCGTCCGCCGCGACGCCGTAGTCACCCAGCCACGCGATCTGGTATTGGTCGTGGAGCACGAGTGCCAGCCAGGCGGCGAAGACCACCGACCAGCTCGCGATGCCGAACCAGTGAAGCGGACGCCGGCCTACCCCTGGCGTGATCTCAGGCGCCGACATCGTCCGGATCTGATGGCGTCACCATATCCTCAATCTTGGAGACACAACGCGACACGATGCGGAAATCGTATCACGCGCTACGATGCGGTTCCGTTGCGCGGCCGCACCCAAGCGTCATCGCGCGAGGATCGTTCGCTTCAGCAGATTCCAATAGGCGGTCAATAGCCGCTCATAGAGCGCCTTGCCCCGCCGGACCAGGGCGTTCGCCACGAAATCCTCCCGCACGACAATCGGAGCGCTGACCAGTAGATCGCGATCCGCCTTCACGCGGATTCGGTTCGCGCGAGCGCGATCGCGCGGCAGAGCCGGCAGCATCGCCAGCAGCCCGCCGACGGCGCGGAGGTAGGTGAGGCCGTGACCCTTCGCCACGAGGATTATGAATTGGAGCGGTTCGTAGATGAGCAACATCGGCACCAGACAGACGATCGTGCGCACCTGATAATTCTTCAGGATGAAGTGCCAGCGATTGCGAATCTGGTAATAGAACAGCCAGGCGCTGCGCGGGCGGCTGTTGTGGAGCACGAGCGATTGCGGCGGCTCGAGAATCTTGTAGCCTGCCATTTTGATCCGGTGAGTGAAGTCGCCGTCTTCCTTGCCGATGAAATACCGCTCGTCGAAGAGGCCGACCTCGATCGCGGCCTGGCGATCCAATAGCAGCGCGCACGTAGGTGCCGCCCCGATGTCGCTCGGTTCGGGGCCCCGCTCGACAAGCGGCCGATCCAGCCACGGGTTCACTGCCTCGCAGATGTAGTGGATCGCGCCGCCGGCGTATTGAATGATGTCGGGCCGGTCGCCGTGGACGACCACTGGGCTGCCCACCTTGATCGTCGGGTCGTCGGCCATCGGCGCACGAAGCAGCGAGATCGTGTCGGCTTTCACGCGAACGTCCGCGTCCATGAGAAATATGAACCGTCGCGTCGACTCCGTGATTCCGAGATTCCTTCCGGGGCTTGGACCGTCGTTGCGCTCGAGGCGTCGAACGCGCGCAACCGGCCACTCACGGGCCAGCCAGGCGCCCGTGCCGTCGGTGCTGGCCACATCGACGATCGTGATGTGGTCGGCCGGGCAACCCGCCGCGGCCAGCGATGTGAGCGTCGCCGGCAGCGCAGACAGGTTGTCGTGCGCGACAATCGCCACGTCGACGTCGTCTGGAAACGTCATCGGACCGTCGTGAAGAACCATTGACGCGCGCGGCCCGGGAGGCACGTGACGAATTTCCCGTTCAGCCGCATCAACCGAAATCGGTCGTCGCCGGCCCGCACGGCGCGACGGCGCAGCGGCCGTTCGGCGAACGCCGTGATGTGTCCCGTGTCGGCGATGAGCCGGCTGGCGAGCGTGCCGGCAATGCCCCAAGGCAGAGCGACGTGTTTCACCGAATCGACGCCGAGCCCGGCGTTCAGCTCCTCGCGACCGCGAGAGAGTTCGTCCCGCATCACGGCTGCCCGTTCGTCATCGGACTCGTATGTGCCTGTCGCGCCGGCCGCAGCACGCGTGAGCACCGCCCGCCAGTCCGGGCGGGCGAAGAACACCGCGCCCCCGGCCTTGGCGACGATGTCGCGGCAGCGGTCCTCGGCGCGGCCGTCTGGCAGAAAGCGTCGGGCGTCGGACATCCGCGAGCGCCGCAGAAATAGCGGCGCTCCAAGGGCGTCCGGCTGGAGAAAGCGCGGGGTTCCTGCGGTGGTCGACGAGATCAACGGGCGATTAAGGATTGACTCGGCGACGTAGGTGGGAGTGACGAAGCCGGCAACCGTCGCGGTGGCGAAGATCATGAGGTGCCACCGGGTGTGAGACTGGACGTCCAAGACGCCGCTCGCGCACATCGCGCGCAGCTGCGGCCACGTGACGAACCGGCCATCGGCGTCGTTGACACGGCCGGGAATCGCGAAGACCGTGGCGCGCAGCCCGAGCTGGCGCAGCAGCGGAAACGCCGTGCTCCACACGCCCGCCCACGCATCGTCGAAGGTGAGCGCGACCGCGCGCGGACCGGGCGAGACACCGTCGATGACGAATCGCGCGATCTCGTCGCAGGTAATGGTGCGGTAGCCGTTGTCAGCGAGATAGTGCAACCGCGGCTCGAGCCAGTCTCGCGGCTCGTCGTGAAAATGAAACACCGGCACCTGCGTGCCGACCGAGCCACCGAACAGAAACGCCGGATAGCAGCCTGTGGCGACGTCGAGCAGGCCGCGCATCGCGCCGCCGCGCTCGGCGAAGGGTACGGGCACGCCTGATCTTAGCATTGCGAGTTATCATCGCTCGCGTGTCCTCGCGCGAAGCGGCCGCTGTCGGAGCGATTCTCCTCGTCGTCGGTCTTGCCGCCGCGATCTCCGTCGACGTCGTCAAGACCGGCTTCGGCATCAAGGGTGATGAGGCGACGTATGTGTCGATGGGGCTCAGCGCGGCGTACGATCGCGACCTCACGTACGAACGGCGCGATCTCGAACGGTTCTTCGGCCTCTACAAGTCCGGACCCGACGGCATCTTTCTGAAGCGCGGCCGAGCGATCCGCGTGCGCGTCGATACGACGCCGTTCTTTCTGCATCTTGTCCAGACGCCGGATCGCCTTCACAGTCGTCTCTACTTCGGCAAGGCGCTGGTGTACGGCGTCGTGGCCGCGCCGTTCGTGTGGCTGTTCGGCCTGAACGGATTTCTCGTCCTTCACGTGCTGCTCTTGTTCGCCGCCGGCGCGTGTGGCTACCGTTTTCTCGCCGCGAGGTCGCGACCGGGCCCGGCGCTCGCATTGGCGCTCGCATTCATCGGCGCGAGCTGCGTGACGGTGTATAGCGTCTTCCTCGCACCGGAGATTTTGAATTTTTCGCTCGTGATGGTCGCGTATTTCTGCTGGCTCTACAAGGAAGTCCGGCCAGAAGCGGCCGGATTCCTGAACAGTAGGCGCAGCGACGTCCTGGCCGCGACCCTCCTCGGCATCGCGACCTATTCGAATCCCCGTCACGCCTTCCTCATCGCGCCACTCGTCGCCTGGTTCTGGTGGCGTCGGCGATGGATTGACGGAATTGCAGTCGGCGCGGTGTTCGTGGCGGTCACGGCGCTGCTGTTCTCGGCCACCGCGCTCAACACCGGCGAATTCAATTACCAGGGAGGCGAGCGCAAGTCGTTCACGCTCGGTGCGTACCCGTTCGACGGCGCACGCCCCGACCCGTGGCAGGTGGCTGGAGCAGAGAAGAGCACCAACGACTCGGATGCCGATACCGTGTTTCGGGATTTTGTGAATCGGTTCAGTCACAACGTCTGGTATTTCCTCGTCGGCCGGCACTTCGGTTTCGTACCGTACTTCTTCCCGGGCGTCGTGGTTGTCGCGCTGTGGCTGTTCTCGAACGAGCGCACGCGGCCGTGGCGCGCGTTCACGCTGCTGGCGGTCTGCAGTTCGGCGGTCGCGCTGCTCGTGCTCGCGCCGTTCACGTGGTCCGGAGGAGGAGGCCCCCCGGGCAATCGCTATTTTATGAGCGTGTATGCGGCGATGCTGTTCGTGACGCCGCCGCTCGACTCATTCGCACCTGCGCTCCTCGCCTGGGCGGGAGGATCGCTCTTCACGGCCAAGATGCTGCTGAACCCGTTCGTCGCGGCCAAGCACCCGAGCGAGACGACCGAACGCGGCTTCGCTCGACGCCTTCCGGTCGAGCTGACGATGGCGAACGATCTGCCGATCATGCTGGAAGGGGGGCGGGCACATGCCTGGTTCAGCGACGTGCTGATGTATTTCCTGGATGAGCATGCGCACACGCCTGAGAAGATCGATGCCGACGGGCACGAGGGCGTCTGGATCGCGGGGAACGGCCGCGCGGATATTCTGGTGCGATCGGAGTGGCCCATCGACCACTTGACGATCACGGCGAGGTCGCCGATCCGGACGACGTTCGTTGTCTCGATGGGAGGGGCCGAATCGCGCGTGATTCTGGAACCGGACCGGCCTGTCACATTCGATCTTCCTGCGGCAGGCGTCCGAGACCTGCGGAGCTACGCCTATCTTCTGAAGGCTCGGTCGCTCGAGGGATTCACGCCCCATCTGCGCGATCCCAGTAACCCCGATTCCCGCAACCTGGGCGTGCTGATTCAGTTCACGGCCGTGTCGAAATAGCACGCGGTGACGTCGGGGGCGCCGAGAGGCACTGCCTTACGAGCGGCGGCGAGAGATGTAGACCGCGGCGCCAGTCAGGGAAAACAGGATGATCAGCGCCTGGCCGATGAGCGACATCGCGATGGCCGACTCGATCGGCTGGCCGATCCGCGAAAAATAGATCGAGAAGGTCGCCTCCCGTACGCCGAAGCCACCGAACGACACCGGCAGCATCTGCACGACAAATGAGATCGGCACGATGACGGCGACATCCGAGAGCGCCACGTTGAGGTGCAGCGCGTAGGTCACCGCGAAGTAGTACAGGACCATCGTGCCCTGGACGAAGACGGCCGTCGCAAAACAGCGCGCGAGCGTCCCCGGACGCGCGCGAAACCGCGTGAGCACCTCGATGAGCGTGTCGATGCGGCCGCCGACCCACTCCGGATGGAAGACCGTGAGCGGCTGCAGCAGGCGGCTGAATCCGACCGGCGCGAAGACCGCGGGCGCGGATGCGGCCGCACCGGCGAGGAGGCCCGCCCACAGCCACATCGGCCAGATCGGCAGCGCTGCCGGATGGACCGCGCCCGCCGCCGAGGCGCCCACCGCCGCGACGAAGATCAGCGCCATCAGGCCGAGGACGCGATCCATCAATACGACTGTCGCCGCCAGCGTTCTCGAGCGCGCCGCGCGCGCGGTGTCGCTGATGCGAATCACGTCGCCGCCGATGTTGCTCGGCAGAAAATTGTTGAAGAAGCTGGCGACCAGGAACGAGCCGAGGAGCCAGCGGGGGCGCAGATTCACCTCCTGCGCGCGCAAGAGCAGGTGCCAGCGCCAGGTGCTCGCGATCATGTTGACCGCGTAGATCGCCAGCGCCACCGCGAACCACCGCAGTGAGGCACGGCGGGCGATCGCCCACAGCTGCGCCACGTCGATCTTGGAGAACAGCAGACTCAGCAGAACGATGCTGACGACGATCTTGAGAGCCAGCACCACGTAACGGCGCGCAGAGGATGGGCCGGCCGACGCTACGGGGTGCTCCGCGGACATTCAGAAGAAGGGCAGGCGCCACTGTACTACGGTTTCATGCGAAAATCACCCGAACCGTGCGCATTCTGATGATCGCGCCCGAGCCGTTTTTCGAGCCGCGCGGAACCCCTTTCAGCGAGTTTCACCGCATCCGGGCGCTCACCGCGCTCGGCCACGAGGTCGATCTCGTCACTTATCCGTTCGGAGAGACCGTGGCGATGCCGGGTCTCCGGATCTTCCGCAGTCTCAAGCCGCCGTTGCTGCGCGGTGTGAAGATCGGACCATCGGTCGCGAAGCTTCCGCTCGACGCGCTTCTGGCGTGCACGGCGCTCCGGCGCGCGCTGTCGTCGCGCTACGATGCGGTGCACTCACACGAAGAAGCCGGATTCATCGGCGTGCTGCTCGCGGCGTGGCTGCGCGTGCCCCATCTCTACGATATGCACTCGAGCCTGCCGCAGCAGTTGAGCAACTTTGCCTTCAGCCGCTCCCGAGTCGTCAGGCGCGTGTTTCTGGCGCTCGAACGCTTCATGATCAAACGTTCGCGCGTGGTCATCGTCATCTGCCCGTCGCTGGAGGACACGGTGCGCGGTGTCGATCCCGCGGCGCACGTCGTGCTCATTGAAAACGCGCCCGGCTCGGCGGATGCACCAGCCACCGCGGCGCAAGCCGCCAGCGTGCGGCGTGCTTTCGGCGTCGGCGAGGACGCGCCAATCGTCTTGTACACCGGCACGTTTGAAGCGTACCAGGGGCTCGATCTGCTCTTCGAGGCGATGGCGATCGTCACGCGCGCCCGACCCGACGCACGTCTCGTGCTGGCGGGCGGCAAGCCGGATCAGGTCGCGCAAGCCCGCGCGCAGGCGGGGATGATCGGCATCGACGCGGTGACGGTCTTCGCCGGCGAGCGGCCGGCCGCCGAAATCCCCTCGTATCTGCTGGCGGCCGATCTGCTGGTGTCGCCGCGCTCGCGCGGCACCAACACGCCGCTCAAGATCTACCAGTATCTCCGCTCGGGCAAAGCGATCGTGGCCACACGCCTGTTGACGCACACCCAGGTCCTGAGCGACCAGACAGCCATTCTCACCGCTGCGACGGCTGAAGAATTCGCGGCCGGGATCCTCACCGGGCTCAACGAGCCGGCGCGCGCCGCCGCGGTCGGGCAACGAGCACAGGAGCTCGCCGACACGAAATACAGCTACGAGGCCTATCTCGAACGCACGCGGCAGGCTTGCGCGGCATTGCTGCCGACCCTCCAACCCGGAGCCGTCGTGAAGGACGTCGCGTGACCCGTCCGACGGGTTCCGGTCCGGCGCCGAGCCCGGCGGAGCCGGTCTCGCGGGATCACTACAGCTACTCCGCGTACGCCGACCCGGAGATGGCCCGGACGTTCGACGAGAAACGATTCAGCGGGCCGATCGGCGAGCTCATCGCCGGGACCCAGGCGCGCGTGCTCGCCAACATGATCGGCCGCATCCACGAGCGCGACATCCTCGACGTCGGTACCGGCACTGGCCGCGCCGCGCTGCTGTTTGCGCGCGGCGGCGCGCACGTGACGGCGATCGACGCGTCGGAAGAAATGCTCGCCGTCGCGCGCCAGCGGGCCGCGGAGCAGAGGGTCAGGGTGCGATTCAAGCTGGGCGATGTGCACGCGCTGGCTTTTCCCGATCGGGAGTTCGACGTCGTCGTCTGCTTGCGGCTGCTGATGCACGCGCCTGATTGGCGTCGGTCGATCGCGGAGCTGTGCCGCGTGGCCGAGCGGCTCGTCATCGTCGACTTCCCGTCGGCGCGAAGCGTCGCGGCGCTCGAAGTGGCCCTGCGGCGGCTGACGCATGCCATGGGCAGGCGGACCGAGCCGTATCGCGCCTTGACGCAGCGCGCCGTCGCCGACGCCTTCGACCGCAATGGCTTTCGCATCCGCTCCGTTCACCGGCAGTTCGTGCTCCCGATCGCGCTGCACAAGGCGATCGGGTCGCGCCGCTTTACGGTCTGGTCCGAAGACAAGCTCGATCGGGCCGGCCTGCTGAAGCCGTTCGGGTCGCCCGTGACGCTCGTAGCCGAACGGTGCGCGTCCTCGTAACCGGCGCCACCGGCTTTACCGGGGGACACCTCGCGCGCGCCCTGGCGGCGGCGGGCCACGATGTGTCGGCGCTGGTGCGAGATCGCGCTGGCGAACCGGCGGCGGACCTCGCCCGCGCCGGCATCACGCCGGTATCCGGCGATCTTCGCGACCCGAGCGCGCTCACCGCCGCCACGGCAGGGGTCGAGGTCGTCTACCACCTGGCCGCGATTTACCGGCAGGCCGGCGTGCCGGCGGACACCTACCGTGCGGTCAATGCCGTCGGCTCGCAACTGGTAGTCGAGGCCGCGTCTCGCGGTGGCGCCCGCCGGGTCGTCCACTGCAGCACCGTTGGCGTCCACGGAGACGTCGAGCGGCCGCCGGCGAATGAGGACGCGCCGCTCAAACCCGGCGACATCTATCAGGAAACCAAGCTCGAAGGCGAGCGCCTGGCTCGGGCGGCGGGCGCGCGCTTTGGGATCGAGGTCACCGTCGCGCGGCCATCCGGGATCTACGGCCCGGGGGACCGCCGGTTGCTCCGGCTGTTTCGCGGCGTCGCCCGGCGCCGGTGGTTCACGCTGGGCGGCGGCGAAATCTATTACCATCTCACCTACATCGACGATCTCGTCGACGGCTTCCGGCTGCTGGGCGAACACCCTGCCGCCGCGAATCGCACGTATATCCTGGCGGGCGGGGAAGTGACCACGCTGAATGCGCTGGTCGGGCTGGTTGCGGAGGGAGCAGGAGTCCCCGTGCCGACGCGTCATTTGCCGGTCTGGCCGTTCTGGGTGGCCGGCGCCCTGTGTGAGGCCCTGTGCGTGCCGTTGCGGATCGAGCCGCCGATCTTTCGCCGCCGCGTCGATTTCTTCACCAAGAGCCGCGCGTTCGACATCACACGCGCGCGGGCCGATGTCGGGTTCGCGCCGCGTGTCGGGCTCCGGGACGGGATCCGTCGAACGCTTGATTGGTACCGGACGCATGGCTGGATCTGATTCCCGCGACGATCCGACGACCGGCGGCGCAACCACGACGGGTGTGTCCAAAGAAGCCATTGCTCGAATTCAAGAGCAGCTGGCTGCCTTAGGGAAGTCGCCACGGACCAAGTACAGCGATTTGATCGTCGGGCGTCCCGGCATCGGCGCGCTCCTGAAGTACGAGTTTGTCGTCACCCTGGCGCAGTCCCTGGCGGGCGCACTCGGTCTGGTGCTTCGCAAGAGGCTGTACCCGTGGCTGCTTGGTTCGTGCGGCCGCAATGTGGTGTTCGGTCAGAACGTCGTGCTCCGCCATCCGCACAAGATTCACATCGGCCACGACGTCGTCATCGACGACAACTGTCTGCTCGACGCGAAGGGCGAGACCAACCGCGGCATCCGCATCGGTGATGGTGTTTTCATCGGCCGCAACACCATCCTGTCGTGCAAGAACGGCGACATCGAGGTCGGCGACGCCGCCAACATCGGATTCAACTGCGAGCTGTTTTCAGCCAGCCGCGTGACGATCGGGCGCTCGGTGCTGATGGCCGCCTACGGCTACGTCATCGGCGGCGATCATGATTTCTCCGATCCTGCCAAGGCCGTGCTGGCGCAGTCCAGAACCTCGACCGGCGTCGTCATCGGCGACGGCGTGTGGATGGGCGCGGGCGCGAAGGTGCTCGACGGCGTCGAGATCGGCCAGCTTGCCGTCATCGGCGCGGCCGCCGTCGTCCGCGAAAACGTCCCGGCCTCGGCGATCGCCGTCGGCATTCCCGCGCGCGTCGTCTCCACGCGCGGCTGAGAGCAATCGTTTAGAATCAGCCGATGGGTTACCGCAGCGAGCTCGAGGCGCGTCTCGCCAGGAAAACCACCAAAGCGATTGTCGACTACCAGATGATCGAAGACGGCGACCGGGTGATGGTTGGCCTGTCCGGCGGCAAGGACAGCTGGGCGCTGCTCCAACTGCTCGACGAGCTCCGGCAGCGGGCGCCGATTCGTTTCACGCTGGTGGCGGTCAACGTCGACTCGGGCTACAAGGAGTACAAACACGAGTTGATCGCGAGCACCTGCCAGGCTCGCGGGTGGGAGCTCCGCATCCAGCACACCGACATCGGCGAGCTGATCGACGACATGCTGGACGAGGGTGCGACACCCTGCTCGTTGTGCGCTCGATTCCGGCGCGGGGTGTTGTACCGCATCGCGAACGAGGTCGGAGCGACGAAGATTGCGCTCGGGCACCACGCCGACGACTTCATCGAGACGCTCCTGCTGAATCTGTTCTTCGCGGGATCGCTGAAGGCGATGCCCGCCAAGCTCGTATCCGACAACGGCGCGCACGTCGTGATCCGGCCGCTGGTGTACGTCGGCGAAGACGAGGCGCGCGCGTATACGAAAGAGTGCGGCCTGCCGATCATCGGTTGCTGTTGTCCGGCGTGCGGCGACCTCGGCCTGCAACGCCAGCGCGCGAAGCGTCTCTTGATGGAGCTCGAGCGCGAACACCCGGGCGTGAAGCAATCGATGCTCAAGGCGCTTGGCAATGTCGTCCCGAAGCACCTGCTGGACACGCGTCTGAACCCGCCCGGCGCGCTGCGCGCGAATCTGGCTACAGCCGTTTCGTGAGAGCAGTCGTCCAAAGGGTGTTGCGGGCGTCCGTCACCATCGGGGACCGTACGGCCGGGGAGATCGAACGGGGTCTGCTCGTGTTCGTCGGTGTGGAACGCGGCGATGGACCAGCCGACGTGAACGCCATCGCCGCCAAGATTCGCGAGCTGCGCGTCTTCGAAGATCCGGCCGACCCATCCCGTCATGTGAATCTATCGGTCGGCGATGTTGGCGGGTCGGTGCTCGTCGTCTCCCAATTCACGCTCGCGGGCGACTGCCGGAAGGGTCGGCGTCCCTCGTTCGACCAGGCCGCGCCGCCGGACGTGGCACGGCCTTTGTACGAGGACGTCGTGCGGGAACTGCGCTCCGGGGGCATTCCCACGGCCACCGGCGAGTTTCAGGCGACGATGCAGGTATCGCTCGTCAACGATGGACCGGTCACGCTGTTACTGGACAGCCGCAAGCGATTCTGATGTGGACACATCAGTCATGAGGCTCGAATGAAACAATGCCGATTGCCGATCGCGCTGTTGACGTTCCTCGGAGTGCTGGCGCTACCGTGCCGTGCGGCCGCTCAGCAGCGTCCGCTGATTACGGAGGATCCGGAGCCGATTGGCGCGGGACGGGTGCTGCTCGAGGGCGGCGTCGACGCCGCGCACGGCGTGGAGTATCCGGTGTCGGGATTGAAGGGCAATCTCTGGCGCATCCCGAGCGTCGGCATCAGCATCGGCATCAGCTCGATTGCGGAGCTTCAGATCGATGGCGGCTTGTACGACAAGCTGTATATCAGCGAACGGCGTATCGCGCCGCTCAGCAATCTCCTGACCATTGGCACGGACACAACGACGCACGATGTCGAGGACACCGTGGTGGCGACCAAGATCCGGCTGGTCTCCGAAACGGCCAGCGGGCCCGCGATCGGAGTGCGTTTCGCGACCAAGCTGCCGAACGCGTCCAACGAGAGCGGTCTCGGCCTCGACACGACCGACTTCTACATGACGCTGCTCGCCGCCAAGACCGTCCAGTCGATTCGCGTCGTGGGCAATTTCGGCTTCGGTATCCTTGCGGATCCAACGATCGGCAACCGCCAGAACGACGTGCTGACGTACGGGCTGTCGTTCGCGCGGGCGATGACGCAGCAGGCCGAGATTGTCGGCGAGGTGGTCGGACGCATCTCAACGAGGAGCGGCGATCCGTTTCCGGGGACTGAGAGCCGCGGCCTCGTGAAGATCGGCGGGCGCTATACCGTCTCGTCGGTCCGCTTCGACGCGGCCGCCTACGTTGGGTTGACCTCTATCGATCCCACGTTCGGATTCACGGCCGGTGTGACGTACGTCTTCAGCGCGTTCAAGATTCCTTAGAGCGCGTTTCAGAGATACGCTATACCTGCGCGACGCCTCGATAAAACTGGCGCACCGCGGCGATCTCTTCGTTCTTTCGCGCCACCGACCAGCCCAGTTCAGCCCCGACGATCGCGGCGGCGCGTTCGAGCGCGTCGCCGGTCGGACACCCAAGCGCGCCAATCGGCGTACGGCGAATGACGGCGTCAGCCAGGGTGATCGCCATCTCGCTCCGCGCGGCCAGGACAAGTTGCGCCCCAATGACCGGCGAATCAGGGGCGATGCGCGTCCGCCATTCGCGGCGTCCCGCCGCCAGGTCCAGCACATCGCGATAACGCGATCCGTACGCGCCAATCAGGTGCGGAATGGTGTCGCTGGGCAGTCCCTCGTCGTGTTCGCGGCGCGCATCGGCAATCGCGAGTCCCACGTCGCGAATGCTGCCGCCAGGCAGGGGCGTGGTGGCGGTCCGGGACGGAGTCGCCGGCTTCTTCAATTTCGACAGCGCCAGATCGACGACCCGTTGCGCGACCGCGCGCGCGGTCGTGTATTTCGTGCCGGCGATGCTGATCAGGCCCTCGCGGCCTTGCGTCGCATGATCACGAATCTGCTCGTGGCCCGCGGGAGCCGCATGGCCGCCCCGGACCACGGCGGGTACCAGGCCGTGATGAATCAGCGTGACGTCTGCGAGCGACAGATCGAGCGCGGGAAAGGCCTGATTCAGCTCCGCGATGAACGACGCCACATCGCCTTCCGCGATCGAGGTATCCGCGGGATCGCACACGTGATCCGACTCCCATGTGCCGAAGAGCGCACGCTCGCGCCAGGGCACCAGGAACAGATACCGGCCCATCGACGAGCGTCCACCGAGCGCTTCGTCGCCGGCGTCGCGCTTCGTGACGAGGTTCATCGCCCTGACCATCGGTACGTCCGCCGACAGGCCGATCGGTTTCAGCAGTCGATCCACCGCCGCGCCGGTGGCATTGATGGTCAGCTTCGCCGAAATCTCGAGCACCCGGCCATCGAGCGCATTTGTCGCGTGGACGCCGACCACGCGCCCGCCGTCCACCAGGGGGGCGACGGCCTCGACGTGATTGGCCAGCGTGGCGCCGTGTTCCACCGCCGCGAGTCCAAAGGAGAACGTCAGCCGATCCGATTCCGTGGTGACGTAGTCGTAGACTACGGCGGCGCCGGTCAGGCGCTGTCTTCGCAATCCCGGGAAAGTCTGCACGGCATTGCCACGCGAGATGACGCGACCCGCGGGCAGACGATGCGAGGGGGCGACGCCGTGATTGCGGCCAGCGGCCACAATCCGATCGAGGAGCACGCCGGCGCGCATCGCCAGCTTGCCTTTCGTGATCGAACGGTAAATCGGGACCGCGAAAGGGACCGGACGGAGCGCGTGCGGCGCGATCCGCGCCATCGTCCGCCGCTCGCGCACCGACTCGCGCGCGCGCGCGAAATCCAGTTTCTGCAGGTACCGCAGACCGCCGTGGATGGTGCGCAGGTGATTGAAGGACGTTCCGCCGCCGAAATCGTCTCGTTCGATGAGCGCGACCGAAAGGCCCCGCTGCGCTGCGTCGTAGGCGATCGTCAAGCCATAGACGCCGCCACCGACGACCAACACGTCGAATGTGTGGCCGGCCAGGTGGTCGAGATCTCGGATCATCGGAGACATCCTATAGCTTTCACCCGTTGGCTATGACGCATTAGCTATCAGCTTTCGGCCTTCAGCGCCAACCGCAATCTCCAGGTTGAGAGCTGAAGGCTGATAGCTGAGAGCCGTCGCTGTATAGTGTGAGACGTGGCGACGACGGCGGAGGTCCGTGAATACTGGGACCGGCACATTCACGACCTGGAGATTACGAGGCATCCCGTCGGCTCGCGCGGCTTCTTCGACGATCTCGACCAGTATCATTTCGAAAAGCTGCATCACCTGCTCCGGCTCGTGGACTTTGACGGCTATCGCGGCCGATCGGTTCTTGAAGTCGGCTGCGGCGCCGGCGTCGACCTCGCCCGGTTTGCGAAGGGCGGCGCCGAGGTCACCGGCGTCGATCTCGCCCCATCCGCCATCGAGCTGGCGCGCGCCAACTTCTCGCAGCAGGGGCTTCGGGGCCGGTTCGAGGTCGCCGACGGCGAACACCTGCCGTTCCCGGACAACAGCTTTGACTTGGTGTACGCCCACGGGGTTGTCCAGTACACGGCGAATCCCGGGCAGCTCGTCGAGGAGTGCCGTCGGGTCCTCAGGCCCGGCGGCGAGGCGGTGTTCCAGGTCTACAACCGCGTTTCATGGCTCAACGGCCTGTCGAAGCTGATGAAGGTGGGGCTGGAACACGACGATGCCCCGGTCCTGCTCAAGTTCAGCATCGGCGAGTTTCGCCGGCTCGTCAGCGGATTCACGCAGGTCGCCATTGTCCCCGAGCGTTTTCCGGTCAAATCGCGGCTGCACGGCGGCTGGAAGGGCGCGGTATACAACGGGCTCTTCGTCGGGACATTCAACGCGCTGCCGCGGCCGTTCGTGCGCCGGTTCGGCTGGCATCTGCTGGCGTTCTGCCGGAAATGAAGTTCTCGAAAGCGCACGCCTACGGGAACGATTTTCTCTATGTGGCGGCGGCCGAGGCCGCAGGCCGGCCGCCCGATGCCCTGGCCCGCGAATTGTGCGACCGGCACACCGGGATTGGCGCGGACGGCCTCATCCTGTACGCGCCGGCCGGGGACGGAGCGGGGACGGACACGTCTCCGTCCCCAATCCGTCCCCATACGATGCGGCTGTTCAACGCGGATGGCAGCCCGTCAGAGGTGTCGGGGAACGGCGTGCGCGGTCTGGCCGCGCTGCTCCTGCGCGACGAAGCGCACGCCGCCGTCGACATCACGATTCAGACCGACGCGGGCATCAAGCGGCTCGCGCGCACTGGCGTCGACGGATCGCGGCAGACCTTCCGCGCGGCGATGGGCTGGCCGGCCGACTTGCGTCGAACGTCGCTGGTGGCGGTTGGCGAGAAACTGCACGTCGTGGTGATGACGTTCGGCAACCCCCAGGCGGTCGTCTTGGGGCCTCTGCCGGACGACGCGCGCTTCCAGCGACTCGGGCCCGCCCTCGAGCGTCACGAGATGTTCCCCGCGAGGACCAACGTCGAGTTCGCGCATGTCGAATCGCCGGCGTCGGTGCGCATTCTGATCTGGGAGCGCGGCGTCGGTCCGACCTTGTCGTCGGGTACCGGGTCGTGCGCGTCGCTGATTGCGGCGGCCGCGTTCGGAGGGGCGGACCGGTCCGCCGAGGTTATCGCCCCCGGCGGAACGCAACGAGTCGAATGGGACAGCGACAACGTCTATCTGACCGGGTGGGCCGAGGTCCTCTTCGACGGCGATTGGCAGCGGCGCTGACTCAAAAGAGTGTGAAGAATGTGCGCGGGCCGTTCACACACAGCGATCAGTTTTTTCACTCACCACTAGCGGCGGCGACGGGACAAGGGCGCGGTGGCGCTCTCGAGATCCTTGGCCAACCCGCGCAACTGCGCGGTCGCGGTGGCTGCGACCTCGTTTGCGTGCGCAAAATCGCCCTGTCCGAATGCTGTGCGCGCTTCTTGCACGGCGACCTCGTTGTCAGCGATTGAGCGGCGGGCGGATGCAACGACGCGGGCCGTTACCCGGGCGGCGTCGGCCGCTTTCAACCGCGCGCGCGCCTCGTCGAGCGCCCGGCCGGCGGCGGCGACGGCGCGGCTCGCGTCCGTCCGCGCCGCGGCCTTGCGGCTGGTCGCTTCCTGTTCGGCGTTCTGCGCGCGTTCGCGCGCGTCGAGCGCGCGGTTGAGGGCGAGCCGGTAGTCGCGCTGATCGACCGCCTCGGTGGCGCTTTTCAGCGCGGTCTCGGCCGCGCTGAACTCGTCGCGGGCGTACACCTCGGCACCGGCGCCGCGCGCCGACTCGATCGCGCTGCGGGCCTGTTGCAGTTCCTTGTCCGGAGGATCGCCGCAGGACGCCGCGATGGTCAACGCTGCAACGGCGGCGATCGACTGCAGGACACGACGCATCGACGACATCCGTTCAAGTATACGTTTGGCTGCAGTACGATGAAAGAATTGTCGCCCGACGATCGGCCGCGCGAGAAGCTGCTGCGTCACGGCGCCGCGGCGCTCGGCGACAACGAGCTGGTCGCGCTGGTGCTCGGCAACGGCTCGCGGAGTGGCAACGCGCTGAGCGTCGCCAACGCGCTGCTGGGCGCGCACGGCGGGCTCCACGGGCTGACGCGGACGACCTGCGGCGATCTGATGCGGATCGCGGGCATCGGTGAAGCGCGCGCCGCGCAGATCGTGGCGGCGATGGAACTCGGACGGCGCACCCTGACACACGCGCCGCGCGCCCGGTTGCAGATCCGCCGGCCGCAGGACGCGGTGGACTATCTGATGCCGCGCTATGCGGCCCGGCCGGTAGAGCAGTTCGGCATCGTGCTGCTCGATACCAGGCACCGGGTGCTGCGGTCGGTGGTGCTGGCCGTTGGCACGTTGAACAGCGCGTGCGTCGAGCCGCGTGACGTCTTTCGAGAAGCGGCTATCGGCGGCGCGGCGGCCATCGTGGTGTTTCACAACCACCCATCGGGCGATCCCGCGCCGAGTCCAGAGGACATGGAGTTGACCCGCCGGCTGGCGGCGGCCGGTGTGCTGATGGGGATTGACGTGATCGATCACGTGGTGCTGGGCGACGTCCGGTACTGGAGTTTCAAGGAGGCGGGGCGGCTGTGAGCCGGTGGTGTACCTGCTTCCGCCGCTGATCGTCTTGACGACTCGATATCCGTAGCACAAGCCGCCAGCCGACTTGCCGTCCTCGATTCGTCCGCGCACCGGCGAGAACCACGGTCGAAACGGGGCTCAGCGCATCGCGCATCAGGGACAGCCTTCACGACCTCACGACATGTGGGGCGACGCGTCGTTTCCGAGGTCTGTGCGGAATTTCCCTCAACGACTGGAATATTTCCTGGACCGAGCGCACTGGAACTTGCGTGGATTCGCTCAAGAAGCCAAGACGCTGCGGTTTCCCTTGAGGTGGCCCGCCGCTTGCTGCGGGGACAATCGAACCGAGTGCGTTCGGACTAGGTCGCTGAGGCGCGTCGCCTTGACGTATATCGAGTTCTCAACAAGCCATTCGACCTGTCGATGTGCACAACGTCGTGGCTGCAGTGTCGGCCGCCTTAAAGACCCTCGGAGGTGATTCCCATGGCTCATCTGGCGATCAATGCGTCCCCGTTTCACTGTCGATGGATCTCAACCGGCACCGAAATGCGGTTGGAACAGTGGACCTATGCGATCTGCCTGCGCTGCCGGAACCAGCCACGGGTCGTGAGTGAAGACGAGTGCAGCCGGTGCGTCTGTTGGGCGCCGCCCCCGGGTGAGAGATTGTCAAAGGAGGACGCGCGATGACGAACACACCGCACTCTGCGTTGATGACTATGCTCGGGGCGAGTCTCCTTGCTGCAGGATGTAGCGCCCCGGCCGAACAACGGCGGCCATCGATGCGGTCGGCCTCACCGGCTGTCAGCACGCCGGCAGTCTTGTCTCCGGTCAGCATCAACGCCGAAATGGTGAGGATCGTCGATCAC
>Ga0207641_10002287_pt1 | contig 17846 bp, 15 predicted proteins | sample KBSSwiS62_FD_184306 | JGI IMG/M metagenome (GOLD analysis project Ga0207641, IMG submission 184306) | Switchgrass rhizosphere microbial communities from Kellogg Biological Station, Michigan, USA - KBS Switchgrass S6-2 (SPAdes) (version 2) | ecosystem: Host-associated > Plants > Roots >... | reverse complement strand
GGCGGCGAGCCAGACGACCCGCTCCTCGTCCGCGTGCCCGACGACCAGGCCGCGACCGGCCACGCCGTCCAGCGGCGCGGAGAGGACCTCCCGCAGGCCGCAGACCTCGCCGATCTTCTCCCAGTCGCCGGCCTCGACGACGGTCAGCGCCTCGTTCAGCCGCACGGACTGTCCGCTGCGCAGGGTGTCGATCTCCACAGCCGGAGAGACGGCGACCCGCATGCGACGGCCCGAGGTGAACACGTCCACGGTGCTGTCCTCGTACGCGGTGAGGTACACGCCGTAGCCACTCGGGGGCTGCGCGAGCCGGTCGACCTCCTCGCGGAGGGCGACGAGCTGGGAGCGCGCCTCCTTGAGGGTCTCCGTAAGCTTCTCGTTGCGCGCGCTGAGCTGGGAGAGCCGGCTGGCGGACTCGGCCAGCCGCTGCTCGAGCAGACGCGCGTGTCGGGGGGACTCGGTCAGCTTGCGCCGCAGCATTGCGACCTCTTCTTCGAGGTAGCGGATCTGAGCCGCCGCCTCCGCCGGGGACAGGGCCCCGGATCCTGCATCGCCGCCTGGCTGGTGAGTGCCGGGACCTTCGTCGTAGGGGTTCACGGCATCCTCCCTCCGTGTTCCGTTTCCATACGGTACCCGTAGACGTCGCCCACGGTGGTGAGGCGATTCGGTGATCCGTCACTCACGCGCATGGCATCTTGACGCCATCGCGGTGTCTGGTTCCCGTAATCGGGGGAGGCATGCGTCTGCGCCGAACGCCCTCAGCGACTGGTCGGTCTGCGCTGCGGGCGGGGCGGGACCACGCCGTCGGCCAGCCTGCGGGCCGTCACCAGGAACGCTGTGTGACCGATCATGCGATGCTCGGGCCGCACGGCCAGCCCGACGACGTGCCAGGGCCTGACCAGCGACTCCCAGGCCTGCGGCTCGGTCCAGCACTGCATCTCGCGGAGCTTCTCGACGACCGTGGACAGCTGGGTCGTCGTCGCCACGTAGGCGACCAGGACGCCGCCCGGGACCAGCGTCTCGTACACCGTCTCGAGGCACTCCCAGGGGGCGAGCATGTCCAGGATGACGCGGTCGAACGGCTCGGCGGCGCCGTCGTGAGTGTTAAGATCACCGACTCGCAAGGCCCAGTTGGGTGGCGCGTCACCGAAGAACCGTCGCACGTTGCGATCGGCGTGCTCGGCGTGGTCCTGCCGGATCTCGTAGGAGACCACCTTGCCTGCGGGGCCCACGGCCTGCACCAGTGAGCAGGTCAATGCCCCCGAGCCCGCGCCGGCCTCCAGCACCCGGGCGCCGGGGAAGATGTCGCCCCAGACCAGGATCTGCGCCGCGTCCTTCGGGTAGATGACGGCGGCGCCGCGCGGCATCGACAGGACGTAGTCGGCCAGCAGCGGGCGCAGTGCCAGGTACGGGGTGTTCGCGGCGGAGTGCACGACGGAGCCCTCCGGCCGGCCGATCAGGTCGTCGTGGGCCAGCGCGCCGCGGTGGGTGTGGTAGCTGGCGCCCGCCTCCAGGACCACCGTGTACCTGCGGCCCTTGGGGTCCGTCAGCTGGACGCGGTCGCCCGCGCGGAAGGGCCCGCCGCGTGCCCGCAGACCGTTCGGCGCGTCGTCGACCGCCTCGATCCTCTCGGGCGTGTCGAGCCCATCGTCGAGGGCGGCGGTGCGGAGGTCGGGGTCGGGCACGGGGCGCAACGCTACTTCCCGTCCGTCCGGGACTGTCGGTGCGGTCGCCTACTGTTCCGGGCATGGACGACGAGCGGCACCGGCCCGCCCTGTCCCCCTCGCGGGCCGCGGACTTCAAGCAGTGCCCGCTGCGCTACCGCTTCCGTGCGGTGGACCGGCTGCCCGAGACCCCCGGCCCCGCCGCGCTGCGCGGGACGGTGGTGCACGCCGTCCTGGAACGGCTGTTCGACCTGCCGGCGGAGGAGCGGGACCCGGCCGCCGCCAAGGCCCTGCTGCCCCGGGTGTGGGCGGAGCTCGCCGCGGAGGCGCCGGAGCTCCTCGCGGTGATCCCGGTCGACGAGCAGGTCGAGCCGCCCGAGACGGGGCCCGGCACCGGCGAGCCGGACCGGGTCGGCGCCTGGCTGGGTTCGGCCGAGCCGCTGCTGGACACCTACTTCACGCTCGAGGACCCCCGGACGGTCGAGCCGGGGGAACGCGAGCTGCTGGTCGAGGCGGAGCTGCCCTCCGGCGTCCCGCTGCGCGGCTTCCTTGACCGGCTGGACGTGGACGCGTCCGGCGCCCTGCGAATCGTCGACTACAAGACGGGTGCCGCCCCGCGGGAGGCCGGCGAGTCCCGGGCGCTGTTCCAGATGAAGTTCTACGCGCTGGCCCTGCTGCAGATGTGCGGGCGGGTCCCGGAGCAGCTGCGCCTCGTCTACCTGGGGCAGGGCGGTGAGGAGCTGACCTATCGGCCGGACCCCGCGGAGCTGCGCCGCTTCGCGCGGGTCCTGGAGGCGATCTGGGCGGCGATCCTGGAGGCGGACCGGACCGGTGACTTCCGCCCGAACCGGGGCCCGGGCTGTTCCTGGTGCGACCATCAGGCGGTCTGCCCCGCGTGGGACGGCACTCCCCCGCCCTACCCCGGCTGGCCGGGGCTGCGGGGCGAGGTGCCTCTCGCCCCCTTCGGAACCGGCTGGGTTCCCCCCGGGCACTCAGGCGCGGCATGATCGAGCCGTGAGCGAGGAACCCTTCTACCGACTGCTCGACGCCGTCTCGAACGACCCCACCGCGGGCCGCTTCCACGCGACCGCCGCCACGACCGGCCCCTGGTTCTCCGACGCCCAGCACCTCGGCCCGCCGAGCGCGCTGCTCGTCCGCTCGTTCGAGCGGGTCCCCCCGAGCCGCCCGGACGCCCCGCCGCTGCAGCTCTCCCGCTACACCGTCGAGATCCTCGGCGCGGTCCCCGCGGGCGAGGTCGAGGTGCGGGCGTGGGTGGAACGGCCGGGGCGCACCATCGAGCTGCTCGCCGCGGAGATGACGGCGGGTGGCCAGGCGGTGCTGCGGGCCCGGGCCTGGCGGCTCGGGGTCACCGACACGACCGCGGCGGCGACCGGCCCCGCGAGCCCGCCCCCGGGGCCGGAGACCGTGGAGTCCGCGCTCGCCCGGCCGGAGGGATGGCTCCCCGGCTACATCGACGCCGTCGAGTGGCGGTGGGTACGCGGGGACTGGCACGAGCTCGGCCCGGGGACGGCGTGGGCACGGCTGCGCGTCCCGGTGGTCGAGGGCGAGGAGCCCACGCCGCTGCAGCGGCTCGCCGGGATCGCCGACTCCGCGAACGGCGTCGCCGCCGCCCTGCCGATCCGGGAGTGGCTCTTCCTCAACACCGAGCTCAGCGTGCACCTGCACCGCCCGCCCACCGGTGCGTGGACGGGCATCGACGCCTCCACCGTGATCGGCCCCACCGGGACCGGCACGGTCACGGCCAGGCTGTTCGACGAGGCGGGGCAGGCCGGCCACATCGCCCAGGAGCTGACCGTCCGACCCCGCTGAGCCCGGCCCGCGGCTGTGTCCGACTCGCGGCCGGTGGTGTCCGACTCGCGGCCGGTGGTGTGGGACTCGCGGCCGGTGGTGTGGGACTCGCGGGTCAGTCGCGGGGGCCGTCGACGGCGCGGCAGCTGCGGATCTCCGAGGTCAGGATCGCCCGGGCGCCCACGGTGGCGAGCTTGTCCATCACCCTGTTGGACTCGCTCTTGCGCACCATCGACCGCACGGCGACCCAGTCCTCGTCCGACAGCGGGGCGATGGTGGGGGCCTGCAGGCCGGGGGTGATCTCCTTGGCCGCCTCGAGCTTCACCTTGGGGCAGTCGTAGTCCAGCATCAGGTACTGCCGGGCGTAGACCACCCCGCGCAGCCGCTCCGCGAAGATCTTCTTGGCGTCGATGACGTCCTGGGTCTCCTGCCGGTCCATCCGCGGCTCGCGCTCGATGAGCATGGCCTCGGACTCGGCGATCGGGTCCCCGATCACCTTCAGCCCGTGCTGGCGCAGGGTGCGGCCGGAGGACACGACGTCCGCGATGGCGTCCGCCAGGCCGAGCTGCACGGAGATCTCGACGGCACCGTCCAACTTGATGATCTTGGCGCCGATCCGCTTGCCGGACAGGTGGGAGCGGACGAGTCGCGGGTAGGACGTCGCGATCGTCTTGCCGTCCAGGTCCTCGAGCTTCCAGTCCCGGCCCTCGGGCGCGGCGAAGCGGAACTTCGACGCGCCGAAGCCCAGCTTGAGCACCTCCTGGACCTGGCTGCCGGACTCCTCCATGAGGTCGTGCCCGGTGACGCCCAGGTGCAGGTCGCCGGAGCCGACGTACGTGGCGATGTCCTTCGGACGCAGGTAGAAGAACTCGATGCCGTTCTCGTCGTCGATCATCGACAGGTCGCGGGAGTCCGAGCGTTGGCGGTAGCCCGCCTCACGCATCATCGTGGCGGCGGGCTCGGCCAGCGTCCCCTTGTTCGGGAGTGCGACGCGCAGCATGGGGGATCCGTTTCTCAGAGGTACTTGTAGACGTCGGCGAGGGTCAGCCCGCGCCCGAGCATGATCACCTGCGTGCGGTAGAGCAGCTGTGAGATCTCCTCGGCGAGCGCGGCGTCCGACTCGTGCTCGGCCGCGATCCAGACCTCGCCCGCCTCCTCCAGCAGCTTCTTGCCCTGGGCATGGACACCGGCCTCGAGCGCGGCGACGGTGTCCGAGCCCGCGGGCTTGGCCGCGGCCTTCTCGGTGAGCTCGTCGAACAGCTCGTCGAACGTCTTCACGGGTCGGTGCTCTTCCTCTCGGGCGGGACCGGACACCCCCAGTGTCGGCCGCGGGACGCCGGGTCACGCAGCGGATCCGGGGGACTGAGATCGCCGGACGGTCGCCTGCGCCGGGCGGACACCCCGTTCGGGCGGTTCACCCGGATGGACGCGCCGCTCGACGCAGGCTGATCGCGCCCGACGGTACCCCGCCTGAGCAGGGCGGTTCCGGTCAGGCTCTGCTGTCCTCGCGGACCCGGACGAGCACCGCGGCGAGATCCTCGACGCGGAGCCCCACGAGCGAGTCCAGCACGACGCGCCCGGGGCCCTGCGAGATCGCGACCTCGCACGGCACGGCGAGCACCGCCGCCCCCGCGGTCTCGGCGGCCCGGATCCCGGTCGGCGAGTCCTCGACGGCCACGCAGTCCGCGACCGGCACGCCCAGCAGCCCGGCCGCCCGCAGGTAGGGGTCCGGCGCCGGCTTGCCGCGCGGCACCTCGTCCCCGCAGACCGTGACGTCGAAGTGCTCGGCCCCGATCCCGACCAGCGCCTTGTCCGTGAGGTACCGCCCGGTGTTGGTCACCAGGGCGACCGGGATCCCGGCCGCCCGTACGGTCCGCAGGGCGTCGAGCGCGCCGGGCCGCCAGGGCAGCCCCAACTCGAAGAGCTCCGCGGTCTTCTCGACGAGCAGCCGGGCGGCCTTCTCGGCCAGCTCGGGCTCCTGCTCGACGCCGGCCTCCCGGAACACGATCGCGAGGCTGCTGGGCAGGTCACCGCCGAGCGTCTCGCGCCGGGCCGCGGGCGAGAGGTCGGTGCCGCCGAGCCAGCGGAGCACCTCGACGAGCGAGTGGTCCCACACCTTCTCGGAGTCGATCAGGGTCCCGTCCATGTCGAACAGGACCGCGGCAAGACCGGCAGCGTCGATGTCCGGACCCGACGAGCGGTCCTCAGCGCCGATGTCCGGACCCGACGAGCGGTCCTCAGCCTGCATTGAAGTACTTCGCCTCCGGGTGGTGCGCGACCAGGGCGTCCGTGGACTGCTCGGGATGCAGCTGCAGCTCCTCGGACAGCGACACCCCGATCCGCCCGGGCTCCAGCAGCGCGACGATCTTGGTGCGGTCCTCGAGGTTCGGGCAGGCGCCGTAGCCCAGCGAGTACCGGGCGCCGCGGTAGCCGAGCTTGAAGAAGTCCTCGACGTCCGCGGGGTCCTCGTCCGCCAGGTTCCGGCCGCTCGACCAGGTCAGCTCCTCGCGGATCCGCTTGTGCCAGTACTCGGCGAGCGCCTCGGTGAGCTGCACCGACAGCCCGTGGACCTCCAGGTAGTCCCGGTAGGCGTCCTTGGCGAACAGCTCGTTGGCGTAGTCCGCGATCGGCCGGCCCATCGTCACCAGGTGCAGCGGGAGGACGTCCACCTCGCCGGCCGACCGCGGCCGCCAGAAGTCCGCCAGGCACAGGTGCCGGTCCCGGCGCTGGCGCGGGAACTCGAACCGGTAGCGCTCGGGGGCGTCCGCCCGCGGCTCGGTGAGTACCAGCAGCGAGTCCTTCTCCGACACCGCCGGGAAGTAGCCGTAGACCAGCGACGCGTGCGCCAGCACACCCTCGGACGTCAGCCGCTCCAGCCAGTACCGCAGCCGCGGCCTGCCCTCGGTCTCCACGAGCTCCTCGTAGGAGGGCCCCTCGCCGCCCTTCGAGCCGCGCAGGCCCCACTGCCCCAGGAAGAGCGCGCGCTCGTCGATCAGCCCGCTGTACTCGGCCAGCGCCACGCCCTTGACCACCCGGGTGCCCCAGAACGGGGGCGTGGGGACGGGGTTGTCGACGGCGACGTCCGAACGCTCGGGCAGCGGCCCGGCGGCCTCCGCCTCCGCGGCCCGGCGCTTCTCGGCGATCCGCTTGGAGCGCTCGTGCCGCTCCCTGCGCTCGGCCGCCTTGCGCTCCTCCTCGGGGTCCACCGTGGCGGCGCCGCCGCGCAGCCGGGACATCGTCTGGTCCATCAGCCGCAGGCCCTCGAACGCGTCCCGCGCGTAGGAGACCCGGCCCTCGTAGACCTCGGACAGGTCGTTCTCCACGTAGGAGCGGGTGAGCGCGGCGCCGCCGAGCAGCACCGGGAGCTTCTTCCCGCGGGAGTTCATCTCCTGCAGGTTCTCCTTCATGACCACCGTCGACTTCACCAGCAGGCCGGACATCCCGACGGCGTGCGCCCGGTGCTCCTCGGCCGCCTGCAGGATCGTCGCGATCGGCTGCTTGATGCCCAGGTTGACGACCGTGTAGCCGTTGTTGCTCAGGATGATGTCCACGAGGTTCTTGCCGATGTCGTGGACGTCCCCCTTGACGGTGGCGAGCACGATCGTGCCCTTGCCCTCGTCGTCGGTCTTCTCCATGTGCGGCTCGAGGTAGGCCACGGCGGTCTTCATGACCTCGGCGGACGCGAGCACGAACGGCAGCTGCATCTGCCCCGAGCCGAACAGCTCGCCGACCGTCTTCATCCCCGCGAGCAGGGTGTCGTTGACGATCTCCAGCGGCGGGCGGGTCTGCATGGCCTCGTCGAGGTCGGCCTCCAGGCCGTTGCGCTCGCCGTCGACGATCCGCCGTTCCAGGCGTTCGAACAGCGGCAGCCCGGCCAGCTCCTCGGCCCGGCTCGCCCGCGCGGACGTCGCCGTGACGCCCTCGAACAGCTCCATGAACTTGTTCAACGGGTCGTAGCCCTCGCGGCGGCGGTCGTAGACCAGGTCGAGCGCGACGGCGCGCTGCTCGTCCGGGATCTTCGCCATCGGCAGGATCTTCGCCGCCGACACGATCGCGGTGTCCAGCCCCGCCTCGACGCACTCGTGCAGGAACACCGAGTTCAGCACCTGGCGGGCGGCCGCGTTGAGGCCGAAGGAGATGTTCGAGACGCCGAGGGTCGTCTGGACGTCCGGGAAGCGCCGCTTGAGCTCGCGGATCGCCTCGATCGTCTCCAGCCCGTCCCGGCGGACCTCCTCCTGCCCGGTGGTGATCGGGAAGGTCAGCGTGTCGACGACGATGTCCTCGACGCGCATGCCGTGGCTGGTCGTGAGGTCGGTGATCAGCCGGGTGGCGACGCGCACCTTCCAGTCCCGGTCCCGGGCCTGGCCCTCCTCGTCGATGCAGGTCCCCACGACGGCGGCTCCGTGCTTGCGCACGATCTCCATCGTGCGTTGGAACCGGGACCCGGGCTCGTCCCCGTCCTCGTAGTTCACGGAGTTGACGATGGACCGGCCGCCGAGGTGCTCCAGTCCTGCGCGGAGCACCTCCGGCTCGGTCGAGTCGATCATGATGGGCAGGGTCGAGGCCGTGGCCAGCCGCGACACCACCTCGGTCATGTCCGCGGCCCCGTCGCGCCCCACATAGTCGACATTGAGGTCGATCATGTGGGCGCCCTCGCGGGTCTGCTCACGGGCGATCGCGACGCAGTCCTCCCAGCGCTCCTCGAGGAGCGCATCCCGGAACTTCTTGGAGCCCGTGGCGTTGGTCCGCTCCCCCACCATGAGCACCGACGTGTCCTGGCGGAACGGCACCGGGGCGTACAACGACGACACGCCCGGCTCCGGACGCGGCCTCCGGACGGCGGGAGTGACGGCGGGGACGGCGTCCGCGACCGCCCGGATGTGCGCCGGCGTGGTGCCGCAGCAGCCGCCGACCAGCCGCAGCCCGTAGTCCCGGATGAACACGCTCAGCGCCTCGGCCAGCTCCTCGGCGGTGAGCGGGTACTCGGCACCGTTCTTGCCCAGGACCGGCAGGCCGGCGTTGGGCATCACGGAGAGCGGGATGCGGGACTGCTTGGAGAGCGTGCGCAGGTGCTCGCTCATCTCGGCCGGGCCGGTGGCGCAGTTCAGCCCGATCAGGTCGACGCCCAGCGGCTCCAGCGCGGTGAGCGCGGCGCCGATCTCCGACCCCAGCAGCATGGTTCCGGTGGTCTCGACGGTGACGCTGGTGATGATCGGGATGCGGCGGCCCTCGAGGCGCATGGCCTCCTGCACGCCGAGCACGGCCGACTTGACCTGCAGCAGGTCCTGGCAGGTCTCGATGAGGAACGCGTCCGCGCCGCCGGTGAGCAGGCCCCGCCCCGTCTCGGTGTAGGCGTCCCGGAGGGTGGCGAACGTCTCGTGGCCCAGGGTCGGCAGCTTGGTGCCGGGGCCGATCGAGCCGAGGACGAAGCGCTCGCCGCCGACCTCGTCCGCGGCCTCGCGGGCGAGCCGGGCGCCCCGCTCGGACAGCTCGCGGATGCGGTCGGCGATGCCGTAGTCGGCGAGGTTGGGCAGGTTGGCGCCGAAGGTGTTCGTCTCGACGGCGTCCGCGCCTGCCTCGTAGTACGCGCGGTGGATGCCCCGCACGACGTCCGGTCGGGTGGCGTTGAGGATCTCGTTGCACCCCTCCAGCCCGGCGAAGTCGTCGAGCGTGAGGTCGTGCGCTTGGAGCATGGTGCCCATCGCACCGTCGGCGATCACCACGCGCTGGGACAGCGTCTCCAGGAGCGTGGTGTCGAACCCTCGATCAGAGCTGTGATCTGACGCGGCTGCGTTCACGGCTGACACTCCACCAGAGTACGGCTCACGTCCGTGCTAGACGCGCGCGCCGTAGGGTGGACGGATGACCGACCGAGAGCAGGGTGTGGGGCTGCCCTCCGAACTCCCCGACCTCGTGGACCCGGTGATGATCACCGCGTTCGAGGGCTGGAACGACGCCGGAGAGGCCGCCAGCTCCGCCATGGAGCACCTGGAGCTGACGTGGGACGCGGAGCCGCTCGGCTCGATCGACCCCGAGGAGTACTACGACTTCCAGGTCACGCGCCCGCTGGTCCGGATGACGGACGGGGTCACCCGCCGGATCGAGTGGCAGACCACCCGGCTCTCGTACGCGAAGCTCCCCGGCAGCGAGCGGCACGTCGTCCTGGTCAACGGCATCGAGCCCAACCTGCGCTGGAAGTCCTTCTGCGGCGAGATCCTCGACTACGTCGACAGGCTGGGCGTGACCAAGGTCATCCACCTCGGCGCCATGCTCACGGACGTGCCCCACACCCGGCCCACGCCGGTGCGGGGGACGGGCTACGACTCGGCGTCGGCGAAGCGGATGGGCGTCGAGCCCTCGACCTACCAGGGGCCGACCGGGATCGTCGGGGTGCTGCACAACGCGTGCATCTCGGCCGGGGTGCCCGCGCTGTCCTACTGGGCCGAGGTGCCGCACTACGTCTCGCAGGCGCGCGTGCCGAAGGCCGCGATCGCGCTGCTGATGCGGGTCGAGGAGGCGCTGGACGTCGAGGTCCCGCTCGGCGGGCTGCCGGAGCAGGCCGAGGAGTGGGAGCGCACGGTCAACGAGATGGCCGAGGCGGACGACGAGGTGCGCGAGTACGTCCGCCAGCTCGAGCAGCAGGCGCAGGACGACGAGGAGGAGAAGCCCGTCGACCTGACCGAGACCAGCGGTGACGAGATCGCCGCGGACTTCGAGCGGTACCTGCGCCGCCGGGGCGGCCCCGGCGGGGCGAGCTGAGCCTGCGCGAGCCGCAGGCCGCGAGCCCGTTATGGTTCCATGACGGGCTCACGCACAGGCTCTGAGCCCGTCATGGAACCATAACGGGTTCACGGCAGGGCGATACCGAGGAGGGCGTCGACGGCCTCGCGGGCGTTGCCCGGTGCCTCGGTGTCGGTGCCGCGGCGCTCCAGGGCGTGCGCAGCCCACGCGTCGACCGCGGCCAACGCGCGGGGGGTGTCCAGGTCGTCCGCGATGTGCTCCCGCAGCGCCGCGACCAAGCCCTCCGCCGACGGGCCCGCCGCGAGCGACACCGCCTCGCGCCAGCGGGCCAGTCGGGCCTCGGCGGTCGCCAGCAGCGCCTCCGTCCAGGGCCGGTCCTCGCGGTAGTGGCCGGAGATCAGGGCCGCGCGCACCGCGTTCGGGTCGACGCCCTGCGCCCGCAGCTTCGAGACGAACACCAGGTTGCCGCGGGACTTGGACATCTTCTCACCGTCCAGCCCGATCATCCCGGTGTGCGTGTAGTGCCGGGCGAACGGATGGTCCCCGGTCAGCGCCTCGGCGTGCGCGGCCCCGCACTCGTGGTGCGGGAAGATCAGGTCGGAGCCGCCGCCGTTGAGGTCGATCTGGGTGCCGAGCCGGTTCAGCGCGATCGCCGCGCACTCGACGTGCCAGCCCGGGCGCCCCCGCCCCAGGTCCGAGTCCCACGCGGGCTCGCCCGGCCGCTCCATCCGCCAGAGCAGCGCGTCCACGGGGTTCCGCTTGCCGGGCCGGTCCGGGTCCCCGCCGCGCTCGCGGGACAGCCGCACCATCGTCTCCTCGTCGTAGGTCGACTCGTAGCCGAAGTGGCCGGTCGCGGCCGAGTCGAAGTAGACGTCCGGGTACTCCGGGTCGTCGATCCGGTAGGCCGCCCCGCCCGCCAGCAGCTTCTCGACCAGCTCGGCGATCTCCGGGATGGCCTCCACCGCGCCGACGTACTCCTTCGGCGGCAGCACCCGCAGGGCCTCCATGTCCTCGCGGAACAGCGCGGTCTCGCGCATCCCGAGGACCACCCAGTCGTCCTGGTCACGCTCGGCCCGCTCCAGCAGCGGCTCGTCGATGTCGGTCACGTTCTGGACGTAGTGCACCGTGTGCCCCCGGTCTCGCCAGTACCGGTTGACCAGGTCGAACGCGAGGTAGGTGGCCGCGTGGCCGAGGTGCGTGGCGTCGTACGGGGTGATCCCGCACACGTACATGGTCGCCGTCTCGCCGGGGGCGGTCGGCCGGACCCGGGCGGTCGAGGTGTCGTACAGGCGAAGCGGCGGACCGCTCCCCTCGAGGGTCGGGAGGTCCACGGAGGCCCAGGTCTGCATGCCACCACAGTAATTGCTCGTGAGCCGGGTTCAGCCGCGGAGGAAGGCCAGCACGGCGAGCACCCGCCGGTTGTCGTCCGCGCCCTGGTGCAGCCCGAGCTTGGTGAAGACCGCCCGCACGTACGCCTCGACGGTCTTGGGGCTGAGGAACAGCGCTCGGCAGATCGCCTGGTTGGAGCGGCCCTCGGCCATCAGCGTGAGGACCTCGCGCTCCCGCTCGCTGAGGTCGTCGAGCGGGCTGTGCGCGCGGGCCCGGCCGACCAGCTGCGCCACCACGCCGGGATCGATCACCAGGCCGCCCGCGCCGACCCGACGAACCGCCTCGACCAGCTCCTCGACGTCGGTGATCCGGTCCTTGAGCAGGTACCCCGCGCCGTGCGCGCCGCTCTCCACCAGCTCCAGCGCGTACGCGGGCTCGACGTGCGCGGACAGCACGAGCACCCCGACCCCGGGGTACTCCTCGCGCAGCCGGGCGGCGGCGTCGAGCCCCTCGGTGGTGTGGGTCGGCGGCATCCGGATGTCGACGACGACGGCGTCGGGCGGCCGGGCGCGGACCAGCTCGAGCAGCTCCGCGACGTCCCCGGCCTGGCCGGTGACCTCCAGCCCCCCGTCGCGCAGCACCCGCGCGATGCCCTCCCGGAAGAGCACCGAGTCGTCCGCCAGCACCACGCGCATGGAGGGATCGTGGCGCGCCCGCGGACCCGCGGCTACCGGGTTCTCCCTGCCCGAGGAGCCGGGCCTGCCCGCTACCCGCGGACGGGCCCGCGGCGAAGCGTGGGCCACCTCGAGAGGAGCTCACCATGACGACCTTCGTGCGACGCCATCGACTCGCCGTCTTCTTCGGCCTCACCTTCCTGCTGACCTGGTGGTCCTGGCCCTTCCAGGCGCTCGGGCTGGCCCCGACCGCGCACTGGACCGTCGGTCCGCTGCTCGCCGCGCTGATCGTCCTCGCGCTCACCGAGGGCCGCGCCGGCTTCCTGGACCTCGGTGCTCGGATGATCCGCTGGCGGGTCGGGTGGGGGCCCTGGGCCTTCGCCGTGCTGGTGCCGCTCGCCGTGCTCGCGCTCGCGGCGGCAGGCAACGTCGTGGTCTGGGGTGCCCCGGTGCCCGACCTCGCCGCGCTCTCGCTCGGTGACCTGCTGCTCGTCGCCGCCGTGCGGATCGTCAACCCGCTCGACGGGCCGCTGGGCGAGGAGCCGGGCTGGCGCGGCTACGCGGTCCCCCGCCTGCAGGCGCGGTACTCGCCGCTGGCCGGCGCCCTCGGGCTGGGTGTCGTCGTGGCGCTGTGGCACCTGCCGCTGGTCACGACCGGGCAGCTCGCGCCGATCGGCCTCCCGGTGACGTTCGCGATCACGATCGTCTACTGGTGGCTGTTCAACCGCTCCCGCGGCAGCGTGCTGCTGACGATGGTGTTCCACATCGCGCAGGGCACCGTCGCCTACGCCGCACTCGGGTTCACCGGTGCCGACGCGGCGCGGATGGACTGGCTGACCGGCGGCCTGTGGGCGCTGCTCGCCCTCGGGCTCGTGCTGGGCGACCGTGCGGCCTGGCGCTCCGCACCGGCCTCCGCGGTGGTCCGGGAGCAGGTGCCCGCCGTGGTCCGGTAGGCGGTGCCGTGCCGGTCGGATGCGCGTTAGCGTCGTCCGACCGGGACGGCGGGGGGCGCCATGACGGCAGGCTCGGGCGGCGCGGTACTCAGCCACGGCAGCACGCGGCTGCTGCGGCGTTTCGGCGCGCCCCGGCCCGCAGGCGCGACCTGGGTCGTGCTCTGGACGGCGGTCGTGCTGGGCGAGCTCGGCACCCTCGCGCCGGTGCTGTTCCGGCACGTCCCAGTGGTGCCGGTCGACCTCGTCTTCCGGCTGGTCGGGTTCTCGTTCGCCGCGTGCGGGCTGCTCGCCTGGCGACGCCGACCGGACAGTCGGGTCGGCGTGCTGATGCTCCTCACCGGCTTCGCGTTCTACGTCTCGCCGCTGCTCGACCAGCTCGGCTCCCCCGTCGCGACCACCGTCGCCCTCTGGCTGCCGGACCTGTGGATCCTGCCGTTCGTCTGGCTGCTGCTGACCTTCCTGACCGGGGGCAGGCTGCGGACGGCCGCGGACCGCGTGCTCGTGGGCGCGCTCGTCGTGGAATTGGCGGTCCTGGCGCCGTTGTGGCTGGTCGTCAGCCCGAAGGAGGGGAACCTGCTGCAGGTCGTCGACTCCCCGGCCGCGTCCGGGCTGGTCGACACGGTGCAGAAGTGCGTGCTCACCGCGGTCCCGATCGCGACCGTGGCGCTCGTCGCCCACCGCGCGCACGCGGCCACGCCGGCCGGTCGGCGGGCGCTGCTCCCGAGCCTGGCGGGCTGTCTGTGCCTGTTGCTGTTCGCGGCCCTGTTGCTGGTCGACCTGGTGGGCGGGGTGCGGTCGCAGGTGCTGCTGTGGGTCGCCGCCTGCTCGATCGTGGCGGTGCCGCTCGCCTTCCTCCTCGGTCTGCTGCGGTCCCGGCTCGCGCGCGGGGCCCTCGCCGACCTGTTCCGGGACATGGCGGGGATGCAGCCTGCGCAGCTGCGCGCCTCGCTGGCCGGCACGCTCGGCGACCCCGACCTGGTCCTCGCCTACCCGGACGGCACCGGGTTCGTCGACGCCGAGGGCAGGCCCCTCGCGCCGCCCGCGGCCGGGCCCGGCCGGTCCGTGACGAGCGTCGAGCGCGACGGCACCCAGGTCGCGGTGCTCGTCCACGACTCGTCGCTCGACGACGACCCGGAGCTCGTCGAGGCCGTCGCCGGGGCGGTCGCCCTGGCCCGGGAGAACCGGATGCTGCAGGAGGCCCGGGCGCAGCTCGCCGCCTCCCGGGGCCGGGTGATCACGGCGGCCGACGCCGAGCGGCGCCGGATCGAGCGCAACCTCCACGACGGCGCGCAGCAGCGGCTGGTCATGCTCGGCCTGCAGCTGTCCGCGATCCGCAGCCGGATCCGGGACGATCCCGCCGACGCCGAGCTCCTCGCGGCCTCGGCGAGCGACGAGCTGTCGAGCTCGCTGGCCGAGCTGCGCGAGCTCGCGGCGGGCATCCATCCGGCCGCGCTCGACCGCGGTCTGGGCCCGGCGCTCGAGTCCCTGATGCTGCGGTCGGCCGTGCCCACCAGCCTGGCCGTGGACCCCGGACCGGTCGCGGAGCCCGTCGCGTTCGCCGCCTACTTCGTGGCGTCCGAGGCGCTGACCAACCTGGCGAAGTACGCACACGCCAGCGCCGCCACCGTGCGTGTGACGCACGGCGACGGCACCCTGCTGGTCGAGATCGCGGACGACGGGATCGGCGGGGCCGATCCCGCCCTCGGCTCGGGCCTGCGCGGCCTCGCCGACCGGGTCGAGGCCCTGGGCGGGGCCCTGTGGGTGGCGGACCGCCCCGGCGGCGGCACGGTCGTCGGGGCGGTGCTCCCCCTCGCCCCCGCCTGAGCGTCGGTGAACGTCGAGAAGAAGGTCAGCGCGGCCGCACCGCGACGGCACCGTTGACGGTCTCGACGTCCACGGGCGCGCCCGCCGGGTCCTGCGGCACGCTCACCTGGACCGACCCGACGACCGCGGAGGCACCGACCCGGTACCCGCCGGGCGGGAGGACGACGGTGACGGCCCCGTTGACCGTCTCCACCGCGACCGCGCGCGGGGCCCCGACGAACCCGGCGTCCACGGCTCCGTTCGTCGTCCGCGCGGAGAAGCGGGCGACGTCGAGGTCGGTGGCGTCGACGGTGCCGTCCTCCGTGGACAGCGTCACGGCGGTGCCGGGCGGGACGGTGATCTCCTGGTCGACCTCGCAGGCGCCGCTCGGGCTCGGGCAGTCCCCGGTGACCCGCAGGGTCCCACCGTCTTGCACCCGCGCGGCGGCGGGCTCGTGGCCGGGCGTCCAGGAGCGGATCGTGCGGACCTCGAGCGCGGGCCCGGCAGTCAGCCGGACCGCGCCCTCGTCGAGGTCGACCACGAGCTCGCGGACGCCGCCGAAGGTCTCGGTCACGGAGTCGGTGCGCAGGTCACGGGCGGTGGAGACGCCGACGGCGATCGCCGCGACCGTCCCGGCGGCGGCCAGGAGCACGACACCCCCGACGATCCCGGCGATCAGGGGGCCGCGGCGCCGTGGCGGGCGGCCGGGCAGCTGCACGGTGGTGCTCGGTGTGGTCGTCATGGCACAAGAGGCTCCGCCGACGGCGGTCCCGCCGGCACCGGGCGGACACTCGACCTCGGGCAGGGTTTCCCCTGCCCGTCAGGCAGGCACGGCCACCCGCCGCTCCCGGGCCAGCCGCCCGGCGATCACCGCGCACGCCATCAGCTGGATCTGGTGGAACAGCATGAGCGGCAGCACGAGCAGCCCGACCGGTCCGCCCGCGAACAGCACCCCGGCCATCGGCAGGCCCGTGGCCAGGCTCTTCTTCGAGCCGCAGAACAGGACGGTGATCCGGTCGGCGCGGTCGAAGTACCGGGCGGGGGCGAACCAGGTCAGCGCGAGCACCACTGCGAGCAGCACCAGGCACGTCACGACGAGCGCCGCGAGGGCCCCGAGCGTCAGCCGCCCCCAGATCCCCTCCGTCATGCCCTCGCTGAACGCCACGTAGACCACGAGCAGGATCGAGCCGCGGTCCACGACCTGCAGGTGCCGCCTGTTCCGCGCCACCCACGCGCCGATCCACGGCCGCAGGAGCTGCCCCAGCACGAACGGCGCCAGCAGCTGCAGCGCGACGACGGGCAGGGCCTTCCCCGAGATCCCGCCCGGTGTCGCGAGCAGCAGCCCGGTGAGCAGCGGCGTCACCACGATCCCGAGCAGGTTGGACAGCGACGCCGCGCAGATCGCCGCGGGCACGTTGCCGCGCGCCACGGAGGTGAACGCGATCGAGGACTGCACCGTCGAGGGCAGACAGCACAGGAACAGCACGCCGAGCTTGAGGTCGGTCGGCAGGATGCTCGCCGGGACGAGCTGGATCGCCAGCCCGAGCAGCGGGAACAGCACGAAGGTGCTCGCGACGACCGTGCCGTGCAGCCGCCAGTGCCGCAGCCCCCCGACCGCCTCGCGCGTCGAGAGCCGGGCGCCGTAGAGGAAGAACAGCAGCGCGATCGCGACCCTCGTGGCCGCCGAGAACCCGTCCGCGACCGCCCCGCTCGCGGGCAGCAGCGCGGCGAGGCCCACGGTGGCGAGGATCAGCAGCAGGAACCTGTCGATCCTGAGGCGGCGGAGGCGGTCGAGCACGCGTCCATCGTCCGACGCCGGCGGGTCATTCGGAAACACGCAGACCGCTCTGTCTGTCATCATGGTCTGTGAATTCAGCGGCGAGCAGAGGAGACCGATGGATCCCGTGCTGCTCCGCTCGTTCGTCGCCGTGGCCCGCGCGCTGTCCTTCACGCGCGCCGCCGCCCGGCTGGGGCTGCGGCAGTCCACCGTCAGCCAGCACGTCCGACGGCTGGAGGAGACCGTCGGCCGCACGCTGCTGCTCCGCGACACCCACAGCGTCTCCCTCACCCCGGACGGTGCGGCCATGCTGGAGTTCGCCGTCACGATCCTCGACGCGGGCGACCGGGCGCTCGCCCACTTCCGCGGCGCCCAGGTGCGCGGGCGCGTCCGGTTCGGGGTCTCGGAGGACCTGGTCCTGACCCGGATGCCGACGATCCTCGCCGAGTTCCGCGCCCGGCATCCCGAGGTGGACGTCGAGCTGACGGTCGGGCTCAGCGAGACCCTGGAGGCCGCGCTGGACCACGGTGAGCTGGACCTGCTGTTCGCGAAGCGCTCCGCGGGGCGGACGGGGGGCACGCCGGTGTGGCGGGACCGGTTCGTCTGGGTCGCCGCCCCGAGCTTCCGCCCGACCGATCCCGTCCCGCTCGTCTCGTATCCCCCGCCGAGCCTGTCCCGCGCCGCCGCGATCGCCGCCCTCGAGGCGGCGGGCCGACCCTGGCGGCTGGCCTGCACCAGCGGCTCGCTCTCCGGCCTGCGCGCGGCCGCCTTGGCCGGGCTCGGCGTCGTCGCGCACGCCGAGACCCTCGTCCCCGCCGGCCTGGTGCGGATCGAGGGGCTGCCCGCCCTCGGCTCCTTCGACTTCGTCCTGCAGACGGGCAGGCGCGCGCTCTCGGCGCCCGCGGAGGCACTCGCGGCGGCGATCGTGGAGAGCGCCCCGAGCCTGCGGGCCTGACCGGGACGCCCCGGTCGCGGGTCAGGTCGCGTCGGCGGTGTCCGCGAGCAGCCGTTCGCACGTCACCACCAGCACCGCGGCCGCGAGGCTCAGGTCCCGACCCGAGGCCGGATGGGCGGCCCGCCGCTGCCAGCGCAACAACCG
>Ga0207641_10002282_pt1 | contig 17873 bp, 20 predicted proteins | sample KBSSwiS62_FD_184306 | JGI IMG/M metagenome (GOLD analysis project Ga0207641, IMG submission 184306) | Switchgrass rhizosphere microbial communities from Kellogg Biological Station, Michigan, USA - KBS Switchgrass S6-2 (SPAdes) (version 2) | ecosystem: Host-associated > Plants > Roots >... | reverse complement strand
TCGGCCGCTTCGAGGTCGAACCCACCCACGAACACCGACAGCCGACCGAACAAGATGCGCTCGGGATCGGTCAGCAACGCATGCGACCAATCCACCGAAGCCCGCAGCGTCTGCTGGCGTCGCACCGCGGTGCGTGCACCGCCGGTCAGCAGTCGAAAGCGGTCGTGCAGGCCGTCGCGGATCTCGGTCAGCGACAAGACGCGGACTCGCGCTGCCGCCAACTCGATCGCCAGCGGCACCCCGTCGAGTCGGCGGCAGATCTCGGCCGCGATAGCGGCGTTGTCCTCGGTCAGGCGGAAATCGGGGCGGACCCGCCGCGCGCGGTCGGCGAACAACTCGATCGCCTCGTCAGCCAACGAGAGCGACGGCACCCTCCAACTCACCTCGCCGGCGACGGCAATGGGCTCGCGGCTAGTTGCGACGATCATCACCGCAGGGCACGCGCCCTGCAGGCCGACGACCAGTTCCGCGCACGCGTCCAGTAGATGCTCGCAGTTGTCCAGCACCAGCAGTATCCGGCGGTCGCCGACGAACCGCACGAGCATGTCCATCGTGGAGCTGCCCTGCTGGTCGGGCAAGCCCAACGTGCGCGTCACGGTGCTTGGCACCAGATCGGGATCGGAGATCGGCGCCAGATCGACCAACCACACCCCACCGTCGAATCCGCCCGCGATCTCGCCCGCCAGCTGCACCGCCAGGCGCGTCTTGCCGACCCCGCCCGCACCGGTGAGGGTGACAAGCCGGTTGTCGGCCAGCACCCGCCGCACATCGTTGAGTTCGGCCTCGCGGCCAACGAAACTCGTGAACTGTGTCGGAAGATGCTGGGCGACAACGGCTTCAGGCGTGCGCAGCGGAGGGAAGTCGTTGCGTAGGTCGGGATGGCATAGCTGCACCACCCGCTCCAGGCGCGGAAGGTCCCGTAGCTGATGGGAACCCAGGTCGGTCAGCCAGGAGTCAGGCGGGAGCCGGTCGAGAACCAGATCCCCGGTTGTTCCCGACAACACGATCTGCCCGCCGTGGCCCAGATCGCGCAGACGTGCAGTCCGGTTGATGGTTGGACCGATGTAGTTGCCCTCGTCGCGCAGCTGCACCTCCCCCGTATGCACGCCTATGCGTAGCCGGACCGGGGCTAACGGTGCCTGCTGCAACTCCAGCGCACACGCCGCCGCGTCACTGGCCCGCGCGAACGCGACCACGAAGCTATCGCCTTCGCCCTGCTCGACCGGCCGCACGCCGTGATGGGCGGCGATCACCTCGGAGACCGTGCGATCGAGCCGCGCGATGGCGGCCGTCATGTCCCCCGGTTGGGTCTGCCACAGCCGCGTCGAGCCTTCGACGTCGGCGAGTAGCAGCGTCACCGTTCCGGTCGGAAGCTCGGTCACACCCAGATCGCTCCAGTTCAAAGGCGTGTCCGCCCGTGGGTCCGTTCCGCTCATGCTAGCCAGCATGCGGTGACAGGGCACAGCAGAACATCGGCGGAACCGCGTAGATATACCGCCCCATCGTGGGGAGCTACGACAACTCACCGCACCGATCTACGCGCTGGGACCGATGATCCCACGCCGACGACATCGGATGGTCGACTGACACCGATCCGGAGGAGACCACCATGACCATCCGCACCAACCTGCCGACGGCGCCGCAGACCCCGCAGGAACTCGGTGAGCATGCGGTCGTTCTTGGGGCGAGCATGGGCGGGCTGCTCGCCGCGAGCGTGCTAGCCAACTTCTTTCGGAGCGTCACCGTGGTGGAACGCGATGTGCTGCCCGACGATCCCGCGAACCGGCGGGGAGTGCCGCAGGGTCGCCACGCCCATCTTCTGCTGCCGCGTGGCGCACAGATCTTGGATGAGCTGTTCCCCGGGCTTCTTCACGGGTTGGTTGTCGATGGTGCTCCCGTGTTGGACGACGGAGACCTCTCCAAGTTCTTCTTCTCGTTTGGCGGCCACCAAATACTGCGGTCCGGCAAGGCAGCAGTCGATTCCAAGGCGATGGCAACGTACTTGCCGAGCAGGCCGTTTCTGGAGTGCCACGTACGACGGCGCCTACGGGCACTTCGAAACGTCACGATCCTGGAAGGCCACGACGTGGCCGGGTTGACGTCGACGACGGATTGCGGTCGCGTCACCGGAGTGCGGGTGAGCAACCGCGACGACGGCACTGAAAGAGAGTTGAGCGGGGACCTGATCGTGGACGCGACGGGCCGCGGTTCCCGCACGCCGGCCTGGCTGGAGAGCCTCGGCTACGGCCGCCCGGTCGAGGATCGCGTCGCCATGAATACGACGTATGCCAGCCAACCGCTGCGGATCGCGCCAGGAACTCTGAGGGAAGCAATCGTTCTCATCGGGCCCGTGCCGGGTCGACCGACCGGGATGGCGCTGTTCTGCTGTGAGAACGACACCTGGTTGTTCACAGTCTTTGGGATGGCGGGACAGCAGTCGCCGGATGACCGAGCAGGCATGCTCTCCTTCGCCCAGGAGTTCGGTCCACCTCATGTCTTGGCGGCGGCCCGGGACGCCGAACCACTCGCTGAGGTGGCGACCCATCGCATGCCGTCCAGCCAGTGGCGACGCTACGACAAGATGCGCCGATTCCCAGATGGTCTGCTGACCCTCGGCGACGCTATCTGCAGCTTCAACCCCGTCTATGGACAGGGCATGACGGTCGCTGCGCTGGAGGCCTCGGCACTGCACGATTGCCTACTGCACGGAGACCGTGACCTATCCCGGCGATTCTTCAAGTCTGCCGCGAAGCCGGTCGCAGCAGCCTGGCAGCTTGCTGCCGGGGCCGACCTGGCGCTGCCCGAGGTGGAGGGGCCGCGACCGCTGTCGGCGCGCCTTGCCAACGCCTACGTGGACTGGGTGCTGACCGCCTGTGAGTCCGACGCCGTGATCGCCGGACAGTTCTCCAAGGTGAACGCCTTGGTCGACTTCCCGAGTCGACTACTCCACCCCGCGGTCATGTTCCGTGTCGCGGCCGTGAACCTGCGTCGCCGAAGCGCTGCCCTCCAGAGCCCGCGACGGACACCACGTACGGCAGTCGCAACACCGCAGTAGCGGCGCTGGACCACGAAGCAGCCCGGGTGGCGACTTGCGATACTTCCCGCTGCGAGGGGATCAGCTCTGGACTTCACGTCGTCATGCCTTGCTCTTCGTCGTATCGGGCAGAGCTTCGCGCCATTTGCGCCACACCGCTCGGTCGGTCATCAGGTCGAGCAGGGTGCCGAAGCCGGTGGGATAGGTCAGGGCCACCAACCACTTGTGCGAGTCGACCTCGCTCACCTCGAAGCCGCCGCGATAGAACTGCCGCAGCCATTTTATGTTGAGTCGGTCACGACGAAACTCGAATATCACCACTGGTTCGCCCGACGTCAGCTTCGCCTTGTAGTCCGTCAGACCCACCTCCTCTTCCACCCACTTCGAGTATTCGGAGGCGAGGCAGCGCAGAGTCGTGTCCGTCAGCTCCAGCTCGACGTTGACCCACCATGAGTTGCCGCGGCTTTTCAACAAATACGCTTTGGTTTTTGGTGGTGCCGTGGACATTTCTATGCGGTCCTTTCGTCAGGCAGTGATGGTGATGGACTTGTGCTGTCATGTGAGAGCAGGTGTCGCGTCCTCTTTGCAGTGCACATCGAACGCCGGGCACCAGCCTGTGTGCTTGCACTCCTGACGCAGCGTGAGTGCCGTCGTCATAGTGACTGTCTTCGTACACGAGAAGGTCACACAGGTGGTATCACAGGTCCGGGTCAAGGCCGTCCATCACGGTCGTTGAGCTGCGCGATCGCGTTCGGCGCCGATACAAGCTCACCTAACCGAGCCCGGAGTGGCCGCAACCGCGGGATATCGGCGATCTTGATCGGATTGGCAGGGTATTTGATTCCAGGTACGAACCTTCTGAGGAGGGCGGCATCAAACTCCGGATGCTTCTACCGACCAAGCGGGCCACCGCGGGTGACCATGCCCACGGGCTCGATGATTTGGTCACTCTTAAACTGAGGATATGACTGAGTCGGCAGGACAGCGTGTTGCGGACCGTCGGACCTCACTAAAATTGGAGGACTACTTCGACGCCGATGGTGGTATCGCCCTACCCGACGACGCGAACCTGACGTTGTTCTTGGATCGCAATATCGCTGATTTCGGCGGTTATCCGGCCTACCGGTTCCTCGATTACACGCACAGCCCCGACGGCGAGCCCAACGACCTCACCTACAGCCAGTTGGGAGCTAGGTTGCATGCCGTCGGCGCGCGACTACAACAGGTCTCCACACCGGGTGAGCGGGTGGCGATTCTCGCCCCGCAGGGTCTCGACTACGTCGTCGGGTTCTTCGCCGCCATCAAGGCCGGGATGATCGCCGTGCCCCTGTTTGCCCCCGAACTGGCTGGCCACGTCGAGCGACTGAACGCGGTGCTCGCTGATGCGCGGCCCTCGGTGATACTGACTACCACTGGGGCGAGCGCCGCCGTCCAGACTTTCCTGCGCAAGCTAGACCGCGATCAACGCCCACGGGTGATCGCCATAGACGCCGTCCCCGACTCTGTGGGTGCAACATTTACCCGGGTACCGATCAATTCCGATGACATTGCCTACCTGCAGTACACATCCGGTTCGACCCGCTCCCCTGTTGGCGTCGAGATCACTCACCGCGCTGCGGTCACCAACGTGCTGCAAATGATCATCGGCGTGGGACTGGACTTCGATATTCGCAGCGTGAGCTGGCTGCCGCTGTACCACGACATGGGTCTGATGTTCATCATGTTTCCCGCTCTATTCGGGGGTCTTCAAACCCTGATGTCCCCGATCGCCTTCGTTCGTCGGCCGTTGCGCTGGATCCGCGCGCTCGCCGAAGAAGCCAAACACGGCCGCACGTTCGCGGCCGCACCAAACTTCGCCTTTGAGCTCGCGGCCCAGCGGGGAGTACCACCGGAGGGTGAACAGCTCGACCTCAGCAACGTCGCCGGTCTGATCAACGGCTCCGAACCGGTCAACCTGGACTCGATCCGCAAATTCAACGAGGCCTTTGCGCCCTACGGGCTGAAGCCGACGACAATCATGCCGTCCTACGGACTAGCAGAGGCCACCCTGTTCGTCTCGACGATCGCTCCCGACGCCGAAGCAACGGCAACCTACCTGGATCGCGCAGAACTGGGCGCGGGCAAGGCAGTGGTTGTGGCTCCCGACGCGCCCACCGCTATCGCACAGATATCATGCGGCCGGGTGTCCGCGGGTCAGTGGGCGGTCATCGTCAGCGACGACGCCAATGAATTGCCCGACGGCTACATCGGGCAGATCTGGTTGCACGGCAACAACATTGGGCGCGGATATTGGGGACGCCCCGCTCAAAGCAAGCAAACGTTCGCCAACAAGCTGCGGTCCCGCTTGTCCACGGGTAGCCACGCCACGGGAGCACATCACGACGCGTCGTGGCTGCGCACTGGGGACCTCGGGGTCTACATCAACGGCGAGCTTTACATCACCGGTCGGCTCAAGGACATGATCATCGTCGACGGCCGTAACCACTACCCGCAAGACATCGAATGGACCACCGCGCAGGCATCTGCGGCGATCCGCGCCGGCTACGTTGCAGCGTTCGCCGTTCCGACCGGGGACATACCAGGACACGGGTCGTCCAAGACCGACACCGCCGAACGCCTTGTCATCGTGGCCGAGCGAGCGCCCGGCGCTGGCCGCGCCGGTCCCGAACCGATCATCGCTGCCGTCCGCGCGGCCGTCTCGCGCCGACACGGACTGCCCGTCGCCGACGTGAAACTCGTTCCTGCAGGAGCAATTCCACGCACTACCAGCGGTAAACTCGCCCGCCGCGCATGTCGTTCCCAGTATCTCGATGGCACGCTGGGCGCGCACGAGTAGAGCAGAGACACGAACTGAGTAACCTCAACCCCGGGGCGCCGTCGCGTAGATTGCTCGTCGAATCTAGCGCCGCACAGCCTCGCTTTGCTAGCCAGAGCTAGTGTTGCCCATGGGGATTCGTGTGGTTTTGACGGCAGCCGCAGCCGCGCTTGCGCTGGTGAGTTGCGCGGACCAATCCAAGCCTACGGACAGCGCCGTGGTCTCGAGAACCGAGTGGCAGAGCGCGACGAATCACGACTCGTGGCCGTTCACCGTCGACCAGGGCGTACTGACCTGCCACGCCCCGGACTGGGTGACGTTTGCCGCCAATGGAACGGAATACGCGCTGAGTGATAGTGCCCGGTGGGTCGGTCGCTACCCGAGTGTTGCGCCGATCTTGGTGCACGGTTACGTCGAGATCGGTGGCGAAAGGCAGCCGGTCCCCACCTCTTTCGATTCCCTGACCGAGCAGGGTCGAAAGCTCTGTCCGTAACCCCTTGGCGACGGCGGTCCTATCAGTCCCTGTGCATGGGCCTGGCCGACACATCTCCGCACGCCAACCGGCCCGGCAGTTGGTTCCAAGTTCGCGCGCTGTCTTGAAGCTAGGGATTTCAGGCCGTCCAGATCGTGTCCCTAAGGTCGTTGGTGTACGGGGTTGGTGCCCTGAGGTGTCTGAAGTCGCAATTTAGCCGCATGCTTTTGGCATTCTGCTTCGTCAGACTGTCGACATCGACAACCCCTGTTATCAATGACATTGCGGTAGACATCTTCCACTTGGAGCGTGTAGCGCACATCCTCGATCAGCCGCGGATGGCTCGAGTCCGAGACGGGGGCGGTTGTGTCTCTGCGGCACACGCCCTTCTGGAGGGTGAGCTGATCGCTAGCTGCGCCCGACTGCGGCGGGGGCCGTCTTCGTCGTTTCCTTACAATCCTCTGGGTCCGGTAGAACGGGTCGCGAAGGGGGAAGCGGTGGCTACTTTCAGCGCCAGTGACGAATTCGCGGGTTACCGCATCCTGCGACCGCTCGGCGCGGGCGGTATGGGCCAGGTCTGGCTTGCCGAACACATCGTGCTGGGGCGATTGGAAGCGCTCAAGGTGGTGTCGGTGCACGCCGGCGACAGCCAGTTCGCGGAGCGGTTCACCAATGAGGCCAGGACCGCGGCGTCGCTGGACCATCCCGGAATCGTCACCGTTTACGCCTACGGCATCACCGAGGGCACTCCTTGGTTCACGATGAGCTACCTCGACGGGGAGGATCTTGACGGGTGTGGACAGTTGCCGCCTGCGGAGGTCGCCACCATCGTCGAACGGATCGCCGACGCCCTTGACTACGCGCACGCGCGTGGAGTGATCCATCGCGACATCAAGCCCGCCAACGTGATCGTGCAGCGCACTCCTGGAGGCGATCTCAGTCGTGTCACCGTGTTGGACTTTGGCATCGCACGCCTCCTCGACGGCACAGCCCTGACTGCGACGAATGCCTTCATCGGCACCTTGGCCTACGCTCCGCCCGAAACGCTGACCGGGCAGCGCGCCATGCCGCCGTCGGATCAGTATTCCCTCGCGTGCACCGCATTTCACCTGCTCGCCGGTCAGCCACCGTTTTCTGGTGACAACCCTGGTGCGTTGATGATGAAGCACATCAACGGCCCGGTGCCGCGACTGAGTGACACGGCGCCATGGCTGGCACCAATGGATGCGGTTCTTGCGCATGGGATGGCGAAGTTCCCGGCGGACCGCTTCGCCACGGCCGGGCAGTTCGCCGCGGCGCTGCGTGCGGCCGTCCCAGCCTGCGCTCAGCCGGCGGCACCTCCGCCGTCGGCACCCGCGCCGGCGCCCGCCACCAACGTGAACCCTGCCATCACGGTGCGCCGCGAGACGCAGGAACCGGTGGCCCACGAACCCACCGAGCCATGGCGGACCATGGCGGCCCCTCGGCCTTCAAGCGGCAGGAGCGCACGCACCCCGCTGATCGTCCTGGCGGCAGTGGTCACGCTGATCGCTGCTGCGGTGGTGGGTGTCGCTGTGTGGCCGGACGGCTCGAAGTCTCGACCATCGCAGGACGTCGCGAGGTCGACGTCGAAGTCCTTGGACTCCGCAGCCGGCGACGTACCCATCCGCGCGCTCAGTGCGGGAACCATCAACGTATGCGCGGCCGGCCAGGACGGCACTGCCTACTGTTGGGGCTCGGTAGGGATCGACGATGGCCCCGAGAAGGTCGCGGGACCGCCCAACGTCACCGCAATCGTCTCCGATGTGGGGACGTACTGCGCAATCGGCGGCGGCGACCTGTACTGCTGGGGCAGCTACGAACACGGAGAACTCGGCAACGGCATGGTCGGGAAGATCGGAGATAGCGAGCCCACCCCGCAGAAGGTGGAGGGCCTGAGCAACGTCACCTCAGTCGCCATCGAGAGCGGGACGGTCTGCGCCGTTGCCTCGGCTGCCATCTACTGCTGGGGCGACAATCCCGTTGGTCAACTTGGCAACGGCACGACTGAGCCCAGCGCGCGACCGGTGCGGGTCGAGGGATTGGGTGCGGCGACGTCGGTAACGATGGGCTTCGGCACCGTGTGCGCAGTCGCGGCCGACGAGGCGTGGTGCTGGGGCAACAACCGCTACGGCCAATTGGGCGACGGCACCACCGAGCGTCAGTTCACCCCGCGACGGGTCGGGGGTCTCGGCCGTGTCACGGCCGTGGCGACGTCGAGCACGGTGTCCTGCGGGATCAGCGACGAGACGCTGTACTGCTGGGGTAACGCCTCTGGTCTGCTCGGCACGCCCGAACCCTCTGGGTCTCACTCCACCCCGGTCCCGGTTCCCGGCTTTGGAAAGGTCAGCGGTCTCGCGCTGGGTGGCAACGTCACCCAAGGGGCGGACAACACGCTGAAGTCGAGCCACTCCGTCCTGTGTGCCGTCACCGACGGCCGACCGGTGTGCGCGGGCGCCAACGACGCGGGACAGCTCGGTAGCGGAAACACCGAACCGCAGACCGCGCCGGTCACCGTCCCAGGTCTCAGCTCGGTCACTCAGGTCGTAGCTGGCGCGAGCTTTGCGTGCGCGCTCAGCGACGGACACACCTATTGCTGGGGCGATGGGTTCGACGACGCTCACGGCAAGGGTCCCGGTCTCACACCCACGCAGGTCCATTGGCCGACCTAGTCGAGCGGAAATTGCCCAGCGCGTGGTCGACGTGGTCGCCGACGTCGAGCTTGATTCTGTCGGCTTCGGTTTGAATCGTGAGCAGCCTGCTCAGGGTCGACACGAGGTCAATTTTCAGCCGAAGCCGACAGCTCACGGATTCGCCAGGGCCGAAGACGCGGAGATCCGCCGAGACTGCCATCTGTCGGCCGGCTTCGCCCTTCAGATGTCGGCCATCGCAGGTGTCATCGTCGGTGCTATTGATCGGCCACGGTGCGCATGACTCCTCGGGTGAGGCGGGCCTGTGCCTCGCGGATCTCCTCACGGGTCTGCCCCGTGGCCAGTAGTTCTTCGATTAGGTCGATGTTCATGGCCGCGAGCAGTGCGTGGGCGGCGTATCCGGCGTCCGATGGTCTGCACGCGGGCGCGGCCTGTTCGACCAGATTGCCGAGAAGGCCGTGCATCCAGCGGTAATGCTCGCTTTGCAGCAGACCGGCTGCCCCGAGTTCGCGGGCGCGAATCAGGTTGTGGTTCGCGAACTTGAACACCAGCAGTGCGTCGAGGAACGCGACGGCCCGATCCACTGGCGCCCCAGCTGGCCCCAACGGCGCCTCGCCGTGGTCCACGCTGTGGCGCAGGGTCGCGAGCTTGGACGTCCACAGCGCGTCCAAGAGCCCGCGGCGGCTGCCGAAAGCCCGGAACAGCGTCCCCTTGCCCACCCCGGCGGCGGCTGCGACGGCGTCCATTGACACGTTGGCCGGAGATTCTGCACTGGCGAACAGCGTGTCGGCGGCGGCCAGCACCGCATCCGGAGGGAACGCGGGACGGCCCCGGCGCGTAGCGACATTTTCGGACTCGCGGTCCGTAATTCTGCTAACGTCGTGGGGACTCACAGTCCGTAAATCTATCGGAGGAACTGAAATGTCGTTCACGACCGACTTTCCCGACTGGCTCGCTCACGCGCTCGACGCGCTCAAGTCGGGTGACGTCGACGGTTGGATGGAGATCTACGCCCCCGATGCAGTCCACGAGTTTCCCTTTGCCCCCGAGGGGGGCGTCGGCCGACTCGACGGTCGCGACGAGATCCGCGGCTACATGAGCGGCGTCGTCAACGCCAGACTCCTTCGCTTCGGACCGTTCAGCGACGTCCGCGTACGCGACGCCGGCGACGAGACAATCGTCGAGGCCAACGGCCGCCACGAACGCACCTCCGACGACGCGCCGCTGCTTCTGAGCTATGTCTGGTTCATAACCAGGCGAGACGGCCTCGTCACTCATTTCCGCGACTACATGAACCCATTGCAACTAGCCAAGCGGTGAAGCCGCCGGTTCGAGATTTGCGGACGGGTCGAGGGGCCGGCCGCTTCGCCATCCAGCAACTCGTCGAAGAAAGGTACGGGAGGTAGCCCTCAAGACGCCGACCTGGCCGCACTGCACGGCCCAGAGTCACTCGGCCGTCACGCCTGCCGTCCCGGCGATCCCCGGACGGCTTTGAGCCAGTGGTTGTCGATGAGGCACGCGGCCGGCCCACGGCTCGGCCGGCCGGCGATTCTGGTGTCGGCGCGCCGAAGCAAGCATGCTCGACACGGGCGGGCGTCACGATGGAGGGCGCAGAGACCGCAGGCGGTTGGCCGTGCGCGGCAGGGGGTATTGGCGCTTCCATGGCAACGGAAAACGATCAGCCGGATCTTGACGACGTCATGGTGCCCACCGAGCACCCTCATTCCGACCACCGCAAACATGCGAAGGTCGGCAAGCACGTCGACGACGAACTACAACATCGCACCGAGCACGAGCGCGACCTCGTCTCCGACGGTCGAGCTGACTTGCAGTGAGCTGCGAGAGCCAGCGCGCGGCCGGTACCGACCTCCTGCAGGAGCTGTTGCAAACGTACGGACCGGGTGGCCAGGAAGATGCCGTCCGCAATGTCTGCCGTCGCGAACTCGAACCGTTCGTCGACCAGCTATGGACCGATCCGGCGAGAAATCTGGTGGCGCTCATTCGCGGCGCGGACGGTGACGACGGCAGTGCGCGCGCGACGCGCGTGATGGCTCACCTCGACGAGCTGTCGATGATGGTCAAGCGAATCGAGTCCGACGGTTCGCTGCGCCTCGTGCCACTCGGCACGATGTACCCGGGCAACTTCGGCTTGGGCCCGGTTGCCATTCTCGGGGACAAGGAGACCCTGGTCGGGGTGCTCGCCCTGGGTTCCGAGCACACCACGAAGGAGAGCCACCGGATCTGGGAGACCAAGCCGGACCAGGGCGACAAGGCGCTGGACTGGTCGCACGTCTACGTGTTCACGGGACGCACTCCCGACCAACTCGCTGCAGCCGGCGTAGGACCAGGTACCCGTGTGTGCATCGACCAGAGCAAGCGAAGGTTGGTCGACGTCGGTACCGACTACATCGGGTCGTACTTCATCGACGATCGAGCATCGGTGACAGCTCTGCTGCAGGTGGCGCGCAGGCTCCGCGAGACTGACCAGCGACCACGCAGCGACACCTACCTGGTGTTCACGACCAACGAGGAGTCAGGCGGGGTGGGCGGCTCATACGCCAGCCGGACATTGCCGGGAGACCTGACCTTGGCCTTGGAGGTCGGACCAACGGAAGCGGAATACGGTACGACGGTCGGCGGCGGTCCGATAGTGGCTTACGGCGATGCACTCTGCGTTTACGACAAAGACGTCGCCGATCGCTTGATGGAAATTGCTCGCAGCCAAGGACTCTCGCCTCAGGCCGCCTCGTTGGGGGCTTTCGAGTCTGACGCGTCGCATGCGAAGGCCAATGGGCTTAGTCCGCGCGCCGCGCTACTCTGTCTGCCGACGCTGAGCACCCACGGATACGAAGTGATTGACCGCAACGCAATCTCGTGCATGGTTGACGTCGTGGTCGCCTACCTCGTGGACCCCGACGCTCACTGACGATGCGTTTGATAGGCCTGTCCACGATTGAATGGTTGATGACATGACGCGCGGCGTGCGTCACTCGTGCACGACGAGGCCGTGCGTCGTTGGACTTCGCTCGTGCGCGACGACCGGACCGAGCTGGGGGTAGGGATGCGGTTCGCGTCAGCGGCCGTACCTGAGGAATAGGTAACCGTCATGGGTCAGTACGTGACGTAGCGACAGCCTGGTGGGCGCCGCGAGTTGCCCGACGTCATTGGATGCGGCGGACTGACTCGTCCCGGCGAGTTTTGGGGCAATGGTCACGCACATCTCATCGACGAGGTCAGCCAACACGAGTTCGTCGAGCAACGTCGGTCCACCCTCGCAGAGGACTCGCCGCATGCCCCGCTGTCGCAGTTCGGTGAGAACCGTTGTCATGTCGACGGCGTCGTCGCCAGCGATCAGCACTTCCGGATGCCGATCCGGGCCGGACCTTTGCCACGTCGCAGCCGCCCTTGAACTAGTCACCACGATGGGAGGACGTGCCGCGTCGGCGAATATCGAGGCGGGCAGCCTCCCAGACTGGGACACCACGGCAACTGCGGGTGACTGATCCAGTCCCCAGCGGCTGTGGCGAAACGAACGCTGTGCGGGGGTAATTCGCACCGGCCCATATTTCTCCGCACGAACCGTCCCGGCTCCGACCAAGACCACGTCGGCGAACCCACGCAGCGCCAACAACAGTTGTTGGTCCAGAGGATCGGACAGTGGGCCGGCCCGGCCGTCGAATGAGACCGCTCCGTCAAGGCTGAATATCATGTTGGCGCGCACGCCATCGGGTGGATCGTCGTAGTACCGAGCCAACTCGGCGAGGTCGTTCACTGCCGCCATGTGAACCTGGGCCATCACAGTGTCCCGGTGAGCACGACGGGTGCAAAACAGCGCAGGGTCGAACTACCGTACTGGGGTGGCAGCGGCGTCGTCACCACGACCACCGCATCATCAGCTGGTCCGAACGGTCCCGAAGACAACGCGCTTCGCAATCGAAACGGATGTTGGCCTCTCCTTGGGTCTTCGGCGTCGCCATTCCGTGACATTCCATCGGCGCCCATCTTTCACTGCTCGAGTCGCTCGTAAGTACCCTCAGCGAGGCTTACGCCAAATGGGAGTGCCCAACAACCAGGCTACGAAACAGGTGGGACACGCGTCTGATCGTGGTCCGACGAAGGCTCGCGCTGAGGCCGGGCTCGCAAACCGCGGCGCGGGCTACTGGCGGCCGCCGCCCTCGTAGTGAACCATGAACTAGTGACGAACTCGTCAGGCGCCTTCGAGGATCTGGTCGCGTTGCTGGACTATCCGATGTACGTGGTCACCGCGACTTCGGGCTCGGAAGTTGCCGGATGCTTGGTCGGATTCGCCAGTCAGACGAGCATCAAACCACCCCGTTTCCTGGTTGGACTGTCGAAACGGAACCGAACGTTCCGGGTTGCCCGCGACGCGACGCATCTAGGCGTTCACCTGCTCGCTCGCGAACACCTCGCGTTGGCCGAGCTGTTCGGCGGACGAACCGGTGACGACATCGACAAGTTCGCTGAATGCGACTGGTTCAAGGGACCGCACGACGTGCCGATACTTACCGGCGCGGCCGGCTGGTTCGTCGGAGCGGTGTGCGAGCGTGTCGTGCTCGGCGATCACGTCGGACACCTGTTGGAGCCTGTCGCCGGGCAATCCCCCGCTGACGTCGAACATTGGGTAACTTTCGCCGACGTGCGTCACCTCGAGCCCGGCCACGATGCCTGACGGCCCAATTCAGCGAATCTCGATCACGTCTGGTCGATGTGGTTAGACGTCGCTCGTGATCGTCTCGCAGCTTCGTGCGGGCGGTCTGCAACGTCCCGGTGTCAGTTGTTGCCGGTGGTGATCCTCAGGCCACCCTGCTGGAACAGGGAGCCCTGGGGGGTGATGATGCCGCCGTTGCCGTGACCGTTGCCGAAGATGATGGCACCTGGGACGAGCGCGAAGCCGCCGCCGTGCTGGTTGGTGAAGACGATCCCGGGATCCGCCGATGCGGGCGAGGCTGCCAGAGTGGCCAGCGCGGGGGCGCCGAGCAGCAGCGCTCCCGCGACTGCGCCGCCGGCGATGCGGCCGGTGATGGAGCGACGAGCGACCTTCTTGTTCTGCGTGCTGTTCATGTGGGGTACTGCCTTTCGGAGTTGTCGTGGTTGTCGTGTTGTTTCCCGGATGTTTGGGTTGAGAAGACAATCGCAGCCGGTTCTTGGCGCATCCTTGGCGCTTGGGATTTCGCTGCTCGACGATGGAGCGGGAGTGCGGCAGGTACCGGCTCGCCTGTCTCGCGACTCCTTGGAACGCAACCGTCGGCGCGTAGTGCCGGTAGTGGTGACGGTGCACCCATTGGGAGTTCGCCCCGTCCAGTGCAATGTCCTCGCGTCGTTCGAGACGCGAACGGGATGAGATCCCACCGAGAAGGCATGCCTCAGCCCGTAGGCAGTTGCTCTTCCAATTCCAAAGGCGGCAGCGAGTTCTCGCACCGGCTCACCGATGGCAGCCAGCCGACGCCTGCGGTGCCACTAATGCCGCTACCCAACCGCGACCGGACCAATGGCGAATCCTCATCGACCCGCCGGGCACCTTTCTGCATCACCACATTGGTGTCCTCATACTTAGCACCCACGCGACATCACCGGCGGCCCGGAGAGCGGCAGGTCTTCGTCGGGGATTTTTGGGCCGTACTTGTCTGCGGCCTGGACTGCGATTTCAACCATCGACGGTGAGTCGATGTCGAGGTCATCGACGAAGGATTTTTCGATGGTGACTTCAGAAGGCTCGATCCCGGTGACTTGTTCGATGATTTCGAGCCGCGGCACGAGGGCCGAGTCAAAATCAGCGACCTGAGTCCGCTACCGGCCACGACGAAGGCCAACCCGCGCTTGGTCTCTCGTCTCCGAAGGCGCCGTCGTGCGGTGTTGATCACATTTCGGCGGGCATCGGTGTCCGTTACCGTTGACAGGTGTCCAAGTCGACCCTCGACAGTCATTGCGCCCGATGTCTGCGACCGTCGCCTGCCGATGGTGATCCCGAGTGCGACCGGTGGTTGGCGATCGACGTGAAATTTGACTGGACCTTTCTCGTCATGTGCCCGGATTGCCATGCGCTACCGGCCATCCCAGATGGTTCGTGACGTAGCCGCACGCAATTTGCTTGTATACCAACACTTCAGAGAAACTTTGGTGGGCGCTCACGCGCGCATGGGCCCAATTGCGCCTGGTCGGTATCCTGAACACATCCGAGCGGCGGAAGATCAAGTCTCGGCGTCGGCGGGGTCCCCCGGCCACTCCCCCAGGTGCCTCGGCTTGGGTGGCGTAGGAACGACACGACGTCGGGCAACCGAGAGCCAGACGCCGTATCCGCCGAAGACGGCCGCCGGCCTAGAAGTTTCCCTCCGCGATCTGCGCAGCGCGTACTTCTCCAGCTCGGCATCGGCCTGTAGCCGCTCGAGCTGGACAACGTCGGCGTCACAACAACAATCCCGATGATCGTCATGCGACTTCTCACCGTTGGTGTCCAACGCTGGTTTGCTGACCTTCGTCAACAGCTTCATTCCCGCGCAAGACACATCGCCGCAAATTCTCACTTCCGTGTCGACTGCCTCCCTCTCGAGGTCGCGTCGATGGCATCGATGAGGTGCTCACGCTGACCCGTCGAGAGTCGATCGGTGTCGGGTCAGGACTCGGCGTTGTTCACCAGCAGCGCATACTGCGCGGCTGCGCGTTGGCGTTGACGTCGTAGTGACCGATGTCCAGGCCGCTGAGGTCGGGCTTGGGGTGGGGGCGGTCAAGAAGTTCAGCCACGCAGACGGGGCCGGGGGACGGGCCATTGCGGGTTGGACCGGTGCCGACATACAGGCCGTCACATGGCGGAACTTCCACCGAGTCGCCGAACAAGCATGGCAACCAACTGCGCTCCGGTATCGGACCGCACGGGGACGGTTTGATTGGGGGCTGCCTCGCGACCGTTCTTATCATCGGTTGGTGATCGAACTGAGGCCGCTGGCGGAGGGAGACGTCGCGGCCCACATGGCGGGCGAAGACGCTGCTGTGATCGAGTGGCTCACCGGCGCTGCGGCGACATGGGATTCGACGGCCCGTCACTTTGAGATGTTGGCGGCCAACGCGGCTCGCGGTGTGGGCAAGCGCGGATTTGGCGTATGGCTCGACGAAGAGTTAGCCGGTTACGTCGATTTCGATCCCGACGATCCAGCCCTCCCCGAGCCGGGAGATGTCAACATCGCCTATGCCGTGCACCCGTGGGCCCGACGGTGCGGTGTGGCCACCGAGGCAGTTCGTCTGGTCTGCGAGCAGTTGCGGCGGACTGACACAGGCAAGAGGGCGATCATCCGTACCCATCCGCTGAACCGCGCCTCCATCGGTGTGGCTAGGGCGTGCGGATTTCAGCCGGTGTCCGCACCGATCTTGGGCCAAGATCAGTTACGCGACACTGACGACACGTCAGCCAGCGACGTTATCTTCGCACTTCATCTGAAGGCTCCCGGGCTAGGCGCGCGCCTTACTGAGCCCCATGAAACCGTGAGTCCGCCTCGGCTACGTGTCGCTGCCTACGTTCTTAGGGAGCTCCACTCCTGGGAGCTGCTGGTGTTCGAACAAGCAGGACATCCGCAAGCTGGCACACAGATCCCCGCCGGCGGTGTACGGCCGGACGAGACTCTTGAAGAAGCCGTGATGCGCGAAGTTCGTGAAGAGACAGGCCTTGAAGGCCTGCGCCTCCGCGCCCAGTTGGTGACTGAGGACAAGCCGCACCCCCTCACCGGCGAACCGCGCAGCACCACGTTCTTCGTGATCGATGTGAACACCGAGACCCCTGACACGTGGGAGCACCTGGTTCGCGGAGAGGACGCCGATGACGGACTGATCTTCGTCTGCCGATTCGTTTCGCTTCCTCTGCGCCGACCGTTGGCAGACCACCAAGACGCCTGGCTCAAGCTGATCGACACGGACTTTGCCACCAGTGACGATCAGGGAGCCTAGGGACCCGACCTGATTGTTCTCGTCGGTGAGACAGGATCCGAGCCGTCCGCAATCTCTAGTAATGGGAACAGCTCTTTAACGCTTCGCCTCCGCTACTACCCACTGCTACTTGGTCGTGGGTGACGCAACGATGAGCCAGGATGTGTAGTGCTCGACAACTTCTGCACCGAGCGAACGGGCACCCTCGCTCGCTTCGTTGACTTCTTCGGGGCTCCAGTCGCTGAACGTGCTAAAAAGGCCGCGAATCTGATCTGCGCTCAGGGCAATGCTCCATGGGTAGACGCAGATGTCGTCGATCGAGAACAGACCGGTCGACGTCAACTTGGCGGAGGTTGCGTTTGCGTCCTCGGAGTTGCCCGTGCGCGCTGGTGTTGATCGGCGCGCCACTATCTCTTCGACGATAGCTCGGAGCGGCGTTGTCGCAACGGAAGAACCTCCAAAGACGTTCCGCCACACTAATAGCCGTCCCCCTGGCTTGAGCCAGCGCTGGATCTTGGGCAGCAGCACGTCGAGGTTCATCCAGTGGATCGATGTCGCGGCGACGACGAGATCAAACGCCGACTCGGCGAGATCGACGTCCTCGGCTCTTGAAGTCAGCAATTGGGCGTTTGGGTGGGTCGCCGCGAGAGTGACTGCGAGCTGGCCGCCTGGTTCGACGGCGACCACTTCCATGCCTTCGGCTAGCAGCGGGCCGGTGGCTTGGCCAGTGCCGGCACCCAGGTCGAGAGCGAGGCGACCAGGGCCAACCAATCCAGTGGCTCGTACGCGTTGCCAGAGATCAGGGGGATAGGGCGGTCTCGATCTCCGATAGAAGTCGGGCCGGTCGTCAAAATGCATTGGGCCAGGCACATAGCCAGAGTAAGCAGCTGCTGCACGCTGCTGTCCGTGGCCATGAAAAAGTCCTCACATCGACAGCTGCTAGCGTTAGTA
>Ga0207641_10002280_pt1 | contig 17892 bp, 15 predicted proteins | sample KBSSwiS62_FD_184306 | JGI IMG/M metagenome (GOLD analysis project Ga0207641, IMG submission 184306) | Switchgrass rhizosphere microbial communities from Kellogg Biological Station, Michigan, USA - KBS Switchgrass S6-2 (SPAdes) (version 2) | ecosystem: Host-associated > Plants > Roots >... | reverse complement strand
AGGAGGAACGATGAGGCGCCGCATAGCCCTCGTCGCCCTGGGCGCGTGTCTCGTTCCTCTCAGCGCGGCAGCGCAGCCAGCGGGCCCGACGACGCCGCGCACGCAGGGACCGATGATCATCGAGCCGATTCGGAGCGGGTGGCTGGTGGCGCCCGACGTGAAGGTCACCGAGGTCGATCGGAAAACCTCAGAGCTCGTCGGCGGCTACGCGGGGTGGCTCAGCGACGAGCGCTTCTTCATCGGCGGCGCCGGCTACTGGCTGGCGAACGGGAACGATCGCGAGATGGCCTACGGCGGCGTGGTGGCCCAGTGGCTGGTGTGGAACAGCGGCCGGTTCGGAGTCAGTGCCAAGGGTCTCGTCGGCGGGGGTCAGGCCTCGCTGACGGACACCATCAGCGTCCGCGTCCCCGAAGTTCGCACCAACGGCCGCGTCATCACGCCGGCGTCGACCGTGTCGCAGCTCGTGCGCGTTCACGAAGGCTTCGCGCTGGCCGAGCCGGAAGCGCAGCTGTCGTTCAGGCTGAAGAAGCAGCTGCACGTCGCGGTCGGGGCCGGGTACCGGTTCACGGGCAGCGACCGCCGAGGCGGCTTCGGTGGCAACCGGCTCGACGGCGCCACCGGCAGCGTGTCGCTGCAGATCGGCGGAGGTTCGTAAGCGACACACATCGCCCGTCGCGAAAACACGAAATGAACCATAAGGGTTTCGTGCTTTCGTGGCGGGCGATCGATGGCTCTTGCTCGAGTTTGTAAATCCCTGCCGAAGCTTTATCATTGGGGCCTCGAGGCCCTGTGAGCGTCAGCTATCGCCGACTCGCTACTGCGCTCGTCGCCGCCGTCCTGGCGGTCACCGCGTCGGTCGCGTACGCGCAGCGCATTTGGGTTGGCGGCGGGCGGTTCTATCGCACCGCGCCGAAGTGGGCCACACCCGCCAACTTCGACGGCTCCTTCAACTTCTGCCGGGCGTTTTATACCAGCGACCGCCGCGAAGACGGCGGCAGCGGCTGGGACACCGACTTTCCAGGCGCCGACAACAACTTTTCCGTCAGGCTCGCTGAGCTCACGTTCGTGCGTGTCAAGCTCGATCATGACGGTCAGCCGGACTACGTTGTCATGCGGGTGACCGATCCGCTCCTCGCGCGATGCCCGTTCCTGCACTTCGAAGATTCGGGGACGGCCCGGTTCACCGACGAGGAAGTGGCGTCGCTTCGCGCGTATCTGTTGAAGGGCGGCTTCCTCACGGTCGACGACTTCTGGGGCACCCGCGCGTGGGATCAGTGGGCCGAGGAGATCAGCCGCGTCCTGCCGCCCAGCCGGTATCCGATCGCCGACATCCCGCCGAATCACGCGATCATGCACACGCTGTACGACGTGAAAGAGATCGAGCAGGTGTCGTCGATTCAGTTCTGGCTCCGCAATGGCGGCAGCGTCTCGGAGCGAGCCTGGATGAACGACAGCCCCCACGTGAATTTCCGCGGCATCGCCGATGAGAAGGGCCGGCTGATGGTGGTGATGGCGCACAACACCGACATCCCCGACACCTGGGAGCGCGAGGGCGAGAGCCAGGAATACTTCGATCGCTTCTCGCCCAACGGCTACGCCGTTGGCGTCAACGTCGTGCTCTACGCGATGACCCACTGAAGACGAAGAACGCAAAGATCGCGAAGACCGCAAAGAAAGAGATTTCATAAACATTCTCTGCGGGCTCTGCGGGCTCTGCGTTCGATCGTCGTCCACGCCATGGATGAAATCGTCGAAGCCGAAGGGCATCTGATCGACTCGCAGCTCCTCAACGCGATGTTCGACACCGTCGTCCGCCACGACGCCGCGTTCGAAGTGCTGGAGTTCCGCATCGGCCGCACCAACGACGAGCCGTCGTTCGTGTCGATGCGGGTCACGTCGCCCGATCAGGCGGGGCTCACCGAAACGCTCGAGGAGTTGGTCGGCCTGGGATGCCGCGTGGCTGGGGGCGAAGACGCCCACGTGATCCCTGCGGATCGCGACGGCTGCGCGCCGGAGGACTTCTACTCCACCACCAATCACCGGACGTCGGTTCGACTGGACGGCGAGTGGGTGCCCGTGGAGCAGCAGCGCATGGATGCCGCGATCGTCGTCGATGGACGGCGTGCCGTCTGCCGCAAGCTGCGGGACATTCGCGCTGGCGACGCTATCGTCTGCGGCATCCACGGCGTCAAGATCGTTCCCGAATTCCAGGAGCGCGATCGGCTCGGGTTCGCGTTCATGTCCAATGAAATCTCGTCCGAGCGGCGCGTCGAAGTCGGCGTCGCGAAGATCGCCGCCATGATGCGCGCCGCGAAAGCCGCGGGCGATCGGATCGCCTTCGTCGCTGGCCCTGTCGTCATCCACACCGGAGGCGGCGTCTATTTTTGCGACCTGATCCGGGGCGGCTACGTCGACGTCCTCCTCGCCGGCAACGCGCTGGCGGTCCACGACGCGGAACAGGCGCTCTATGGCACGTCGCTCGGCGTGGACATGGAGAGCGGACGCGCCATCGAAGGCGGGCACCGCCATCACATGCGGGCGATTAATGCGATCTACCGCGCCGGCGGCCTGCGGCCGGCGGTCGAGAAGGGTGTCCTCACGTCGGGTGTGATGTACGAATGCATCCGCCGGAACGTCGACTACGTCCTCGCCGGCAGCATTCGCGATGACGGGCCGCTGCCGGACACTGTGATGAACCTCGTGGAGGCCCAGGATCGATATACGGCGGCGCTGAAGGGCGTAAAGCTGGTGCTGGTGCTGTCGACGATGCTGCACGGCATCGGTGTCGGCAATATGTTGCCGGCGTGGGTACGCCTGGTGTGCGTCGACATCAATCCCGCGGTGGTGACGAAGCTGGCAGATCGCGGTTCGTCGCAGACGATCGGCATCGTCACGGACGTCGGGCTGTTCCTTAGACAGCTCGCATCAGCGCTTCATGAGTGATATACCGGAGCCACCGGGTAACTCCGCCGGTCGATCGCCATTTCGTCCGTCGCTCGTAGCGCAGCCCTTTAGGGCTGCCGGCGGCCGAGGGGCAGGCTAAAGGCCTGCGCCACGAGAGGCCACCGACGATTCTGAACCGACGGAGAGTACAACGTGGGCGAGTCTCCTCGCAGCGGTGTGATCGGTTTTGCTGAGGCGCGAACGCATATTCCGGGCCCGGCCGGCGAGCACGCGGTCGCGTTCCTCAAACGCGGCTCGCTCGACGTCCGGCTCGCGGCCGCGCCGCGCGTGCCTCCGACCGAGTCAACGCCACACGCGCAGGACGAAGTCTACGTGGTGGTTCGAGGACGCGGCGTGTTGTTCCACGACGGCCGGCGAGATCGATTCGAGGCCGGCGACCTGCTGTTCGTGGCCGCCGGAGCCGAGCATCGCTTCGAAGACTATTCAGACGATCTCGCGGTGTGGGTGATCTTCTACGGGCCGCAGGGCGGCGAGATTCCGCGGTAGGGCGCCACGGCAGCACGCAAAGACCGCAAAAAACCATAGAGAAATCTGGCAACCATTGTCGGCAACGCGCCGTCTACTGCTCACATGCTGACGAACCTCCGAGTCGAGGTGACGCTCGGCCTTCGAGCGCTCCTGCACGACCGCGGATTTGCGCTCGCGGCCGTCTTGTCGATTGGCCTCGGCGTCGGGGCGAACTCAGCCCTCTTTTCGCTGGTCGATCAGGCCCTGCTCCGGATGCTCCCGGTTCGCGATCCGGAGCGGCTCGTTCTCCTGAATTGGAACGGCATGTTCATCGGCAAGGGCTGGGGCACCAGCAACCTGATGTCCTATCCGTTCTATCGCGACCTGCGCAGCGAGACGCAGGTGTTCGACGGCGTATTCGCCCGCTTTCCGACGGGCGTCGACCTGATGATCGACGGCACGCCCGAACCAGCGAATGCCGAAATCGTCACGGGTTCGTACTTCCCGGTGCTCGGCGTGCGCCCCCTGTTGGGGCGACTGCTGGACGACTCCGATGACCAGCAGCCGAACGCTCAACCCGTCGTCGTGGTGTCCGCGGCGTTCTGGAAGAATCGCCTCGGCGGACGCGCGGACATCGTCGGGATGAAGATCACGATCAATCGTCATCCGATGACCGTCATCGGTGTTGCCGACCCACAGTTCCACGGCATCGACTGGGGCGCGGTGACCGCGATCTGGGTGCCAACAATGATGAAGCGCGAGGCGACGCCGGAGTTCGACTGGCTGTTCGATCGACGCGGGAAGTGGCTGCACGTATTCGGGCGCTTGAAGCCAGGCGTGACGCCGGAGGCGGCCCGCGCGCAGTTGCAGCCGTGGTTCAAAGCAATGCTGCAGACCGACACCACGCGTGAGGACTGGCCGCAGGTCACCGCGAATCAGCGTCAGCGGTATCTCGCGTCGACGCTCGACCTGTTGCCGGCCGGAGGAGGGCGCTCGGATCTCCGTCGACGGCTGGAACGGCCGCTGCTCGTGCTCCTGGCGGCGACCGCATTCGTGCTCCTGCTGTCCTGTCTGAATGTCGCGAATCTCTCGATCGCGCGAGGGTTCGCGCGCCGCCGCGAGACGGCGCTGAAACTGGCGCTCGGCGCCTCGAACGTGCGCGTTGCGGGCGGACTGCTGATCCAGAGCGGCATGCTGGCGGTCGGCGGCGCGATGGTTGGCCTGCTGGTGGCGCCGGCAGTCATTCGGGCGCTCATCTCGTTCATGCCGCAGGGTAGCGCGACGGTCGATTTGAGCGCGGAGATCGACGTGCGCGTTTTTTGGTTTGCGCTGGCGTCGGCGGTCGTGACCACCCTCGCCTTCGGCATCGCCCCTGCGCTGCAGGCTGCGCGCGAGCAGCCGACGCTCGCGTTGAAGGAGGACACGGGCCGGGTCGCCGGCGGCCTTGGCGCACGAAAGATCCTGGTCACGGCGCAAATCGCGCTGGCGCTGGTGCTGCTCATCGGCGCCGGGCTGTTCGTGAGGACGCTGGGCACGCTGCGTGCGAAAGGTCCGGGGTTCATAACGACGAATCAGTACTTCTTGAACGTCGATCCGGCGCGGAACGGCTATTCCCTGTCGCAATCGACGCTGTTCATGCGAACCTTGCTCGCGCGGTTTCGAGGGCTGCCCGATGTCGACGCTGCGGCGATCGGGATAGCCGAACTGCTGGGCGGCGGCAGCTGGAATCAGCCGTTGACCATTGCCGCCGATCAGCGAATGGCAACCGAGCGTTCGGTGCATCTCAACGCGGTGTCGCCCGGCTACTTTGCCACGCTCGGCGCGCGCGTGGTGGCCGGACGCGATTTCACTGAGCGCGATTCAGTGGATCTTGCGGAGTCCATTCAACCGGGCGCGAAGCTGCCGTTTCACAGCGCGATCGTCAACGAGCAGTTCGTCGGGCATTACCTCGCCGGTCGCAATCCGATTGGCGCCCGGATCGGCATCGGGAACGGGCCGAACACGCCAACCAACATCGAGATCGTCGGCGTGGTGTCGAACTTCAGCTACCGCGGCCTGCGCGAGATCGACGATCAGACGTTCTTCCCGTTCTTCGAGGGCGGCTACAACGGCGGCACGTTCTACGTCCGCACGCGCACCGGAGCCGCGGCCGCGGCGCTGCAGGCAACGGCCCGCCAACTCGATCCCTCGCTTCGGGTGAAGGTGCAGACGATGGACGATCAGATGGATCGGGCGCTCACCAACGAGCGGCTGCTGGCGGAGCTGGCCAGCGCGTTCGCGGCGCTGGCCGTCCTGCTGGTCATCGTCGGCGTCTACGGCGTGATGTCGTTCGTTGTCACTCGCCGGACGCGGGAGATCGGCATCCGGATCGCTCTCGGCGCCTCGTCATCGTCAACAACGTGGCTGTTCCTGCGGGAGACCGCGGTGATGCTGACCGTCGGGATCGCCATCGCCTTTGCAATCGTGAGCGCGGTCGGGCGGTTGGTGGAAAGCGAGCTGTTCGGCGTGAAGCCGCTCGACGGCATGACAATCGCCGGCGCCGCGCTGCTCGTGGCGATGGTATCGCTGGCGGCCATCGCGGTGCCGATTCGACGCGCGGTATCGATCAGTCCGATCGAGGCGCTGCGCTCCGAGTAGAGATCACTTGACGAATTTCTGAACGATGCCGCTGAGCTGGGCCAGGTAGACATCTCCCGACTCGGTGGCAGCCACGCCGTGCGCTCCAGCGGTCGCCGGTCCGGACAGCCGTCCCACGGGCTTTCCATCGAGATTCCGCAGGACTCCACCCGTCCAGATCCGCTGGTCCTTCGTGATGAACAGTCCGGAGACTCCTCCGGTGTCCGTCCATTGATTCAGGAACTTCCCGTTCGCATCGAAGACTTCGATCCGCTGGTTGTCGCGATCGGTGACGTAGACCTTGCCCTGCGCGTCGACCACGACGTTGTGGGGCAGCCCGAACTGGCCGGGGCCTTTCCCTCTCGTGCCCCATTCCAGAATGTATTTGCCATCACGCGAGAGCTTCACGACCCGCGCGCTGCCGTAGCCGTCGCTGACATACAGATCACCGTTCGGTGCGAACGCGACGTCAGTCGGCAGATTGAAGTTGTTGCGGCCGGTGCCGGAGCTGCCCTTCGTGCCGAGGCGCATGATCTCCTTCCCCTCGGCGTTCAGCTTGTAGACCACGTGGCCAGGCGCATCGATCACCCAGATGTTTCCCTGCGGATCGACTCGTACTGAATGGGCGCCGCACGCCGTGCATCCGGCCGGTCCGTAGACGGCGGAATAGTGCGACTTGTCGTCGGTCCAGTGGACCTGAGGAATGGCCGCGACCTTTCCCTCGCTGAACAACCCATCGCCCCACGAACGCAGAAGCGTTCCCTTGCTGTCGAACTCCAGGATTGGATGCGCGCCTCGATGCAGCACCAGGATCGTGCCGCGCGCCGTGACGGCCACCGACGACACTTGGATGAAATTCCAGGCGCCGGGCACGCCAGCCGCACTGGTCGGCGGCGTCGGCCACTCCACGAGTTTGTAGGGAAGGGTTGCGATGTCGGATGTGGCATCGCCGCGGCCGGCCTGCTCGCCGCTCGCCAGCTCGAGTGTGGTCGAGGCCAACACGCAAATCGCCAAAACGATCCGCAGGACGTGCATCGTGGCCTCCCTGACTAGCTAGATGCGCATGATTCTGGGGCTGCCCGCCGCAACCAGCGCGCGCTCGACGTCGTCCGGAATCGCCGGGCCGTCGACGCCGACGAGAATCTTGCCGTCGCTCACCTGCGGATCGTACAGGGCCGGCCGGCGCCGGAGCAGTTCCCCGGCGACGAGCAGCGTCGCCACCGTCGCCAGAATCGCGCCGAGCATCGTCAACTCGAATATCACGATCAGGTTCGGCCACCACGAGACGATCGGCATGTTGCCGGTCGGCAGCGGCCAGGCGAGTTCGGTCATCCGCGTCAACCACGCGGCAAAGACCAGTCCAATGAGACCGCCACCGCTGGCGATGTACCAAATCCGCGTGGCGCGGTTCATCTCGCCGAATTCGTAGGCCTCCATCGGCTGATCGCTGATGACAGTGATGGCGCTGTCCGCGACGCCGGCGTTGCGCAGGCTATTGACCGCCCGCTGCGCGGCGTCACCAGTGTCGTACAACGCGTAGATCGCGCTCATGCGTGCGTTTCTCCGAGCGGGTGCTCGTGGGCAGCCATCGGACTCAGCGCCGGCGACGGATGCTCACCCGCCTTGAGCTCCCAGATTGAGATGATCGGCACGAACTTCGAGAACAGCACGTAGAGCAGGCACATCGCGGCGAACGTCGAGGTCATGATCATGATCTCGACCGGCCGCGGCTGATAGTGCCCCCACGAGTACGGCAGGAACTTGTGGCTCAGCGACGGCACGACGATCAGGAACCGCTCCAGCCACATACCGACGACGACGCCGAACGACGCGATCACGCAGCCGGTGATGGTGCGCAGCTTCCTGATCGCGAGGATCGAGAACGGCAGGACGAAGTTGCAGAAGACCATCGTCCAGTAGAGCGGCGCGAACGATCCGCGCTGCGTCACGTAGAAGACGTTCATCTCGGGCGTGTCGTTGCCGTACCACACCGTCAGCCGCTCCGCGAAGACGAAGTACGCCCAGAGCAGGCTCATCATCAACAGCAGCTTCCCGAGGTTCTGGAAATGGACCGGATGGAGATATTCCTCGAGGTGCAGGAACTTCCGGAGCGCTGCCATCGCGATGATCAAGCCGGCGATGCCGCTGAAGATCGCGCCGGCGACGAAATACGGCCCGAACATCGTCGAATGCCACATCGGCACCGGCGCCATCGAAAAGTCGAACGATACGATGGTGTGGACCGACACCGCGACCGGAATGATGGCGACCGCCATGATCTGCATCGCCGACTCGAGACGATGCCACTGCTTGGTCGTGCCCCGCCAGCCGAGCGCCAGCGCGCCGTAGATGCGGCGGCGCAGCCCGGTCGACCGATCGCGGATCAGCGCGAAGTCCGGAATCATTGGCAGGAACAGGAACAGGACGCTGCCAGTGAGGTAGGTGCTGATGGCGAAGAAGTCCCAGACCAGCGGCGAGCGGAAGTTCGGCCAGATCAGCCGGCTGCTCGGATACGGCATCAACCAGAAGAACAGCCAGGGCCGGCCGAGGTGGATGATCGGAAATAGCGCGCCGATCATCAGCGCAAACGCCGTGATGACCTCGGCGCACCGCGTCACCGGCCGCCGCCAGCCGGCGTTCACGAGCCGCAGGATCGCCGAGATCAGCGTGCCCGCGTGGCTGATGCCGATCCAGAACACGAAGTTGGTGATGTAGAAGGCCCAGTAGACCGGGTTGTTGATGCCGGTCATGCCGAACCCCATGTACATCTGATAGGCCCAGGTTCCGAGCCCCATCGCGACGATGCTGCCGAGGAACGCGACGAGCACGTAGAAGCGCCAGGTCGTCCGCTGCAGCGGGCGCAGCAGGTCCTCGGTTATGTTCCGGGCGGACTCGTCGCTCATACCTGGGTCTGACGCTCGAGATACGTGACGTTGGGCAGCGTGCCGAGATCCTCGAGAAGCTTCGATCCGCGCGGCGACCGCGCGAGCCGCGCGACCTCGCTTTCGGGATCGTTGAGATCGCCGAAGACCAGGGCTTTGGCCGAGCACGACTGCACGCACGCCGGCTTGACGTCGCCGTCCTTCAGCTCCTTCTTGTTCGCCTTGGCGTCGATTTGGGCGGCGCTGATCCGCTGCACGCAGAACGTGCACTTCTCCATGACGCCGACTTCGCGGACCGAGACGTCAGGGTTCAACTGCAGCTGCAGCGGCTTCGGCCATTGCGGGTTGAAGAAGTCGAAGAAGCGGACGTTGTACGGACAGGCGTTCGCGCAGTAGCGGGTGCCGATGCAGCGGTTGTAGACCTGCGCGTTCAACCCGTCCTCGGTGTGATGGCTCGCGTAGGTCGGACACACCGGCTCGCACGGCGCCGCGTCGCACTGCTGGCACATGACCGGCCGGAACTTCAGGCGTACATCAGGGAAGTCGCCCTCCCAGTAGCGCTCGACACGGATCCAGTGCATCGCACGCCCACGCGCCGCCTGCTCAGGTCCGACGGTCGGAATGTTGTTCTCGGCATGGCACGCCGTCACGCACGCGCCGCATCCCGTGCAGCGGTCCAGATCGACGGCCATTCCCCACTTGTGCGCCATAAGAAAGTTAAAACTTAAAAGGTAAAAGTTAACGTTTAACTTTCACCGTGTTTCGTGCTCGTGTGGATGCTCGCGCATCTCGCCGGCGAACATGATCAAACTGCCGTCGTTGCCGCCGGCGCGTGCGATCTTGACGCGGGTCGCGGCCCACGCCAGTGAACCGGTCGGTTCGACCGTCAGTGGCGCCAGGATCGCGATCGGGTTCGCGCCGCGGTTGCTCGCATACCGCGTGAACGTCTCGTGCCCGTTGCCGACGGGCATCGCCACCACGTCAGGGGCGATACCCGGAAAGATCATCGCCGGCGCACGCACGCTGCCGTGCTGCGACGTGATCTCGATGAGGTCTCCTTGCGCAATCTGCGCGCGCGCGGCGGTCTGCGGGTTGATCTCAACCCAGCTGCTCCACATCGCCGACGTCAGCGGATCCGGCATCTCCTGCAGCCAAGGCAGGTTCGCCGCCGACCCATCGCCGAATTGCGACGACAGGTACGGCTGGAAGTGCAGCGGATACTGCGACGCTTCGCCGTCGAAGAAGGGCTCTTCGTATTGCGCCTTCGTATGGTGTCGATTCATGGGCGGCTGCACGCGCTGCACGGCGGGCGACGGGGGACCTGCGCTCTTCGCCACTTCTTCGGCGGTCTTCCAGGGGAGCGCGATCGGCGACTTCAGCTTGCCGGCGACCTCGATCAGCACGTCCACCGTCGACCGCGTGTTGTGCAGCGGCTTCATCACCGGCCCGGCAACAATCGTGACGGCTTCGATCGACCCGGATTCCGGCATGCTGTCGACCCACGACTCGAGGAACGAGTGATCCGGGAGAAGCAGATCCGCGTGCACACTCGTGTCGTCGACAAAAGAGCCAAAGCTCGCGATGAACGGCACCTTGTCCAGCGCCTCGCGAACCTTCGTGGCCTTCGGCGAACCGTAGATCGGATTCGCATTGTCGAGCAGCAGGACCTTGGCCCTGTTGAATACGTCAGCCGTGAATGCTGCGGGATGAGAGGTGTCACGTCCCGGCGTGAAATACAGGCCGCCGGGTGCATTCGCCGCGCCCAGCAATTCGCTGAGCGCGTTGACGGCAAGCGCGGTGAACAGGCCGTTGGTGTGTGCGAGCGGAGCGCCGCCGACAATCGCGACGGCCGGCGACACGTCGGTGAGCTCGCGCGCCAGCCGTTCGACGCGGCTGGCTGCCACACCAGTGATCTGCTCGACGCGCGCCGGGGTGTAGTCGCTCAGGCCGTTCGACCAGCCGGCGATTGACTCCGCAACGGGTCCTGTCGTGGCGGGTCGCAGTTTGTTGGCCAGGATGACGTGCGCGAGACCCAGCGCCAGCACGCCCTCGGTCCCTGGCTTCACCGGAATCCAGTGATCCGCGCTCGCGCCCGTCAATGACATCCGCGATTCGACTTGCACGAAGGCGCCGCGCACACCGGGCCGCGCCTGCCGCATCGCGCCGTAGCCGAAACTCTGCGCCACCGGTGAGTTCCACGTGCCGAGAAAATCAGCCCCGAAGCTGATCACGAATCGCGCGCGGGCGAGATCCACTGTCGCGAGCTGCTCTTTTGCCCAGCTCATCGCGTTCGCGAGACGAAGGACCCTGTCATCGAACGGCTCGAATCCGTACGGCGCCGGCGCGCCGAATCCGACCACGAATTCCGCGGCCAGCACCATGCGGCGGTTCGGCCGGGGCCGCGCGACGTACGCGAGCGACTTCTGGTCCCCGGCCGCCGCGAGCGCGTCCAGGTGCGAAACGAGCTCCGCAATCGCCTCGTCCCACGACACCGGCTTGAAGTCACCAGATCCGCGGGCGCCGCTGCGCTTCATCGGCTGGGTAATGCGATCGGGGTGATAGGTGATCTGAATGGCCGCTTGACCGCGCGCGCAGAGTCCGCCGTGGTTGATCGGGCTGTCCGCCTGTCCTTCCAGTTTCTTGGCAACGCCCATCTTCACAACGCCGGACTGACCGTTGCGCACCGTCTCCACGTCGGCTTCCATGACCCGCGCGGTCACGCCGCAGCCGGCGCTGCACATCGGGCACACGCTCGGCTTCCACTCGGCGACGCCAGGCACGAGGTCTTCGTCCGGCACGAACCGGATGAGCTGATGTTCCGGGTTCCCACAGCTCGCCAGTGTGGCGGTGGTCCCGGTGACGGCGGTCAGCTTGATGAAATCGCGGCGGTCCATGCTCGGTGCAACCTGTGTCTAGTAGGTCTGGTAGGTCAGGCCCACGCGCTCGTTTAGTAGTGGCATGTGAGGCAGTCGTTCGGCGCTTTCTTCTCCCGATGACAATTCACGCAGAAACCCATGCTGTGATCCACCGAACGCTCGGCGACCGTCTGGTTCGCCAGATCGCCATGACACGTCTTGCAGTCCACGTTGGCGCGGATGTGCGGCGCGTGGTTGAAGCGGACGTGCGACTCGTGCGGGAAGCCGTACACCCGCTTCCAGGGTATTTCGACGCCCTTCTCCGAATAGGCCGCAACTTCCTTGATCAGCGGACGATCGGTCGCAATCTGGCTGTGGCAGATCATGCACGTCTTCACGCTGGGTATGCCCGCGATTGGTCCCTTTTCCACGCTCTCGTGGCAGTCGGTGCACACCGCCTGCTTGGCGATATGGGTCTTGTGCGGGAAGGCAATCGGCTGGGCCGGCGTCGGATGGGTGTTGAAAAAATGACTGAAGGCTTCGCCGGTCGTCTGGTGCGCAGGCGTGAACGTCGTCGCGTGGTCGATCGGCGGCGGCGCCCCGCAGGCGCTGACGAGCGCGAGCATCAGCGTCGCACAAGCGACGAGGACGCCCGCTGCGAGACGCGCCACGACACCAGTACTCGTACCGCAGCCCTTCAGGGCTGCCCGAAGCGACATTACTTCGCCTGCAGACTCCGGAGGTAATTCACGACGTTCCAGATCTCCGGCTCCGTCATCTTGCTCTTGTAGCCCTTCATGTCGAACTTCGGGCCGGCGCCATCGCGAATGACGACGAAGATCTCGCCGTCGCTGTCGCCTCGATCCCATTTGGCATCAGTGAGGTCGGACGGGTGGGTCCCTTCGGGTGCCATCGGACCGTTGCCCTTGGCATTCGCGCCGTGGCAGAACCGGCAGTTTTTCTGGAACGCGGCCTGCCCCGCCTTGATCGACTCCGGCGACGACGCCACCGGGTTCTTCATTTTCTTCGCGTCGGGATTGCCGCCCGGGTTCTGCGCCGCCACGCCGACGGTCAGGAGGAATGCACACGCACACGCAGAAATAATGGTCGTTGAAGGACAACGCATGACTCTTATCAACTCCTTAGGTTGAGGGATTCTACACCGCGTCAGCGGGTAACGATAATCGTGATTTCGTCGTCCGTCACCAGCGCGCCATCGTCGGCCCGGCAACGGAGCACGTACGTGCCGGGTTCCCGGAACGTGACCTGAACCGGTTGCTTGCCGTCAGCGGGCAGCATCGGCGCGGACCAGAGCGGCGCCCACGGCGAGTTGGAGCCAGCGCGCGTATCCTCCCAGGGCTTGATCTGCGGGGGATCGAACGTGACCGGGGCCGGGCCGCGATACAGGAACCAGGACACGTGCAGCCCCAGGTTCTTGCCGACCGTGATCCGCGTTGGCGGAAACATCGCGGGATTGCGCGGCGGCGTCGCCGCGGCAGCGGGCGCGGCGGCCGCCGCCGGCGCAGTCGCCGTGGTCGAGGCGGTGGTCGTCGATTGCTCGGCGGCCCGGGCCTGCGCCGCGGCGACGCGCGCCAGATTGCGCGGCTTCGGAATGCCGTCGTCCTTGACCTCCGAGACTAGCGTGAACGGCTGTCCGATTTTCACGTTCCGGCTTCTAACCTCGTCAATCTTGACCACCGGTGGTTTATTCCCCCGGACCTCCGGGCTGCTCGTGCCGGCGCCGAGCGCACCGGTCTCGGACGCTTTCACGACGTCGTCGACGATGTAGTCGGGGCGAAGCGAGGCGTAGGCCTTCTCGGTCTTGCCGTGCGTGGTCAGCGTCCACACGAGCTCGTCTTTCTCACTGAAGCCGTTCGGCACTTTCACGCGGAAGATGAAGCGATTGCGGCGCGGCAGGAAATGCGTCGGCTGCCCCTGGTCGGGATTGCCCGGGGAGAAGCCGTTGTCGGGACCGACCGCCACGTCGAGCTCTTCCTCCCAGTTGCGGTTCATGTACCCGAAGAGGAAGTACTTCACGCCGTCCGCGCCCTGTTCCCAGCCTTCGTACGCCGGCGCGACGTTCTGACCTTTCGTGTAACTCAATGATTGCGACGCGGCGGTCGCATTCCACGCGACCACGGCGATCGCCGCCATGAAGGCAGGCCGAAAGGCCTGCGCTACGAGCGCACATACACTCACTGCCCGTACTCTCACCGTTCCTGACCTCCAGGCGCCGAGGTCTTCGCCGGCGGCATGACGAGACACAGCGGACAGCCGATGACGTTGTCGTTCTTGGTCAGATGCAGGTGCTCGCGCCGCTTGGCCATCTCCTCCTGGAACTGCTCGTCGTTGAGCGCGACCCGCATGCCCAGGTCGATGAACATGTTCGCGACCGAGCGGTTGCCGGATCCCTGCCAGTTGCGCGGGTCGGGCACGTTCTTGTTGGTCGGCGAGTTGTCCATGTAGCCGATGATGTGGAGGATGGTGCCGCGCGGCAGCAGCGGCGCCGAGTCGTCGGTGTAGTCGTAGCCGCGCACCCAGTTGTGATCGTAGCCGACGCAGTTGAGCGTCTGGATGTTGTAGCCCCAGATCGCCTCGAGGCACATCCGCTGGCCGGGCGCGTGCAGGTGCGGCTCGAACGAAATGATCTTGGTGTTCTGCTGCAGCACCGTGTAGGCGTGGAGCTGCTGGTTCGCTTCCATCGCCTTGATATCGATGTCGACGCCGTTGCCCAGGCCGAAGACGGCGCGCTTGTAGGTCGGCTTGTAGTCCTTCGGCATCAGCTTGAAGCCGATCTCGAGGTGCGCCTTGGTGTCGCGGCCGTTGGCGTGGAGATGCACCGAGTCCGACACGATGCTCGTGCCGGCCTTCAGCAGGCGCGCCGACTTCGGATCGAAGAAGTCGGCGTTACGGCCCACCTCGTGGACCGGCCAGTTCACGGCTTCCTCGTCGTTGAAGATAGCGAGCGGATCCTGGCTGAGGTCCGTCTTGCCGTCGAGCACCTGCGTGCGCCAGATCATGTGATGGATCACGAAGCGTCCACCGACCGTGGCGCGGTTGGCGCCGGCGTGCGATTCGACGTCGTTGACTTCTTTGATCTCGAGCGCGGCGACGTACCGATCTTCAGTGAGGCCGGTCGGGACGCTCGGAATCTCGCCCCACCAGTCGGGGGCGTCCCCCTTGACCGTCAACTCTTTCATCTTGATGACAATGTCCGGCGTGCCGATCGCCCAGGCGGTGCGGTCGGCGTACACCTTCGGCGGCGGCATGTCGGCCGGGTTGCCGCGCGGCGCGCCGGTGTCGGCCCACTTCGCGATCGTCGCGATCTCGTCATCGCTGAGCGACGGGTCGTTGTGGAACTTCTGGATGCCGATGTTCTTCTCCACATACCACGGCGGCATGACACCGGCCTTCGGGCCGATGCTGGTCCGCTGCTTGATGGCGCGCGCCCACGGCCGCACGTCTTCATAGCTGACCAACGGCATCGGCGCGACGCCGTCCGGGCGATGGCAGTTCTCGCAACTCCGCTGAAGGATTGGCGCGATGTGCTTCGTGAAGTTGACGTTCGCCGGCACATCAGCCGGCGCCGCCGCCATCACGGCCATGCCAAGCGTGGCGGCCAGGCCTGCGGCACCCAACGCGGTTCCAACGCGGAACAGAGATCTCATGCGGGAACTCCTTTGAGCCCTTTATTCTAACGGATTTGGCGAAACACCACCGTCGTATCACGCTTGACGGACGGGTGAGGCCCAGATACCGTCTATCCAAGGGCCAGATCCTCGGCGGGGGCCAGCAACCATGAGAAAAATCCACCCGGTTCTCGTTTTTTTGAGCCTGCTCGTGTCTCCCGCCTTTAGCAAGGATTCACAACCGGCCAGATCCGGACGCGCTGGTAGCGCGACCGAACAGTATCTGAACGCGGCGGCCGACGCCGTTCTCAACCTCAAGAGCGCGCAGTTCTCTCTTAAGCGCGAGGGCACCCCAGCCTTCCTCGACGAGAAGAACGGCATCACCTTTACCTTGGCCGAATGTTCCTATGCCGCGCCGGATCGCGTCTCGTGCAACGTGAAAATCTCGCTCAAGAACGGAAATATCCTGCAGCTCACGCGAGTCTGGGTCCCCGAAGGCGTGTTTCAAACGAACCCGCTCACGCGCCAGTTCGGGAAGGCGCCCGCGGACGCCAGTTTCAACGGCGCTGCCCTGTTTGCCAAGACCGGCATTGCGGACATTCTGCGCACCGCGACTCGGAATCCCCAACTTGTGGGGAAGGAAAAACTTCACGGGAAGGACACGCTTCATCTCAAGGGAGAGGTGAGCGGCGAGAAGCTGAATCCGCTAGTGGGTTCAACGCTCAAGCCGGAATTCATGCATCCCGTCGATATGTGGATGGAGGAAAAATCCTCCCGGCCCCTGCAGGTTCACGTCAGCGAGCCCGAGGGCAATGGGTGGCTCATTGAGTTGTTCGCGATAAATGAACCGGTCGATATTCCGACGCCAAAGCTTCCTCCTCCCCCGGCTCCCAAACCTCAAGCCTGAATGTCGCGGGCCCACCAGTACCCGCGGCTGATCCTCGCGCTCGTCTGCTTCCCCGTTTTCATCGGCGCACTCGATCTGACGATTGTCTCGGCCGTATTGCCTGAAGTGATTCGATCGCTGTCGATCGAGATTCAGAAGCTTGATGTGGCCGGTTGGATCGTCACGGGCTACTTCCTGTCGTACGCGATCAGCATGACCTTCATGGGAAGGGTGTCGGATATCGCGGGGCGGCGGGCGGTCTACCTGATCTGCCTCGTTGTTTTTTTTGTCGGTTCATGGGTCGTCGCGGCCTCGCCAGGCTGGCCCACCGAGATCGCCCAGCGGATCGTGCAACTGTTCGGCGTGCGTCCCGCTGCCGGATTCGCATCTCTGTACGCCTTGATTGTCGGCCGTGTGATTCAGGCCTTCGGCGCAGGCGCGATGGTGCCGGTGAGCATGGCCCTCGTCGCCGACCTGTTTCCACCTGAGAAGCGCGCCCTTCCCCTCGGGATCGTCGGCGCAGTCGACACGAGCGGCTGGGTGCTGGGGCACCTCTACGGCGGGATCATGGTTCAGTTCATGAGCTGGCCGTATCTCTTCTGGATCAATCTCCCGGTCATCGCGCTGATGTTCTGCGTGACGTGGTGGGGGTTGGCCGGGCTGCCCCGCATGCAGGTGAAGGGAGGCATCGACTGGATCGGTGTGACGCTTCTTGGCGGCGCGTTGATTCTGCTCAACGTCGGCCTGGGCTCGCCCGAAATGGGCCCGGACGGATCGACCGCCGCCCTGACCGCACGCCGGCTGTACTGGCTTGCCGGCGCCGCGGCGACGTTCGTCATCTTTCTCCTTTCGCAGCGGCGTGTTGCCGATCCCATCCTCAATCTGAAGATCTTCTCCAACCGCAACGTGTCGGCGGCGAGTGGAGTCAATCTCCTCGTCGGTTTCTGCATCATGGTGGCGCTCGTCAGCGTTCCGGTGTTCATCAATGTCGCGGGCGCGTCGGACAACGTGATGAAGGCGGCCCTCGTCACGGGGTACCTGCTGTGTGCCTTCACCATCCCCATGGCATTGGCGGCGATTCCAGGAGGCTGGCTCTCCGAGCGGTTCGGCTATCGAGCGACCGTCATGTTCGGCCTGATCGTGGCCATCATCGGCTTCTGGATGATGAGTCTCTGGCAGACGGAGATGGCCCGGCAAGCCGTCGCGTTCATCGAGCATCAGGGAAGAGGACGACCTGAATGGGCCGACGCCCGGGGCACTGGGTTCATGGCCGCAGGGCTGGCCCTGGCGGGAATCGGAATTGGACTCACCATCGCGCCAATCGGGACGGCTGTGATCAACGCGGTCCGGGAACACGAGCGAGGAATGGCGTCATCCCTCGTGATCATCCTGCGTTTGATCGGCATGAGCATCAGCATGAGTTCGATGACCGCCTACGCTCTACGGCGTACGACGATCCTCAGCCGGGTCATGCTGAATCCCGATGATGCCCTGGATTTGGAAAAGACGGCGCGAGTGGCGCTTGACGTCGTGACGCGAATCACCGGCGAGATCGCGCTGATTGCGATCGCCGTTGCTGCGGCGGCGCTGGCGATTGCGTTCTGGCTTCGAAG
>Ga0207641_10002277_pt1 | contig 17897 bp, 20 predicted proteins | sample KBSSwiS62_FD_184306 | JGI IMG/M metagenome (GOLD analysis project Ga0207641, IMG submission 184306) | Switchgrass rhizosphere microbial communities from Kellogg Biological Station, Michigan, USA - KBS Switchgrass S6-2 (SPAdes) (version 2) | ecosystem: Host-associated > Plants > Roots >... | reverse complement strand
AACTGATCCCCCTCATCCAGCCGATATTATCTGACGGAAGATGCGGATCACCAGCGGCGTCATGATTACGGTCATCAGCGCGGGGAAGATGAACAGCACCAGCGGGATTGAGAGTTTCACCGGGAGCTCGGCGGCGCGGCGCTCGGCGTCGAGATAGCGCTGCTGTCGCGTCTGATCGGCGAAAACCCTCATCGTCTGAGCCACGCTGGCGCCAAGCGCTTCGGACTGTATCAGCATGGTGACCAGTGAGCTGACCTCTTCCGAGCCAGATCGGTCGGCGAGCCGCGTCAGCGCTTCCGCGCGGCTGGCGCCGGCCTGGATTTCGGCCATGGCGATGCCGAGCTGTTCGCAGATGATGGGATGGAGGTCGCGGAATTCGCTTTCGACCCGCTGCATGGCGGAGCTCAGGGTCCCGCCGGCCTCCAGGCACACCACCATCAGGTCGACGGCGTCCGGCAGGCCGAACCGGATCTGCTGCCGACGATCTTTGATCCGTTGCCGAAGCAAGAGGTTCGGAAGAAAGAGGCCGGCTGCCGCGCCCAGGAGAATGAGGAACAAGCTCAAGGAGCCAGGCGGTTGAACGAGGAAGACAACCAACATGGCCGCCATGCCGAGGGCGAAAGCGGCCAAAACGCGGATCGCAAAGAAGATCTCGACCGCATGGGGGGCATAGAAGCCGCCCTGGACGAGCTTCGTCCGAATCGCGGCCCTGTCCTTGGATTCAAGGCTGCCGCGCCCGGCGGTCCTGCCGACACGTGTCAACATGTCGACGAACTGAGCCTTTCGCGCGCCGCCTCGGGTCGCCGGGATCAGGCGGGCGTATCGGGCAAGCCTCGCATTGGCCACGCTGTCGCTCATTCCAATCAAGCCGAGAGCGACCCCGAGGATGAGGAGAGACAGTGCACCGGTGCTGATGAAGATGAGCAGATCCATGGGAGCCTCTTCAAATCTTCAGGTTGACCATGCGCCAGATGATAATGGCGCCAATGGTCAGCGTGATCGGAGCGTAGGAAATCATTGGCCAGAAAAGTTTATCTGTAGAAACGTCAGTAAAAAATCCCGGCCGGGTGGCCATAATGAAGGCGGCGACCGCAAAGGGAAGGCCTGTGACCACCCAGAACGTCATCTTTCCTTCAGCGGATATCGCTTGAACTTTTCGGCGAAGGGTATCCTTGGCGCGTATGGCCTCCGCAAGCTTAAGGAAAACTTCAGCCAGATTGCCGCCAGTCTCACGGGTCACATCGAGCGACGCCGAGAACATGCGTAGCTCTGGCAAGGGGAAGCGTTCGATGAGGTTGGCGAGCGCTTCGCCGCGCTCCAGCCCGTAGGTCATTTCTTCTGTAACCACGCGAAACTCCGGCCCGAGTGGAGCGGGCATGCGCTCGCCGACCACGTTCATGGCGGTGGTCGTGGGGTGTCCCGCCTGCAGGCTGCGCGCCATGAGGTCGATCGCGTGGGGGAGTTGCTCCAGGAACTTTTTGCGTCGCTTGGCCATCATGACCTTGATCGCCAGGTAAGGGATCGCGATGGCCAGAATGCCTGCGGCCACCGCAGCCATGGGGCGAGGCATGGCCAGAAGATTGAACAACACCAGAAGGAGCGCGAACAGCGCCGCCCCGCCGGCCAGGAACTGGGTAGGGCTGAACGGAGCGTTGGCTCTGGTGAGCGCGATCTTCAGTCGTGGGAAATAGGCGTCTGCGGAATCGAGGAACCGTTTCCGCGCCTTCTGCCCCTTGGACTGAACGGCTGCGGAGCGGGCCTTCTGCAAACGCAGAGCAATGGCCCGTTGCTCCCCGACGTTTGCGCGGACGAGCCGCGACACGCCTTCGAAGGCCAGAACGAAGGCGGTGAAAGCGGCGACGTAAAGCAGATATTCGAGGAAGCTCGTCATGGCTTCACCCCACCGTCTCGAGCATCGCGGACGGCACGGGAATGCCCTGCGACTTGAACGCCTCGAAGAAGGTCGGTCGAATGCCGGTCCAGCCGAAGCGGCCTCGCACGCGGCCTTCGGGATCCATGCCGCCCTGCTCGAACCGGAAGATCTCGTGCATGGTGATGACCTCGCCTTCCATGCCTTCGATCTCCTGGATGCTGACCACGCGGCGGGTGCCGTCGGAAAAGCGGCGAAGCTGGATGACGATGTCGATGGCGCTGGCGATCTGGGCCCGCATTGATTTCTGCGAGACCTCCAGACCGGCCATGCCGATCATCTGTTCCAGGCGGGAAAGCGCATCACGCGGTGTATTTGCGTGAACGGTGGTGAGCGACCCGTCATGCCCGGTGTTCATCGCCTGCAGCATGTCGAAGGCCTCGCCGGCCCGGACTTCCCCCAGGATGATGCGGTCCGGTCGCATCCGAAGCGCGTTCTTCACCAGATCCCGCTGAGTGACTTCGCCCCGACCCTCGACGTTCACCGGCCGCGTTTCCAGCCGCACGACGTGGCGCTGCTGGAGCTGCAGTTCCGCAGCGTCCTCAATGGTGACGATGCGTTCGTCCTCCCCCAGGCTTTGGGACATGGCGTTCAGCAGGGTGGTCTTGCCGGTGCCGGTGCCCCCGGAGATGAGAACGTTCAGCTTGGCCGCCACCATGCCCTTAAGAAGCTCGGCGCAGGGCGCCGTGAGCGTGGCGTTGGCTATCAACCGATCAAGATTGAAAGGCACCCTGGCGAAACGCCGGATGGAGAGGATGGCCCCGTCGATCGCGATGGGGGGAACGATGGCGTTCACCCGTGATCCGTCGGGAAGACGGGCGTCGACCATGGGCTGTGACTCGTCAACCCGCCGGCCGACGCGATCGACGATGCGCTCGATCACGCGCATCAAATGCTGTTCGTCGGCGAACCGGATCGAGGTGAGCTCGAGCTTGCCGAAGCGATCGACGTAGACCTCGCGCGCAGTGTTCACCAGGATGTCCGAAACATCCGGATCGCGCAGCAGCGGCTCCAGCGGTCCATAGCCAAGAAGCTCATGCACCAAGTCTTCGTTCAGTCGGTTGAGCTCGGCTTCGTTGATAGGGCGGGCATCTTCCTTCAGCAGGGAAGCGACCCTCTCCGCCACTTCCCGCCGGACGTCCTCCACCGGCCGGCGATCCAGTCCAGAGAGGTGCATGACGTCGATCAGGCGCCGGTGGATCTCGGTCTTGAAGTGTAGATAGGTCTCGTCAGCGGCGCTGTGCGGATTGGCCTGGGCGAAAGAGCGGTTTTCCGCGGGGTCTCCGCTGGAATTACTCTGCGAATTCGCTGCGGTGTCCATAAAGTTGAGTCTCATGCCGCTACTCCTGTGAGCACGTGTTGTCCGCTCTCAGCCTTCGAAAAAGCGGGTTCGATCTTGGAAGCGAGCGCTCTTAGCTCGCGGGTGATCTTCGCCTTGGGGAAGGCTTCGGCCAGCAGCACGCCCCGGTCGAACGCGCGGCCCGCGGTGGGGTCGAGCGTCAAGACGGCGTCGACCGCCCGGTTCAGGGTCTTGCTGATGCGAGCAGGCTTCTCGAAGGCGTCGACCATGCCGGCCACCTTGTTCAGCACGAACAGGACGGGCGTGGAGACGTGGGCTTCTTCCATCGCCTGCAGCAGCCGCCTTGCGCCGACGGCGCCCTGGACTGTCGGGGGGGCCACAAGGACCAGCAGGGAGGACTCGCGCAGAATGGCGAGGCTCCAGTCCGTCACGCTGTGCGGCAGATCCACAAAGGTGTAAGGGTGCAGCTTGGCGGACTGGGCTACGATCTTGCTTGCGAAAGCCGGCGACAGCGCGTCCATCGGCACGACCTTGGAAGGCGCCGCCAGGAGCTTGAGCCCGGAGCTGTGCTCTGTCATGGCGCCTTCAAGGAAATGCCCGTCAAACCTCTGCTCAGCCTGAAGGAGGTCGATGACGGTGCTTCGAGGCTCGAGGTTCAGGGCCAGGTCCGCGTCCCCAAATTGCAGGTCGAGGTCGAGCACGGCTGCGTTCGTGCGCGCCGGGTTCCGCCTCTTGGTCTGCAGCGAGCCCGCCATTGCGGCCAGGTTCAGCGCCACCGTCGTTACGCCGGCGCCGCCGCCCGCCCCTATGATCGATACGACCCGCCCGCTGGCCTCTTCCTGTTGGTTCTGGCGGAAGATTTCGGCGAACGCCGCGCGTAGAGCCTCCTGGCTGTAGGGCGAGGTGAGCACATCGGCGGCGCCCGCCCGGAACATGCGTCGCACGTCTTCTGGATCGGCGTTGCGCGCCGCGGCGATCACCTTTCGCTGCGGCGTGACGTTGAACACGCGCAATGCGCTCTCTGTGAGGTCGGATCCGTCCACCTCCACCACCAGCACGTCGCAGGCTACCGCCTTGCCGTTCAAGGCTTGCGGCTGGGCGCTGGGAAACACTTCCAGCTCGACGTCGGGGAACTCGTCCGCGGCGCCATCGACCAGCCCGCGAAGGTAGTCGCTTGCGCCGGCCAGCAGGATTTTGCGAGGCTTGCTCATGTGGCAGGTCCTTCTTTCTGATCTTCGCCGACGGCCGTGCTGTCGAAGGTGGGCATTGTGATCGGCTGAATGCCGATGAGCTTGTCGATGGCGATGAAGTTGTACGTGAGGCCCGTCGTGCGGACGGTGATGAGGGGAACGGGGCGCCCGCGGCCGACGAAGCCCATGCCGGAGCCGCGCAGTTGCACGCTCACGTTCGCGGCGGTGAGGAACGGGGCGAATTGCTGCATCTGGGTGAGCAGCGCCGACATCTGCGTCCCGCTGCAGGAACCGCCTCCGCCGCCGCTGCAGGTCTGGCTCCAGCCGGTGGCCCCGGCGATCTGCGAGCAAGACGTGCCGTAGGCCGTGCTGGCGACGAAGCAGTCCGGGACGGACGCCGTGTAGAGTTCGGTCGTGAGGGAATCTGCGCCACGGACGCCATGACGCGTGGCGAGCCATCGCGCGCCAACCGCCGTCGCCTTTTCAGCCGCGTGATACTGCCAGAACGCCACCCCGAACTCGACGAGGCCGAAGGTGAGGATCATCAGCAGGGGAAAGACCAGAGCCGACTCGACGAGAGTCGAGCCTCTTTGATCCCGAGCAAGTTTACGTATCTTCCACATCAGAACACCTTGAGTTCCTGGTGGGCGACGGTGATGTTGAAGGAGCTCAGGCCGATCGCCGAAAGCATTCCAAGGTCTTGATAGGGCGCGGTCGCCGTCACGGTGATCTTGGGGAGATCCTGGCCGTTCAGCCGGGGATTGGCCAAGCAGGCGGGGGCGCCGATGGAGACGGTGCTCGGGTTGGTCCACCCTTTGTACAGGGGGGTCCCGCTCGTGGCGCCGCCGTAGATGGCCACGTTCTTGGCCTGAGCGACGTAGGTGGACCAGGCGGCGTCGGGGGCCGGACATGGCGCGCTCGGCGTGCGGGCGAGGAAACGCGCCGCCTGGGTCACGCCCTTTTGCATCACGTGATACTGGCGAAGGGCCTGGCCGAATTCACCAAGGCCGCACATCAGCAAGATGAGAAGCGGCGCAAGGAGCGTGAATTCGATCAGCGCGGCTCCGTCTTTGTCGCGGTGAAGATTGCGGATAAGGTCAAGAACGCGCATCACATCACCTGTACAGCTGCACTTCTTCGTGCAGCACTGTCGGGTCGGTCTTGGATGTCACGATCGAGATCGGTTCCACATAGACACGCTTGTTGCTGCCGCCGGTGGCGGGGCCGAGCAGGAAGGCCTTGAGGTAACCGGCCGGCATCTGCGGCGCGGTGGTCGGGCAACCGCTGATCAGGGCCATGTAGATGATGCGCCGCTCATCCGGCGTGGTCTTGCCGGCGGGGCCCGGCGACGGGATTTTGCCGGCCGCGCGTTCGGCCTTGTAGACGTCGTAGCGCATCAGGCTCGTGGTGTTGCTGGTGCAGGCGCCGGGCTTGGCGAAGCCGTCGGAGGCATGGTTGGCCGCCCAGTAGGAGGCGCAGTTCCAACCCGCGTTGGGGGAAGAGATATCGTTCGAGTAGGGAATGAAGTCGACGATGTTCAGGTCGGAAGGCCGCGCGGTCGTGGAGCTCTGGCCGAGACGGGTGTTCACCCCGTCAGGCGCCTTGCCCGTCTTGTTGCCGGGCGCCGGGTCGGCGTTGTCCGAGACGCAGAAAGGCGCCGTGCTTGCCGCCAGGGCGGCTTCGACATCGTTGGCGCTGTTGCAGTCGGGACAGACGAACCCCTTGTTCGCCGCGCCATTGAACCAGGCGTCGAAGGCGACGCCCGGCGTCCAGCTGTCGGTCGTGCACTGCATCATGACCGGCGCCGCGGCGCACAGCGACCTCCGAAACCCGGCGACGGCCGTGCGCTGGATCGGGACCGTATTGTTACTGGTGGTCGCAGCCTTCAACAGGGTGTTCTGATGGGTGAGTTGCTGCGTCGTCACCTGAACGTACCGGGATTCAGTGTCGCTGGACGTCGCGAACCCCCCCGTCGAGGCGGTGTCGCTGGCCGGGAGGTCGCTCAAACAGACGGGGCTGCCGCCTGCGATCGAGATTGCGCCCGCCCCCTCTGCCGCAAACCGGCGCTGGTTCGTAACGACCGTCGCCTCGGCCTTTGCTCGCGAACAGGCGTTGGCCTGGCCATCGAGCTGGGACGCTCCGGCAAGGGCCGCCGCGTCGGCGGCCGCTTGCGCTTCGCTATGCGTGATCACGGCTCGCGAGCCGTCCAGACCCAGGCCGATCATTGCGATAAGGACCGCCACGGTCAGACTTGTGTAGATCAGCACATTGCCGGCTTCGTCACGCTTCAGGCGCCCCGCAAGACGGGCGCAGGCGGCGGAGAGGAAAAAACCGCGGCGGAACATCGCCTACTTCCCGGCTTCGTAGGGGATGAAGGTGACGCGGGCGTTGGACGTAGACTGGACCTGGGGCTGTTTGACCTCGCCCTTCCGGTAGCGCTCGATTGCGGCGACCGCGGTGACGCCGGCGCCGACGGGGGCCTCATCCGAGACCGGCGCCGGAACGATTTGGGTATCCATCGTGGCCACGGCCTGTCCGAAGGACGCGGCCAGGGGCGCATCGACTCGCCCCGCGCATCCGGCGAGGCCGGCGGCGAGAGCAGACATGAAGATCAGTGTTCTCATCGGTTCGGCTCCTTATTGGGCGGAGAGCGGACGGCCTGAACCGGCCTTGTCCGTCGTGGTGTCGGAGATCACGATCGGGGCGCGTGGGACGAGGGTCCCCGGCTGGGCCGTGGCGGTGGTGGACGGGCCTGCGGGCGCTGCGGCGGGGACCGCCGCGACATACGCGATGCGGGTGGTGGCCGGCCGCCCAAGCGTCGCAAGCGGCGCCGATGTGACCGGGAGCGGCGCACGGACCGTCAAGGGCTGCGCCTCGCTGGGCTTGGCCGCGCTCACCGGCGCCGGGATTAGCAGACCAGGCGCCGCCGAGGCGTACGTCGGCGGGGGGCCGAAAGCCGCGCGAGGGGCGGAGGACGGCTTTTGCAGCGATGAGATATCGAGAACCGGATCCCGCCAGGGCGTGACCGGCTTGCTCGCCTGGAGCGCGGCGGGCTGCGACGAGGCTGCGACGCGTGGCGCTTGGGCCGCGGCGGGCGCGGGCGAGGACACGGCGCCCGCCGGCGTGGAGACCGCAGCCGCCTGCGCCGCGGGCTGCGCCGGGGCAGGCTTGGCCACGGGCGCCGGCGCCGCCGGCTGGGCTAAGGCCACGCTCGGCTTCGGATCCGCCCTTGGCGCCGCAGACGCCGCCGGTTGCGCACTGAGCGTCACTGGCCGGGGCTCGAGGGCAACAGCCTGTTTGACCACCGGGACCGGCGAGACGGCGGGAGCCGTAACGACGGGGGCGGCGGCGGGAAGGGCTGGCGCCCCGGACTGTGGGGCGGCGGCCAGCGGACGTGCATTCATGGCCTGGCTGGGCGCGGGCGCGGAAGCCGTCGGTCGCCCGCTCGCCGGGCTGCCGGGCACGGGAACGTCGGTCGCGCCCTTCAAGAAAAGATCGCTCTCCTGCGGGCCCTGGGTGATGTCGGTGGGACCGACCAGGTTGCTCTTGGTCGTCGGCTTGGCCATGTGGGCCGTCACGATGATGACGACTTCGGTTTCGTTGTTCTCGTAGCCTGTCGAGCGGAACAGCGAGCCGAAGATTGGAAGCCGGGAAGAGCCGGGGAGGCCCCGCAAGGTGTCGCTGAACTCCCGGCGAATGAGGCCGGCGATCGCGAAGCTCTGCCCGTTGCGCAGCTCGACGGTGGTTTTGGCGCGCCGGGTCGTCAGCCCCGGAATGCGGAAGCCCTGGACGATCACGCTGTTGCTTGGGTCAAGGGCGCTGACTTCAGGCGCGACCACCAGGTTGATGGTGTTGCCGACAACTGTCGGCGTAAAGCCGATGCTCACGCCGTACTGCTTGTAGTCGATGGTGATCGTGTTGAAGAGTCCGCCGGACTGGGGCACGGGCACCGGGAACTCGCCGCCGGCGAAGAACACGGCGGTCTCGCCGGAGAGCGCGACGAGGTTCGGCTCCGCCAAGGTCGAGGCGAAGCCCCTTTCTTCCAGGGCGTCGAAGACGGTCGAGATGTTCCAGTCGCCGCTGCGGTCGTGGCCGAGGAGGGTTCCGGCGATATCGGGGTCCACGACCGGCGGGATGAGCGAGAACATTTCAGGGGTCCCCACCGGACTGAACCGTGTGGCGTCCCAGAGGGCGGTGACCTTGTTGAGGCCGACTTTCTTGAGGGCGCTGCGCTGAACTTCAGAGACCCGAACCGAGATCATCACCTGTTCGGCCGCGCGGATGGTGGTCAGGTTGGTGACCTTGCCGGGCGCATATTGCTCCGCCAGGGAAGCGGCCCGAGCCGCCGCAGCCGCCGAGGACAGGGCGCCGGTCAGCACCACGCCCTCACCTTGAGCGCTGACGCCCAACGGCTCGTCGGGCATTACGTCGTGCATGGCGCGGGCGATGCCGTCCACGTCGTAGCCAATTCGCAGGTCGACCGTGGCCAGCGGCTCGCGGCCGCCGCGGGGCATGACGGTGAGGTTGGTCGACCCCGCGGCCTTGCCCAGGACATAGAGGGTCCGTTCACCGAGCGGCACCACATCGCCGACCTTGGGATTGCCGACCAGCACCTGGCCGATCGGACGGGTGAACCGCAGGATTCGGGATCCGCCGACCGCCATGGCGACCTGGCCGGCGTAGCCTGTGTCGTCGGCGACCACGTCTCGGATCGTGGCGGGGGCGGGAACCGGCTGAGCGTAGGCCGGGACGGCGCCGGCGAGGATCGCCGTGGTGGCGAGCAGGACCGGCAGGCATTTCGCCGGCCGAGCGGTGACGGAGCAATTTTTTGATTTCATCGAGGTCGCAGGCCGGAGCCTGTCCCTTCTAGGGGTTGAAATGCGCCGCCGGTCAGCCGACGGAGGGAACGCGAGCCAGCGAGGCCTCGGAGCCTCGGAAGATGATGATGGTCGCGCCCAAAGGCGTGCGGGGACGGTGAGCGACAACCCTGCGGACGACCGGTTGGCTCGACGGGCGAACGCCATCGAGCCGGAGATCGGAGATGCGAACCGTCGAGGGGGCGGCTTCATCCTGCGCCACGAGCGGATCGACCGTGCCGCGGAGCGCCAGGGAGAGCGTTCCCACCTCCGAAGCCAGCGCCAGCTTCTGGGCTTGCTCGGGGGTCACTTCGATGGTCGCCGCCTTGGCCACCACCGGGTCGTTCTTGCTTTCGTTGGCCAGCTGGTCGACGGCCAGGACACGAACGCTGCGCAGGAGCACGTCGGTGCGCTTGTCGGTGTCGTTGCTGTTTTTCTGGCCCTCGTCGCGCGTCACCAGGACATCGACGAAATCGCCCGGCAGGACGAAGCCGGCCACGCCGAAGACGTCGTTGACGCGAATGGTCGTGGCGCGCATGCCCGTGCGGATCACGCCGGACAGGGTGGCGCGTCCGCCGGGACCGGAGATGCGGGTGGTCAGAACCGGCTCGTTGGCCGCGATCGGTCCGAGCGCGACGCGCCTTTGCGCCGTGACCTCGGCCACGCTGCGGAACGAACCTTGGGGCTGAGCCCCTTGCGGCCACGCCTGGATACGCAACAGATCGGGCGTCAGCGCCTCGCCGAATCCGATCGGCCGACTGGCGACCACGACGGTGGATTGCGCCATCTTGTTGTCCGGCTGAGCGCGCGCGGCGCTCATGTGGCGCAGGCCCCAGATGGTCCCGGCGCCCAGGAGCACGGCCATCGCGAGCAGAATGAAACCAATGTTGCGCATCTTCGGGCTCCGAATTGAGGAAAGATGAGGCGGGGCATGCCCCGCCTCGGGACGGATCAGGGGACGAGAGCGCCCGCGAGCGCGCTCCACCTGCCCGAGATCCAACCGCTGATGGTCGTAATGAAGCCGATGACCGCAACGGCGATCAGGCCGATGAGGATGGAGTATTCGATCAGGGCCGCGCCGCCTTCATCCGACTTCAGGCGATGTTGGAGCGCCTGATAGGCGGACTTGATCTGATAGAGATGCAATTGAACCACTGTTGATGTCCTTTCCGCAAAAGCTGTTCGGGCGCACACTTCGGCGCGCCGCATTGACCGCATTCGATCAACAGTCGAACGCTACACGCTCTGCTCGCGTGAACTCGCTCGTTCGAGGGCGGTCGGCCGCACGGAAGGTCGCGGTATGTTACGGAAGTCACAGGACTTTTCGGCGGGGTCCGCGCAATTTGGGAAAAAAGATGGCGCCACGTCCCGCAGGTGCGTGTGCCTTAGGTTTCAGTTTTCTGGACTGGTGCAGCGGGGCAGCCGTCGCCGACGGCCCGCATCAATCCTGTGCCGCAGTCACGGGGCCGACGCCTGCCGGCATCTTATGAGGACGCGCGGATTCCTGCTGACCCGGGTCTGGGCCAGAGCACGGTGATCAGGAGCAAGGCGGCGTTGGACACGGCCGCATCCCACCACATCAAATGGGGAGCATGTTGCGTAAAGATCGCCGGAGCGCCCGCGAATACGTCGCTCGCGGAGGCGACCACCACGGCGCCGAACAGGTTGTTCGCCAGGTGAACGCCAAAGGTGAACGCCACGCCGCACAGGCGAATGGCCAAAAGGCTGGCGAGGATTCCGAACGCCGTTGCTGAAACCGCCTGCGGGGCTCCATTCGGGATATGGCAGGCGCCGAACAGCAGTCCGCTGAGGATGGCCGCCGGCAGCGCCCTTTTCGTCGCCAGCAGGGCCGCCTGGGTCACGAACCCACGGAAGATCAACTCCTCCGCCAGAACCTGGGGGGTGAGCCCAACGACCGAGAAGAGAGCCAGCTTGAGCGTCGCGGCGGATGCCGTGAGCTTGAGCGAGCCTGGAGCGATCAGGCAGTCGACGACCACGGCGAAGGTGGCGACCAAGGCCCAAATAAAGGCGCCCGCCGCCACCAGCTTCCATCGCCAGTCGCCCAGCAGATCGCTGAGGCTCTTGGCTTGCACCCAGCGCGCGGCGGCCGCCAGGCCGAGGCCCATGGATCCGAACAACACGCCCGCGCCAAGAATGAAGGCCTCGGGGTTATGGATGTCGAGCATTTCATTTATCAGATCTGGAGGCCCGAAGCCCGAGATCCGCAACGCCGCCACAGCGAGCGCCCCGATCAGGATCGCCAGCGGCAGGGCCAGCAGCGATGTCGTCAGATAGCGCCAGGCGGACGTCTTACCCCGCCGCGCATACTCGAACGCCAACGTCGGGATTTCCGGGTCAAGGCTGCGTCGCGTTTCAGCCCAGCCCACGATCAACGACCTTGGCGCCGAACGCTATAATATCAAAGATGAGCAGTCCGCTGAGCACGAGGTAGGCCGCCGCGAGCGTGGTTTCGCCACGTCTGTAAGCCCGTATCGCCCGTTCGAAGCAGAGGCCGGTGATCGGGCCGAGAACGATGAAGGGCGCGAGCCGCAAGGCGACCTGAGCGACCCCTTGCCTCCAGCCGGGTCGAGGCTGAGCACCAAATTGCCCGCCCCTCACAGCGATGCTGCCGCCCAACGCCATGGCCCCCGTTGCGCCTGCCCGGGCCATTGCAACCGCTATGGCTCTGCAGCTCAGTCGTTCGACCTTCGGGCATAGATATTAACGCCGGGTAGCTTGGCGATGCGGGGATCGGACCGCGGCTCCACGTTTTCTCGCAGCCGGCCGGAACCGCTTTGGCCGTGGCGAGATTGTGGCGCTCCGTTGGAGGCCTCCCCTCATGACCTTTCAGTCCTCGACACCTGCCTTGTCATCCGATGAAGCGGGCTGGGCGCTAGGCGAACCCGGGGCGCTGGTGGCGCCCGACGCGGTGCTCGTGCGCGCGATCTACCAGGCGCTGATGTGCTCCGGCCCCTCGGCCGGCCCCCGTCGCTGGCGGGAGACGCCGCACGGCCTGGCGATCGATCTTCGGGTGAACGTCGCGCGCGTGACGATGGAACTGGAAGCCGCAAGCGCGCCGAAAGCCTGGGAGATCGTGGCCGGCAGCTCGCCGCTTGCGTTGGATGTCGCATCCCTGCTGCTGGCGATGAGGGCCCCGACCGTGCGGCTCGCGCCGCGCCTCGTGCGGGCCGCCGAGGTCCTCGACGCCAAGGGCTGCCGCCGGTGGGGTAGCGAGCGCCGGGGCCTCGAAAGCCAGCTCGTCGCCGAGCTCGAAATGCTGGCGGCGTTGCGGTTCGGACCGGGGCGGGAGCCGTTGTTCCCCCTGCTGCCGCTGGGCGGGCCCGGAAGCGACTTCGTCTATGAGCCGGCTCAATGGTTGCAGCGCCTGTTTTCGGAAGCGCCCCTTCGCCTCCTTGATCGCCGCATCCTGGACTTCGACCACCGGGCCAACCGGGGCGCGGACGTCCTGGCGAAGAAGCTGGCGATCCATCTGTCCTTCTCCACGGGCGCGCGCGGCGCAGCGGCCCACACGGTGGGCGCCCTGGTCAATGCGCTCGGCCTCACGACCGAGGAGGTGGCCTCGCGCCGCGGGCGTGGAGGACGGCTCGCCGACCGCTTCGACGAAGCGCTGCTGCGGCTGGAGGAATGCGGACTCTTCAAGGTTCGTTATCGGGGCGACGCCCACGCCGCGGAGGGCCGCACCAAGGGATGGGTGCGCGACTGGCTGCGCCGGGAGGTGACGGCGACAGCCCTCGGCCGGTCGCCGGCCTCTCGCGACGTACGAGCGCATGCGGACCATCTTGCGGTCGCCTCCCCCGACATGGGCGAGGCGCACACCTTCAGGTCGCGGAGCGCGTCAGCAGCCTGATCTGCTCGGGCTCCAGCAGGCGAACCCCGACGCGGGTCAGCTCCACCCAGCCGCTGCGCGCCCATTCGTTCAGCTTACGATTCACACGCTCGCGCGAGGCCTTCACCCGGATCGCGAGGTCTTTCTGCGTGAGAGCGACCAATCCACGGGCGTTCTGTTCGTGCAGGATCATCAGCGCGAGGCGGTGGCCGAGGGACAGCTTCGCGTTGACCTCCAGGGCTTCGCTCAGGCTGCGCAGCCCGCTGCTGAGCGTGGCCACCAGTTGCGAGGCGGCCTTAGGCTCGCGCTCCAGCGCCCCCACGACGGCTTCGCGCGGAATGCGCCACAGCCTGCAAGGGCTGGCGCTCACCAGGCTGCAAGGCCGCGTCCCGCCTTCCAGCAAGGCCAGTTCGTCGATGGCCAGGCCCGCGGCCGGCATCTGGGTGAAGAGCACCCTCTTGCCGCGACGCCGCTCCACCCGCCCGTTCAACACCAGGAAGGCGGCGTCTGCGGGCTCTCCTTCGCTGGCGAAGGATTCACCCAGGGCCACCGATAACGGAGCGCCCTGGCGAGCCAGCCAGAGCCGGCCCTGCCCGCTCAAGGTGCTCGCGAACGGATGCGTGCTCAGGCTCGCAAGAACCTCGTCCAGGTCATCAGCCATGGGACAACGACAAGCCGGCTCAGCGGGCGATCCATCGCGCAGGCAGGATTCCCGCGTCGCGCGAATGGACTCTGCTCGCAAGGCGAAGGGTCGCGGTCGCGACCGCGCAAAGGACTGCCAGCACCATGTGATCCCTCCGTGCGGCGACGAATTGCGCCGCTTAAAACACGTGTAGCATCAGGCATTTGCATGGGGCCGCCGATGACGCGGATCACAACTTATGCTATTCTCTGTGACCCCTGTAACTCCGATCTCGCGTGCGGCCGTTCGACAGCTGAACCGCACGTTGCCCTGGCGGGCGGGAAAGTTCGCCGCGGCCCTCGAGCACGGCGAATGTCCGGCTAACCGTTTCGGGGGCGATGCCGAGGAAATCGGCGATGTCGCGCCGGCTCATCGGCAAGGGCACCTGTCCGTTCGCGTCCTGCCCCACCCGCACCGCCAGCCAGCGGACGAACCACCGCAGCCGGGTGCTCGCGCGGGCGTGACAGAGCGTCAGATGGTGGGCCATGTCGTTCAGCAGGGCGTCCGACTCCTGCAACAGCTCGATCGCCGCGGTCGGGTTTTGCGCCAGGTGGTCCCACACCGCCGATATGCCGAAGGCGGAAAGGGTGGTGTCGGTCACCGCATAGGCGGAGGCCCAATGGACGTCGAAGCCGGCGCAGAAGATCTGGCCGGGGAACAGGAAGCTGACCACCTCCCTCTCGCCCTCGGCGCTCTCCACCTGCAGCCGCACACAGCCTTCCTCGACCCTGTAGAGCGCGTCCGAAGGCTCGCCTTCATGGAATATCGGCTTGTGGCGATGCGCCTTGAGGAGCCGGCGGTTCGCGCCTTCGAGCGTCTTCGCGTGCTCACGCATCGCTTGATCCTTGTGGGCGGGCGCAAGGCGCCGCAATCGAGAGGGCCGCAAATCACAAGATTGGCCAAAGGGTTCCCTCGGCGGCTCCCAGTCAGGCGATCGCGCCGCTCGCCTGTGGCGCGAGCAGGGAAAGACGACCCCAGGCGGGCAGGCTAGCCTGCGCCAGGCGGCCGCTCAGCTTCCAGATGCCGACGTAGATCGACATCGGGATGATGATCGGCGCGTTCAGCGCGAACGAGCGCCGGGCGTGGACGTGCAACTCCCGCAGCATGGCGAACCTTCGGATCCGAAAGGGGGCCAGCAACCGGGCTTGAGCGGAAAAGGTTGCCTCGGCTCGGACAAGAAAGAGGGGACGCTCGCGAAGAGCGTCCCCTCAGAGGTAGGCCATGGACGCCGTCACACCATCCATCGCCTGTCCGATCCTGATCTGGACAGCGTTGCTTTGAGTTTTTTCGCCGCCCGATATAAATCGCGCGATGAGTTGCGGGATCCGAAGTCTAGAGAGCTACATGTCCTGCGCATTGACAGCCGTCACGATTGCCGATTTCAAAAATAAGCTTGGCTATTCGCCTGCGGCTTTTGACGTCAGGCGGGCCGGACGAATACAGGATTCACAATATTTCGGGTGTTTCAGCGCCGCCTCGTGCTGTCACGTCCACCCCTCAAGGTTGCGGCAAGGTTTATGCCCCACTCTGGAGTCCTCCTGGGGGCAGGGGGCTCCATGCGCCAGTGTCTGGCTGCGGCGTCTTTGGTGGTGGCGGTGACGACGGCGTCCGAAGCGGCGGCGGCTGCGCCTACCGTTCGGCTAACCGAAGCTGTGAGCTACGCCTCGGGCAAGTTCGGAGAGACGCAACGCACCGACGTGGTCGTCGTCCTGACTGCGGCGAAGGTCTCGTTCGGTGACTGGTTCGTCCGAGGATCCGCGCCCTACGTGTCGATCCGCGGCCCCGCCGGCGTCGTGGTGGACGAATCCAAGGTGACCGAAACGCCATCGGCTAGGCCCCAGCGGCAGACCAACTCCGGATTGGGCGACGTCTCGCTGACGCTTGGCCGCTCGTTCAATCGCCTCGGCGGCTCCCGCGCCTATGTCGACGTGGCGGGGCGGGTGCGCTTGCCCACGGGCAGCCGCGCCCGCGGACTGGGCGTCGGAGCGACCGATTTCAGCCTCAGCTCGGAGCTCGGTTACGCCGGGCGTCGCAGCGGCGCCTACCTGAGCGCCGGCCGCCGTTTCCTGGGCGATGTGGACGGCGTGAACCGGCGCGACGGCTGGCAGGCTGGCGTCGGCGGTTGGCGCAGCTTGGGTCGCGCCTACCTGGTGGGCGCGGGCTACGATCGGCGAGACGGCTCGCGCCGGGGCTCACCCGCGTCGTCGGAGATCTATGGCTTCGCGAGCCGAGGTCTGGGCCGACGCTGGCGCATCGCCGTGGACGGCGGCATGGGCCTAAGCCGCGGCAGCCCGGATTACAGCCTGGGCTTGTCGGTCACGTCGCGGCTCTCCTGGCCGGGCGGGCGATAGGCGCTGTCTAGCGGCGCCAGCGCGTGGCGATCGCCTGCTTCTCCTCCACCGCGTCCAGGACATCTCCCATCTCCGGGCTTTCAAGCTTGGCCTCGATCAGCCCCTCGCCGCCGGCGGCCGTCTGGTAGCCCTGGACGGGCTTCCGGCCCTGTTCCAGCGCCAGTATGCGCCAGTGTCCCTCGTCACGACAGGCCAGGGCGCCGATGTCCGACACCGTGAAATAGCGGCAGAAACGTCCCGCCGCGTTGCGGAAGCTGGCGGTGACCGCGATCTTCCCGTCCGCAACGCCGCTGGGTTGATGCTCAAGGGTGGCGGCCACGACGCCGCGGGCGACGGCGCCCTTGTCCAAGGTGATCCGCATCTCGGAACTCGGCACCACCCAGTGCCCGAGCGCCAACCCCGCCGCCAAGGCGCCGCCACCCACGATCGTCCAGGTTAAGTTTCGACGGACAGGCTTCGCGCCCGGGCTGTGGTTGCGCAGGCGGTCGGCGAGGGGATCGTCTTCCAGTTCGGGCTGCTTCGCCGCCTGCTCCAGGAGGCGGTCGGCGCGACGGAAGCGGGCGAGTCGCAGGGCTGTCTCAGGGTTGGCGGCCGCCTCGGCAGCGACTTTGGCCGACTCTTCAGCGGGAAGCTCGCGATCCATGTAGGCGCTGAGTTTCTCGTCTTCGGCCTTCGTCACTGTTCCTCTCCAGGCTCTCGACCATTGTCGCGCGCGCCCGAGCCACGCGACTCATTATTGTTCCTACGGCCACGCCCAGGATATCCGCAGTTTCCTGATAAGACAGTCCCTCGAGCACCACCAGGGCGAGGGCTTGTTGCTGGCCGGCCGGCAAACCCTGGAACGCTGCGGTCGCGGCGCGCATCTCGTAGCGCTGCGCGAGCACAAGCCGGCCGTCGATGCCAGCCACTTCCTCCGCCTCTTCAATCGGCGCCGCTGGGCGGCGAGTGGCCCGCTGCTGATCGATCCAGAGGTTCTGGATGATCTTGAACAACCAGCTCTCCAGGCGACCGCCCTCGCGCCAAGTGTCCCGAGCGGCCAATGCTTTTTCAACCGCCGATTGTACTAAGTCCTCCGCATCCGAGGGCGTTCCACTCAACGCAAGCGCGAATCGTCTTAGCCGAGGCAGGCCATTTATCAATTGACGATTGAATTCAATGCTCATGAACTGCCCCACTCAACGCACACAAGGCACAACTTCGCTTGTTGTTCCACGGCAAAGGTGCATAATTAATACCAAAGTTGGGGCTGGGTTATGCGGTTGCCTCTTCGCACGAGGGCCGGCGTCTTCGCCGCGCTCGGGATTTACTGCGGTCCCGCTGAGGCGAATACGCATTTCAGCGGAAAGGCCGAGGGTCCCTTATATCCCAACTCTATCGTTTATTTTGGCTCGAACCGCTGGTCCACGGGGCGTGAAACCCCCCTCGGGCCTGATGGGCGCCTTTTTCGCAACCACCGGGTGTTCAAGACGCAGGCTTTCGTGCGCCCAGAGTCTTGCGGGCCCGACCGCGGCGAGCGCGCCGGCGGGTCGACGGACGCCGCCGACCGCGCCTCGCGCGGCCGAAGCGACCCATCCGAGGCTGCTGGGCACGCAGCTGACGCCGTCTCCCACGGCGCGGAGGGCCCATCCTCGAACGCCGCGGAGCACGCCGAAGCCGCCGACCGTGGGGCGGACGCCGTCTCCCGCGGCGCGGAGGGCCCGTCATCGAAGGCCGCGGACCATGCCAAGTCGCCGACCGTGGA
>Ga0207641_10002276_pt1 | contig 17898 bp, 18 predicted proteins | sample KBSSwiS62_FD_184306 | JGI IMG/M metagenome (GOLD analysis project Ga0207641, IMG submission 184306) | Switchgrass rhizosphere microbial communities from Kellogg Biological Station, Michigan, USA - KBS Switchgrass S6-2 (SPAdes) (version 2) | ecosystem: Host-associated > Plants > Roots >... | reverse complement strand
AGCCCCGCTACCCGAGCCTGAAGGCGATCATGGGCGCGAAGAAAAAACCGCTCGACACCAAGGCCAGCGTCGACGTCGGCATCGACGGCGGCATGGTCGGCGAGTCCGGCTCCAAGACCAAGGTCCTCGCGCTCAACCCGCCCCCCGCCAAGGTGGCCGGCGAGATCATCGAGGACGAGGACACCAACGAGACGGTCGAAAAGATCGTCGCCTGGCTTGACGAGAGGAAGCTGATCTAGATGGCAGGCATCCTGGTTTACGCCCTGCACGACGACGAGGGCAACTTCAACAAAAACTCACTCGGGGCGATCTCCGAGGCGGCCAAGCTGGCCGGCGAAATCGGTGGCGAGGCCGCGGCTCTGGTCGTCGGCGACATCGCCGACGACGCCTGCGCCGGTCTCGGCAACTGGGGCGCGGCCAAGGTCTACCGGGCCAAGAGCGTCCCGGAGGGCCTGGCCCAGCCGATCGTCGACGCGATGGCCAAGGTCATCACCGAGAACGGCATCTCCTACGCGCTGTTCGGCGGCGGGCTGCTCGGCTTCGAGATCGGTGCCGGTCTGACCGCCCGCCTCAACGCCGGTGTCACCATGGAGGTCACCGAGGTCAAGGTGCAGGACGGCAAGCTGGTCGCCGAGCGCCCGATCCTGCAGGACTCCGAGATCGCCGACGTCGGTTACGTCAGCGAGCCCGGCATCATCATCAGCCGCCTCAACGCGTTCGACGCCAAGGAGAGCGGCGGCACCGCTGAGGTCGTCGACGTCGACGTCGAGCTCTCGGCCTGGTCGACCAAGGCGACGATGGTCCAGCGCGGCGAGCAGCGTGGCGCCGACGTCAACATCGAGGACGCCGACATCCTGGTCGGCGGCGGCCGTGGCCTCGGAGCCAAAGAGGGCTTCGAGCTGGCCGAGGAACTGGCCGAGTCGATGGGCGGCGCCGTCGCCGCGACCCGCGCGGTCGTCGACGCCGGCTGGTACCCCTACGCGGCCCAGATCGGCCAGACCGGGAAGACGGTCGCGCCGAAGCTCTACCTCGCCGCCGGCGTCTCCGGGGCGATCCAGCACAAGGTCGGGATGCAGAACTCGGAGAACATCCTGGCGATCAACAAGGACCCGAACGCCCCGATCTTCGAGTTCTCGGATCTCGGCGTGGTCGGCGATCTGCACAAGATCGTCCCCAAGCTGACCGAGGCGATCAAGGCGAAGAAGGGCGGCTGAGCAAGTGCCGGGGATAGCGCCGAGTGAGTTCCCACCGCCGTTCGAGTCGGCCGATGTAATCGGCCCGCCCACGGACGCGGAGGATGAGCGCATCGAGGTTGGCGTGGCGATCGTCGGCGGTGGCCCCGCCGGCCTCGCCTGCGCCAACAAGGTCATGCAACTGCTCGAGCACGAGCCGGAGCTGACCGAGAAGCTCGGCGAAGTCCCCGTCGCCGTCATCGAGAAGGGCAAAGTCGCCGGAGCGCACCTGCTCTCCGGCGCCAACATGCGCCCCTCGGCGATGGAAGAGCTGTTCCCCGACCTGCCGAAGGGCGAGTGGCCGGTCTACCAGGAGGTAACGAAGGACGCGGTCTACATGCTGACGCCGAAGAAAGCGCTGCCGCTGAAGCCGATGCCGCCGAACTTCAAGAACCACGGCAACTACGTCACCTCGGTCTCGAAACTGGGCCGCTTCCTCTCCGACAAAGCCGAGGAAGCCGGCGTCTACATCCTCTCCGAGACCGCGGCGACGAAGCTGCTGGTCGAGGACCGCGTGGTCAAGGGCGTGCGCTCCGGCGACCGCGGCCGCGGCAAGGACGGCGAAGAGCTCGGCAACTTCGAGCCCGGCTCCGACGTGATCGCCAAGGCGACCGTCCTCGCCGAGGGCACCGTCGGCCACCTCAGCTACGCCGCCTACGACTACTTCGACCTCCACGGCGCCGACCCGATGCGCTGGGAGCTCGGGGTCAAAGAGGTCTGGGAGGTGAAGGAGCCGCTCGACCGGGTGATCCACACGATGGGCTGGCCCCTGCGTAAAGCCGCCCGCTTCAACGAGTTCGGCGGCAGCTTCATCTACCCGATGGGCGAGGACAAGATCTGCATCGGCCTGGTCGTCGGCCTCGACTACACCGACGCCACCTTCAGCTGCCACGACGCGCTGCAGCTGCTCAAGACCCACCCCTTCATCGCGAAGATCCTCGACGGCGGCAAGCGGGTCGCCTGGGGCGCGAAGACGATCCCCTCCGGCGGCTACTTCTCGATGCCGAAGCGGCTCGCTGTGCCGGGGATGATGATTGCCGGCGACGCCGCCAGCATGGTCAACGTGCCGACCCTGAAGGGCGTCCACTACGCGATGCACGCCGGCATGTACGCGGCGGAGACGATCGTCGAGACCCTGAAGCAGGACATCGACTCGGTCAACTTCGAGGCCTACGACGAGAAGGTCCACAACTCGCTGATTGAGAAGGAGATCTACGAGTCGCGCAACATGCGCCAGCCCTTCTCCAAAGGCTTCTTCGTCGGCGGCGCGATCGCCTCGGCGATGACCGTGACCAAAGGCAACTTCCCCGGCGGCCACTGGAGCCAGGAGGACGACGCCGAGCACGCGATGGACCTCGGCAAGGCCGGCGACATGTACATCAAGGCCGACAACGAGCTGACCTTCAACAAGCTCGACTCGGTCTTCCTCTCGGGCAACGCGACCCGTGACGACGCTCCCAACCACGTCCGCATCCAGACCCGCGTCCCCAAGGAGATCGCCCAGACCTGGGTCTCGATGTGCCCGGCCCAGGTCTACGAGATACCCGAGGACCAGCTCGAGAACGGCGCCACCACGGTCGACGTCCACGTCACCGCCTCCAACTGCGTCCAGTGCGGCGCGATCACCGCCAAGGGCGGCCGGCTGACGCTGCCTGAGGGTGGCGACGGTCCCCTGTACCAGGAGACGTAAGAGAGGTTGCACAAAGTTGGCGCGATGTAGGCGCGCCATGTGTATCGGGTCGGCCTAGGATCGCGAGGTGCTCGCGTCCACCATCAATCTGCTCGCGGCACTGGGAGGCCTGGTCACCGCCTCGATCTTGATCGGTGGGTTCTTGGCCCACGCTAAACCGGCCCTTGCGGGGAAGGAAGAGGCTGAGCTTCGGCGTGCGACCGTGGTCGGTGGGCTCGTCGGCCTGGGCTTGGTGTTGCTGGGAGTTCTGATCCTGATATTGCTAACGTAATCTTTTGTCTGCAAGAAGAAAGGCGACTCGGATGACCGAACGCGGAGCGTTGATCCTCACCTTTGTCGGCATCCTTGCCGCGGGGGCGATGCTGTTCGTTGGCCTCGAGCTTCTTGGTGCTGCCGATCAGGTGTTGGGTCTCGCTTACTTCGTGCTCCTCAGCGGAGGCGCGTACATGGTCTCCGAGGTCGTAATGCACTACGGAGACAAGCGCCGACGTCGTTGAGCGGCCGACAGCGGCAGATAATGTCGCCGCGTGCTGGCCCTCGGAATACTCGCGGCCGTAGGGGCCTCGGTCCTCTATAACACCTCGATCGCGCTGCAGGCGCTGGAGGCGCGGGACGTGGGGCATGAGCACTCGCTGCGGATCTCGCTGATCGGGAAGCTGGTGCGGAACCCGAAGTGGCTGGGGGCGACGGCACTGGGGCTGCTGGGCTGGCCGCTGGAGATCGTGGCGTTGCTGCTGGCGCCGCTGACGGTCGTGCAGCCCTGTCTGGTCAGCGGGTTGATCGTGCTGCTCTGGCTCGGTGCGACGAAGCTGGGGGAGGCGCCGGGGAGGCGGGAGTTCGTCGCGGTGGGGGCGATCGTCGTTGGCGTCGCCGGGGTTGCCTGGGCGGCGCCCGACCGCACCACCGACCACGCCGGCACCGTCGCGATCGTCATCGCCCTCGCTCTGGTCGCGATCCCGGTCGCGGCGCCATATGTGTTCAGGCGCCGCGCCGCCTCACTCAGCTTGCTCGCCGTGCTCGGCGCCGGCTTCGGCTACGCCTGGACCGCGATCGCCAGCAAGCTCCTCACCGACGAGCTGGCCGCCGGGACGCTGCTGGTCGCGGTCGTCTGGCTGGCCACCGCCCTCGCCTCCGAGGGCCTGGCGCTGCTCAGTGAGATGAGCGCGCTGCAGCGGCGGCCGGCCACCCACGTGGCGCCGGTGATGTTCGCGGTCCAGGTCCTGGTGCCGGTGATCCTGGCGCCGCTGATCTTCGAAGAGAAGTGGTCGACGACCCCCCTCGACGGCGCCGTGCTGGTCGCCTTCATGGCCGTGGCGCTGACCGGGACGACCCTGCTGGCGGGCTCCCGGGTGGTCGGCGCCGTGATCGAGTCAGCCCACGCCGGCGACTGATCTTCGGCTCGTTTGGGTATCTGGTCCGGTTTCGCTGCTAGCCTTGCGGCCGCCTTCGGCGCAGTAACCGTCAAGTCCCGCCAGGGCGCAAGACCCCCAGTCACACCCACTTAAGGAGTCATCGTAGGCCCCGCAGAAACCACCCGGCCCGATGCGACCAAGTTCGCGATCGGGTTCGACCACCGCGACCGCACGCGCCTGTTCGAGCTCTGGACCGAGGTCCTCGATTCCGAGCAGTGGTCGGAGGGCGCCAAGCTGAAGGCGTTCGAGGAGCGCTGGGAGCGGTGGAACGGGCTCCCGAGCCTGGGGCTTTCCAGCTGGGCCGGCGGCGCCCTCGCCGCGCTCGAGTTCGCCGGCGTCAAGGGCGAGACCGTGCTCTGCCCCTCCAACACCTTCATGGCGACGCCGCTGGCCGCGATCGGCGCCGGCGCCGAGGTCGAGTTCGTCGATTGCCGCCGCGACGACCTCTGCATGTCCTTCGAGGACTTCGAGGCGAAGGCCGAGCGCCACAAGCCGCGCGCCGCGATCCTCGTCCACATCGGCGGCCACATCGCTTTCGATGCCGAGCGGATCGCCGCCTACTGCCGCGAGCACGGGATCTTCCTGCTCGAGGACTGCGCTCACGCCCACGGCGCCGACTGGAACGGCGGCAGGCCGGGCGGGTTCGGCGACGCCGGCGTCTACTCGCTCTACGCGACCAAGACCGTCTCCACCGGCGAGGGCGGCGTGCTCGTCTCCGGCAACCAGGAGCTCATTGACTTCGCCGCCAAGTTCCGCAACTACGGCAAGTTCGAGCACGAGGTCGACGGGCTCAACTTCAGGATGAGCGAGTTCACCGCCGCCCTCGGCCTGGTCCAGGCCGAGCGGATGGAGGAGATCGTCGCCTGGAAGAACGAGTACGCCCGCGAGCACCTCGACCCGGTCCACCCGGGCCGGCTCGAGCTACCCGAGGGCATGACCTCGGGCTTCTACAAGTACATCGTCTTCGAAGAGCTCGAGAAGAGCACCGGCAAGGTCTACGACCAGCCCTGTCACCGCATCATGGGCCGCTCCGACGAGCTGCCGAACACCGACTGGGTGGCCGAGAACCACTGGTGCGTGCCGCTCTACTACCGACCAGAGAGCCGCGAGGCGGCCCTGAGCAAGGAGGCTGCATGAGGGTCCTGGTAACCGGCGGCGGTGGCTTCATCGGCTCCCACGTGGTCGATCGCCTGCTCGATCGCGGCATGACGCCGCGCATCTTCGACCTCAGCGCCTCGCCTTACCACTCGCCGCTCGAGGTCGAGACCTTCACCGGCTCGATCACCGACCCGGCCAACCTCGACCTGGCGATGCGCGACTGCGACGCCGTCATCCACCTCGCCGCCGTCGCCGACGTCGGCCACGTCCTCGCCGACCCGGTCCTGGCCGAGGAGGTCAACACCCGCGGCACCCTCAACGTGCTCGAGGCTGCCGCCGGCGCCAAGGTCGGCCGTGTCGTCTACGGCTCGACCACCTGGGTCTACAGCGACTGCGTCGAGCAGGAGGTCAGCGAGGAGACGCCGATCCCGGCCCCGCGCCACATCTACACCGCGACCAAGCTCGCCGGCGAGACCTACTGCGCCGGCTACGCCGAGCTGTATGACCTCGAGAGCACGGTCCTGCGCTTCGGCATCCCCTACGGCCCGCGCGCCCGCGCCGCCGGCGTCGTCGCCAAGTTCACCGACCTCTCCTTCGAAGGCAAGGCGCTGACGATCGCCGGCGACGGCAGCACCACCCGCAGCTTCATCTACGTCGAGGATCTCGCCGACGGCATCGTCGCCGCCCTCGCCCCCGAGGCCGCCGGCCGCACCTACAACCTCTCCGGCGACGAGGTCGTGACGATCCTCGAAATCGCCGAGCGCGTCCAGGAAAACGTCGATACCTGCGAGATCACCCACACTCCACCGCGACCCGGTGACTTCCCCGGTAAGGCGATCTCGAACGAGCGCGCGCTCGAGGAGTTGGGCTGGAAAGCGGAAACGAGCTTCAAAGAGGGCGTGCGCAAGTACGTCGAATGGGTCCGCAGCAGCGTCCGGCCGCCGGACCCGATCCCGGGCAAACAGCCATCGCTGAACGGCAATGAACACGCCGCCGGCGCGCTGCTCTCCGGCGCCGCTAGGGCCGAGGAGCGCCCGCCGCGGGTGCTGGTCCTGACCGCCGACATCGGCGAGGGGCACGACCTGCCGGCGCGGATCATCAAGGCCGACCTCGAAGAGGAGGTTCCCGGCGCCGAGGTCGAGATCGCCAACGGGCTCGACGCGATGGGCAAGATCTGCGCCGCGGTTCTGCGCAACGGCTCCAAGGTCACCTTCCGCTGGATGCCCTGGCTGTTCGACATCCAGTACTGGCTGATCACCAGGTTCGCTCCGGCCCGCTGGTTCTTCCACCACATCGGCTACCTGATCGGCGGTCGCGGCCTGGCAAAGCTGATCGCCGAACGCGACCCGGACACCGTGATCTCGACCTACCCCGGCGTCACCGCGGTGCTGGGGATGCTGCGTGAGAACCGGCGTCTCGACATCCCCGTGCAGTCGGCGATCACCGATCTCGCCGGTCTGCGCTACTGGGCCCACCCCGGCGTCGACCTCCACTACGTGACCCACCCCGAGTCGATCGAGGAGGTCGAGAAGCTGGTCGGGCCGGGCACGGTCGAGTGGGTGCGTCCGCCGATCTCGCGCGAGTTCCTGATGCCGCGCACCCGCCGCGACGCCCGCGAGGCGCTGGAACTGCCGGCCCACGCCCGGATCGTGCTCGTCTCCGGCGGCGGCTGGGGGGTGGGGGATCTCGACGGCGCGATCCGCTCGGCGCTGGTCGGCGACGACACCATCGTCGTCTGCATCACCGGCCGCAACGACGTCGCCCGCGAGAAGCTGGAGAAGGACTTCGGCGACAACGAGCAGGTCCGCATCCTCGGCTTCACCGAGCAGATGAGCGACTGGATGGCGGCGGCCGACGCGATGATCCACGCGACCGCCGGCCTGACCGTGCTCGAGGCCCACATCCGCGGCTGCCCGGTCGTCTCCTACGGCTTCTCGGCCGGTCATCTGCGCGCCAACAACGCCGCCTTCGAGCGCTTCGGCCTGGCCGAGGTCGCCCGTTCCGATCACGAGCTGGAGTCGGTCCTGCGCCACGTCACCAAAGAGCGCCAGTCGCCCGACTCCTCGTTTGCCTCGCTGCCCTCGATTGCCTCGCGGGCGCTCTCGGTGCGGCCGCAGGTCCGCCCGCAGCCGGTCTGGCGCCTGCGCACCGAGCGCGTCGTCGCCGCCGTCGCCCTGGCGGCGATCGCGGTCGTGCTGATGGTCTCCCTGGTTCAGAAAGAGAGTCCTTTGAAGGTCGCGAAGCCGGTGACCAGTCGCATCCACCTCGGCAAGGACAACGACACCGCCAGCACCCAGGCCGTGGCCCAGCCGGCGTCGGCCCAGCCGGTCAGTCACCAGGAAGCCGCGAACCCCGAACCTTGATCGGCGCGGTAGCCGGGGCCGGTCTCGCCGCGACCGTCGTCGCCCACGCCGGCCCGGCGCTGGCGCCGGTGGTGCCGGCGATCGGCAACGCCCTGCCGGTCGTCCTGCGCCAGGACGGCGAGGCGGGGGTCGCGCTCACCTTCGACGACGGGCCGCACCCGCAGGGGACGCCGGCGATCCTGGAGACGCTGCGCGAGGCCGGTGCCGTCGCCACCTTCTTTCTCGCCGGCGAGCAGGTCGTGCGCCGGCCGGCCCTGACGGCGGAGATCGTCGCCGCCGGCCACCGGGTCGAGCTGCACTGCCACCGGCATCGCAACCAGCTGCGGCTGACCCCGCGCCAGCTGCTCGACGACGCCGAGCGGGCGCGGGCGGCGATCGAGGAGGCAGGCGGGCAGGCGATTGCCGACTACCGGCCGCCCTACGGGATCTTCAGCGCCGCCGGCCTGCGGGCCGTGCGCGGCCGTGGCTGGCGACCGGTGCTGTGGTCGCGGTGGGGGCGGGACTGGGACCGCCGGGCGACGCCGGGCTCAATCGCGCGTCGGGCCAGCGCCGGCGCCAGGGCCGGGGACATCCTGCTCCTGCACGACGCCGACTACTACAGCGCGCCGGGCTCCTGGGTCCGCACCGCGGCTGCCCTGCCGATCATCCTCGAGGAGCTCGAGGCACGGGGGCTGAAGTCGATGCTGCTGCGGCGCGGCGGGGCCGCGACGACGGTCCACTGATCGCAGCCCGCGAAGGCTTCGTCGAGTTGCTGCGCCATGATGCTCTTCGGTCGTGCCTGGTCGAAGATCTGCTTGGCCACTAGCGCTCCGTCCTGGTAGGGGGTCGGGGAAGATTCCCCGTCCGGTCGGACGAAAAAGCTGCACTTTGCGAACTTCTGGGAACGCCTGTTCGCTTTAGGCGTCGCTGGCGAAAGTCGCGATCTCCTCGCTCAGCCGTTGGGGCTGGTCCAGCGCCACGAAGGTTCCGGCGTCCGGGATCTCGACGATGCGGGCGTTGCCGGCCTCGGCGGCCAGCCGTTCCGCGCCCGAGATCGGGAAGAGCTTGTCCCCGGGCGCCCAGGTGAAGAGGATCGGTAGCTGTGAGCCGCGCAGCTTCTCGGCGGCTTCGAGCGTGTAGCGCTTGTGCATGTCCACGGTTACCTTCTTGAGGTCGTGGCGGACGCCGGGGTCGTTCAGCCCGGGCGCCATCCAGGAGGCGATCAGCTCGGCCGGGATCGGCTTCCGCGTGAACGGCTTGAAGGCGGCACGGGCGACGGCGCCGGAGCGAAAGGGAAGCGAGAGCAGGGTCATCCCGCCCGGCAGCTTGGCCAGCGGCGGCATCGCCTTGAAGATCCCTGGCGGGAAGTTCTCGTAGGTGTCGCAGTTGGTCAGGACCAGCCGCCCGATCCGCTCCGGGTGGCGGGTGACGAGGATCTGCGACATCGCGCCGCCGGAGTCGTTGCCGACGATCGTCACGTCCTCGAGGTCGAGCGCCTCGAGGAAGGAAGCGATCGTCGCCGCGACGCCGTGGGGGGTGAGGTCGGCGTCGGGCTTCATCGCGATCTGCTGTGCCCCGATCGGCCAGTCCGGCGCAAGGCAGCGAAAGCGGTCGGAGAGCCGGTCGACGACCCCGCTCCAGAGGCGCCCGTCGACCAGGTAGCCATGGACGAAGACGATCGGCTTGCCGCTGCCCGCCTCGCGGTAGCGGATTCGTCCTGCGGGAAGGTCAATCTCTTTGCGCTGGTTCGTCGCGGTCGTCATCTTCCGTCCTCCTATTGGGTTCTCACTAACATACATACAGTATGAACGTAAATCAAAACACGGAACATTCCGAAGACCCCCGAGAGGGATCTTCGGGCGTCGGTCGGGGCCGCCGTACCCAGACCGAGAGGGCCGAGGCGACTCGTGGTGCCTTGATCGCCGCCGCCCGCCGGCTGTTCACTGAGCGCGGCTACGACGATGTCGGGACCGAGGAGATCGTCCGTGCCGCGGGGGTCACCCGTGGCGCCCTCTACCACCACTTCGGCGGCAAGTCGGGCCTGCTCGACGCCGCCTACGAGCAGCTCGAGGCCGAATCGACCGAGCGGGTGGCCCGGATCGTCCTCGGCTCCGATCTGCACAGCCCCCTGCAGGCGATGAAGGCCGGCGTCGAGGCCTTCCTCGACGAGTGCGCCGAGCCGGAGCTGCGCCAGATCGCCCTCCACGACGCGCCGGCGGTGCTGGGTTGGGATCGCTGGCGCGAGATCGGCGCCGCCAACGGCCTCGGCCTGATCGAAGCGAGCCTGGCGGCGGCGATCGAGGCGGGGGAGATCCGCGAGCTGCCGGTGAAGCCGATGGCGCACATGCTGATGGGGGCGCTCGACGAGGCGGCGATGCTGGTCGCCCGCTCCGAAGACCCGGCCAGCCGCGGCGAGGTGACGAAGGTCCTACTTGCGCTGCTCGAGAGCTTCGCCGTCGCGGAGGCGGACTGAGGGCGCCTGGGCGCCTGTCCTTTCGATCGCGATCGCGTCGCCGTCGGCGAGCCGGCGCGACTCCTTCTGCGCGTACATCCGCACGTCGGCGAGCTGCATCGCCGGCGCCGGCGCGTCGGCCTCCTCGGGAATGGTCACGGTGCCCCAGGCCGCGTTGAGCTCGAAGCCCGGCCCGCTGGCGCTGAGCGCTTCGGCCGTCAGCTTGGCGACCTCGCCGTTGCGACCGTCGGCGCCGGTGGTGAGGACGGCGAACTCGTCGCCGCCGATCCGGTAGGCGTCGCCGGCGGCTCCCAGCGCGTCCCTCAGCTGGGCCCCCATCCGCTCCAGCATCGCGTCACCGGCGGGGTGGCCGAAGGTGTCGTTGTAGCGCTTGAAGCCGTTGAGGTCGAGCAGGATCAGGGTCAGCGGCTCCTCCCCGGCGCGCAGGCAGCGCGCCGCCAGGTCGACCTGCAGCCGTCCCTGGTTGCCGAGCCCGGTCAGGTGGTCGGTCCGCACCTGCTCCAGCAGCCGCTTGTTCTCGCGCACACTGAGGCCGAGACGGGCGATCACCGCGATCATCGTCGCCGCCCACAGGACCGTAGTCAGGCCGCTGGCCCGGCTGAAGTACTGCATCGCGAAGAGGCCGATCATCACCGTTGCGAAGAAGGCCGGGACCATCAGCTCGCGCCAGCCGTCGAAGCGGGCCATCGGCTGGATCGTGTCGGCCCGCGTCTGCCAGGCCTCGGCTCCGATGCAGGCGGCGGCGATCAGGTAGATCGGTTCGATCCAGCTGCCCCCGGGCAGGCTGGCGTCGGTGCTCTGGAGCGTGTAGGCGACATCGGCGACGACCAGGGCCGCGAGGCCGACGAGCAACAGCGACCAGGTCCGCCCGGGGCGCCAGCGGGTGAGGGCGACGACGCCGACGACCAGGGCCAGCATCAGGATGTCCCCGATCGGATAAGCGAGGGTGGTCGCGACCTGGATCGGGCTGCCGCTGGTGCGGTCGGCGACGAACTCGAAGATCAGCGCCGCTCCCAGGGCGGCCGTCCCCAGCGCCGCGATCAAGCCGTCCATCCAGAGGCGCCAGTCCAGCTCGCGGGCCCGGGCCCTGACCAGCAGGTAGACGCCGGTCGCCGCCAGGGGGTAGAAGGCGAGATAGCCGATGTCCGCCGGTGACGGATAGGGGGGCGAGGGGTCGTCGACCAGGAACGCGGTCCAGTAGATCTCCGACGCCGCCCAGCAGAGGACCGCCGCGGCCAGGGCGAGCCAGGCGTTGCGCTCGCGGCCGGCCTTGTCGGCTTTGACCAGGCAGGCGAGCCCGGCGCTGACTACGACAGCGTCGTACAGAGGTCCATTGACGAAAGATTCGAGCCCGGATCCGCCGATTCCCAGCCAGTCGACGAGGGTGACCACGAGAGCCCCGCCGAAGAGCACAAACCCAATTGCCGAGCGCAGCCTGGAGCTGTCGCCGTGGTCGCGTGCGGGGCCGGTTGGTTCCACAGGGAGGTATCGGCAGCAGAGGGGCGTTCCTACACCGCGAGGCCACTGCTCTAGAATGCTTTGCATGAAGGCAGGAATTCACCCCGATTACACGCTCGCCAACGTGCATTGCTCGTGCGGCAACCAGTTCTACACGCGGTCGACGAAAGACGACCTGCACGTCGAGCTCTGCTCCGAGTGCCACCCGTTTTACACCGGCAAGCAGAAGCTGGTCGACACCGGCGGCCGCGTCGAGCGCTTCCAGCGCCGCGCCGCCAAGCACCGGGCCGGGAAGTAACTCGTGAGCCCGCCGGTGGGCTCGGCACAGGCGTCCCCTGTCCCCTCCTCGCATAACGGGGGGGACCCGCTGCGCATGCCCGACGGCGCCCTGGTCGCCAAGCGCGACGCGCCGGTCGGCGGTCAGGCGGTGCTGGAGGGCGTGATGATGCGCGGCGTCGCCGTCTGGGCGGTCGCGGTCCGCACTCCCGAGGGCCAGATCGAAATCGAGTCCGAGACGCTGGTCCCGTGGGCGCAGCGGCACCGGATCTGGCGGCTGCCGATTATCCGCGGCGTCGTCGCCCTCGGCGAGTCGATGAAGATCGGCTTCAAAGCCTTGGCGATCTCGGCCAACGCGCAGATGGAGGAGGAGGACGACGGCAAGAAAGAGGAGATCGGCGGCTGGGTCTGGGGCCTCACCATCGCCTTCTCGCTGCTGCTCTCGATCGGCCTCTTCTTCGTCGTCCCGGTCGGGCTGACCAGCCTGATCAAGGACCAGCTCGGCTCACCGTTCCTCTTCTGGCTGGTCGAGGGGATCCTGCGGACCGGGATCTTCATCGGCTACATCCTCGCGATCAGCAAAATGCCCGACCTGCGGCGCGTCTTCGAGTACCACGGGGCCGAGCACAAGACGATCTCCTGTTATGAGGCCGAAGACGAGCTGATCCCCTCGCGGGCCAAGCTCTACTCGCGCCTGCACCCGCGCTGCGGCACCAGCTTCCTGCTGATCGTGATGGTGCTGGCGATCTTCGTCTTCGCCCCGATCGGGCTTCCTGCCTGGTACTGGTTGGTGCTCTCGCGGATCCTCGGCATCCCGCTGATCGCCGGCCTCTCCTACGAGGTGATCAAGTGGGCTGGCAAAAACCGGCGCAAACGCTGGGTGCGGGCGGTGATGTGGCCGGGACTGATGCTGCAGAACCTGACCACCCGCGAGCCCGACGAAGAGCAGCTGGCGGTGGCGATCGCCTCCTTGAACGCGGTGCTGGCCCGGGAGAACCCCGAGGAGGCCGCGAAACAGCAGCACATAGAGATCGTCGCGTAGCTCCCCTTTAGGGTTGAAGCGATGATCGAGCAGCTGGTCGAGCAGATTCAGGCGCGCTTCGCCGACCTCGAGGCGCAGATGTCGGACCCCGCGGTGATCGCCGACCGGGCCCGCTACGCCGAGGTCGGGCGCGAGTACCGCGACCTACAGCCGGCGCAGGCGCTGGCGGGCGAGTACGCGACCCTCAAAGACGACCTCGAAGGCGCCCGCGAGCTGCTCGAGGAGGGCGAGGACGAGGAAATGCGCAAGGTCGTCGAGGAGGCGCCGGCGCGGATCGAGGAGCTGGAAGAGGAGATCCGGCTGGCGATGGTCGAGCGTGACCCCAACGACGACAAGAACGTGATCGTCGAGATCCGCGGCGGTGCCGGCGGCGACGAGGCCGCCCTGTTCGCCGCCGACCTCTACAAAATGCTGACCCGCTACGCCGAGGAGCGTGGCTTCACGACCGAGGTGCTCTCGCAGTCGGTCTCCGAGATGGGCGGCTTCAAGGACGTGACCTTCGCGGTCAAGGGCGACGGTGCCTACTCGGTCTTCAAGTTCGAGGGCGGCACCCACCGCGTGCAGCGGGTCCCGGAGACCGAGTCCCAGGGGCGGATCCACACCTCGACGGCGACGGTCGCGGTGCTGCCGGAGGCGGAGGAGGTCGAGGTCGAGATCGACCAGAACGATCTCCAGATCGACGTCTACCGCTCCTCCGGCCCGGGCGGCCAGTCGGTCAACACGACCGACTCGGCGGTGCGGATCACCCACAAGCCGACCGGGATCGTCGTCTCGATGCAGGACGAGAAGTCCCAGCTGCAGAACAAGGACCGGGCGATGCGGGTGCTGCGGGCGCGGATGTACGAGCGCGAGCTGGCCGAACAGCAGGCGAAGATCGCCTCCGAGCGCAAGGCCCAGGTCGGCAGCGGCCAGCGCTCGGAGAAGGTCCGCACCTACAACTTCCCCCAGGGCCGGGTCACCGACCACCGGATCAAGCACACCTCGCACAACCTCGAGGGCGTGCTCGGCGGCGAGCTCGGGGAGTTCACCGACGCCCTCGCGGCGGAGGAGAAGCGGCAGCGGCTGGAGACGGCCGCGGTCGGATGACCCGCGCGGGGTGATCCGGGAAGCGCTGAGCTCGGCGACCGAGGGGCTGGCGGCGATGGGCATCGAAGACCCCCGGCTCGACGCCGAAGTGTTGCTGGCGGCGGCGACGGGGTGGGACCGGGCGGCGCTGATCGCCGATGGTGGCGCCGAGCTGGAGCCGGCCGCCTCGCGGCTGTTCGGGGAGATGGTGCGGCGGCGGCTGCGCCGCGAGCCGGTCGCCTACATCGTCGGCCGCCGCGGCTTCAGGCGGATCGAGCTGGAGGTCGATCGCCGGGTGCTGATCCCGCGCCCGGAGACCGAGCTGCTGGTCGAGCTGGCGCTGGAGCGGCGGCCGGCGACACTGCTCGACCTCGGCACCGGCTCCGGCGCGATCGCTCTCGCCGTCGCCGACGAGCTGCCGGACTGCGAGATCGAGGCCACCGACACCTCGCCGGCGGCGCTCGAAGTGGCAATGGCGAACGCGCGCCGGCTCGGCTTGGAGCGGCGGGTGCGCTTCGCGGCCGGGTCGCTGCCGCCCGAAGAGGACTTCGAACTGATCCTCGCCAACCTGCCCTACGTGGCCGAACGCGACTGGGCCTCGCTGCAGCCGGAGGTGACCGGATGGGAGCCGCGCGAGGCGCTGCTCTCCGGCCCCGACGGGCTCGACGCGATCCGCGACCTGATCCCGCGGGTGGAGGTCGGGGCGCTGGCGCTGGAGGTGGGGGAGGGGCAGGCCGGGGCGGTGCGCGACCTCCTCGCCGCGGCGGGCTTCGGCGCGATCGAGACCCGCAATGACCTGGCCGGGATCGAGCGGGTAGTGCTGGGGGAGCGATGAGCTCCGGGGGGACCGAGATCGTCAAGCTCGAGAGCGGCGGCGCCCAGGCCGCCCGCTCGGCGCTGCAGCGCCGCATCGCCGCCGGCGGGGTCGCCGTCTTCCCGGCCGACGGCCTCTACGGCCTTGCCTGCGACCCACTCGACGCGGGCGCGATCGGCCGCATCCACCGGCTCAAGGGGCGTGACGACGGCAAGCCCTCGGCGGTCATGTACTTCTCGCCGCTGGCGATGCGGGAGTTGGTCGCCGGCTTCGGCCCGCGCACCGCCGCCGCGGTCAGCGCCCTGTTGCCGGGGCCGGTGACGCTGGTCGTCGCCAACCCCGGGCACCGCTACCCCTTTGCCTGCCGCGAGGACCGCGAGCGGCTCGGCATCAGGCTGCTCGGGGGTCCGCTGGCCGGGGTGATGTGCCCGATCTTCCAGACCTCGGCCAACGTCAGCGGCGAGCCGGCCCCGGCCCGCTTCGCCGACGTCCCGGACTCGATCGTCGCCGGCGCCGACCTGGCGATCGACGGCGGTGAGCTCACCGGCCTGCCCTCGACCGTGGTCGACATCGCCGGCATCGACGAGGACGGCGGCTGGACGGTCCTGCGCCACGGTGCCCTCTCGCCCGGCGACCTTGCCAGCGCTCTCGCCTCGGTCGGGCTCGACTAGCAGCCGACGTTGCCGCGAAACGGCAGGCGGACCAGGCGCTGGGAGCTGTTGTCGTTCTCGTTCGACTCGAACAACAGGTGCTCGGGGTCGACCGTCATCGTGAAGGCGAAGCAGCCGCGCAGGCCGGAGACGTCGATGTACTGCTTGTCGTAGTCGGCCGGGTAGATGTCCGACCAGCCGACCGAGGTGCCGAGGGTGACCCGCTTCCTGTACGGGTCCTGGTTGCAGCCGGGGTAGTGGCGGTTGTCGGGAGAGCGCCGGCCCGGGCGGGTGCGCTCGAGGTCGCGCAGGCAGTAGTTGAGCTTGGGGCCGGTGCGGACGACGGCGGCGAGCGCCCCGTCCGGAGTGGCCCGGCGCAGCTCGAAGCGGGCCAGCTGGTGGACCTTCCAGTAGGAGCCGCCGAAATAGGAGCCGACGCTGGTGAAGCGCAGGGTGGCGCCGCCGCGGACCTCGATGTGACCGCCGCCGGCGCGATAGATCCGCTGGGTCGTGCGCATCGTCCGCCAGCCGTTGCGGCGCCCCCGCACCTCCATCGGGCCGCGGCCGCGGCTGCGCACGTCGCTGGTCGCCCGCAGCAGCAGCCTGCCGTAGCCGTGCTGGAGGTAGAGATCGGCGGGCGGCCCGATCCGCAGGTTGGGGCAGAGCAGCTTGGTGGCTTCGGCGCCGACACAGGGGTTTTCCACAGCGACGGCGGGGGTGGCGGCGAGCAGCGACGTCAGGAGGGCCAGGCCGAGGACGGAAAAGCGGACTCTCACCCGGGCCAGACTATCCCGGCCCGTTGCTATGGTCGGCTCCCGATGAGCGATTTGCCAGAGAACTTCCAGACCGCGCCGCTGGCCGAGATCGACGCCGAGATCGCCGCCGTCCTCGACGCTGAGTTGCGCCGTCAGCAGCGCACCCTGGAGATGATCGCCTCGGAGAACTTCGTGCCCCAGGCGGTGCTCGACGCGGTCGGCTCGGTGCTGACCAACAAGTACGCCGAGGGCTACCCCGGTCGCCGCTACTACGGCGGCTGTGAGGAGGTCGACGTCGCCGAGGAACTAGCGATCTCCCGCGCCAAGTCGCTGTTCGGCGCCGAGCACGCCAACGTCCAGGCCCACGCCGGGGCCCAGGCCAACAACGCCGCTTACATGGCTTTGCTCGAACCGGGTGACACCTTCCTCGGCATGGCGCTCGACCATGGCGGCCATCTCAGCCACGGGATGAAGATCAACGTTTCCGGCAAGCTCTACAACCCGGTCCCCTACCACGTGCGCCGCGACGACTTCCGGGTCGACATGGACGAGGTGGCCCAGCTCGCCGAGGAGCACGAGCCGGCTCTGATCGTCGCCGGCTGGTCGGCCTACCCGCGCCAGCTCGACTTCGCCGCCTTCCGCGAGATCGCCGACTCGGTCGGGGCCAAGCTGATGGTCGACATGGCCCACTTCGCCGGTCTCGTCGCCGCCGGCGAGCACCCCAACCCGGTCGAGCACGCCGACGTCGTCACGACGACGATCCACAAGACGCTCTGCGGGCCCCGCAGCGGCATGATCCTCTGCCGTGAGGAGCACGCCAAAGCCATCGACAAGGCGGTCTTCCCCGGTCAGCAGGGCGGGCCGCTGATGCACACGGTCGCCGCCAAGGCGGTGGCGATGAGGATCGCCGCCAGCGAGCCGTTCGCCGAGCGCCAGCGCCAGACGATCGCCAACGCCCGGGCCTTCGCCGCCGGCCTCGAAGCCGACGGCATCCCGGTTCTGACCGGTGGCACCGACGTCCACCTGGTGCTCGTCGACCTGACCCCGACCGGGCTCGACGGCCAGACCGCCGAGGACCGGCTGGACGCGGTCGGGATCACCGTCAACCGCAACGCGATCCCGTTCGACGAGCGGCCGCCGATGAACCCCTCGGGGCTGCGGATCGGCACCCCGGCGCTGACCACCCGCGGCATGGGCGAGGAGGAGATGGCCGAGATCGCCGCCGTCATCGCCACCGCCCTCGGCGGCGACTTCGAGGCCGAGAAGGACGGGCTTGCCGCCCGCACCGCAGCCCTGATGGACAAGCACCCGCTCTACCCGCAGCTCTCGCCGATCGCCGCCTGAGCGCCCCCTCGATAGCTAGGGTCGGCCGATGCTGATCTGGGTCGACTGCACCGCCGCCGCGCACCCCTTGGTCCTGCGGCCGATCATCGACCGCCTGGAAGCGCAGGGGCACGAGGTCTTCATCACCGCCCGCGAGTACGGGCAGACCGAGGGGATCCTCGAGCGGCTGGGGATGCCCTACACCGCGGTGGGGGAGCACGGTGGGGCCTCCAAGCTCGGCAAGGCGCGGTCGCTCGGCGGGCGCTCG
>Ga0207641_10002273_pt1 | contig 17916 bp, 14 predicted proteins | sample KBSSwiS62_FD_184306 | JGI IMG/M metagenome (GOLD analysis project Ga0207641, IMG submission 184306) | Switchgrass rhizosphere microbial communities from Kellogg Biological Station, Michigan, USA - KBS Switchgrass S6-2 (SPAdes) (version 2) | ecosystem: Host-associated > Plants > Roots >... | reverse complement strand
CGGCCCCTCCGCTCGGCCCCTCCGCTCGGTGATCATGGGCAGATCGGGCTCAGTGGATCTTCACCAGCCCCGATCAGCCCATGATCACGAGCAGAGCCGGGGAACCCCGCCCCGCCCCCGCCCGCCCCCAAACCCGCGTGATCATGGGGTGATCGGGGTCAGTGGATCTTCACCAGCCCCGATCTGCCCATGATCACGCGGGGTAGGGGCGGGGTGGGGTGGGGCGGTGTGGTGTGTGCGGTGCGGAAGTGTCGGGGGTGCGCTCTAGCCTGGGCTCGTGCTCGTCGTCCATGCCTTCTGGAGTCCCGGTCGGGGTCTCGTGCTGTGGGCGGAGGACGGCGAGCGGCCCGCCACCACCTCGCGGCGGTCCCTGCGGTCGGCGCGGCCGCACCCGTTCGCGGTACCCGCCTCCCAGCTGGCCGGCATCCATCCCGGCAAGCAGACCTCGGTCACGCTGCTGCTGCCGTCGCGGGCGAGCGGGCCGGTGGAGTCGCCGGAGCTGGTGCGGTCCACCCGCGGGGGTCGGCGCAGCAGCGAGGCCACGTTGCAGCCGTGGAGCGTGCCGGGCGTCGTCGTGGACCCGCTGGAGCTGCGGGACCCCGCCGAGGAGATCCGGTACGGGCGGTCCGTCGGGCACCTGCGGGCGGTGCTGGACTTCGCCGAGGACCTCGTCACCCGCGGCCGGGTGCTGCCCACGCTGCGGCCCGGCCCGGAGGCCCGGTGGCGGCCCGTCGTGCAGGGGCTGGACGCGGTGGCCCGCCGGGCCCTCGTCGAGAGCGTTCCGCCGGTGGGGCGAGCCGAGCAGCGGCGGAGTGGGGACGTGTCGGGCCACTCCCCCGAGCTGCTGGTGGACGCGGCGCTGGAGGCTCTCGTGGACGGCGCGGTTCGCGAGCGGCTCGCGCGGGAGCCGGTCTCATTGGTCCCGCCGCGGACCGGGCGCGCCCCCAGGTCGCTCCCGGCGACCGAGGCGTGGCTCGGCGCCCTCGCGGGGCCGGACGCCCGGTTCGAGGCCACCGACCGGGAGCTCGCCACGCTCGCCGAGGCCCTCGCCCCGTGGGACGCGGTCACCACCGAGGAGACCGGGCCCGCCCGCGCCACCTTCCGGCTCGCCGAGATCGACACCCTGCACGATCCGGGGGACCCCGGTGAGGACCCGCTGGACCAGACCGGGGACGGCACCCGGTGGGTTCTGGAGTTCCAGCTGCAGTCGACCGAGGACCCGAGCCTGGTGGTCCCCGCCGAGGACGTGTGGGCGGGCCGGGCGGACCGGCTGATCACCTCCGCGCAGGAGCTGCTGCTCGCCGAGCTGGGCCGCGCGGCGCTCGTCTACCCGCCGCTCGCGGCGGCGCTGCGCCAGGCCCGGCCCGAGGAGCTGGACCTGGAGGTCGAGGAGACCCACCGGTTCCTCACCGAGGACGCGGCGGCACTGCTCGCGGCCGGGTTCGGAGTGCAGCTGCCCGCGGGCTGGAACGGGCGGCGGCCCTTGGGGCTCAAGCTCTCCGTCTCCTCGCCGGGTGCGCCCGGGGTCGTCACCCGGGGCGGGCTGGGTCGAGACGAACTGGCGAGGTTCCGCTGGACGATGGCCGCCGGCGAGGAGGAGCTGGACGAGGAGGAGCTCGCCGCCCTCGTCGCCGCCAAGGCCAAGCTCGTGCGGATCCGTGGCCGGTGGGTCTCGGTGGACCAGACGGCGCTGGCCCGCGGCCTGGAGTTCCTCCGGAAGCAGAACGCCCGGCGCGGGCACACCGTGGCCGAGACCCTCGCCGTCGCGCAGGGCGGGCTGGACACGCCGTTGCCGGTCACCGCGGTCGCGGCCGAGGGCTGGGTCGGGGACCTGCTGTCCGGCACCGCGGACCGCACCCTCGAACCCCTGGAACCGCCCGCGACCTTCCGCGCCGCACTGCGGCCCTACCAGCAGCGGGGACTGTCCTGGCTCGCGTTCCTGTCGTCGTTGGGCCTCGGGGCGTGCCTGGCGGACGACATGGGGCTGGGCAAGACGATCCAGCTGCTGGCCCTGGAGGCGTGCGAACGGTCCGGCGGCGCGACCGGGCCCACGCTGATCCTCTGCCCGATGTCGCTGGTGGGGACCTGGCAGCGCGAGGCGGCCCGGTTCGCGCCGACGCTGCGGGTCTACGCCCACCACGGCCCCGGACGGGAACGGGGCGAGCGGCTCCGGGAACGGTTGGCGGACACGGACATCGTGGTCACCACGTACGGCACCGCCGCACGGGACGTCGACGAGCTGGAGTCCCACGCCTGGCAGCGGCTCGTGCTGGACGAGGCCCAGGCGATCAAGAACGCGAACGCCGCCCCGTCCAAGGCCGCCCGCCGCGTCACCGCGGGCCACCGGATCGCGCTCACCGGCACGCCCATGGAGAACCGGCTCGCGGAGCTGTGGTCGGTCATGGACTTCCTGAACCCGGGCATGCTCGGCACACCGGAGCGGTTCCGGCAGCGCTTCGCCGTCCCGATCGAGCGGCACGGGAACGCGGAGGCCGCGGAGACACTGCGCGCGATCACGCGGCCGTACCTGCTGCGGCGGCTGAAGACGGATCCGACCGTGATCGACGACCTGCCCGAGAAGATCGAGATCCGGCAGGAGTACCGGCTCACCCGGGAGCAGGCCTCCCTCTACCGCACCATCGTGGACGACATGATGGAGAAGATCGAGGACAGCCAGGGTATCCAGCGCCGCGGGAACGTCCTCGCGGCCATGGCGAAGCTCAAGCAGGTGTGCAACCACCCGGCCAACCTGCTGCACGACGGCTCCCCGATCGGCAACCGCTCCGGCAAGGTCGCCCGGCTGGAGGAGCTGCTCGCCGAGATCCTGGCCCCCAGATCCGACGGCGGGGGCGACAAGGTCCTGCTGTTCTCGCAGTTCACGGAGTTCGCATCGATGCTCGTGCCGCACCTGGCCGCGCGCTTCGACCAGGAGGTCCTGCACCTGCACGGCGGCACGCCCAAGAAGCGGCGGGACGCCATGGTCGAGCGCTTCCAGTCCGCGGAGGGGCCGGCGATCTTCCTGCTGTCGCTGAAGGCGGGCGGCACCGGGCTCACCCTCACCGCGGCGAACCACGTCCTGCACCTCGACCGCTGGTGGAACCCGGCCGTCGAGGACCAGGCCACGGACCGGGCGTTCCGGATCGGGCAGAAGCGGAACGTGCAGGTGCGCAAGTTCGTGTGCCCAGGCACCGTCGAGGAGCGGATAGACGCGCTGCTGGAGTCGAAGAAGGCGTTGTCGGACATGGTGATCAGCGACGGCGAGAACTGGCTGACCGAGCTGTCCACGGGCGAGCTGCGGTCCGTGTTCGCGCTGGGGGCGGAGGCGGTCGCCGATGAGTGACCAGCCCTTCTGGGCCGCGGAGGACTACCCGAAGCGCGCCATCCAGGTGGAGGACGGGATCGCGGTCGCCGGCGCGAAGGCGCGCACCTGGTGGTCGAAGCGCTTCCTCGCCGTGCTCGAGGCGCTCGGCGTGGGCGGGCGCCTCACCCGCGGGCGCACCTACGCCCGCTCCGGGCAGATCGTGTCCTGCGAGGTGGACGCGGGGTCCGTCGTCGCGCTCGTGCAGGGCACCCGACCCACCCCGTACAAGGTGCGCATCGGGGTGCCGGCCTGGGGCAAGGAGGAGTGGGGTCGCGCGGAGCAGGCCCTCGCGGAGGACGCCTGGTACGCGGCCACCCTGCTCGCGGGCGGGATGCCACCGGAGATCGAGGAGCTGTTCGCGGGCCTGAGCCTGGCGCTGTTCCCGCGCACCCAGCGGGACCTGACCATGGACTGCACCTGCCCGGACATGACGGTCCCGTGCAAGCACCTCGCCGCGGTGTTCTACCTGCTCGCGGAGCGTTTCGACGCGGACCCGTTCGAGGTCCTCGCGCTGCGCGGCCGGGACCGGGAGACCCTGCTCGCCAACCTGCGGAGGCGGCGGGGGTCCGGTCCCGCGCCGGACCCCGTCGTCGAGCGGCAGGCGACGCCGTTGGGCGAACTCCTCGAGAGGTTCTACGAGTCCGAGCCCCCGGACCTCGCGCGGTTCACCCCCGCCGAGCCGGCCCCCGGCGCCCTGCTGGACCAGGTCCCCGAGCTCCCGGTCCTGATCAGACGCCGCAAGGCGCGAGACCTGCTCCGCCCCGCCTACGAGACCTTCCCCGACCCCTGACCAGCCCGCCCATTATGGAACCTTAACGGGAATCCGCCCTGCTCAGATGCCCATTATGGTTCCATGATGGGAGAATGGGCGCTCGGGGAGGTGGGCGCGCGCCTAGCCGGGGGTGGCGCCGGCGTTCGGGCCCCAGTGGGTGAGGACCCAGGCCTCGAATATCGTCGCGACCTCGTAGAGGACGATGCTCGCGACGACCGCGAGGGTCACGATCGTCCACACGCCGCCGTAGTTCCCGGCGCCCCGGTAGCCGGAGAGCACGCCGCCCATCCCGCTGAAGCCCACCAGCCACTCCGCGAGCATCGCGCCGACGAACGCGCCGGGCACCGAGATCCGCATGGAGGCGAGGAACTCGGGCAGGGCCGCCGGGATGCGCACCTTGACCAGGGCCGTGACCGACGAGCCGCCGTTGACCGTGATCAGGTCCAGCGACTGCGGCGAGGCCGAGTTCAGCCCCACCACCACGTTCACCAGCACCGGGAACAGCACCACGATCGCGGCGATGACCGCCACGCCGAGCTTCCCCTGCCCGAAGATCAGCAGCAGCAGCGGCGCCATCGCGACCAGCGGCACCGAGCGCAGCAGCATCGCGATCGGCATGAACGCGAACTCGACGGGCTTCCACAGCACGAACGCGATGGCCACGGCGGTCGCGACGACCATGCCGGACACGAACCCGATCAGCGCGTTGAGCAGCGTGGCGCCGAGCGCACCGAACGACTCGGCCCGCGCCTGCGCCGCGCTCATCGAGGCCGGCCGCACCCCGCGCGGGGGGTCGTTCACGAAGAGGTACTGGAAGACGTTGAACGGCGACTTCCCGACGAACGACGACACGTCGAAGATCGACAGGAGCGCCTGCCACAGCAGCGCCAGCACGACCAGCGCGACGACGATCGTGAGGACCGCCCGCCCGACCTTCCGGGCCAGCGCGCCGGAGACGGCGGCACCACCCGCGACGGACTCCAGCGGTTCGACGACGGCCATCACCTGCCTCCCGCCGGGACGTCCGCACCCGAGGTCCACGGCGTGACCAGCCGGGCGACCACGCTCACCACCAGGAAGCCGACGCCGGAGATGATCCCGCTGACCAGCGCCAGGTACCAGAGCTGTGGAGCGTTGGACTGGGTCTGCGCGGCGATGATCGCCCGGCCGAGCGTGGAGTCCCCGCCGCTGCCGAGGTACTCGGCGAGGATCGCCCCGAGGAACGCCGCGGGCGCCGCGATCTTGAGCGCCGCGAACAGGGCGGGCAGCGCGGAGATCAGCTGGACCTTGCGCAGCGCCATCCAGGTCCCGCCGCCGTACGCCTTGACCAGGTCGATGCTGGTGCGCGGCGCGGCCCGCAGCCCGAGCAGGGCCCCGACCGCCGTGGTGAAGAAGCAGCTCAACGCGGCCAGCACCACCGACGCCCCGGACGGCGCGTCCCGCCCGGACACGATCACGATCACCGGACCGACCGCGACCAGCGGGATGCAGTAGGTGACCACCGCGATCTGGTTCGCCAGGGGCTCCAGCACCGGGATCAGCAGCACGAGGATCGCCAGCACGATCGCGCCGACGTTCCCCCACAGGTAGCCCAGCGCCGCGGACCCGACCGTGCCCGACGCGTTGTTCAGGGTGGCCCGCCACTGCGCGGCGTCGAAGAACTTCGCCACGACGCTCGGCGGCGTCGGGATGGCCCCGCTGCCCTGGTAGAGGGTCACCGAGGCGATCCACCACACCACGACGATCACGACGATGCCGATCAGCCCGCCGACCCAGGGCGGGATGCCGCGCAGGGCCGCGAACCGCCTGCGCGCCTGCTCCTCCGGCGCCGCGGCCGGGGCCGCCGCGATCGTGGGGGCGGCCATCAGTGCGCGTCTCCGGTGCTCATGGTCGGCTTCGCGAGCTCCGCGTCCGCGCCGCCGCGGCCGAAGAGGATCTCCGACAGCCGGTCCACGTACGCGTGGAACTCCGGCGTGCGCTGCAGCTCGGGCAGCCGTGGACGCGGCAGGGCGATCTCGACGACCTCGGCGATCCGGCCGGGACGCGGGCTCATCACGGCGACGACGTCCGAGAGGAACACCGCCTCCGAGATCCCGTGCGTGACCATCAGCGTGGTCGCCGGGCGCTCGGTCCAGATCCGCAGCAGCTCGACGTTCAGCCGTTGGCGGGTCATGTCGTCCAGCGCGCCGAACGGCTCGTCCAGCAGCATGACGGTCGGCTGGACCGCCAGGCACCGCGCGATCGCCACGCGCTGCCGCATCCCACCGGACAGCTGCGCCGGCTTCGCCTTCTCGAACCCCTTGAGCCCCACCAGGTCGATCAGGTCGTCGATCAGGCCGGGCGCCGGGGAGATCCCCGCGACCTCCAACGGCAGCCGGATGTTGGTGGCCACCGTGCGCCACGGGAGCAGCGCGGCCTCCTGGAAGGCGATGCCCAGCTCGTGGTCTCGCTGGATCTCCCGGGTGGACCGGCCGTTGATCAGCGCGGTGCCCGCGGTGGGCGTCTCCAGCCCGGCGAGGATCCGCAGGATCGTCGACTTGCCGCAGCCCGAGGGGCCGAGCAGCGAGAGGAACGAGTTCTGCGTGGTCCCCAGGTCCGTGGCGGCCAGCGCCTGCACGGTCCGACGACCGGTGGTGAAGGTCTTCTGGAGGCCCTGGATGTTGATCCCGGTGGCCGCCTTCGGAGCCGCGGCGGGATCTGTCGTGGAGTAGGTCCCCGCCGTCGCGGTCGTCTCCGTCACGCCTTGTCGTCCTCTCGGCCGTTCGGTCCCTCGAAATGCGCCGCCCTCAGGCCTTGATCAGGCTCGGGTCGGACTTGTAGACCTCGTCCAGCAGCGAGAGATCGAACAGCTCGTCCGCCTTGATCGTGATGCCGATGTTCCCGAGCGCGCTGATGATCTTGTTCTGCAGCGTCGGCGTGAGGGTGAACAGGCCGTTCGCCTTGGTGTCCGCGGACACGACCAGCTCGTTCTGCGCCTGGGCCTGCTCGGTCTGCCCCGCCACGTCGAGGCCCAGGTCCTTGCCGTAGGTGTGCACGGCGAGGGCGGCGGACCCCGCCGGGTCGGCCACCGCGTCGTTCCAGCCCTGGATCTCGGCCTTCAGGAACGCCTTGAGCTTGTCCCGGTCCTTCTCGATCGTGTCCTGCAGGACGGTGTAGGTCTCCGCGGTGAGCGGGAGACCGTTGTCCGCGAAGGGCAGCGTGACGGGGGTGAACCCCTTCGCCTTGATCAGGAACGGCTCGTTCGTGGTGTAGGCCATGAAGCCGTCCACGTTCTTCTCGGTCAGCGGGGTGGGCTCGTACTGCACCACGACCTGCTGGACCTGGGACGGGTCGATGTTGTTGGCCTTGAGGAACCCGGCGAAGATCTGCTGGTTGGTGCCCGCCTGGATGCCGAGCCGCTTGCCGATCAGGTCCTTCGGGGTGCGGATCGGCGTGCCCTGCTCCATGGACAGGATGCAGAACGGGTTCTTCTGGAACGTGCTGGCGATGATCTTCAGCGGGGCGCCCTGCTCGGTGATGAAGCGGGCGGTGGCGTCCGGCGCGGAGAGCCCGACGTCCACGGTCTTGGCGAGGACGAGCGCGTCCGCGCTGTCCACCGGCCCGGTGACCAGGTTGACCGAGTCGAGCCCGGCGGCCTTGTAGTAGCCCTTCGAGTCGGCGAAGAACTCGCCCGCGAACTCGATGTTCTTGATCCACGAGAGCTGGAGGGCGAGGGTGCCGTACTGCCCCGGGCTGGCCGAGGCCGCGCCGGAGGAGGAGCCGGAGCCGCCGCCGCAGGCGGCGAGGGCCACGCCGGCGGCGCCGACCCCCACGCCCAGGCCGGCCAGGCGCAGGAACCCACGCCTGCTGTGGTTCTGCGGGCCGGACGGCTGAGGGGAGGGCGGGACGAGCAGCGTCATGGGGCGATCTCCTAGCGACGGGCCGGTGACCCGTGGAATCTAGGAACGCGACGCATCAGCGGCGTTTCCCGTTCGTTACGGCGGTGATGCCGGTCGGTCGCGCTTCCGCATCCTCCGTGCCATGGTTCACAACTCGCTCACGGAGCGCTGACCAGTACGAACGCACCGTATGGAAATGCCGTCACGCGCGCTCAGCTCGCGGCGGCCGCCTTCCGCTTCCGCGGCGCCCGCGCCCGGCCCGGCGACGGCGCGACCGCCGGCGTGACGAGATCGGCGAGGAAGCGCCCGGTGTAGCTGCCCGGCTCCGCCGCCACCTGCTCCGGCGTGCCCTGCGCGACGATCGTGCCGCCCCCGGAGCCACCCTCGGGCCCCATGTCGATCACGTGGTCCGAGGTCTTGATGACGTCCAGGTTGTGCTCGATCACCACGACCGAGTTGCCCTTGTCCACCAGCCCGTTGATCACCATCAGCAGCTTGCGGATGTCCTCGAAGTGCAGACCGGTGGTCGGCTCGTCCAGGATGTAGATCGTCCGCCCGTTCGACCGCTTCTGCAGCTCCGACGCCAGCTTCACGCGCTGTGCCTCGCCGCCGGACAGGGTGGGCGCGGGCTGCCCGAGCCGCACGTACCCGAGCCCGACGTCCACCAGCGTGTCCAGGTACCGGCTGATCGAGGTGATCGGCGCGAAGAACTCCGCGGCCTCCTCGATCGGCATGTCCAGCACGTCCGCCACGGTCTTGCCCTTGTAGTGGACCTCCAGGGTCTCCCGGTTGTACCGGGCACCCTTGCAGACCTCGCAGGGGACGTAGACGTCCGGCAGGAAGTTCATCTCGATCTTGATCGTGCCGTCCCCGGAGCAGGCCTCGCAGCGGCCGCCCTTGACGTTGAACGAGAACCGCCCGGCCTGGTACCCGCGGACCTTCGCCTCCGTGGTGGACGCGAACAGCGTGCGGATCTTGTCCCACACGCCGGTGTAGGTGGCCGGGTTCGAGCGCGGCGTCCGCCCGATCGGCGACTGGTCGACGCGGACGAGCTTGTCCAGCTGCTCGACCCCGGAGATCCGGGTGTGCCTGCCGGGGACCTGCCGCGCGCCGTTGAGCTTGTTCGCCAGCACGGTGGCCAGGATGTCGTTGATCAGCGTGGACTTGCCGGAGCCGGACACCCCGGTGATCGCCACGAGCGCGCCGAGCGGGATGTCGACGTCGATCCCTCGCAGGTTGTGCTCCCGCGCGCCGACGATCCTGAGCGTGCGCTCCGGGGCCGGCGTGCGCCGCACGTCCGGCACCGGGATGGAGCGCCGCCCGGACAGGTACGCGCCGGTCAGCGACGTGTCGTGGGACTCCAGGTCCGCCACGGTGCCGGAGTGGACGACCATCCCGCCGTGCTCGCCCGCGCCCGGGCCGATGTCCACCGCCCAGTCCGACGCGCGGATGGTGTCCTCGTCGTGCTCGACGACGATCAGCGTGTTCCCCAGCTCCTTGAGCCGGGTCAGCGTGTCGATCAGCCGCCGGTTGTCCCGCTGGTGCAGGCCGATGGACGGCTCGTCCAGCACGTACAGCACGCCGACCAGGCCGGAGCCGATCTGCGTGGCCAACCGGATGCGCTGGGCCTCGCCGCCGGACAGCGTGCCCGCCGCGCGGTCCAGGGAGAGGTAGTCCAGCCCGACGTCCAGCAGGAAACCGAGCCGGGCCTGCACCTCCTTGAGCACCCGGCCGGCGATCATGGCCTGCCGCTCGTTGAGCCGCATCCCGTTGAGGAAGCCCGAGCACTCCGCGACGGACATCGCCGAGACCTCCGCGATCGACCGCTCCCCCAGGGTGACCGCCAGGACCTCGGGCTTGAGCCGGGCGCCCTTGCAGGCGGGGCACGGGACGTCCCGCATGTAGCCTTCGTAGCGCTCGCGCTGCGAGTCCGACTCGGTCTGGTCCAGCCTGCGCTCGAGGAACGGGATGACGCCCTCGAAGTTCGCGTAGTACGCCCGCTCGCGGCCGTACCTGTTGCGGTAGCGGACGTGCACCTGGTCGTCCGAGCCGTGCAGCACGGCCTTCTGGGCCTCGGCCGAGAGCGTGCGCCACGGCGTGTCCATCCGGAACCCGACGGCCTTGGACAGCCCGGTGAGCAGCCTGCCGAAGTACTCGGCGGTCTGCCCGTTGTTCCAGGGGGCGACGGCGCCCTCCGCCAGGCTCAGCTCCGGGTCCGGGATGACCAGCTCGGGATCGACCTCCTTCTTGATCCCGATACCGGAGCACTCCGGACACGCACCGTACGGCGAGTTGAAGGAGAAGGTGCGGGGCTCCAGGTCGTCCAGCGTGAGGGCGTGCCCGTTGGGGCAGGCCATCCGCTCGGAGAACTTCCGCTCGCGGTGCGGGTCGTTCTCGTCGAGGTCCACGAAGTCCAGCACGACGATGCCGTCCGCGAGGCGCAGCGCGGTCTCCACCGAGTCGGTGAGCCGCCGTTTGGCGCTCGCCTTGACCGACAGCCGGTCCACGACGACGGCGATGTCGTGTTTCTCCTGCTTCTTCAGCTTCGGCGGGTCGCTGAGCGGGTGCACGGTGCCGTCCACCAGGACACGCGAGTAGCCCTGCCCCTGCAGCGCGGTGAAGAGGTCCACGAACTCGCCCTTGCGGGTGCGGACGACGGGCGCCAGCACCTGGAACCGGCTGCCCTCCGCCATGTCGAGGACCTGGTCCACGATCTGCTGCGGCGTCTGCTTCTCGATGACCTCGCCGCAGACGGGGCAGTGCGGGACGCCCGCCCGCGCGTAGAGCAGGCGCAGGTAGTCGTACACCTCGGTGATCGTGCCGACCGTGGAGCGCGGGTTGCGGTTCGTGGACTTCTGGTCGATCGAGACCGCCGGGGAGAGGCCCTCGATGAAGTCGACGTCCGGCTTGTCCATCTGGCCGAGGAACTGCCGGGCGTACGCCGAGAGGGACTCGACGTACCGGCGCTGCCCCTCGGCGAAGATCGTGTCGAACGCGAGGCTCGACTTGCCGGACCCGGACAGCCCGGTGAACACGATCATGCTGTCCCGGGGCAGGTCGAGGTCGACCCCGCGCAGGTTGTGCTCACGCGCGCCGCGCACGACGAGGCGGGGCGCCTTGTACGCCGAGTCGACGTGCGGGGTGCGAGCGTCTGCCACTGGGGGCGCCTCCTCGAGAGTCGTCGGTGGGTCCCGGCCGATGCTAGGCCGGGGGTCCGACAGAAAACCGGCCGCGCCCGCACCACCCCGGGGTCCGGTCGGTGGATGTGCGGCTCCGCGCGCCGGTCTGCACAACACCGGAGCCCCGCCGACCCTTCCCAGGACCAAGGGTCGCACGCATGTTCGAGCACGGCGAAGCCGGGGGGCCGATACCCTCGCAGCGTGGACGTTCTGGACGAGTACAGCGGGCACACCGACCCGGGCGGCGCGGCGATCCGCCGCAGTACGGGCCCGCTCACCATCAGCAAGGTGTCGGTCGGCCCGATGGACAACAACGCCTATCTGCTGACCTGCACCGCCACCAACGAGGCCCTCCTGGTGGACGCGGCGAACGAGCCCGAGCGGATCGCGGACCTCGTCGGCTCCGGGGACGGCCGCCCGGAGCTCAAGCACCTGGTCACCACCCACCGGCACTACGATCACTGGCAGGCGCTCGGCGCCATCGCCGGCATGTTCCAGACCCGGCAGATCGCCAGCCCGGAGGACGCCCCGGAGCTGCCGATCCCGATGGACGAGCTCGTGTCCGACGGGGACCGGATCACCTTCGGCGAGATCGAGCTGGAGGTCATCGGGCTGCGCGGGCACACCCCGGGCTCGATCGCGCTGCTCTACCGCGGCCCGGACCGCCCCCACCTGATCACGGGCGACTCCCTCTTCCCGGGTGGCGTCGGCAAGACCGGGAGCCCCGCGGACTTCACCCAGCTCATGGACGACGTCGAGCGCCGGGTCTTCGACCGCCTCCCGGACGACACGTGGTTCTACCCGGGCCACGGCGACGACTCCACCCTCGGCGCCCAACGCCCCCACCTGAAGGAGTGGCGCGAACGGGGCTGGTGAGCCGAGACCCCTCGGGCACGCCACCTCCGTCGTGTCGGAGGCGCAGCCCGGAGGGCCGAGAACGAGTCAGTCCAACTCCACCGCGGGCGCCTCCGGCACGGCTTCGAGATCGGCAGGAGGAACCCACCCCTCCCCGACCGCCTCCTGCGCCGCGGCCCGCCGACGCTGCCGCTCACTCAACCGCTCCGGCCCACCGGACGGCGCGACCGACGCGTTGACCTGGGTCAACGAGGTCAGCCGCCGCGCGACGGGCTCCCCGGCGGCCGGGCGCGGGACCGGGCGTCGGGTCGAGCGCTTCGCCGGGAGCGGCACACCGCCTTCCCGCATGCCCACCCCCCGTCCGTCGCCTCGACGCCCCAGTGTGCCGGCGGAGCGGCCGCGACGGCAGCGCGCTCACCCCCCGAGCTCAGCCCCCGAAGAACCGCGGGAACGCCGCGCGGAGCTCGAAGAAGCTGAGCGCCCCGTAGACCACGAGCAGGATGAACAACAGGCTCGCGAGCGAGACCAGCACGTAGGTCACGGCCCGCAGCACCCGCAGGGCCTTGCCGTCCCCGACCACCGGCTGACCGCGCGGCGGGGTGTGGGCGGGTGTCCAGCCCTGGCGTGCGGCCTGCTCGCCGACCGTGGTCGGGGCGCCGGTGTTCGCCCGTTGGTACGGCACGGGTGGCTTCGCGACGGCTCGGAACCCGCCGCTGTTGGTCGTCGACGCCCTGTGCGTGCTCACCCGTCGCACCCTCCTACTCCGCTCGTCCGTGCGAGCGTCAGTCTGGTAGGCGGAACGACGCTTGGTTACTCCGCAGGCACTCGTTCACTCTTTCGTGCGAAACGGTGCCCGCGCTCGGAACTGCATCGCGCGGTAGGGCCACCCCGTCTCGGTGTGCCACTGGCTCGCCGCGAAGTGCAGGTCGGCGAGGGTGGAACCGGGCAGCACAGCGGGCCCGTAGAGCTGCGCGACGCGGCCGCGGGCGTGGTCCTCGGCGCCCCAGCCACACCCGTCGAGCACCGTCACGCGGGGCGCGGCGAACAGGTCGTCCGTGGGGCCGGTGAGGCGCAGGGCGTCGATCCGGTAGCCGGCCTCGTCGAACAGGAGGAGGACCCAGCCGTCGGGCAGCCTGCGGAGCGAGAGCTCACCGAACGCGCCGGTGAGGACGGGGGTGGGCGGGTTGCCCCAGGCCCATGCGCCGTCCCGGAACCCCCAGGGCTGCCAGGACGTCGGGTCCTCGATCCCGCGCTCGGGGACGCGGTGCAGGACCAGCCCGGCGTCCCGGCGGAAGCCGGTCGAGAGGGCGTAGATCCACCCGTCACCGCCGTGTTCCAGGGTGACCAGCTCGGTGAGCGGGTCGCGGCGGCCCGCGGGGACCGCGCGCCAGCGTCGGCCGGAGTCGTCGGAGCGGAGGAACTGGGTCCAGTGCACGGTGCCCCGCTCGGTGCCGACGTCGCTGCACGCCATGACGTGCAGGTACATCGTGTCTCCGACGGTGATCACGTCCGTGGGCAGGACCGTGGTGATCCGCTCGCCCGCGATCCGCCCGCCGTGCCGGTACCGGACCGCCTGCTCGGCGTACCCGTCCCCGGTCCAGCGCAGCCCGGACGGCACCGAAGGCGCGTCCCCGCGCAGCACGACGGGCGAGCGCCAGCCCGGGCCGCCGACCCCGGCCCCGTCGAAGGTGTCCCCGAACGCCGCGACCAGCGCGCCGTCGGGGGCGAGGGTCGACACGCCGAGGTCGGTACCCCCGATCCCGACGTGGTCGGTGTGGCCGGGGCCGGTCAGGTCGGAGATCTTGTACGCGACTGCCATCCCCCGCACCGTCTCACGCGGGCACCGGCGCCGGCGGGGGCGGTCCGACGTACCGCGCGGCGGGCCGGATGATCCGCCGCTCGCGCGCCTGCTCCAGCACGTTCGCCGCCCATCCGACGACCCGGCTCACCGCGAAGGTCGGGGTGAACATGTCCCGGGGGATCCCGCACAGCTCCATCACGACGCCCGCGTAGAACTCGACGTTCGCGTACAGCGCTCGCCCCGGCCGCAGCTCGGCGAGCAGGGCCACCACCCGGTCCTCCACCGCGCAGGCGAAGTCCACGAGATCCCCACCCAGCTCGCGCGCGGTCTCGCGCAGCAGGACGGCCCGCGGGTCCTCGACGCGGTAGACGGCGTGACCGAACCCCATGATCCGGTCCCCCGCCTCCAGCCGCGCCCGCACCCAGGCGTCGATCCGGTCCGGCGAGCCGATCGCGTCCAGGCTCGCCAGCGCCCGGTCCGGGGCGCCGCCGTGCAGCGGACCGGAGAACGCGCCGATCGCCGCGACCACCGCCGCCGCCAGGTCCGCGCCGGTCGAGGCGACCACCCGGGCGGTGAAGGTGGAGGCGTTGAAGCCGTGGTCGACCGTCGCGACGAGGTACCGCTCCAGCGCGCGCACATGCTCGGGCGGGGCCTCGCGCCCCGTCACCATGTGCAGCCAGTCCGCGGCCGGGGACAGCTCCGGGCGGGGCTCGACCGGCTCGAGGCCGCGGCGCAGCCGGTGGAGCGCGGCGAGCAGGGTGGGGGTCAGCGCGCACACCGCGAGGGCGTTCGCCCGACGGGTGGCCGGCTCCGCGTCCCACAGCGGCGGCAGGTCCAGTGCGGCGCCCGCCAGCGACAACGCGGTGCGCAGGCCGGTCAGCGGGGTGCCGCCCACGGCCGCGATCCCGGGCAGGACCTCCTGCACCGCGGCGGGCACGACCCGCAACGGGGCGGTCTCCGCGGCGAACGCGGCGGCCTCGGCCGGGGTGGGCAGCGCGCCGTCGAGCATCAACCGGGCGACGTCGGCGAAGCCGCGGGTCCGCGCGAGCTCGACGGCCGAGTACTGCCGGTAGTGGAAGAAACCCTCGTCGCCGCGGACGTCGCCGAGCACCGTGTCGGTGACGACGACGTCCCGCAGGCCCGCGGGGACGGTGAGTGGGGTTGCCATGGCGCCGACTCTCCGCCGCGAAATCAATCCTCGTCAATATTGACGCAGTCAACCTCGCGGCGGCGCGCTCCCCCGGTGGGGCGCGCCGCAGTACGGTCGAATGCCGGCCCGAGCGGGGCGAGCGAGTGGAGGGACACCGATGACGAACAAGCTCAGCCTCGACGCCGTCGCTCGGGAGCAGCTGGAGCGTGCGGGCGCGGACTCCGCCCGCCGCAGCGCGCGCACCGTGTACGGCGGGCACGAGCACGCCCTCCGGCAGACGGTGATCGCGCTCTCCGCGGGCGCCGAGCTCGCCGAGCACGAGAACCCCGGCGAGGCGACGGTGCACGTCCTGCACGGTCGCGTGCGTCTGCGCAGCGACGACGCCTCGTGGGAGGGACGACGAGGTGATCTCCTCGTCGTGCCGGACGCCCGGCACACGGTCGAGGCGTTGGCGGACTCCGCGATCCTGCTCACCGTGGTCAAGGAGCGCCGCCACCCCTGAGGCGCCGAACGCCCCGTCTGATCTCCACCGGCGGGGCGCGTCGGGCGGATCGCTACGGTCGGCGGGTGTCCGAGCTCCTGACCACCGCCGAGACCGCCGCGCGGCTCGGGGTGAAGGCCGAGACGGTCTACGCCTACGTCAGCCGCGGGCTGCTCACCAACGTCCGGCCGGGCGACCGGCGCGGCAGCCGCTTCGACCAGGACGAGGTCGAGCGGCTCGCCGAGCGCGGGCGGGCGCCTGCCGGGGTGGCGGAGCGGATCCGCACCGGACTCACCCTGCTCACCGAGGACGAGGTGTACGTGCGTGGGCACGCGCTGTCGACGCTCGCCCGGGAGTCGACGTTCGAGCAGGTGGCGCGGCTGCTGTGGAGCGGCGAGCCGCGGGCGGGCGCGTTCACGGCCCCCGCCGCCCTGGTCGAGGCCGCGACCGGGGCGGTGGCCGCGCTCCCGCGCTCCGCTCGGCTCACGGACCGGATCCGGGTCGCGGTCGCGGCCGCAGGCGCTGCGGACCCGCTGCGACACGACCTCGACCCGGGCGCGGTCGTCGCCCGGGCCGAGGGGCTGCTCGCCACGGTGGTCCGGGGACTCGGCGGGCGACCGGGCCCGGTCGCCGCGGGCCTGCGACCGGTCGTGCCCGCACCGCCCCGGGTGCTCGACGCCCTGCTGGTCGCCCTCGCCGACCACGACCTCGCCGCCTCGACCCTCGCCGCCCGGGTCGCGGCGAGCGCGCGGGCGAACCCGTACGCCGTCGTCGCCGCCGGCCTCGGGGCGCTCGACGGGCAGGCCCACGGCGCCGCGAGCGTGCTCGCCCACCGCTTCCTCGCCGAGGCCCTCGCGGACCCGGTCGCGGCTCTGGCCGAGCGGCTGCGCACCGGCACGCCCGTGCCCGGCACCGGGCACCGCGTGTACCGGACCCGCGACCCGCGGTTCGGGCCGGTGCTGGAGCTCGTACCCGCCGGGCCCGTGCGGGAGGCGGTCGACGCCGTCGTCGCACGGCTGACCGGCACGTTCCCGAACGTCGACCTGGCCCTCGCCGCGGTCCTGCACACTCACGACCTGCCCGCCGACGCAGGCGAGGCGCTGTTCGCGATCGCCCGGACGGCGGGCTGGGTCGCCCACGCGCTCGAGGAGTACGCCGAGCCGGGGCTGCGGTTCCGGGTCGAGGGGGTCTACGTGGGGCCGCGCCCCGAGAGGCGGTGATCACTCCCCCGTCACGGCGGCCCGATCTCGCCTAGGCTGGGGGGACGGTCGCTGGTCCCAGCGCCGGGATCTGCTCCCCCCGGATGTGAGAGGACCGTGCGTGGCCGAGCGTCCACTGTGGAGGCGCGTCCTGGTCGGGGTGGGCCGGACAGGCGTGGCGCTGGTGTCGGTCGCCGCCCTCGCAGGCACCGGGTACGTCTGGTCGCTCTACCGCTCGTTGAGCACCGACCTCACCACGAGCGACGTGCTGGCCTCGCGCCCCGCGGACCCCGTCCCGTCCCAGGTGCGGCGCAGCTACACCGCGCTGCTCGTGGGGATGGACAGCCGCACGGACGCCCACGGGGACGCGCTGTCCCCCGAGCTGCTCAGCGAGATCCACGCCGGGGACGACGCGGGCGAGCTCCACACGGACACGATCATGCTGGTCCGGGTGCCCGCGGACCCCCACCAGCCGGTCGTGACGGTGTCCTTCCCGCGGGACTCCTATGTGGCCCTCGCGGACGGCAGCGGCAAGCACAAGATCAACGCGGCGTACGGGCGCGCGTACCGGGCCGAGGAGCAGCGGCTGCGCGCGCAGGGCGTCACCGGCGCGGACCTGGACCGGCGCGGCCGGGAGGCCGGGCGCGCGGCGCTGGTCGCGACCGTCGAGCAGGCCTCCGGGGTCACCATCGACCACTATGCGGAGATCAACCTCGCCGGGTTCGTCGAGCTCACCGACACCCTCGGCGGCGTGCCGGTCTGCCTGACCAAAGCCGTGGACGACCGCGCCTACTCCGGGGTCGACCTGCCCGCGGGGCCGCAGCGGGTCACGGGCGCCGCGGCCCTGGCGTTCGTCCGCCAGCGGCACGGACTGGACGGCGGCGACCTGGACCGGATCACCCGCCAGCAGGCCTTCCTGGCGGGCCTGGCCCACCAGGTGCTGGGCGCAGGCACCCTGACCGATCCCGGCAAGGTGCACGACCTGCTCGGGGTCGTGACCGACTACGTCGTGCTGGACTCCGGCTGGGACCTGCAGCAGCTTGTCGGGCAGCTGGGGACGATCGCCGGGGCGGACGTCGTGTTCCGCACCATCCCGACCATCCGGCCCGACCTGTACACCCCGTACGACGGCGTGGCGGTCGAGGTGGACGACGCGGCGGTTCGGGACTTCGTCCACACCGTGCTGTTCAGCGACGCCCGCGCGGGCACCACCACCGCCCCCACGACCTCCGCCGTCCCC
>Ga0207641_10002268_pt1 | contig 17932 bp, 19 predicted proteins | sample KBSSwiS62_FD_184306 | JGI IMG/M metagenome (GOLD analysis project Ga0207641, IMG submission 184306) | Switchgrass rhizosphere microbial communities from Kellogg Biological Station, Michigan, USA - KBS Switchgrass S6-2 (SPAdes) (version 2) | ecosystem: Host-associated > Plants > Roots >... | reverse complement strand
TCGCAGCTGCACCGGCTGACCAAGGAACGCCTAGCCCGCTACGGCAATACCATTTTTCATTTGGAGCCGAACGTCAAGGAAGCGCCCGGCGGATTGCGCGACTATCAGGCGGCGTTCTGGTTGCGGCAGATCCTCGGCGACCGGCCGGATCTGCGCGGGTCTTCCGCTGCCGATGAAGAAATCGCAGCTGATGCGGTCGAATTTCAGAGCGCGATCCGATGTCTGCTGCACTATGCCAACTTGCGCAACGACAACACACTGACTTACGAAATGCAGGAAGAATCGGCAAACCGCTCTCTGGCTGTACGCGACGGCGTGAAGCGCGACGCGGCGGAATGGATGCGGCTCTATTTTCGCCACGCGCGCACGCTGAGCCGCCAGTTGCTGCGCTACCTAGATCAGAAAATCACCATGCCGCTCTCGCTTCGAGAGCGGTTTTTTAGTGCGGCTCGTAGTGTAGCGAGGCCTGAGGCGCCTCCCAGCGGGGCGCATTTTGCGATTCGCAATGGTCAATTCGAAATCCTGAACCAAGCGGCATTGGCGGACCGCGCGATCGTTTATTCCCTGTTTACGGAAGCGGCGCGCGCGGGCACGCCCTTGAGCCGCGACGCGGAACGCATAATCGCCTACGTTGTATCGCATTCGGAGTTGCATGCGATCAATCAGGCGATGACCTGGGACACCTTAAAGGAAATCCTGGCGGCGGATTATCCGGGCATGGCGCTACGGCCGATGCAACGCTTGGGCATCCTTATGGAGGTTCTGCCGGAATTTCGGGCGATTGATTCGCTGGTGGTGCGCGATTTCTATCATCGTTACACCGTAGACGAGCATTCGCTGCGAACCATCGAGCACTTGCAAGCGCTGGCCGATCCGCCCGACGCGCGAGGCGCGCAAGTGGCTGCGTTGTGGAGAGCGCAGGAACGACGCGACTTGCTGGTGTTTGCGCTGTTGCTGCACGATACCGGAAAGGGCATGCCGGTGGAAAACCATGTGCAGGGCAGCCTGACATCGCTCGCCAGCGCGGCTTCGCGCCTCGGTTTGACTTCGGAGGAAGAGGCGGAGGTGCATTTCCTGATCGAGCACCATCTGGATATGTCAGCCACGGTGCAGCGCCGCGACATTTTCGACCCTTCTACAGTGTCCGGATTCGCAGCGACGGTTTCCACACTGGAACGGTTGCAGCGCCTGTGTTTGCTGACCTACGCGGACATTCACGCGGTCAATCCCGAAGCGTTGACTCCGTGGAAGGCCGAAATGCTCTGGCAGCTTTTTGTGGCCACGGCAAATCATCTGAGCCGTAGTCTTGATACCGATCGGCTGCATGCTTCAGATGAAGCTTCTTTGCTCGCGCAAGTCCAGGCGATCGCCGGCGGCGCGGCTCGTGCGGATATCGAACGCTTCCTGGAAGGTTTCCCGCGCAGGTATCTTGCAATGCATTCTGCGGCAGAAATAGCGGCCCATTTTGGGCTCTATCGCAAACTTGGCAACGCGCCGCTGCAAACGGACCTGAAAGCTGAGCGGCATGGGTTTTCTCTTACGTTGCTTACGGCTGATCGGCCGCGCCTGTTCGCTACGATCGCTGGGGTCCTAGCAGCTTGGGGAATGAACATCATCAAAGCGGACGCGTTTGCCAACGCGGCCGGTGTTGTGCTGGACACTTTCCATTTCTCTGATCTGCATCGCACGCTCGAACTCAATCCCAGCGAGGTCGAACGCTTCCAGAAAAGTTTGGCCGATGTTCTTGGCGGAAAGGCGGCGCTCGAGCCGCTGCTGCAAAGTCGCGAATCGGCTAGCCGCGCTAGACCCCCGAAAGTTGCCGTCGCCACGCGTGTCAACTTCGATGAAGGGGCTTCAGCCCACAGCACGCTGCTCGAAGTCGTTACGCAAGATCGCGCTGGCCTGCTGTACGACATGGGATCGGCGCTCGCGCGGCTCGATTGCAACATCGAAGTCGCCTTGATCGACACCGAGGGCCAGAAAGCGATCGACGTCTTCTATCTGACTTCGCAGGGAAGGAAATTGGACTCGCGCAAACAGGATGTCCTGCGCGAAGTCTTGCAAGGCACGCTGGGATAGCACTCCGCCGAGCGTTTTGGCTAAAATCTCCCGCAATGAATGCACATGGCTGCAGAAGAGACAACGACTCCCTTTTTCGCGCGGCCGTGCCACTCCTCATTGCAACATTCAGTTTTGCGGCGCTGCTGATTGCGCAATCGCAACTCGCTCTTTTTCGGGATTGGGGGCGCGTCGGTGACGCGCCGATTTTGTCGCCCATGGGTGATCGCTGGGAGAGCGCCGGAACTTTCAATCCGGCGGTAATCGTTCGTGACGGAAAATTTGTGATGCTGTATCGCGCGCAGGACGCCGGTGGTACTTCACGGCTTGGCTATGCCGAAAGCGCTGATGGAATTCACTTTACTCGGCGCGTTGAGCCCGTGTTGGTGCCGGAGGCGGACTATGAGAAGGATGGTGGTGTCGAGGATCCGCGCCTGGTGCAAATTGGTGGCACGTTCTATTTGACCTACACCGGCTACAACAAGAAGGATGCCCAGCTCTGTCTTGCACAATCCGCAGACCTCATCCACTGGGAGCGGCTCGGCGTGATTCTTCCGGCTTATCAGGGCAACTGGAATCGCGCGTGGACGAAGTCCGGCGCCATCGTTTCAAAGCAAATCGGCGGGAAATATTGGATGTATTGGCTAGGGACTGCGGCTGATAAAACCGATCAGATGGGCGTGTCCAGTTCCACCGATCTGGTGCATTGGCACGAAGAAACCGCAACACCGGTGCTGCCGCGGCGGCCCGGAAGGTTCGATTCGCGCGTCGTGGAACCGGGACCGCCACCCATCCTTACCCCGCAAGGAATCGTTTTGATTTACAACGGCGCGGACGACAGGTTGGTGTATCGGACGGGAATTGCAGTTTTTGATCGTCGCGATCCTCGTAAAGTTTTATACCGCAGCGACCAGCCGCTCTTCGCACCGGAACGCGAATGGGAGAAAGTCGGGCAGGTTCCCAATGTGGTTTTTGTCGAAGGCATGGCCCGCAAAGGAAATGACTGGCTCTTTTACTATGGCGGCGCCGACAAGTATGTCGGTGTGGCCCGCGCACGATTGGACAGCAGTACGAAGCTCGTCAATTGAATACTTCTGCTGCTGAGTGCATCCGAAGCCTCGCCGCCGGATTTAGTTCGAACCGTTTACGCCGCTAAGAAAACCACCCAGGTGGCCGGTAACTACCACGGCTAGCGTTCCGGCTGCTTGCAGCAGGAAGCGGGCTCGCGGTAAATTGCTCCCCTTACGGCGCGTGAGAAAGTGTAACGTCCACGTGACAAAAATCACCACGGCCGCCGTGATCCCGGCCAACAGATGTTCCAGCAAAGTGCCCGTCAATTTCTGGCCTTCTAGCTGCCACTGCCAAGCAAGCAGACCGGTTGCCACTGCTGGCAGGGCAAAAATCGCAGCCAGAGCGAAATTGTAATAAGCGGCCTCTCCAAATTTCTCCTTGTTCCACCAGGATCCGGCCAGATCCAAAACCACACCTGCCAGATATAGCGCAATCGGAAAGTGAATCAGCACCACGTGCTGCGCGTGCCGCGCCAGCAGCGCAGTCCTCCAATCAAACACATTTGTCGATGCGGCGATCACTTGACGATCACTTTCGCCGTCATTTTGGGGTGAATCGAGCAGAAGTAGCTGTAGGTCCCTTCTTTGGTGAAGGTGTAGGAAAACTTGTCGTCGGTATCCAATGGCTTGGACTTGAAAGTGCTCCTGTCGTCGCTGACCACGGTGTGAGGAATGTCGTCGCGATTCACCCACTTTACGGTCGTTCCTTTGGCAACTGTGATTTCGCCGGGAGCGAAGGTGAAGTTATCAATTTTGACTTGGTCACTCGACGCGACCTGGGCGGGGCTTCCGCTCGCAGGACGCGTCGTCCCCAGGAGCGCTCCGCCGAGTCCGACGAGTAACATTGCGACAGCCAGATATCTTTTCTTGCGATTCATTTGTTTTCTCCGTATTTGAATTTCTTTCGACAGCTCGATTTAACCCAACTTCGAATCCACAATCGCCAGAGCATCTCTGCCTTGCACGAAATTCACGTCGGTAATTCCCAACAAGCTGCGTAGCTGGGCAGCGGGCACTTTCATCGGGCCGGGCGAATCGGCCTTGCCGGGTTCAGGCTGAGGAAACGCCGTCGAAGCCGCGGTGTGAAAGGTCACGTTCCCTTCTACTTTTTGCATGGTCTGGTGGATGTGGCCGTTCAGTACGGTCACCGAACCAAATTTCTTCAAGTAACCGAGCGCCTGCGCGCTATCCTCGGTGCCCCAACCCCATTGCGGATACACGGACCAAAGTGGAATGTGCGCGAACACGACGATCGGAGTGCTGGCTGAAAGTGGCTTCACGTCGTTTTCCAGCCACTCCAGTTGTTCGGGGCCCAACGAACCTAGCCCACCCGCCTTCAGGTTCAGCACGTTTGCCAGCCCGACAAAGTGCACGCCTTTCTTGTCGAAGCTGTACCAGCCTGCGCCTTTGGATTTTTTCCCGTGGCGTTCGAGATACTCTTTCCCGTCATCGCCGACCACGTCGTGTTCGCCCGGAACATAGAAAACGTCTTGGGCCTTAGCGCCTCGCAGTATCTGCTCAACGTTGTCGAATTCTTCTGGCCTAGCGAGATGGCTGATATCGCCGGTGTGCAGCAGGAATTCCGGTGGTGTGTCGAGGGCGTTGATCTTGTCTACGGCCGCTTTAAGTGTGCCGGCAACATCTGGGTTGGCCGGTTTGTTGAAGCCCATGTGGCTGTCGCTGATTTGCGCGAAACTCAACTCGCCTTTTATCGTCGAAGGGTCGAGGTCGGCGATTCGGCTCAAGCTGTAGGATTTCAACACTCCTCCCTGCACCACGCAGAACGCGCCGGTACCGGCCCAGGCCATGCATTTCAAGAAGCCACGCCGGTCGATGTCATCGTGGTTGTGGTCAAACTGGATTTCGTCCTTTTTTCGCGTCACAGTGAAAGCTCCTTGCAGTTCGTGTGGCTTGATGCGTCTCACCATGCAAGACTCGGGCGGTCGCGCCTTTATTCCCCTAGCAGGTGCAATTTTCTTATTGGAAAAATTCCATTCGGCGGGAATAAAATCGAGCATCCTTCGGTTATCTCTTTTTAGAGCCTGAAAGAGGCAGACGTGGCTACGGACGTGTTGAATGAGGATGATCGTAGCCGTTTCGAGGCAATCGTCATGCCTCATCTGGACGCCGCTTACAACCTGGCGCGATGGCTGCTTGGCGGCCGAAACGAGGCAGAGGACGTGACGCAGGACGCTATGTTGCGCGCTTACCGCTTTTTCAACACATTTCATTCCGGCGACGCGCGCGCCTGGTTGCTGCAGATCGTGCGCAACTGCTGTTACACCTGGCTGCAGAAAAATCGCAAGTGGGTGGACGTGGATGAACTGGACGACGCGTCGGTCCCCCGCGAGAAGGAGACGCCGGAGACGCTGGCGATTTCCCTCAACGATCGCGAGCGCTTGACTCGCGCCCTCGAGCAGCTTTCGCCGCACTTCCGCGAAATTCTCGTGTTGCGCGAATTGGAAGGTTGCTCCTACAAGGAGATCGCCGCAATTACCTCACGACCGATCGGCACGATCATGTCCGCGCTGGCTCGTGCGCGGCAGCAACTGCGCGTTCTGCTGATCGCGCCGGCTTCGAAGGAGGCTCGACTTGGGCTGTGAGCTCGCGCAAACTCGCCTGCACGCCTACCTCGATGGCGAACTGGATGCCACCGGTTCGGCCGATTTCAACCAGCATCTGCGGAACTGTCCTGTTTGTGCGGGTGCCCTAGAAGAGGAAGAAGCACTTCGTCAGGGTTTGCAGCAAGCCAGGCTTTACTCGAGGGCTCCGGCTGGCTTGAAACTGCGTATTGCAGAAAGCCTCCCCGGCATTCGCGCACAAAAGTCTGCCGGCTTGGGCTTGATATCGTGGCGCTGGTTTGCAGTTGCGATGGCGCTGCTGTTGGCCGCTTTCGTCGGCTGGCGGCAGCTGAGCATCGGGAATCAGCGAACTGCGGCAGTTGTCGCCGCAGTGGATGCGCATCTCCGCTCTCTGCAGCCGGGCCATTTGGCGGACGTGCAGTCCACCGATCAGCACACCGTCAAACCATGGTTCGACGGCAAGCTCGATTTTGCTCCGCCCGTTCGCGATTTCTCTTCCGCCGACTTCCCCTTACTCGGCGGAAGACTAGACGTGATTGAAGGGCGCACGGTCGCAGCACTGGTTTATGGCCGTCGTAAGCACTTCATCAGCGTCTTTGTGGAGAAGGCAGCGCCCGACACTTCATGGAGTGGCTCGGGCGAGGCGCAGGGCTATCACTGGACCGCCTGGAATAAAGATGGATTCACGTTTTGCGGGGTGTCCGATGTTTCTTCGGCGGATCTCAACCGACTAAAAGAACTGTTTATCCAGGAATAAAGTAACTTGATGGATTCGCCCGGATTCGAAGCTGGGACCAACGGATTATGAGTTCAAAAAGAAGCAGATCTCGGTGACTTTGTGACTACCAACGACGGACTGCTACCGTCGACTTTACAATTTGCCGCGTCAGAACCGGCGATTTCTGCGCTACCGTGAGGGAGAAATAAAGGGAGGTGCGAGGATCAGAGAAGCAGCCCTCCTTGTAATAGAGAGCCGCCCAGAGCGCGACCTCTAGCATGTGAAGCAGAAGCAAAGCCAGGACACGGATCGTCACGCCGACGGTAATCCGCATGGATGCGGGCCAGCCGGAGTTCGTGGCCGTAAACTTCACGAAACCCCAAAGCAGGAAGAACGTACCACAGAATGGATAGCCAGATTGCCGATGATCAGCGCACTAGCGAGAGTAACTAATGCGATCGGCAGTGGTTCCATAGGGAAGCCTCTCCCAAGTCGATAAGCCGAGGACGTGAATACACGGCAGAGTCGTCTTGCGTAGTGGCTGCCGTAGGAAGCGCGGGCATCCGCTTAGGTTAAGTTTTCGGTACAGACATCTGTTTGTGCACGACAGCAAGCGCGTCTTAAACCGAGTACGATTAGGGCCACGATCGCCGTCCGCCCATCGCAGACACGAAGCTTGTTAGTAGCATGGTTCAGGCCTCCTGGCTGCGCCCAGCGGTACCCAAATAGTTGTCAACCGCGATCTCTAGATTGAAGTGCATACCGTCGTGTCCGAGCGTTTTAGCCAATTGCGATTTCTGCACCACCTCAAGCACGGCTGGGTTCATCCCGACCAGCCAATGTACGATGCCACGCTCACGGAATCGCTTCTCTCCGTTGATCAGCATCTTGAGAGCGGTGTACTCGAGATCGAAAACTCCACTTAGATCAACCGCAACGATCTTCGGCTTCTCATTCTCAATCAAGACTCTCATTTTCTGCGCGATGTGTTCAGCATTGGCGAAGAAAACTCGACCCTCCAATCTCAGCAACGCCAATCCGGCAAATGTCTCATCTTCTGGATGTTCCTTTGAGCGGGGCCGGAATACATTCGTGCCCGGCTTGCGTCCGAGGACGTACACCGGCGGATCTGCCAACTGGTAGGCAAGCGCCCCAAGGGAGACAATGATGGCGACGATGATTCCCTTTAGCGTCCCCACAAGCACCACACCCGCAAACGCTGTCAAAGCCCAAATGAACTCTTTTCGACGTACCCTGAGAATCTCGTGGAACTCTTCGGGCCGTATCAGTCCTATGGAGTAGACAATGACCACTGCCGCGAGAGTCGCTTGCGGCATCAACGCAATGAGCGGCGCCAGCAGAATCATCGTCACGAGTGCGATAGCCGCCGTCACGATTTCTGCCAGTTGGGTGCGTGCCCCGGCCAGACGATTCACTGCCGTCTGGCTGGTACCACCGCCACCAGGCATTGCGCCGAGAAGCGCGCCGCCAGCATTTGCAAGTCCAGTAGCCAGCAACTCCCTGTTGGCTTGCGGCGAGGGTTCATCGTTCTTTGCGAAAGCACGCCCAGCCGCGATCGTCTCAGTAAAGCTCATGAGGGCGATACCCAGGGCACCGGGCCAGAGTCGAGCTGCGAGGGAAAAGGCCGGAACGGTAAACGACGGCAGGCCCTGTGGAATTGGGCCGACCAGTTCAACCCCCTGCGCATGCAAGTTCAACAGGTAAGCACCGGCAATGCCTGCCGTCACCGCGAATAGCGGAGCTGGAGCCCGAGGCATGAGTCGCTCCATAGCGACTAATAGAACGATAATCGAGACTCCGACGGCCAGTGTTATTAACGATGTACTGGGAATGCCGTGGACCATTGCAAGCAGGTTATGGACGAACGTACCCTTTGCAAAATGAATGCCGAGAATCTTAGGAACCTGATCCAGAACGATGACGAGACCAATGCCCGCCTTGAAACCAATCAAAACTGGTTCGGAGATGAAATTGGCAACGAAGCCCAGCCGCAAGATCGAAGCGACCACGAGCACCAACCCCACTAGCAGCGTCAGCATGGCAGAGGCACGCAATAGCGATGCGGTATCTCCTCCCGGGACCACTTCGCCCAGCTCGGCGGCTGCCAATATCGCGATCGTACTGGATGTGCTTACGCTGAGTACACGCGAGGTACCTAGCACTGCATAGATCACCATCGGCAGAAAGGCCGTGTATAGTCCCACCTGTACCGGTAGGCCGGCGATCGTTGCATACGCCATCGCTTTGGGGATGACTATGGCCGCAGTGGTCACGCCCGCGATAACATCAGGTCGAAGCCATTCTTTCCGGTAAGAGGCAATCCAATTATCCATGGGCAGACTTCATCTGTGCTGCCGCCGCTTGACACGCAGCTGGGCTAAGGCGCGAGCCAGCGAGGCGTTGATGTGAGCGACTTCTTCGTCGGAAAGTTTCTCTTTGAGGCGGGCTTCGGCGCGTTGCCGGGCTTCTTCGGCCTTGGCTTCATCAATCTTGTCGGCTTGAACTGCCAAATCGGTGAGGACCGCGACGCTAGTGCCCCTAATTTCGATGAGTCCTCCTCCCGTCGCGAAGAAGGTGTCATGGCCACCTTTTTGCACAATAATTTCGCCCGGCACCATCTGCGTAATAAGGGCGACGTGTTGTGGGTACACCCCGAATTGGCCGGTTACGCCCGGCAATGTGACCATCTCTACATCCTCGGTGTACACCGGGCCTTCCGCGGTAACGATTTCAAGTTTTAGCGTATCTGCCATATTTCAACTCGATTTGACTTCTTCAATCCCGCCCTTCATGTAGAAGTCGCCCTCCGGCACCGCGTCGTGTTTGCCGTCGAGGATCTCCTTGAAGCCGCGCACCGTATCGGCCACCGGGACTTGTTTGCCCTCGATGCCGCTAAACACGGTCGCCACGGTGAAGGGTTGACTCAGGAAGCGCTGAATCTTGCGCGCGCGCAACACCGAGGTCTTATCCTCGGGGGAAAGTTCGTCCATGCCGAGAATCGCGATGATGTCTTGTAGATCCTTGTAGCGCTGGAGCACGCGCTGTACGCCAAGTGCGACATCGTAATGCTCTTGGCCGACAATTTCCGGCGCGAGCGCCCGGGAGGTCGAGGCCAGCGGATCAACCGCCGGGTAGATTCCCAACTCCGCAATCGATCGTTCCAAAACGATCGTCGCGTCCAAATGCGCAAACGTGGTGGCCGGCGCCGGATCAGTCAGATCGTCGGCCGGCACGTACACCGCCTGGAACGAGGTGATCGAGCCCTTTTTGGTCGAGGTAATACGTTCCTGGAGCACGCCCATTTCAGCAGCGAGAGTCGGCTGGTAACCTACGGCGCTCGCAGTGCGGCCGAGCAAGGCCGATACCTCAGAGCCAGCCTGAGAAAACCGGAAGATGTTGTCGATGAACAACAGCACGTCCTGATTCTTCTCGTCTCGGAAATATTCAGTCATTGCGAGGCCGGACAGGGCAACGCGGAGGCGCGCGCCGGGCGGCTCGTTCATCTGGCCATACACGAGAGCGATCTTCGAAGCGCCCAGATTGTCTTGCTTGATGACGCCGGCCTCCGACATTTCCTTGTATAGGTCGTTGCCTTCGCGAGTCCGCTCACCGACGCCAGCGAACACTGACACGCCGCCATGGAGCTTTGCGATGTTGTTGATCAGTTCCATGATGATGACAGTCTTGCCCGTGCCGGCACCGCCGAATGCGCCGACCTTGCCGCCTTTCAGGAAGGGGCAAATCAAGTCGATAACCTTGATGCCGGTGGGAAGAACTTGCGGTGAAGGCGATTGGTCTACGAGCCTGGGAGCCGGGCGGTGGATCGGGTAACGTTTTTCTGCCTTAACCGGTCCACGTTCGTCGACCGGGTTGCCGCACACATCGAAAATCCGCCCCATCACACCTTCTCCGACGGGCACGGAAATAGGCGCACCAGTGTTTATGACTTCGTAGCCGCGTTTGAGACCTTCGGTGCCAGACATGGAGACGGTGCGGACCCAATGATCACCGAGATGCTGCTGCACTTCGAGTGTCAGGTTGAACGGCTCTTTCCCGACTTTAAATTCGACAGTCAACGCGCTGTAGATGTCCGGCAGGTTTTCCGTGAATTCGACATCCACCACCGGACCCACGACTTGGACAATTTTGCCTTTATTCATGTGGCACTCTTTCGCTAATCATTTCCGAGCTGCCCCCCGGCAATCTCGAGCAGTTCCTTGGTGATATTGCCCTGCCGCAGTTTGTTGTATTCGAGGGTCAAATCGTCGGTTAAGCCGCTGGCACTGTCTGTGGCGTTCTTCATGGCTACCATGCGTGCGCTTTGTTCACTGGCTTTGGCTTCCAACAGAACCCGGTAGATGAAGATGTTGAGGTAATGCCCCAAGAGAAAGGAAAGAACCGTCTCCGGGTCGGGCTCAAAAAGGATCTCGGTTGCGTCGGAGGCCAAGTCCGCTGCGGATTCCAAACCAGGAATTTTCATCGCCTTGATTTCGCCAATTGGAAGAAACTCCACCACTCCGGCCCTTTGTGTCAGCGTGTTGATGAATAGTGTCGCGATGACCTTCACTTCATCCACCTCGCCCTTCAAAAATAGGTCGCGAGCAAAGTTGGCAATCGGCCGGGCTTCGTCCATTCGTGGGGAGTCCGTGAAAGTAAACTCCGCCGCCAACTTGCGGTGGGTACGTGCGATGAACTGCGACGGCCGCTTGCCTGCCGTGATGAACACGGTGGTCTCCGGATCAAACCGAGCAGCCTCTCGAAACAGGTTGGTGTTGAGGCCCCCGCACAACCCTTTGTCTGTGCCGATGAGAATCACCGCGCGCTTGCGAACTTCACGCACTTCCAGCAGAGGATGGGTGAACTCACTGGAATGAGTGGTGGCGTGCCGCTGGATGCGATACAGCAGCTGCGCGAACGGCCGCGTCATCAGCGTGGACTGTTGTGCCTTGCGCATTTTCGACGCTGCCACCATTTGCATCGCACGGGTGATCTGCGAGGTGCTGGTGATCGACTTAATGCGTCTGCGAAGTTCGCGGGGGCTGAGCATATTTCACCAGTCAGTGTTCAGTGCCATGTCTGCTTGAACTCGTCGGCGGCTGCCTTCAACTCGGCCTTCAACTCATCATTGAGCGCTTTTTCGCGACCGATCTTGGCGAGCAACTGGTTTTTGCGTGTGGTGAAGTATTCCGTCAGCTTGTTCTGGAACTCCTTGACCCGCGCGACGGGTACCTGATCCATGTAACCGTTTTGCACGGCCCAGAGCACAACAACCTGGATCTCAACCGGAATCGGGTTGTACTGCGCTTGCTTGAAGATCTCCATAATGCGTTTGCCGCGGTCGATCTGCGCTTGTGTCTTGGCGTCGAGGTCCGAGCCGAACTGCGCGAAAGCCGCCAGTTCCCTGAACTGGGCAAGCTCGCCCTTGAGTTTTCCGGCGACCTGCTTCATAGCCTTGAGCTGCGCAGCCGAGCCAACGCGGGAGACCGAGATGCCGACATTGATCGCCGGCCGCACGCCTTGATAGAACAAATCAGTTTCCAAGAAAATCTGCCCGTCGGTAATCGAGATGACGTTGGTAGGGATGTACGCCGAAACGTCGCCGGACTGAGTCTCGATAATGGGCATTGCCGTGAGCGAGCCGTTGCCATACTTCTCGCCGACTCGCGCCGCACGTTCGAGCAACCTGCTGTGCAGATAAAACACATCCCCGGGGAACGCCTCGCGGCCCGACGGCCGCTTCAACAAGAGCGATACCTGGCGGTAGGCCACCGCTTGCTTGGTTAGATCGTCGTAGACAATCAGCGCATCCATCCCGTTATCCATGAACCACTCGCCCATCGCTGCGCCAGCAAACGGTACAAGATATTGGTTGGCGGCGGACTCCGAGGCCGGAGACGCCACAATGACGGTGTACGGCATGGCACCGGCTTCTTCGAGAACCGCAATGACCCGCGCAATGGTGGATTGCTTCTGGCCGATCGCAACGTAGATACAGTAGAGCGGCCGATATTCCTTGTCGCCCGCCATTTCAGCGGCCTTATTCAACCGCGCTTGGCTAATGATCGTGTCGATGCAGACCGTCGTTTTACCGGTCGCCCGGTCACCGATGATCAATTCGCGTTGGCCGCGTCCAATGGGAATCATTGCATCAATCGGCATGATCCCGGTCTGCACCGGCTGGCTAACCGAACGGCGGCGGATAATACCGGGAGCGATTTTTTCGACCGGATAGGTCTTGTCGCTCTTGATCGGCCCTTTTCCATCGACCGGTTCGCCGAGGATGTTCACGACACGACCAAGCAAGCCCTTACCCACGGGCACTTGCAAAAGCTTGCCTGTGGTGTGGGCCTCGTCGCCCTCTTTGAGTTGCGTGTAGTCACCGAGAATGACGACACCGACTTCGGTCTCGTCGAGATTCAATGCCAGGCCGGTAACACCATTGCCGAGGTCGATCATCTCGTTGAGCATGGCGTCAGTTAGGCCTTCGATCTTGGCGACGCCGTCGCCAACCTCACGGATGACGCCCACGTTTTGTTTCACTGCTGCGGTCTTTGCGCCCGCGATTTGCGCTTCGATTTCTTTTAGTAGGTTTGCCATATTCACCTTGCTTCAAAAACTTCTCTGTAACGCTTCTAGTCCGGCCCGCACAGTGCCGTCGTAAACATCGCATCCCACCTGAATCCGCATTCCGCCAATCAATTCCGGGCGCTGGGCGAACGTGATAGCCAACCCCGGCCCATACCGCTGCGCCAATCCGCTCTGGACGGCAGCCCGGAGGTCAGCCGGTAACTGGATTGCGCTCTCGATGACAGCCGTGTGCTGTGCGGTGCCGAGTTTCAGCAACCGGAGAAAATGCGCGAGCGTCGGCGGGGAATTCCGTTCTCCAGACGCGACGAGGTGCTGCACGACTTGCCGGACACGACTCTCATCGAGCAAACCCTTCACCATACAAACGCGGAACAGTTGTTTGGCGTTGCGTTTCATTCGCTTGGTGATCTTCATCGTTACACCACGAACTGTCTGGAAGTGATCTCGGCCAGACGCCGCTGGTCTTCTGCGGTCAGAATCTTGCCGGTGACTGTGGCCGCGGTCTGTACCACCAACTTACCGACCTCGCGTTTGAGTTCGACGAGCATGCGGTCGTGATCCTGCGCGGCAGCTTCGTGCGCCTTGACCATGATCTGCTCGGCAGCGGCAATGGCCTTTTTGGTTTCTTCCTGCTGCACGCGGGCCGCCGCGGCCCGAGATTCAGCGATGAATTTGGCGCCTTGGGAGTGGGCCAGCGCCAGCACTTCCTGGCGCTGGGTTTCGGTCTTGTCCAACTCCGCCTTGATTTTTTCGGCGTTGGCAATGCCTAGCGCGATTTGTTGACGCCGCTGCTCCAGCATCGTGAGGATACGCCGGTAAGCGAACTTGTAAAGGACGGCGCATACGATGGAGAAGCTGATGATTTGCGCGCCCAAATGCTGCCAGTCTACGCCGAAGGTTCGGGCGATCTGCTCGACTTGGCCTTCGCTTTCGGCGGCGGCCAACAAAATAAATATATTCATGCTGCGCCCTCCGGTAGTTGCTATTTCGCGAGAAACAAGGCGTAGAACACGATCGCTTCTGCGAAGGCGATGGCCAGAATCGCCTGAACCAAAATCTTCGTTGATGCGCCAGGATTACGCCCCACCGCTTCCGAAGCTTTCATGCCGATCAAACCTACGCCCAGCGCCGCGCCCAACGCTGCCAAACCCACGGTGAGATTTCCGCCTAACTCCGCTGCCAACATGGTTGCGACCATATGCCGTACCTTCCTTTGCTTTCTCGCCGGCTACCGCGATTGAACGCGGTCAAACTAGCGGAATTCAGTGTTCCGTCCTGGGTTCTGACGCCGGTGCAACATCTTCGTGTTGACAGATCAGCAGCGTAAACACGGCGCACAACAACATGAAAACCAGCGCCTGCACTAAGCCCACCAACAATTCCATGAAGTAAAACGGGATAGGCAGCAACCAGCCGAAGCCAGGCTTCAGACGTGCCATGGTCTCCAGCATGTTTTCCCCGGCAAAAATGTTGCCGTAGAGACGAAAACTCAGGGAGACCGGCCGGAAGAGAATGGAGATGATCTCCAGGCAGCCGCACGCGAAAAACACGATTATCATCAGAAGCTTCAAAAGCCCGGTAGTCTCACCTTTTGGCGCAAACAATTCCTTCGCGAATCCGAGGGGGCCGACTTCCTGCAACGCCCAGACGATCCAACAAGCGAAAAAGATAATGGCCATGGCGAGCGGCAGGTTCAAGTCGGCATTCGCGCCGCGGAATAGCGGTTGGTCCACCACGAAGCCCTGTGCAGTCCGCTGTCCCCATCCGATTGTGCCAACTCCTGGAATGAGGCCTAACCAATTTGCCGATAAAGTGAAAATGAAGATCGTCGCCAGAAACCAAAACGTCCGCTTGACCAGGTGCGGCCCAATGATTTTCTCCAAAAAGTCGTACAGACTTTCGACCAGCCATTCCAGGAGGTTCTGAGCCCCACCGGGAATACCCTTCATGTTCCGCGTTGCGGCTCTGGCAAAGATGATCAAGAGGATGGCGACAACCCAACTGACGACCATCGAATTGGTGATGAAGCCACCCCAATGTTCGATTTTGACTGCGGATTGTGGCAGGCCGTGTCCCGTCTCCGCGGCAAACACATTGCCGCCTGGCAACACGGCCACCAACCACAGCCATCGCATGAACGCTTTCTTCGTCATCAATTAGTACTTCTCCTCCACGAACTTTCGATCTTTCAGCGGCTTTTGGTCATTGTAGGCGTGCTTCATCGAGCGCTCTGGCAGCTTCACCTTCTCGTGCGGCAACTTCTTGTACGGAATCAACTTAAGAATGTGGGCGAGACAGTTCAACCGTGCGCGCTTCTTGTCGTCGGAACGCAGGATATACCACGGCGCGTGCTTGGTGTCCGTGGCCTTGAGCATCATGTCGCGGGCGCGGGAGTAATCAAACCAGCGCTTACGCGACGGCAGATCCATCGGACTGAGCTTCCACTGGCGGAGCGGATCGTCGATGCGCGCTTCAAACCGGCGCTTCTGCTCCTTGTCACTAGACTCAAGCCAGATCTTGATGAGTTGGACGCCGCCGTCGATAACGAATTGCTCCACTTCAGGGCAGATTTCGAGGAAACGAGCGTGTTGTTCCGGAGTGCAGAAGCCCATGACGTACTCGACGCCGGCACGGTTGTACCAACTCCGGTCAAAAATCACGACCTCGCCTTTGGCCGGAAAATGCTGCATGTAGCGCTGCATATATATCTGCGACTTCTCGCGGTCGGACGGCGCCGGCAATGCCACCACCCGGAAAACGCGCGGACTGACTTTTTCGGTGAGCGCCCTGATCGTTCCGCCCTTGCCGGCAGCGTCCCGCCCTTCGAAGACGATGATGACGCGCAGTCCCTTGAACTTCACCCACTCCTGCAGATAGCACAGCTTCTCTTGAAGCTTGCGCAGCTCCTTCAGGTAAGCTTTGTTCTTCAATTTCTTCGGCTCACCATCGTCTTTTGCTTTTTTGCTCATCCATCAACTCCATCAATCGCTTGCGTTGGATCCAACAAAGCGTGGCTCGCTGCCAGAGCATTGGCCATTAGAAGGCCCAGTCGCCGATGATCATTAAAATTGGGGGATCATTAGATCCAAAAATCCCTGGGTGTTCGCAAGGCACACTAGACCCGTCCGCTCCACCGGAGAACTGTTAAAACGAACAGATCGAAGACTTGCTTGCAGCACATATTCTTGCTTCTGCTCGGTTTAACGATGCAGTACTTGTGCCTCTCTGCTAAGTGCGGCTCGGGAATTACACGCGGCTCTTTGACGCCGCGCGGTTGAGTGCGAATCGATGGGAGGAATTGCCGCTTTGCCTTTGCTTGTCTGCCTAATGCGGTAATTGGTTATGGCTTGGTTTGGATTTGTTCTGGAAAAGATGGAACTGTTAATAGTCACAGATGTCGGCTGGGAGGTGTGCTCATAGGCTTGGTGAAATGGGGAAACAATTTACAAGCAGTGGCGCGCCACCTATGCTCGCCTCGCTTGGCCAGCAGCTCGCTTCGGCATTGCCTGTCCTCCACTGGGCACCGCAGTATCAAAAGCAGTGGTTACGTCTGGATTTTGTTTCGGGATTGACACTGGCGGCATACGCCATTCCCGTGTCACTTGCATATGCCTCTCTCGCGGGCCTGCCGGGAGAAGCGGGACTCTATGGCTGCGTTCTGGGAGGTGTGGCCTACTTTGCGTTTGGCACCTCCCGGAAGATGGCGGTGGGACCGACATCTGGAATCTCCATCCTGGTGGGTGCCTCTCTGGGCGGCATGGTCTCTGGGGACACGGGTCGCCAAGTTCAGTTGGCCATGGCGACGGCAGTGTTGGTCGCGGTCATTGGGGCCCTGGGAGTGGCAGCACTGGTCGCGAGTTGAATTCGCAGCCAAGAAGGAGGGAATACGCATCGTCAGCTATGGATCAGCCAACATGGGTAATAGTCTGCACGGAGAAGCGCAGGCGGGAGGGCGGTAGATATGGATGGTTTTGTTCATACTTTACAAAGTGCAGACGGCAGCTTATCAGCAGAAAAAGACATCATGCCGATACATATAGAAGTCGATGTTACTCTGCCAAGCGTAATGATCTGCAGTTTCAAAGTTCCGCTGTCCTACGCCAATGCAGAATTCTTCATGCACGAGGCGCTCTCGCTCGTTAGGGCGGCTCCGCCCAGCCCCCGATGGTTCATCCTGCGATTCGATTCTATTGGCGAGGTTGACTATGTAGCGGCGAAAATGCTCATGGAGCTGGCGGACCGGATGGAACGGGAGCAGGCAACCCTCGGATTCACTGAGCTGTCTCCTGATCTCAGAAGCTTCCTCTCCGATTCCGGTGTTCTCGATGTAATCGGCTCAGATAGAGTATTTGCTTCAGTTCACAAAGTCTGCACCCCAATCAAGAACTCCACACTAAGCGACGGGCAGGCGCCGAAGTTGTAGTTGAAGACTTGAGCATGCTCGATTCTGTATTCAACTCGCAAAAAAACGTGCTCGATCCGATGGAGCGAATCTCTGAAATTCTTTTTGGATTGATCATGGTTCTCACCGTGACCTGTTCTTCTAGCGCTCTCGAGGCGGATCGCAAGCAAGTTCGCGAGATGCTGCTCGCCGCAGTCGGTTGCAATTTCGCCTGGGGTGCCATCGACGCGGCCTTCTATCTCTTGGCCCGTTTTAGTGAGCAGGGACGGGGCATCTTTGCACTTAATGCGCTGCGCAAAGCCGATAATCTCAGGGAGGCACGGACTATCATTGCTGCTTATTTGCCTCCGTTACTTGCGTCCGCTTTGACCGAGGCAGATTTCGATCCAGCAGAGATTGAATCAATTACCCAAACCTTCCGCACATCCAAAACTGACCAAGGTCGATTGGCTTGCTGCCTCTAAGGTCTTCTTACTTATTTTGTCTACCTTTC
>Ga0207641_10002266_pt1 | contig 17938 bp, 17 predicted proteins | sample KBSSwiS62_FD_184306 | JGI IMG/M metagenome (GOLD analysis project Ga0207641, IMG submission 184306) | Switchgrass rhizosphere microbial communities from Kellogg Biological Station, Michigan, USA - KBS Switchgrass S6-2 (SPAdes) (version 2) | ecosystem: Host-associated > Plants > Roots >... | reverse complement strand
CCACGCCCAATGTCATCACGCTTCTCTCCAATACTTCTCTCTACGTTGCCAGCGACTCGACCATCACTGACAATATCACCGGCAACTTCAGCCTGACCAAGTTCGGCCCTGGCACGTTGAATCTCACCGGTACCAACTCCAGCACCGCAGGCACAGCCATCTCCACCGGGACCATGACCATTGCCAGCGGCAGCAACCTCGGCAGCGGAACGGTAGCGCTCGCTGGTGGCTCCACGCTCGCTTTCGTGGGAGCGGCCAACGCCACCATCGCGAACAATCTCACAGTTTCGAGCGGAGTCGGTACCTTCAGCAATACCAGTGGTAAGGTCGCTACCTTAAGCGGTACCCTGAACAAGAACGGCACCACTCTCAATATCAGCGGCGGAAAAAATATCATCACCGGCCCGATCGTCGGCTCCAGTACCAACTCGGATGTCAATTATGTCGGCGGTTCCACCACCGGCCTGACCTCGGCTGCCAGCACCTATAATGGTCCAACCTCCATCAGCGGCGGCAGTACGTTGCTGACCGGCGTCAACAATGCCTTGCCCGCTTCGCCCAATACCGACCTCACGCTTGGTGCCAGTTCGGGCGACACCGGTTTGACCAACACGCTGGATCTCCTCGGCACCAGCCAGACCGTCGCCTCTCTGCAGACCCTCGGCACCGGGACCAATCAGGTCGTCAGCAGCAATGGCAGCGCCACCGGTACTCCCGCCGTTGGGACCGGGGCCAGCACGGCGACTGGCTCGTTAACCGTTAATTATTCGGGCGGTACCACCGATAGCTATGACGGATCACTGGGTGGCACTGGTTCGACCACCAACTTCAAGCTCATCAAATCCGGTACGGGTGCCTTCGCCCTGACCAAGTCCGTGGGCAATACCTACACCGGAGGAACCCTGGTTTCCGCCGGCACTTTGATTGCCGCCAATGCCAGTGGCTCGGCCACCGGTACCGGTGCATTGACCGTCAATAGCGGCGCCACCCTCGCGGGCTCGGGTATCATCCACTCCACGACCAATACGATCAACGGCAACGTCCAAGTCGGCAACGGTGGTGCCGACACCACCAGCACCCTGACCATGACTGGCTCTGGGACCACCACTTTCACCAACGCGACCCTCTCTTTCAGCCTTGATACCAGCACCCCCGGCAACAGTAATACGCTTTCCCTCGCCAGTACTCCCAGTGTCGTCTTTAGCGGAACCAACACCCTGACGCTTAATCTCCAGGGTCTCGCCATCATCCCCGACTTTACCCAATACGTTCTCATCTCCAGCACGACAGCTGGCAGCGGCCTCGGCGGCTCGGTCTTTTCCGGGATTAGCTACAGCGGCAACCCGTCGACTCCGGACGCGATCACCGGAGTCAATTTCACCGTGGTGGGGGCACCGACCACAGGCTACTACGCAAACAGCTACCTCGCCCTCAAACCTCACGGCCCGGGTTTCGACGTGGTCGTGACCGTGGCGGCTCAGGCCATTCCTGAACCCAGTGACTACGCTGGCATGGTCGCTGGATTGTTCCTCTCCATGCTCCTTTATCGCCGCTACAAAAACCGGAGCGTCGGATCAGCGCTACGCCCCCAAGCAGCCTGAGCATGGCCGGTTTTCGCGGCGCGCACTCCTGCCCCGGAATTCTATGGCGCGAATCCCCAACAGACCCTACTATGCCTCCAGTTCACGGAGTGTAGCTTAGCTTGGTAGAGCGCCTGGTTTGGGACCAGGAGGTCGCAGGTTCAAATCCTGTCACTCCGACCCTTCTCAATAGAAGGACGGCAACCCCAGTTCGCTCTCGCCGATCTGTTGTACCGCATCCTGTGCGGCTGCCTTATAGAGAGCCCCCAGTGTCGGGATATTGAAGCACGTATCGACAAAGCGGTTCACCGGTGAGTTGTCCTGCATCGCCATTAGCCCGATGTGGATCAATTCCGTCGCCTGTTCGCCGATGACGTGCACACCCAGCAATTGCATCGTGTCCCGCCGGACCAGCAACTTGAGGAAGCCGGCCTTGTCGCCGATCGATTGCCCGCGCGCATTGTCCATGTACCGTGCCCGCCCGACCACATAATCGACGCCCTCCTTGATGAGCGACTCTTCTGTTTCCCCAATCATGCTCACCTCGGGAATGGTATAGATCCCATTCGGCAGCAGTGGGGATGTGGCGCTCACCGCCTGGCCGAATGCGCTCGCTACCGCCCGCCGCGCCTGTTCCATGCTCGTCGAGGCCAATGCAGGGAACCCGATCACGTCCCCCGCCGCGAGGATGTGAGGCACGTTTGTCCGGTAATGGGAATCGACCGGGATGACCCCAAGTTTGCCTGCCTTTACTCCGGCAGCCTCAAGCCCAAGGCCCTCCGTATTGCTTTTCCGGCCCGCCGCTACGAGCACCGCTCCGACATTGAGTGTCAGCCCCGAAGTCAACGTCACCTTGGTCTCGCCTGATGGCAGCAACTCGCACTTTTGCACGGTTTCCTTCCAATGAAAATTTACACCCGCCCGCGCCATGGCGATTTTCAGCGCCGCCGAGATCTCCGTATCCAGGAACGGCAGCAAGGTGTCGTGCTCTTCAATAATATGTACTGTCGCGCCCAGCTCGGTAAAAGTGCACCCATACTCGCTCCCGATTACACCCGCCCCGATAATCGCCATCGTCGTCGGTACCAGGTCCAATTGCGAGATCGTCGCTGAATCATAAATCCTTCCCGTCCCAAACGTGAATACCTCCGGCAGGACCGGGGATGAGCCCGTCGCGATGAGAATATGTTCGCCCCGCAGAACGAACGGCTGCCCGTTCGCATTCTTTCCGGCAGGAGCAGTCACGCTCACCGTATGTGCGTCCACAAAAGTCGCCTGTCCAAACAGCACCTTGTTGAGGCGCGATTCAATGGCGGCCCTCAAGCCATGGTTAAAAAGTGCGCGCACATTCTGGTTGCGGCCGAGAAAATCCGAAATGGTCGAGTCTCTTCGCAAGTTCAGCTCGACTCCCGCCAGGTTCCGGTTCTTCAATCCAGACATCGCCAGTGCCGCCTCCCGCAGCGATTTGCTCGGAACCGTGCCGGAATTGAATCCCGCCCCTCCCAGTTCGTGGTGACAGTCGATCAGCGCGACGGTCTTTTTCTGTGACATGGCTTCGGAGGCGGCTGTGATACCGGCAGGGCCGCCGCCGATGATGATGAGATCGTAGGTTTTTACTTCGTTGGGCATGTTCTATCTTTGCCCATCGCCGGGATTCTTTCTTCTCCGGCCTTGGTCAAAGCTAGTCCGATCTTGTTTTTCGCTCTATATGGCGAACAGTATTCCCCGGCTAAAGCCTATTCAGCAGGCTGTCATCTCCTCGGTCCTAGATCACCTCAAGATAATCCTTGTCCGGCAACGCCGGAAAGGGGGTTGTCGGCAACGCCTGGTACCAGTACGCCACCGAGGCAAGGTCATCCTGCAAGGGCAAATACCGCCCTTCCGACCTCCAGCCCAGCGCCTGGATCGTCACCCGCAAATCTTGCTGAAACCGGACCGGATCCGGGATGTGCCAGCGGTACAGCCCAAATCGTGTCTGCGACTGGTAGACGCCATCCGGCCGGATGACCTGCGATAGCCCCGCATACGGCGTCGTGAATTCCTGGTACTGCTTCGTTATCTTGTTTTCAAAATTATACGAACCGCAGAAATAGTCCTCCGTCCCCGTGCCGCAGATCGTCGGGAATTCTCCGTCCCCATCCATGAAAAATTTGATCTCTCCTTCGCCCCACCAGCCGTTGTTATTCACGCCCCACGCCATGTAGGTTCCCACGTATGAACCCTGCCCCTTCACGCCATCGAGGATTGTGTAGACCTCCTTGTAGGGCAGAGGATTCGTCCGCCGGAATTGTGCGTGGAAATAATGGATCTTCTCCGGCACATCCGTCAGCGTGTAGTTGATCTGATAGTAGAGTACCATCGGCTCGACATTGATATTCGTGAAGGTCATCCGGCAGCGCTTTCGAAACGGCATCTCCCAGTAGCAGTTGAATGCACTCCCGGGGTTTACACACACCGCCAGTGAAGAGATCTGAGCAAATTTTCCCCAGCCGCTGGCAAAGAAATCGCCGATGGGGCACTCGACCGACGGCTGCTCCTGGTCGTCCCAATAAATCCGGAGAATACTGTTGCGAAAGTTTCCCGTCGGGGTCATCCAGATTTGCTGGATCGCGCCCATTCCCTCGATATTCGCCAATTCACGACACTCACCCGGCTGGATTTCGATGGACGGAGAGATTTTCCATCCACGCCCCAGGTCCCGTGCGCAATTCGCACCCCGGCCCTCCGTTGCCATCCCACCCTTGCCCTTTTCGCCCCGGAAATTTTCCGGGCTGAGTGAACGCGTTTGCGCATTGGTGGGCAGAAAAAGATTACCCAGGTTGGAGCCGAGGCCGTTGTAAGGTGTCGAGAGCATCCTTGGACATTATCTTTCCTCCATTGACTTGTGGATGGACAGTCCTCGGAAAAAGTTGGCATATTTTCATCCGTGAAGGAATTGAAGCTCCACGCCGTCCGGCCCCAGTCCGGAAAGTCCTTCCAGATTCGCATGCTCGGCCTGCACGAACGGATGCGCCCCGGATTTATCAATCGCCCCAATGGAACAGGAGACTACCTCTTCATGTTGTTCCACGATGAGGCCCAAATCAAAAGCGGGGGAAAGATCCGATCCTGGCCCGCTTCCACCATGACTGTCTGGACGCCACAAGATGGCCATTTTTATGGTGTGGCTTCCATTCCCTGGAGTCATTCCTGGTTCCATTGCTTCGGCAGCGCCATCCCGAAAATGCTCAAGGCCGGGCGTTTTCCCGTCGACCAGCCCTTTCCCGTCGGTGATCCCTCCCTGCTTGAGCGCTACCTCCTCGACACCGTCGCCGAGCTCAATGGTTGGCGTGGCCCCGATGAAACGACCCTCCGTAATCTCTTCGAGAATTTCATCCGCGCCCAGGCCCGTCAACTTCTCGATCATAAGGATCAATTGGCGCCTTCGCGTCTTCTCGAGGTTCGCGCCCACATCGAGCATCATTTCACTGAAAAGTTGCGCCTTCCTGGACTCGCGCGCTTGGCTGGTTGGTCCGTCCCGCATCTCTGCACCGAGTTCCGCCGCTTCTTCGGGGTGCCCATCATCCAATACGTCCAGCAACTTCGCATGAACCAGGCTGCCTATCTCCTCCGTGATCATAACCGTCGTATCGGCGAAATTGCCGCCCAGGTCGGTTATCCCGATCTCTACACCTTTTCCAAGATGTTCAAGCGCCGCTTTGGGGCCAGTCCCCGGAACTTCCGCAATCGTTCGGTTGGCTTGGCGGACTAACTTTTGCCCTGGGCCAGCTCTTCCGCGCGATTCAGGGCCGCGGCCATGCAGCGCGCGATAAGTTGATTCAATGCCTCATTTTCTTCGAGGACGGCACAACCGGCGAGCGTGGTCCCCTTCGGACTCTTGACCTGGGTGGCCAATTCCATGGGGGAAAGTGGAGATTGCGCGGCGAGCTGCGCTGAGCCGAGAACGGTCTGGATCGCGAGATCGCGCGAAAGCTCCTTGGAGAGGCCGAGTTCGACGCCGCCGCGAATGAGCGCGTCGATAAAGTGGAAGACATAGGCGGGGCCGCTTCCGGAAAGGGCCGTGACCGCGTTGATCTGCGCTTCCTCCACCGGCCAGGCCTTTCCGGCGGAAGAGAGAACGCGATTAACGAGAGCAAGATCGTCCTGAGTAACGTTGGGGCCCCCGGTATAGACGCTGGCGCCGGTAGCGATTTGCATTGGGGTGTTCGGCATGGAACGGACAATGCGGGCGGTGGAATGCAGGCCTTCGCCGATTTGCTTCAGCGTGATGCCGGCCATCAGGGAAAGGAAGAGTTTCCCTGCGCTGACTTTGTCCAGATCGGTAACAGCTTTGATAAAGACTTGCGGTTTGATGGCGAGCACGATGAGGTCGCTGTGGCGAACAACGTCCTCATTGCTGGCGGTCCAGCGCGAGCCGAGAAAGAGGTCGAGGAAGGGCTGACCATCCTGCTGCGTAGGAGCAGAGCAAAGCAAATCTTTGGCCGGGACAACTCCGCCCTCCACGAGGCCTTTGGCGAGTGCGCGCGCCATTACTCCGGCGCCGATAAATCCGATGATCATTTTCTTAGTGTAGCGACGGCCTGTGATCATCGCACTTTAATTTCGTTATTTTCAGGTACCCACTTGGGTTGCGGCGTCTTCCGGAGGCTGATCCTTCGACAAGCTCAAGATGACAGAGTTTACACTCCTAGCCCAAATTTCTTCAGTTTCGTGTAAAGCGTCGGACGATGAATGCCGAGCAACTCCGCGGCCTTCTTCTTGTTCCCGTTGCATTGGTCAAGCGCAGCCATCAACGCCGCCTTTTCCCGTTCGGCGAGATTGAGAGACTGGGAGTCGGTCATGGGGCGTAGGCGCGGCGGGGGGATGGAAAGTTCCGAGTTATTGATCGGTTCGCTGATGCCGGAACTGTGAACAACTTCGTGCGGCAGATTGCGGGGTGTAATCATGCTGCCTTGGGTCAGGACGACGGCACGCTCAATGACATTCTGCAATTGGCGTACATTGCCGGGCCAGTGGTAGCGAAGCAGCGCCTCGTAGGCCTCCGACTGGATGGTCAGTAACGGCTTGTTCATCTTGGTGCAGAAACGCTGGAGAAAAAGCAGTGCGAGCTCCGGAATGTCCTCGGTGCGTTCCCGCAGGGGCGGGATCGAAAGGGTAAAGGTATTAAGCCGGTAAAAGAGGTCCTCCCGCAGACGTCCGCTGCGGATCGCTTCCTCGGGGCGGCGATTGCTGGCGGCGACGAGACGGAAATCGGCCTTCAAGACTTGCGTACTACCGAGCGGACGGAATTCCCGTTCCTGGAGAACGCGCAAGAACCGGGTCTGCAGATCGATCGGCATCTCGGCGATTTCGTCCAGAAAAAGCGTGCCCTCCGCGGCGGCACTGAGCATACCGGGGAAGTCCTGGCTTGCTCCGGTGAACGCGCCTTTTTTGTAACCGAAGAGTTCACCCTCGATCATGTTCTGAGGAAAAGCGGCGCAATTGAGCTTGATGAGCGGTCCGCCCGCGCGCGCGCTGAGTTCATGGATGCGGTTGGCGAAGACCTCCTTGCCGACACCGCTTTCGCCGACGATCAGCACATTGGCTTCGCTGGGCGCAACCTGATCGATCAGCTCGAAGAGCTCGTGCATCTTCGCGTTCTTGTAGACCGGCTCCAGTTGGGACTCGACCCGTTGCACCCGCTTCTTCAGGCGTACGGTTTCTTCTCGCAGCTGGATGGTCTCCTGACGCAGGCCTTTTTGCTCAAGCGCCTTGGCGACAAGGCTGAGCAGCTCCTCGGGGACGTAGGGTTTGCTGATGAAATGAAACGCGCCGATCTTGATCGAGGCAATGGCGTTGTTGAGCGAGTCGTGGGCCGTGACAACAATGACCGGAAGGTCAGGATGGTTCTTGCGGATTTCCTGCAGGAGATCGAGCCCTTCGCCATCGGGCAGGCCCAGATCGAGTAGAAGAACATCCGGGCGCTGCTCGGAAATCATCTGCAGGCCCTGGCGTCCCGTGAACGCAGGCGCGGCAATATAACCGCGGCGGTCAAGGATGGCCGCCAGCGTGGCCTGGATATTGCGCTCGTCATCGATGATGCCGATGAGGGGTTTGGAGCTCATGCGATAAGACTAACTAAACAGAAACTAACTCATCTTGAAAGAGGAAGCGAGCACTGCCCGCAGGGAAAATCTACTGAGGCAACCGGGCTGTGGGAGGTTTGCAAATGTCTTTCGTCAAAAGGATCGCCTCCTGTTCCATGCGGCCAAAGGGAAACCCCGGTTCGATACATTCGCGGAGATACTCGTTGAGAAAGGGACGAAGCCCGTTGCGCTTCTCATGCTGGCTGACATGGACGCATTCATGGACCAACGACTGGCGGTCTTCCCAGGCATCGTAGAGCAGCCAAATGCCATAGCCAAGGTTCAGCGACGCTGAGCGAGCGCTGAACAGGCCGACTTGCCTGGCCATGAACATCAGGTCCTCATTCTCCGGTTCGGGAAGCTTTTCGACTCGGCTCAGGCGAATTTTTTCGGGGCAAACCACGCCAGCCCGGCGGGCATCGGCCATCTGCTCCTCCGTGAGCGGAACTCCTTCGGACAGGATGATGCTTTCCTGTTTTTCGGCCCAGGCATGGACCACGGGCAGGATAATCGGCAGGGAGGTAAGGAGGCTCTTCATAAAATGAGGGGCGTCCTTATCTCAAAAATGAGTGGGGTTGTGCAAGGCGGACTTCAATCTTTCCAGGTAATCGCGGCGGCGAATCTCAATGGCGCCAAGCCGCGCGGTGAGGGGAGAGAGGACCTGGGTGTCGAAAAGCTCGAATTTTTGTGCGCGAAGATGCTCCATGAGATGACAGAGAGCGATCTTGGAGGCATCGGTTTCGCGATGGAACATCGATTCGCCCGCAAAAAAACCCTGGATGGCGATGCCATAAATGCCACCAACGAGGGAACCCTTGTGCCAGACCTCCACGCTGTGGGCATGGCCCTGGCGGTGCAGTTCGCTGTAGGCCTCGATAAAACGGGCGGTGATCCAGGTCGATTCCCGCCCCGGGGCGGGGTCAGCGCAGGCATTGATGACAGCAACGAAGTCGCGGTCGATGGTCAGGTCGAACGGATGCTGGCGCAATTTGCTTTCCAGTCGCTTGGGGGGACGAAACGAGTTGATCTCAAAGATGGCACGAGGATCGGGCGACCACCAGGTGAGAGGATCGTCGGTCCAGGGGAAGATTCCCGAGCGATAGGCGAGGAGGAGGCGCGGCACGGAAAGGTCGCCACCCAGTGCCAGCAGTCCCTCGCGATTGGCTGAGCGGTGATCCGGGAAAGCGAGACTGTCCGGACGCAGGATGTTCATATCACAAGTGTTCGTCGCCGAGGCCCACAAAAAAGATAACGTAAAGTTGAACGATGGCCACGATGACGCTGAGGACGACAATCAAAAGCGCGGGCATCGGCTTGCGTGTGCGGACGTAACGGCGGCCCATGATAAAGATCAGGACGAGGGCCAGGATAAAGGCGGCGTGGGGAGCGAAATGCCACGTGTACCGGTAACCAAAAAGAAGAGCCAGGAACCCGCAGACACACCCGGCAACGAGGGAGGGAATGCTCTGGGCCTTTACGTAGCCCATAATGCCTCCGACAATCAGGAGAATGCCATAAAGGTAGAGGAGCAGAACCGGCCACTGAAAAACGGGTGTGTCAGCATCGGTTAAGACTTGAAGGAAAACAGGCCATTTGAGCATAGCGTTATTTTGCCCTAGTTCCGGTCTTGGTGCAATGGTGCTGCGAGTCAATCGGCCCGGTTGACCCGCGCGGAACGGGCCAGGTTCCAGTCGCCGCCGGGATTGTCACTGGCCTTGCACTTCTCAAAACGGGCCTGCGTTTTTTCTCCGACCGTCACGGCCATGCCGGCATGACCGGTGAATGTGCAGTCCGTGAATTGGGCCTCCGATCCATTGATGACGGCGATGCCGCCTTCCTTGCCGTTGGAGAACTGGCAGCCTTGCACGGTCGGTTTGGATTGCTGATTCACCAGCAGGCCGGCTTTGGCATTCGCCGAGATGATGCATTGCTCGAAGACACCCTCCGCGCCCATCAATCGGATGCCTTCCTGCTGCCCATCGTGGACCTGACAGCGGCGGAAGAGTGTATTCGACTTGTCCTTCATCAGGACGTTCGGGCCTTCATTATTGAAAATTTCGCAATCGAGAAATTCTCCCATGGATTGGTCGCTGATTTCGATGCCTTCGCCGTGATTGTCGAAGACCTGGCAGCGCGAAAAACTGGGCCGGCTCTGCTGGCCGATGGTGACACCGGTCCGGGCATTGTCGAAGAACTGACATTGATCGAACGAGCCTTCTCCGCGTTCGGCGACCAACACCCCGTAGCGTTCGTTCAGCGAGATCCGGCAGAGACGAACCCGGGGATTGCCCTTGCGCTGGCATTGGATTCCCGCGACTGCATTGCCCCAGATGTCGCAGTTTTCAATCAAACCGGCGCCACCGTCATTCACGTAGAGTCCCGCCATCAGCCCGTTGCTGATCTTGCACGAGAGTAAGGTTGGCGTGCAGCCCTTCCCGATGACAACATGGGAAAGCTTGTTCTGATAGAAGTGACAATTTTCCAGGTATCCGGCGGCTCCGTCCTGGAAGACAATGCCGCCCGCCTTGCCATCGTGGAGGTGACAGTGGGTGAGCATTACCTCGGACTTCGCCCCCTTCACTTCCATGATGGTGGAAGTCTCGCTCGTCAGGTTGCAGTATTCCATCGCGAGGTGCCCGGATTTGACTCCCACGGCGACCGTGGCTTTTTTGTCCTTTCCGGCAACACCCTTGAGTGTGACGCCTGAGACCAATAGGCAGGCACCATCAAGCAGGATCACGGACGACGAGGTCGCTTCCAGGATAATCGCGGCGGGGTCTCCGTCGCCACGGATTTGCAAATTGCGTTTGACCACGATGCCTTCCTTGTAGACGCCAGGCCCGAGCACAAGGCAGGTATTCTCGATCGCCTGGCTGACCGCTTCGCGCAAAGTCGGTCTTTTGCCGCTCCCGTCCGGATGAACGGCGAGTTGCCGGGTTGGCTGGCTCCAATCGGGTACGCTCCATTTGGGGACCAGGGGCTTCGCCAGAAATTCCGGCAGGGCGGGAGCTTCAACCACAGGCTCTTCGATTTCAGGGGCCTCAGGTACTTCAGGTGGCATTTCGATCCGGTGCCTCCGGGTGGTTTGTGTCGTTTCAGGCGCTGCGGCAGGCGGGGCTGGTGTCTCCGGGACTGCCTGAAGAATCGACCGGGTCGGTACCGCTTCGGGTAACGGAGCGGTGGCTTCAGCGGGATTAAGCAAGCCCAGCGCCACCGCCCAGCTTTCCACCGTCCAGCGGGCGAGTGAGCTGGAAATATCCGCGTTTTCCAAAATGGCTGCCAGGTAGGAACAGGTTGTCTGGATGGGGGTTTCGTTTTTTTGTTGCAGCTGCTGGACGAGGCCCCCGCGCAGGCAACTCATCAGCGCCGTTACTTCCCGGCGATGTTCGCTGCAGTAGTCCTTGAGCAGGCCTTCACACCGCACGGGAGCGGAAAGGAGCTTGTCTCCATAATTGGCGACGAGCTCGACAAGGACGTCACGCGGTTTGGGACTCATAGGACGACAGAAAATAGACAGAGCAAAACCACCGTTCGAATCTAGCGTAAAAAGAGGAAGAGGTGAAAGAGAAACTCCCCGGGATGTCTAGGCCGTGCGGTCCTCGGTTCCAATGCCGGCCACTGCCAGGGCTTCCAGGGCCCGGCGTGATTGTTCCTCTCCAAGGCCAAGGGGCAAAACAACGCGTCCCAGTTTTAAGGCATAGGGAATTTCCACTTTTTCCGCGTTCACAATCCAGAGGGCCAGCTGGGAAAGCTTGTCCTCGAGCGGGGCCCTCGCCATTTCTGCGGCGTCGAGCCATAACTCCAGCCCATCGCCGCCGGTGAATTGCTTGACGGAAAGCGGACGTCCCCGCGCGTAGGCTTTCCAGTCGACATGGCGTAGCGATTCACCGGGCAGATAAGGTCGCACCCCTGAGAAATCGTCGCCCGGTCGCTGACTGTAGGGCGAGCTATTGTCGCCGCTCGGATGCAGCGCGGGCCAGTCATCTTTTCCCTTGGGCTTCGGGTAAACGAAATAGACTGCATCGATCGGCACACGAAAACTGGCCGTGAACAAACCGAAAGGATAGGCCGATTTCACCAGCAGGGTCTCAAACCGGTACATGCCGCGGCGGGGTGCCGGGAAAATCACTTCAACGGAATGAGAGTCGCCGGCATGAACGCGCCACCCGGGACCGCCTCGCGCTATCAGTGGGGCCGGACGCTGCAAAAGTCCCGTATCTTCGCCCAGGCGCGCGAAGGTCAGGCCAAAGACCGTTCGGTTGGTTGGGGCCCGGAGATAGATATCCACCTGGATCTCTTCTCCCGAGAAGGCAGGATGGATCCGGACGTGTTCGATCTGCAGCGAAGCGAGGTTGCGCCAGGTGTGGAAAACAGAAATAAAGCTAAGCGAGGCGACTAGATAGAGGACAGCGTAAACGAGATTGTTGGAGTAGTTGATCGCGGCAATCAGCATGCAACCCAGAATCGGGCCAAAAACAATCCAGAGCCCGGTCGGGCGCAAACGGATCGCCTCCCGTTTCATCGCACAGGGACGGTCCGGATGATTTTTTCTGTCAGCGAGAGGCCGGTCTCTTCCAGTCCTCCACTGGCCGAGCCGAGCCGGTGCGCAATGACGTTGGGCGCGACGGCCTGGACATCCTCGGGCACGACCATTTCGCGGCCCTCGGTATAGGCCCAGGCTTGCGCGCACCGCTGCAGGGCCAAGCCCGCGCGGGGAGAAAGCCCCGCGCCACTGGCGTCGAGTTGCCGGCTTTTTTCAAGCAGATCCAGCACATAATCCCGGACCGCTTCCGAGACGTGCAGGGCGCGGACCTGCTCCTGCCAGAGGCGAAGTTGCTCACCGGTGATCAGGGGCTGCAGGTCGCGGATCAGGTCACGTCGGTCCTGCCCGGCGAGCATTTCCTTTTCCGCGCGGCGGCCCGGGAAGCCAAGTTCCAGCCGCATCAGGAAGCGGTCGAGCTGCGATTCGGGTAGGGGATAGGTGCCGATTTGCCGTTGCGGATTTTGGGTCGCGATGACGAAAAAGGGAACCGGCAGCAGATGCGTGGTGCCGTCGATGGTCACCTGGCCTTCTTCCATGGCCTCAAGCAAGGCGCTCTGGGCCTTGGGCGTGGCGCGATTCACTTCATCCGCGAGGAGCATTTGCGAAAAAATGGGGCCCGGATGAAAAACGAACTGCCGCGAGACGGGATCAAAAATGGCGTTACCCAGGACATCGGCGGGCAGTAAATCGCTGGTGAATTGCACCCGGCGGAAATCGAGACCGAAGACCTTGGCCAGCGCGTGGGCCAGCGTCGTCTTGCCGACTCCGGGGATGTCCTCGATCAGCAAATGACCCCGTGCGAGGAGACAACAGAAAGCGAGTCGCACCGCCCGTTCCTTGCCCAGCAGGATTGAATCCAATCGGGCCAAAATATCAGCAACAGCGACGCTCATGTTTTCTTTGTTCACGCAGCTTACGCACTATTTGTGAACTGCCAAGCAACCATCTGGTGGTGAGCGCATCTTATTTTGCTGAACTTCGCAGGGTGGCCAGGGCTTGGCGTTGTTGTCCCGAGTCGTCGAAATTCTCTGGCGACAACCATCGCTCAAAGGCGGTGCGCAGCGCGGGCCATTCACGGTCAATGATGGAATACCACGCGGTGTCGCGGGAGCGTCCCTTGTACACGGTGGCTTGGCGAAACGTTCCCTCATATTGAAACCCGTAGCGCTCCGCCGCGTTGCGGGAAGGTAGGTTAAGGTCGTCGCACTTCCATTCGCACCGGCGATACCCCAACTCATCAAAGACCCGCCGGATGAGCAGATACATGGCCTCCGTACCGGCCTTGCTGCGTTGCAACAGCGGCGAGTAGGCGACATGCCCCACTTCGACAACGCCATTGTCGGGATCGATTCGCATCAACGCCATCGAACCGACCGCCTTGTTCGTAGCCACGTCAATAATCGCATGATGCAAGGGATCGGTTTGACGGGCCGCCGTCTGCATAAAATCGGCATAGCTGGCGAAATCGGCGAAAGGCCCATACGGCAGATAGGTCCAGTCGCGTCCATCGGAAACAGTCCGGAAAGCAGCATAAAGATCAGCCATATGACGATCTGGGTTCAATTTCTCCAACCGGCAATAGTTTCCGATCAGCGGCGTAATCGGTGGAAGCTCGCGTTTGATCCAGCCGGGCAGGTCAGGGCCAATCGGCTGACCATAGGCATTAGTTTCGTTGGCCATGGACATTTATCAGCTTTGCCGAATTAGGAGGCAAGCCTTAACTCGTTGCGTCCCTAAAACTTCCGCATCATTGCATTCTTTGGGTTAGTTGATATGTTTAGATATTCGACTTGTCCCATGAACTTCCGCGACGTTCCCAATTTACTGAAGTTCGAGCAACACGCCCGAAGTCACTCCGAGGACGAAATCATTATGGATGGCTATCGCCGGATCCGCGAAGTGATCGCGCCGGTGCCCCGGCCCTCCGCTGATCTTGATTTTGGCCAGGGAACGCCTGTCGACAGCCTGCGTGCGAGTTGCGAGGCAGTGGAAAAGTCGACCCGCCTGCTATGGGCTTGTGCGGCCGCGACCGACAATATTACGCCCCGCATCTGGGACTACCTGCCCGATTACGAATCCAGCATCGCCTATTTCATGGAACTCAACGATCTCGAATTGATGGCGGTGACCAAGCTGCATCGCATCACGTGGGAAGAAGCCGCGCACGTCGAGTAGGCCAGGTTACGCTTCACGCACCGTCATCTTCAGCCCGTGCTTGGGGCGTAACGTCACACTGGCGCTTAGTTCCGTGACTTGTTCCGGACGTACCTCAAACCGCCAGCGGCGGGCCATCACGGCGAGCAGAATGACACCCTCCGTCCAGGCGAAAGCGTCCCCGATGCAAATGCGCGCACCCCCACCAAATGGGAAATAGGCGAACTTTGGTCGGGTTTCCTTGGCCTGCTCGTCCAGCCACCGTTCTGGACGGAATTCAAGGGCGTTGGACCAGAAGCGTTCGTCACGATGGATCAGGTACTGGCTGGTAATGACAATGGTGCGGGCCGGGACCAGATAATCCCCAATCGCAATGTCCTCCAGCGCACGCCGCCCCACGACCCAGACCGGCGGGAAAAGTCTCATCGACTCGGAAAAAACGGCCGTCGTGTAGGGCAGTTTGACTGTGTCTTCCAAGCCGGGCAGACGGTCGGGACCGAGCACCGCATCGATCTCCGCTTTCATTTTCACACGGACCTGCTCGTGCTGGGTGAGGAGATGCCAGGTCCACGCCAGCGCATTGGCGGTGGTCTCGTGCCCGGCGAGGAAAAGGGTCATGGCTTGGTCTCGGATTTCGGTATCGGTCAGCCGCTTTTGCGGGTTGTCCGCGTCCTCCGCGGCAAGCAGCATGGAAAGCAGATCTCCATGATCGCGCCCGTCCTTGCGCCGTTGCGAAATTACACCATAAATCGTCTTATTCAGCTGCGTTTGGGCATTACGCAGCTTGAGATTACGCTTGGTGGGAATGAGTCGCGTCATTTTCCAGAAAGGCAGAAGCATCCGGTTGAAGTTTTCAATGACGACGGTGAGCGACTCGGCAATCTCCTGCGCCTCGGCCTCGACTTCGGAGCCGAAGAGGGTTGTCCCGACCACCGCGAGCGTCAGGCGGTTCATCTCAACGGCGAGATCGATCTCCTTTCCCGCATGCTGGGCCTCGTTCCAAAGCTGCGTCTTCTCGGCCATGACCTGCGCGTAACCGGCAATCCGTCCGCGATGAAACGCGGGCTGGATGAGGCGCCGCTGTCGGGTGTGTTCCTCTCCTTCGCTCACCAGCAGGCTGTTGCCGAGGAAAACACGTGCTCCTTCCAGGGCCCGGCCCTTGCGAAACGAATACTGCTTGGTCACGAGGACCTCGTTGACCAGCGCCGGATCGCTGAACAGGAGGAATTTCTCGTTGAACAACTTGAACCGAACGGCGTCCCCGTAGCTCGCCTTCAGCTCCTCAAAGAAAGTGAGCGGCGACCGAAAACGGCGTGCCACGCTCCCCACAATGGGAAGCTCCTTCGGGCTGGGAACTGACTCGTACGAACGCGGAGGCATGGGCAAGACCTTAGCCAGCGGTATGAAAAAGCGAAGCCGTGATTCCATAGTACCGCTTGCCTTCTGGCCGCTATCGGTAAACATTCCGCCCGATGCGGACTGATGGCGAATTACTGGCCGCCCTGCGGGGTGGCGACCAGGAGGCGTGGGAAGAGACCTTCCGACGGCTCTATCCGTCGGCCTTTGCCGCAGCCCGGCATCCACTGGCATCGTTGACCCCTACCGAGGCAGAGGACATCGCCATCGAAGCACTGACGCTCCTGCTGCCCAAGGTGAAGCAGGTCGCCGAGTTCGACGAATTGCGCCTGCTCGTCATCACCATCGCCTCGCGCAAGGCGATTTCCGAGAAGCGCCGCCAACTGGCCGACAAGCGGGGCGGCGGCGAACTGACCTCCCTCGATGCCCTGCAGGACGACGAAAACATCCGTTTTGAGCCCGCCGAACAGGTCGCCGGACGCCTCAACCCCACCGACCTGCGCGATCTCTCCCGGTTGCTCGATGCGGCCCTCTCAGGACTGGAACCCCGCAATGCCGAGATCCTCCGCGACTTTCTCGTGCACCACCTTTCCTACAAGGAACTCTCCGATAAATACAAGATGCCCGTGGGCAGCGTCGGGGTGAGCCTGGCTCGCAGTTTGGAAAAAATTCGCACTCAATTGAAAGCTGCGCCAAAATTGTGGAAAGAACTTGTGTCGTTTCTGCGATAAGAAGATATGGATGCTGATTCCTTCAATGATCTGGCCCTGCGCGTGATCGCCGGCGAAGCCACCGACACTGACCGCCAGGCGCTGGAAGCCGAGCTTTCCGCCAACCCCGCGCATCGGGAAGAATACGAGCAGCTCAAGATCACCCATGACGTCCTGTGCACCACCGGGCCGATGGCTGAGGCCGCACGGGCGACGGAGCCGGAACTTCCCTCCTATCGCATCAACGAACTGCGTACGGCAGTCCGGCAACATTTCGGCAATCAAACCGCGGCCCGGAAAAGTCCCGGCGGACTGATCTCCGCCCTGCGCTGGCTTATCGCCGGTGGCGGGGCGACGGCGCTGGTCGTCCTCTTGGTGTTCCTGAACCTCGCCAACCGGACGGTCGAGATCGGACTCTATAAGTCGGATACGGTCCGCAACGGCGACGCCTCACTCGTCCCGCAGGATGTCCCGTCGGCCCGCGTGGTCACCTTCGACCAGGACGCGCCCTTCGACCAATGGCAGAACCAGCCACTGGCTTGGAACGAGCGCGCCAAGATTTGGGTCGATAACGAGCACGACCTGCTCCACGTCGTCCGCCGCATCGACCACGGCCACGTTAGTACCGAGACCCAGCCGCTCGCCCCCACCAATGAAGGCCAGCGCGAGCAGATCCGGCAGGTAGTCGAGTCGCTGCAAAAGTAGACTTGCGCCGGTCTGACCGAAGCTTAAACAGAGAGGACGAATGGCTCTCTTCGAGTGGTTTTATGTCCTTTTCAACCAAGGCGAATGCCTGCTCTGGTGGGCATTTGGCGCTTACTTCGTTATCCTCATTTTTCAGAAGAAACACCGGGCTGCTTTGCTCGCTGTGGAAATTGCTCTCGTTGTCGGATTTCTTTTCTTTGGTCTGTCCGATTTCGTTGAATCAAATGACCAAGGGGCTCCGCCGCTGGGGCTGTGGCTTTGGAAGATTGCCAACGGCATCTTTCTCTTTGGATTGCTCATTTATCGGGACTACGTGCTGCGGGGCCGGGTTGCGCTCAATCCGTGGCGCTTTATAGTCGCGGGCGGCATCCTTGCCGTGGCCCTCTATCAACTGGCGAGAATGCAATCTTAGTTCGTCTCAAACCCGTACTTCGCCCAGACGGCCTTGGCGGCGTCGCTGGTGCAGTAGAGGATGAAGGCCTCGGCCTGCGCCTGGTTCTTCGCGCCCTTGCAGACCGCGGCGGTGTAGAAAATTGGCGGGGCGTCCTCGGTCTTCAAGGGATACAAATCGAAGCCCGGCACCTTGATCCCTGTCAGGTCGGTCTTGTAAGCGAAAACGGCATCGGCTTTTTCCTGCTGGATGACTGCGATGGCACGCAACTCCGTCGGCGCGTAGACATATACGTCCTTGTTGTCGTCGTTGATCAGGTTGTGCTTCTGCAAGGCGCGCTTGGCCGCGCGGCCCGAGGCCACCAGGTCCGGATT
>Ga0207641_10002265_pt1 | contig 17941 bp, 14 predicted proteins | sample KBSSwiS62_FD_184306 | JGI IMG/M metagenome (GOLD analysis project Ga0207641, IMG submission 184306) | Switchgrass rhizosphere microbial communities from Kellogg Biological Station, Michigan, USA - KBS Switchgrass S6-2 (SPAdes) (version 2) | ecosystem: Host-associated > Plants > Roots >... | reverse complement strand
TACAGATCTCTTATCCGTATGTTACCAACTCGCGCCCCCGCCTCCGCCGCCGCTCCTCCCGCCGCCAAACCCGCCAAAGCCGCCGCCAAATCCGCCGCCCCCACCGCCGAAGCCGCCGCCACCCCAGCCGCCGCCGAACGGCCCGACGCCGCTCGACCAGCCGCCTGGGCCGCCCCAGAATCGGCGTCGCCGCGAACCGCCGCCAATCCGGCTGACGATCAGCAGCACGATGAAGCCCAGGATGAACAGCCAGATCGGAAAAGGCGCGTTGTTGCGCTGTCGCGCGGCCCTCGGAACGCGCACGCCTTCCAGACTGACCCCGCGCCCCTGCGCGATGCGGCCGACGATTCGCTCGGTGCCAAGCCGCAGGCCGTTGCCGAAGCGGCCGGCGGCAAACTCGGGTGCCATCACCTGGCGACTGGTTTCTCCAGCGAATCCATCGGTAATCCACTGCTCCAGGCCGTAGCCGACCTCGACCCTGACCCGCCGTTCCTTGATCGCGAGCAGAATCAGCACCCCGTTGTCCTTGGCCTTGTCGCCGATGCCGCGGCCGCGGTTCTCGAACATCTTGACGGCGTATTGCTCGACGCTCCCGTACGGCTCGACAGTCGGAACGGTCGCGACGACGACCGCATCGCCGGTCTTCGCCTGAAGAGCGCGGCTCATGCGATCGATCTCTGACGCGCTCGCGCTATCGACGACGTGGGCGAAATCGTTGACCGGTCCCGTCAGTTCCGGCAGGGGAGGATCGGCAGCTGATACCGGAGCGATCCAGACGAGAGCAGCGGCGACCAGAACCGCGACATGGCGCATGAGCGCCGTCAGGACTCCGTTCATCGGTTCGCCCAGCCATCGACGTACGACACGAGCTTCTCGACCGCATCCAGGTACGGCGCGAACAGACGCTCGGCATCAGCGGACGGCAACTCGTGTTCGCCGGTCAGCGCGACGATGTCGGTGATGGCCCCGCCGGCGACGCCAAGCGTCCGTTCCGCGTGGCGAGCGGCCGCACCGTCTTCGGATGGCTGCCCTTCGAGCCGGGCGACGCTTCGCAGGAGCGCGGCAAAGGCCGACGCCGACTGGACGATGAGATCGGACAACGCGTCGGCGCGGCCATGGGTTTCGAGGTACGCCTCCCGGAGATGCAGCAGGTGGCTGCGAGCCTGCACTTCGCACGCGCGCCGGACGTCGGCTGGGTCGAGCCGCGAGGCGGCAAATGGATTCGCGCCTGAAACGACGATGTGATCGGCGAGGATCGCACCGAACTCCAGGGGAAAGGCGTCGAGCGATCGGTCGAACTCGTGAGCGGCGACGAGCAGCGGCGTGGCCAGCCCGCGCGCGTGCCAGCCGGCGACGCGCCCCGCGCACGCGCGGAGGTCCTCGCGGGTCATGCGCTCGACCACCGCCAGCGTCCGCGTCGGTGTCTCGGCGTGGCCGTGCCCGCCGGGCTTCGCATGCTCACCGGATAGGCCGCCGTACACGATCAGCGATTGCAGTCGCGGGCCGAAGATCTCGCGCAGCTCGCGGTCCACGAGGTGCGCCACGTCAGGAATGGCCATCTCGCTATTGTACGAAGCTTTCGGCTGTCAGCTGAGAGCTGAAAGTAGAATGCAGACGATGCGATTGCGCGAGCTGAACATCGGTTGTTTCGGCGGCGGTACCGGGTTGCCAAGTTTGCTCGGCGGTTTGAAACGGAATCCCTGGCTTCGCCTGAACGCTGTGGTGACCATGTTCGACAGCGGCGGCAGTTCGGGGCAGCTGCGCGACGAGCTTGGCGTCCTGCCGCCGGGTGACATCCTGAAATGCGCGCTCGCCCTGTCGCGCAACGCGCGCGAGGCGCGCCGCGTGCTGCTGGCCCGGCTCCCAACCCTGGAGCACGCGCGGCTCGGCGGCCACACCGGCGGAAACCTGCTGCTGTCGATGATGCAGAGTTACAGCGGCGATTTTCTGAACGCGATCGACGGGATGCGCGCGCTCCTCGGGTGCAAGGGACGCGTCTGGCCGGTGACGGTGCAGCAGGCGTCGGTCTGCGCCGAGTACGGCGACGGCTCCGCGACACGCGGCGAAGTCGAGGTCGACGCCGGGCAGAGCTCCGGGCAGTTCGTGCGGCGCATCTGGCTCGAGCCGCAGGTGTCGATTCACCCAGCAGTGTCGACGGCGGTGACCGAGTTCGAGGCCGCGATCATCGGTCCCGGCAGCTTCTACACGAGCCTGATGCCGATTTTCCTCGTCAGCGGCGTACCGGAAGCGCTCGCCGAGGTGAAAGGGCCGATCATTCTGATCGCGAACCTGTTGACCGAGGGACGCGGCATGTTCGGGTTCACGGCCGCCGACGCCGTCAACCGCATCGAGGAGGCCATTCGCCGCAAGATCGACGTCGTCATTACCAACACGACCTGGCCCTCGCCCGCGGTTCTCGGCCGGTACGCCCTCGAACACAAGGAGCCGCTCCCCCTCGGCAGCGTGCCGGATCATTGCGAATTGGTCGGTGGCGAATTCTGGACCGGCGACATCGCGCGCCACGATCGGCGCCGGCTGGCGTATGCGGTGTGGAGTGTGCTGTCGCGTCGCGTGTTGCAGAACTGAGGTTTGGCTACCTTCTCGGCTCGTACCGCATCGCCACCGCCCCCGAGGCGAATTCCAGCCGGCTGACGAGCTTCAAGTCGACACTTTTCGAGAGCCCCGCGAACAACGTCGGCCCATGGCCCGCGAGCCTGGGCTGCACTACGAACTCGTACTCGTCGATCAATCCCAGTTCCGCCAACGCCAGCGGAAGCTTCACGCCTCCCACGAGCAGTCCCTTACCAGACTCCCGCTTGAGTTGTTGAATGGCCTTCGCCAGATCCCCGCGCACGAGTTCCGCGTTCCAATCGACCCGGTCCAGCGTGCTCGACACGACGTACTTCTTTGCTGCGTTGATCGTGCGGGCGAAGGGTTCCATCCAATCAGGCCTCGCTCCGGTCCGCGCCGGCGGCCGGAACGCTGCCTCCATCATTTCGTAAGTCACCCGGCCAAAGAGGAGAGCATCGGCCTGGTCGAGGTTTTCCACTGCGTGACGATGTAAGTCTTCGTCCGCGGGAATTGCACGATGATCGCAGCACCCGTCCAATGTGACGTTGATGGAATACCGAAGTGGTCGCATTACGTAAGAGCACCGCCGATGGGAGCAGCCCGGTACGACGGCACCTGTTTATGAGATGACCTCTAGGTACTTTTCTTTCTCGTTATCCCTGCGCCTTGCGATCGCCGCGGCTTCATCCCCTTTGATCTTCCCTTTGTGTCCTTCGTTTCCTTTGTGTCCTTTGTGTCCTTTGTGCGCGCGGCGCGCGCATTTTTGACATCGACGTCGCGCGTGGCCCTTGTGCGCGCGATGCGCACGTCTTCCGTCCGGGCGCCGCCCGACGCTTTGAGCTTGGCGGCGCGTTCTATTATCGTGGCGAGCATCGCGCCGGCGTCCCCGCCTGTGGCCGGACGGTGCGATTGCCAGATCGCGGGCGTGTCTTCGCCCAGGATGTCCTCGAAGTCGCCGTCGCTCTTCACGCTGCGCGGCGCGAACTCGGTGATGTCGAGATCGCCCGACCAATCGTCACGGTGCTTGATCAGCAGCCACGACCGGTCGCCGCCGCCGCGCGCGCCAGCGTACCGGCCGCCGGTCCGGACCAGCACCCACGAACCCTTCAGCTTGTATCCATTGAGCGTGAACTTCAGGTCGCCCTTCTTCAGCGCCGCATCCACATCGTCGGTCTCCGGCGTCCACGTGCCGCGGTCCCAGAGCATGACGATGCCGGCGCCGTACCCCTCCGGAATGACACCTTCGAACTCCCCGTAATCGACCGGATGATCCTCCACGTGCATCGCGAGGCGCTTGGTCTTGGGATCGAGCGAGGGGCCTTTCGGCACGGCCCACGACAACAGCACGCCGTTGTGCTCGAGGCGGAAGTCGTAATGAAGGTGGCTCGCCAGGTGTTTCTGCACACAGAAAAAGCGTTCGGCGCGCTTGGGCGCGACTTTCCCTTCCGGCTCCGGTGTCTTCTTGAAGTCGCGTTTGCGTTTGTATTCTTCGAGCGCCATGGATCAGTTGACGTCGCCCATCAGCCGCTTTATCGACGGCACGAGCAGCATGAGGACGACGCCCGCGCCGATGCCGAATGCGCCGACGACGCCGAAGAGCGTCGGCAGCGACATCGAGCCGTACAGCGAAGAGATGCGGCCTCCGGTGAAGTTGCCGATGGAGATCGACAAATACCAGACGCCCATGATGAGCCCGCCGATGCGCACTGGGGCGAGCCGTGTCATCGCGCTCATTCCGACAGGGCTGAGCGAAAGCTCGCCGAAAGTGTGAAGCAGATAGGTCGCGACCAGCCACCACGGGCTGACCTTCACGCCGTTCGCCGCGAAGATTGCCGCAGCGGCGACCACCGCGAAGCCGGCGCCCGCACAGAAGAGGCCGAGTGAAAACTTGGTCGGACTCGACGGCTCGCGCGGGCCGAGCGTAATCCACAACCACGCGAAGATCGGGGCGAACGTGATGATGAACAGCGGCTGCAGCGACTGGTAGTAGCTGCTCGGGAAGGTCCAGCCGGCGATCTCGGTGCGCGTGGCGCGATCGCCGAACAGGTTCAGCGTCGAGCCGGCCTGCTCGAACTGCGACCAGAAAAGTGTGGCCGCGATGAAGAGGATCGCGATCGCGTAGAGACGGCGGCGCTCCAGAGGCGTCCAGCCCGAGGAGAGCAGCAGCCACCCGAAAAACACGATCGTGCCGCCGAGGAGGGCGGCGCCGGCCGTGTCGGCAATCTGTTTGGCCGTAACCGGCACGATTCCGGTGATGAGCGCGAGTGCTACCAGCAAGAGCGCTCCGGCGACGACGGCGGCGATCGTCTTCGTCCGGTCATCGACTGCCTGAGCGGGCTCGAGGCCAGCGTTGCCCAGGTTGTGCGCGCCGAGCACGTACTGCACAAGGCCGAGCGTCATGCCGATTCCTGCCGCGCCGAAGCCGATGTGCCAGCTGACGCGCTGCCCAAGGTAGCCGCAGACCAACGGGGCGATGAACGCGCCGAGGTTGATCCCCATGTAGAAGATCGAGAAGCCAGCGTCGCGCCGCTGATCCTCTTTCGTGTACAGGTGCCCGACGATCACCGCGACGTTGCCCTTCAGGAGTCCTGTGCCGAGAACGATCAGCGTCAGACCGAGATAGAACATCGCCAGCGACGGCACGGCCATGCTGAAATGGCCGGCCGCGATCAGGATGCCGCCGTAGAGGACGGCGCGCCGCGCTCCGATCAGCCGATCGGCGATCCAGCCGCCGGGCAGGCACGCCATGTAGACGCTCGACGTGTAGAGGCCGTAGATGGCGCCGGCGACCGCTGTGTCGAATCCGAGTCCGCCCGCCGTGATCGGCGCGGTCATGAACAGGATCAGCAGCGCGCGCATGCCGTAATAGCTGAACCGCTCCCACATTTCGGTGAAGAAGAGCGTCGAGAGGCCGCGGGGGTGGCCGAAGAACGCGTGATCGTTCGGGCGCGCGTCCACGGCGGCAACAGGCATGTGTCGGAAGAATACAATGATTACGGCGTCATGCGCAGTGTGCTCCTCGTCAGCACGTATGAACTCGGCCGCCAGCCGTTCGCGCTGGCGTCGGCCGCCGCGTGGTTGCGCGCCGACGGACTGACGGTCACGTGCGTCGACGCCGCCAGACAGAAAATGGCGGAGGACGCGCTTGGCGCCGCGGACCTGATTGCCTTTCACCTGCCGATGCACACGGCGACGCGGCTGGCGGCGCCGATTATCGCCACCGCGCGACGCCTGAACAGGTCCGCCCGCATCTGCGCGTTCGGGTTGTACGCGCCGCTCAACGCGGAGTGGCTCCGATCGATCGGCGTCGACGAAGTGTTCGGCGGAGAGTTCGAAGAGGATCTCGCGGAATGGGCAGCCTTAAAGGGCTGCGCTACGAGTAGCCACGAAGGAACCGCGGAGGTGTCCGCGCTCGTAGCGAAGCCCTTCAGGGCTGCCTCGATTTTGCCGCGCATTCACTTCCTCGTTCCCGACCGAACGGGTTTGCCCCCGCTGTCGAAGTACGCCACGTTGCAGATGCCGTCGGGCGAGCGCCGCCTGGTGGGCTATACCGAAGCGAGCCGCGGCTGCCGGCACCTGTGCCGTCACTGTCCTGTCGTACCGATTTACAACGGCCAGTTCCGCATCGTGCAGTCAGACGTCGTGCTCGCGGATATTGCGGGTCAGATTGCCGCGGGCGCCCGGCACATTACCTTCGGCGACCCCGATTTCTTCAACGGCCCGACGCACGCGATCCGCATCGTCGAGGCACTGCACGCTGCCCACCCTGACGTGACGTACGACGTCACCATCAAAGTGGAACACCTGCTGAAGCATCGGGATCTGTTGCCCAGGCTGGCGTCTACCGGCTGTGCCTTCGTGATCAGCGCCGTCGAATCGCTGGACGATCGGGTGCTGGCGCTGTTCGACAAGGGACACACGCGCGAGGAGTTCTTCGAGGCGGTCGGGCTCTGCCGCACGGCAGGCGTCACGCTCGTGCCGACGTTTGTCGCTTTTCATCCGTGGCTTTCGCTCGAGTCGTATTGCGATCTGCTCGACACGATCGCGCGGCTCGATCTCGTCGACCACGTCGCGCCGATTCAACTGGCGATCCGGCTGCTGGTGCCCGAAGGATCGCGCCTGCTGACGCTCGATGACATGCGAGCGCATATCGGTCCCTTCGATCCAGCCACGCTGACCTACCGGTGGGCTCACCCGGATCCCTGCGTCGACGCCTTGCAGCGTGACGTCACTGCGCTCGTCGGCATGCGCCTGACGACCGATCGTCGCGCGCTGTTCGACGAGATCGCCGCGCTCGCTCACAGCCGCGCCGGCGTGCCCGCTCCGGCGTTCGATACGCGGCCCGCGCGGGCCCGGGCGACGGTGCCGTACCTCAACGAACCTTGGTACTGTTGAGCGGAGCCCAATCCGGAGCAGGTCGCTCTGGTGTGATCTCGGTGGGGGAAGGGATTACAGGAGCCCGGGAGATCAGGAGTTATTTTCTTGAAGAGAGAATCTCCTGACCTCCTGTGCTCCTGTGATCCTGGTAGTGGGGGCTTGGGGTTAGGGGCTGGATGACTACGGTTCTTGTGCTGGCGACGACGACGGGATATCAGACGCGGGCGTTTGGTGACGCAGCCGTGCGCCTCGGAGTCGATCTGGTGTTCGCGACGGACCGTTGCCACCTCATCGAAGATCCCTGGCAGGATCGCGCGCTTCCGATCCGTTTCTACGACGAAGACCGCTCCGTTGCCGCGATTGTCGAGGCGGCGCGCCACCGGCCGATTGACGGCGTGATCGCCGTCGGCGATCGGCCGACGGTGATCGCGGCGCGAGTCGCGGACGTGCTCGGGCTCGCATTTCACTCGCCTGCAGCCGCCGCGATCGCACGCGACAAGCGCCGCACACGCGAGTGTCTGCGCCATGCCGGCCTTCCGGTGCCCTGGTTCGAGCATGTGGACGTGCTACGCGCGAATCTCGAATCCCGACTCCCGACACCCGTCTCCTATCCCTGCGTGCTGAAGCCCGTCGCGCTGTCGGGAAGCCGCGGTGTGATGCGCGTCGACGACGACCATGCGCTCGCGGCGGCCCTCGGTCGGCTCCGCGCGATCCTCGAATCGCCCGACGTGCGCGCCGAGCGGAACGACGCGCACGCCTTCGCGCTGCTCGAAGGGTTCATTCCCGGGCGCGAATACGCGCTCGAGGGACTGATGCACCAGGGCGCCCTCCAGGTCCTCGCCGTCTTCGACAAGCCAGATGAGCTGGATGGCCCGTTCTTCGAGGAGACCGTCTACGTCACGCCGTCTGCAGCGCCGGACGTCACGCGCGCCGCGATCGTCGACGCGGTGACGCGCGCCGCGGCCGCGATCGGCCTCGAGCAAGGCCCGATTCACGCCGAGTGCCGCGTGAATGCCGAAGGCGTGTTCGTGCTCGAAGTCGCTGCGCGACCGATCGGCGGCCTGTGTGCGCGTGCGCTGCGCTTCGTGCCAGGCTCGGGACTCGGGATTCGGGATTCGGGATTCGGGATTCGCGAGTCGGCAGTCCGCAGTCGTATCCCGGGCCCCGATTCACGAATCCCGTTGGAGGAGCTGCTCCTGCGTCACGCGCTCGGGGAGAATCCAGCGTGGTACCGGCGCGAGGACACTGCCTCCGGCGTGATGATGATTCCGATCCCGCGGCGCGGCGTGTTCCGCGGCGTCGACGGGGTCGAGGCGGCGCGCGGCGTGCCTCATATCGCCGACGTCCAGATCACGGCTAAACCGGATCAACGGCTGCTGCCGTTGCCCGAGGGCGCCAGCTACTTGGGATTCATCTTCGCGCGCGCCGGGCACGCGGCCGACGTGGACGCCGCGCTGCGCGCGGCGCACGCGCGGCTGCACTTCGCCATCGACCCGGAATTCCGGGTACTCGACGCTGCGCACATGCACTACAATCGTCACCATGGCTGATTCCTGTGGACACTCGCATGCGCCGACGCCGTCGACGAACACGAGCGGCCGCAAAGTCATGTGCGCGAAATTTCAGAAGGAGCTGCCGGGCCTCGATTCGCCGCCGTGGCCGGGCGAGCTCGGTCAGCGCATCTTCGACCACGTGTCCAAGGATGCGTGGAAGCTCTGGGAAGAGCGTATGAAGATGATCCTCAACGAGTACCGGCTCATGCCCTGGCAGAAGGAAGCGCAGGATCTCGTCGCCAAGCACATGGAGGACTTCTTCTTCGGTGAAGGCGCCGCGCTGCCGCCCGGGTACGTACCGCAGCAGACGAAGTGATCGCGGCGATCCCTGACACCCCCGAAGGACGCCATCGCGCCTGCTGGTACAGCCGGCGAACCCCCGAGATTCCGACCGACGTCGGCCTCCATACCATCGAAGACGGCCAGCTGCTTTTTTGTGCCCACACGATGTGGTTTCCCGTGGTGGGCTACCAGTTCGACGTCCGTAGCTGCTCCTCCTGCGACTATTTCAGGCCGGTCCGATTGACGACCTAACCCACCTCAGCCGCGATGGCATTCGCTACTGTAACCAAGCCCTACTGTAGTAATCTGCTGCAATCGACTACCCACTGTCGGTAATAAGCTCCCATTAACCCTCTAAAGGTGAGGAGGTTAACCCCCGCGGCAGCCGTGTTTGCGTGGCACAGACTTTGATAACGACCTCGACGTGAGTCGTTTTGGTCCAGCTCGCAAAAGACGGAGGGTGCCCGGTGACTACAGAGCGTAAAGAACGAAGGGGATTTGCGTCGATGTCGGCCGAAAAGCAGCGCGAAATCGCCAGCAAGGGCGGTCGCGCAGCACATGAAAAGGGTACCGCCCACGAATGGACCGCCGACGAAGCGCGCAGTGCCGGCCGCAAGGGCGGTCAGGTGAGCCGCGGCGGTCGAGGCCGACTGGTCATCCCATCCGCCGATCCGGCTGCCGTACCGGCCGCACCGGCGAATGACGTCGCCCCGATGGGCGATAGTCTGGCGGCGGATCGTGCCGAGTGATCGACTTGTGGCGATCAATCGACTCGGGCAAGCTATGGAGGCGACGAACAATGGCAAGACGCGTAGCCGTGGCCTGGGTTCTGGCGCTCGCCCTGGGGGCGAGCGCGAGCGCTCAGACAAGGTCTTCAGGGACATCCACGGGGCAGAGTTCCACCACTACCCAAACACCGTCCTCGTCGACCGACACGGCGCAGGAAACTCGACCGGCGACGACGACATTCTTCGGCGACACTGGACTGTGGTTTGTGCCGACCGCCGAGGTGCTCGGTCACGGCAAATGGTCCGGTAGCGTTTATCGGCGCGGCACCAACTGGATTCAGGGCTACACCAACGTAGCCGACTTTGCCGGCACGTTCGCGGTCGGCATTAAGAATCGCGCGGAGATTTTCGGATCCTTCCTCGTCGACACCCGTATCGATCGGGACGTCCGGCCGGTCTTCGTCTCCGATCCGGCCTTCGGCGGCTTCATCGACCGATATCCCCGCGTCAACCAGTACTGGACCGGCGACAACATCGGTGATTTCTACATCGGCGCGAAGTACAGTTTCTGGTCGGAGGCCGACCAGAAGCCGGCGGCCCTTGCCGTGCGCGGCATGATCAAGCTGCCGACGGGCGACAAGGACGTCGGCAACGGCACCGGCAAAACCGACGGCTCGGTCGATCTCATCGTCAGCAAGGAAGCGGCGAAGGTCGTCGAGATATCCGGCTTCGGTGGCTACGAATTCCGCGGTCAACCCGATAATTTCGACATTCCGAGCGGCGCGTTCAGGTGGGGCGCCGGCGTCGGGTTCCCGTCGCGAAATTGGTTCCGGGTGACGGGCGAGCTCAACGGATACGTCCAGTCTCAGGACACGGCGACCACGACGATCCCGCTGGTTGGGATCGATGGCAGCCGGTCGGCACTTCTTTACAACACCGAGAACATCACCCGCGCGACGCTGGGCCTCACCGCCCAAACGAAGAAGGGTTGGTTCTTCGGCGCGGGCGTCAGCTGGAACGTGCCGTCGAAGGGGCGGAACACGGCGTTCAGCGAGAATAATGACGACGTCGTCAACGACTACTACGACATGCAGTTCCGGATTGGCTATCACCCGGGAGTGCGCGTCTATGTACCGCCGCCACCCCCGCCGCCCCCGCCGCCACCGCCGCCACCGCCGCCGCCGGTGCACAACCTCACCGTGAAGGCGGAGTGCAACCCGTGCACGGTGGAAGTCGGCAAGACGTCGACGGTTACGGCAACCGCCCAGGATTCGATCGGCTGCGCGGTCACCTATCGCTGGTCGGCGCCGAGCGGCACGTTCGCGCAGCCCGCCGAGCGGTCGACGATCTGGACCGCCCCGAACGCCGAAGGGCGAGTGCCGGTAACGGTTACCGTGACGTGCCCGACCGACAACAAGACGGCGTCGGATACGGTCAACATTACGGTGACGCGTCCGCCGGTCAGGACGTACACGTTCGAGGATGTCTACTTCGATTTCGACCGCTACACGCTGCGGCCGGAAGCGACGCGCATTCTGGACGAAGCGATTAGCGCGATGCGCGAGACGCCGACGCTTCGGATCGAGATCGAAGGGCACACCTGCAACATCGGCACGGCCGAGTACAACCTCGCGCTCGGCAACCGGCGCGCGACGGCTGTGAAGGACTACCTCGTAAGCCGCGGCATCACGGAAGACCGCCTCCGGACGGTCAGCTATGGTGAGGAGCGGCCGAAGTACGACAACTCGCGTGAAGAGACGCGCCGCCTGAATCGCCGTGCGGCGCTGACGGTGAATCTGAGGTAGGGACGAGGGGGACATTGGGACTCGGGACCGGGGACTCACAAGTCCCCAGTCCCTCAGTCCCCAAGTCCCCACTCCCGTGTCGTGCGATGCGTTTCATTCACCTCTACCTGATGGGCTACTTCGTTCTCGTCATCGGGGCCGGGCTCGCGCTCTGGCAGGCGGGCGTGCTGCATCGCATCCCGGCCATCTGGGTCCTCATCGGCTCGCTCATCGTCATCGGCCTGGGCATCCTGCTCGCCGTCACGTCTGTCAGACCCACAACGATCACCAGAGAGTAGGCCGCCTTCGCGTAGCGAGGCCATGCTCCGGCGGACAACCTTCGCCATCTCGCCGCTCGCTGGCTGCCACCCGTAGCTCGCCGCGCGAGCAGCTTGCCACGCCGAAGCTCGCCCCGCGAGCGAAGGCTGGCATGAAGTATGGTTCCGCTTTGACAGCCATGAGTTCGCGCGTTCTCGCCTGTGCGCTGCTCGCCCTCGCATTTTCAACGGCTTGCAAGGAGGAAGGCTCTGTCACGGTCCATCGTCTAACCTTCAAAGGCGTCAAGGAGGTGGACGAAGGAAAACTCAAGAATGCCCTCGCCACACGACAAAGCTCCATTATTCCGTGGGGACGGAAGCACTACTTCGATCGCACCCGCTTCGACGCGGACTTGAAGCGCATCCAGGCGTTCTATGCGGATCGCGGCTATCCGGACGCGCGCGTCGTCGGCTTCGACGTCAAGCTGAACGACAAGCAGGATCAGGTCGACATCACCGTGACCATCGAGGAAGGCGAACCGGTGAGGGTTGCGGCCATCGACCTCGTGGGATTCGACGTGATCCCAACCGCCCACCTCGCCGAGATGATGAAGAAGGTTCCGCTCAAGGTCGGCGCGCCGCGCGACCGGCAACTCGTCGTCACGACGCACGAGATGGCGGTCAACGAGTTGAAGGACCACGGCTTTCCGTACGCGAAAGTCGCGACCGCCGAAGACGACGGCCCCGACGGGAAGAACGCGAAGATGACCTTCACTGCGGAGCCAGGCAAGAGCGCGAATTTCGGATCGGTCGAAATCTCCGGCAACAAGACCGTGAGCCCCCGCATCATCGAGCGCGAGCTCTCCTTCAAACCCGGCGATCTCTATCGGCGCAGCATTGTCCAGGAATCGCAGCGCCGGCTGTATGGCATGGAGCTGTTTCAATTCGTCAACATCGAGCCGCTCAATCCCGAGCTGCAGCCGGAGGAAATCCCCACGCGCGTGACGGTCGCCGAAGGGAAGCACCATCGGGTCAACTTCGGCGTTGGCTACGGGACGGAAGAGAAAGCGCGCGTCGACGCCGAGTACCACCATCTGAACTTCCTGGGCGGCGCCCGAACGGCCGGCGCGCACGCGCGGTGGTCGACGCTGGATCGCGGCGTGCGCCTCGATTTCAACCAGCCGTATTTCTTCGCGCCACACTATTCATTTGGTGTGGACGCGCAGGACTGGCGGACGTTTACGCCGGCGTACAACTCTACGGTCGTCGGCACTAAGGCGATCGTGACGCACCGGAGGAACCAGCACACGTCCTGGTCCGTCTCGCTGGCGAGCGAACACGACAGCAGTTCCATTGCTCCCGACGTCATCCTGAATCCGTCATTACGCGACGAGCTGATCGCCCTGGGGCTCAATCCGGAGACGCTAGAGCAGAGCGGCCAGCTGAACGCGCTTGGATTCGATCTACAGCACAGCACCGCGGACAACCTGCTCAACGCCCATCACGGCTACCAGCTGGCGCTCCACACCGAGGAAGCGGGACGGCTGATGCCAGGTACGTTCCATTACTACGCGATCTCAGAGGATGCCCGCTACTACCTGTCGCTCGGCGAACGCATCGTGCTCGCCAGCCGGCTGCAATTCGGGAACCTTCGTCCGGCAGGCGGCCCTGCGAGTGTGCCGTTTGCGAAGAAGTTTTTCCTCGGCGGTGCGACGAGCCTCCGCGGCTGGGGCCGCTTCGAGGTCAGCCCGCTCAGCGTCTCGGGGCTTCCCATCGGCGGGAACAGCATGCTCGAGTTCAGCGAGGAGCTGCGCGCGGCTGTCCGCGGCAACTGGGGGGTCGTGTTGTTCCTGGATGCCGGCAACGTGTGGAGCGAGTCGTTTGGGGTCAATCTGGCCGATCTGCGGTACGACGTCGGTCCAGGGCTCCGGTATCAGACGGCGATCGGCCCGATTCGCTTCGACCTCGGCTATCAGCTGAATCCGATTCCGGGTCTGATCATCAACGGCAGCCCACAGACGCGGCGCTACCGTCTGCATTTCTCGATCGGTCAGGCGTTTTAGAGATCTCCGTAGGGACTTGGGGCTAGGAGCTAGGGGCTTGAGGCTAGGAGCTAAGAGCGAGGAGCGAGGAGCGAGGGACTCGAGGCTAGGGGCTGGGGCCATGGGCATGGGACTATGCGCATCGTGAAGCGGCTCACGCACGTACTCGTGCTCGTCCTGACGCTCGTGATTGGCGCCACGGCGGCCGCGATCATCGTCTCGCAGACGGCGTGGTTCAAGAACTGGCTGCGCGGCTACATCGTGCGCCAAGCCAATTTGTATCTGAACGGCACGCTGTCGATCGAACGGCTGGGCGGCAATCTGTTCTTCGGCATCGAGATGGAAAACATCGGCGTGTCGATGGACGGCAGCCAGGTGGTGGCGGTCAAGGACCTCGGGCTCGATTACAGTGTGTTCCAACTCCTCACGAAGGGGCTGTCGGTCGATTCGATTCGTCTCGATCAACCGGTGATCTATCTGCGTCGCGAAGGCGATACCTGGTCGCTCAGCCGCCTTGTCAAGAAACAGGAGCAAGAAGCCGATCGCCGCGGGCCCGCGTATCCGATTGCCGTCGACACCATCGGCATCGCCAACGGATCGGTGGTCGTCGAGTCGCCCGTTGGGACGTCGGGCGTGCAGGTGCCCAAGCGTTTCGATCACCTGGACGCGAAGCTGTCGTTCAGCTACGAGCCGGTGCGCTACTCGATTGAGATCAGCCACGTGTCGTTCCGCGGTTCCGAACCGGCACTGGCCGTCAACGCGCTGTCGGGCGGGATCGCCGTCAAGGACGACACCGTGTTCGTGGAGAAGCTGGCGCTGCGGACGGCCGAAAGCTCGGTGTCGGTGGACGGAGCGGTGCAGCAGTACCTGTCGTCGCCGATTCTGAATCTCGAGATTTCGTCGGACAAGATGTCGTTGCCGGAGATTGCCCGCCTCGTACCGGCGTTGTCCGGAGTGACGCTCCAGCCGTCGTTCAACGTGAAGGCCGAAGGGCCGCTCGACTCGCTGAAAGTCGGGATGAACGTCCAGTCGTCTGCCGGCCAGTTGAGCGGCACGGTCACCGCGAATGTCGCGGCCGCCACGGACGCGAAGGCTGGCCAACCGATGTTCGCCCGCGGCGAGGTCTCGGTGAAGCATCTCGACCTCTCGCCGATTCTGAACAGCCCGCGCCAGAAGAGCGACATCACCGCCGACGCGCGGTTCGATCTGCAGAGCCGATCCTTGTCGAACATCGACACCCTGCACGGCACGGCCTCGATCGACTCGCCTCGGATGGTGGCGGCCGGGTACGTGGCGGAAAAGATTCACGCGAAGGCGCGAGTGGACGGGCGCCGTGTGGCACTCGACGGAAATGCGTCGGCGTACGGCGCCGCCGCCACCGTCGCCGGGAACGTCATGCTGCCGGAGGGCAAGACGCCGCTTGGCTTCGACGTCCACGGCGTCGCGCGGCACGTCGATTTGCGGTATCTCCCGCGGCAGGTCGGCGTTCCACCCGCGAGCACCGATGTCAACGCGGCGTATCACGTCGCCGGATCGGTCGGTCAGGAAAAAGCCGAGCCCCGTGTTCACGGCGATCTTCGCTTCGAGCCGTCGACGATCGCCGGGGTGAAGGTCGCCACCGGGAGCACCGCCGCCTTCGCCGTCAACGAGGCAGGCCAGAACGTCAGCTATCGTGTGGACGCGACGGTCGCCGATCTCGATCTGCAGCGCGTCGGCACCGAGTTCGGCGTCCGTGCGCTGGCGGTCGATCGCTACAAGAGCATCATCAACGGGCACATCGTCGCGGACGGGCACGGCACGACGCCCCAGTCGATGGACCTCACGGCCGGGGGGACCCTCGAGAACACCTCGATCCTCGGCGGTCGAATCCCGCAGCTGTCCTTCGACACAACGCTCTCGCGCGACACGATGCACGTCAAGGCCGTCGGGACGCTCGCTGATGTGGACCCGGCGGTGGCGAGCGGGAAGCCGGAGCTCGCCGGCACGGTCGCCGGCTCCGTGGACATCGACGCCACGGTGACGAACATCTCGACGGGCGTCACGCCCGACAGCGTGCAGGCCGACGCCACTATCGCGCTGCAACCGTCCAGGATCGGCAGCCTCGACATCACGCGCGGCAACCTGGAAGGCAGCTACCACGACTCGGTCGGCGACATTCGTGTCCTCGACGTCGCAGGACACGATGTCAACGTCCAGGCGAGCGGCACGCTGGCGCTCAACGAAACCGGGCAGTCGAACTTGAAGGTTCACGCCGACACGCCGAGCCTCGAGCAGGTCGGCAAGCTGGTCAACCAGCCGCTCGCCGGCATCGCGAAGATCGATGCGACGATCACTGGCAACAAGCAACAGCTGCAGGCGACGGGCAACCTCACCGGGAACGGCGTCAAGTACGGCGACAACGGCGCGTTGACGATGTCGTCCGACTTCACGGCGAAGGTCCCAGAGCTGACGGTGGCCGACGCCGACGTCACGGCGAACACCCACGCCACATTCGTCACGGTATCGGGCCAGAACATCAACGAGCTCGACGCGAAGACGACCTATCATCAGAAGGCGCTGGCCTTCGATGCGACGGCGAAAGAGCCACAGCGGTCGCTGGCGGCGAACGGCTCGCTGCTCATCCATCCGGACCACCACGAGATTCATCTCAAGAGCCTGGGCCTGACCTCCCAGGGCGTCCAGTGGCAGACCGCGCCGAACAGCGAGGCGGTGATCCAGTATTTTCCCGACGCGATCGAGGTGAAGAACCTCGAGCTCGTGAACGGCGATCAGAAGATTTCGGCCGAGGGCAGGTTCGGCCGCCCCGGGGACGCTTTGAAGGTCACGCTGAACAACATCGACGTTGCCAGCGTGGACGCGCTCCTGCTGCGGCCGCCGCAGCTCGCCGGCCGCCTGACAGCGACCGGCATCGTCAGTGGCGCGAAGGACAAGCCGCAGGTCAAGGCCGACTTTCAGGTGACGCAGGGCGGCTTCCGCAATTTCCACTACGAGTCGTTCAACGGCAAGGTCGACTACGCCGGCAGCGGGTTGACCGTCGACACCAGGCTGCAGCAGAACGCGACCACGTATCTCACCGCGAAGGGCTACGTACCGGTCGCCGCCTTTTCAGCGGTGTCGGCGGAGGCGCGCGCGGCAGCGCACGGCGCGGAGACCGCCGCCGAGGATCGCATCGACCTCCACGTAGAAAGCACCCCGATCGATCTCGGCTTGGTGCAGGGCTTCACCAACGCCGTGACCAACGTCAAGGGGACCCTGCAGGCGAACGTCGACATCACCGGTTCCGCCGCTGATCCGCATCCGAACGGAACGATTGCGGTGGCTAACGCATCGTTCAGTGTTCCGCGGACGGGTGTGAACTACACGAACCTGCAGGGCCGCATCGATCTGTTGCCCGACAAGATCCACATCGACAATATCGCGGTCCTCGATAACCATCAGAACGCCCTCTCGATTACCGGCGATCTCGCGGTGCATGAGAAGCAGCTCGGCGCCCTCCTGTTGAACGTCACCGCGCGCGACTTCAAGGTCATCGACAACAAGATGGGCAACGTCCGGATCAACAGCGACGTGCAGCTGGGCGGCGAGTTGCGGGCGCCGCGCATCGAAGGCGACCTGGGGATCGAGACCGGCTCGATTAACCTCGACGAGGTCCTCGCGCAGACCACCGGCTCGGCGTACGCCACCAGCCAGACCGAGTACTTGACGAAGCCGGAAGCAGCGGCCCCGGCGCAGCCGGCGACGCCCTCGCCGTTCGACGCGCTGAAGATGGACGTGCATCTCACCGTCCCCGACGACCTGGTCGTCAAGGCCAGCAGCCTGCAGACACCGGACGCGCCGATCGGGCTCGGTGCGCTGAACGTCACGCTCGGCGGCGACGTCCGCGCCACCAAGGAGCCGGGATCGCCGATCGTACTGCTCGGCGCCGTCAACACGGTGCGAGGTATCTACGATTTTCAGGGCCGGCGATTCGAGGTCCTGCGCGACGGCGGAATTCGCTTTGTCGGCGAGCCGATCAACGACATGGATCCGCTGCTCGACATCCGGGCGCGGCGGATCATCTCGGGTGTCGAGGCGCGCGTCAACGTCCGCGGCAGCGTCAAGCAGCCGGATATCCAGCTGTCCAGCACCCCGCCGCTCGAACAGGCGGACATCCTGTCGCTGATCGTCTTCAACCAGCCGATCAATCAACTTGGCGAAGGCGATCAGATCTCGCTGCTCCAGCGAGCCCAGTCGCTGGCCGGTGGGGTTCTGGTAGGTGAACTATCGCAGTCGATTGGGAACGCGCTCGGCGTCGACACCTTCGAGATCAACCTGGCGCCGACAAGCGGCGCCGGCCCCCAGGTCACC
>Ga0207641_10002264_pt1 | contig 17942 bp, 22 predicted proteins | sample KBSSwiS62_FD_184306 | JGI IMG/M metagenome (GOLD analysis project Ga0207641, IMG submission 184306) | Switchgrass rhizosphere microbial communities from Kellogg Biological Station, Michigan, USA - KBS Switchgrass S6-2 (SPAdes) (version 2) | ecosystem: Host-associated > Plants > Roots >... | reverse complement strand
CACTACGAGCTCCGCTTGCGCGCCCGCCAGGGTGGTGTCAACTCCCACCAACACTAGGGTGCCCTCCTGGTCCGGGTGGTGTCAGCACTGACCTACAAACGGTGCTGGTGGAGACCTCCAACGCCAAGCCGCTGATCGGCGACGTGAAGATCGGTCCGTGAATCGGTTGCGCGCGGGGCGGCAAGGCGAGTCAGGACGAGCTTTCGTCCGCGCCTACCGGTCCAGCTTGCTGAGGGCGTGAGCCCGCTCGAGCAGGAGACGCCCCACCATCGGAATTCGCTCGTCGGTGAAACGAGATCGCACGCCGGTAAGACTCAGGGCTGAGCGCGGCCGGCCCGCTCCGTCGAAGACAGCGGCGGCCACGCCCCAACTGCCCTCGACGACGAGGCCGGGGTTCACGGCGTACCCACTATCCCGGGCCGCGGCGAGTCGGGAGCGCACGGCGTGTTCGGAATGTGCCTCGCCCCAACGGATCGTGAGGTCGGTGGTCGCGAGGTAGTCCTCGGCCTCGGAGGGGGGCAGATGCGCGAGAATCGCCAGGCCTGCGGATGCCACACCGAGTGGGAACCGGATGCCTTCGTGAAGGACGTGCGAGCGAAGGGGGAAGCTGCCCTCGCACTCGGCGAGGCAAACGGTCTCCCGGTCCCGCAACGCGGACAGGTAGGCGCTCTCACCGGTCTGCTCTGCGAGGTCGGCGAGGACATCGCGAGCGTGATCGGTGACGTTGTACCTGGCAGCTGCCAGGGCTCCCAGCAAGAACAGCTCAGGGCCGAGCTGCCACCGACCAGTGTCGCGGTCGCGGTCGACGAGACCTTGCTCGGCGAGGTCGGTGAGCAGGCGGTGCGCTGTCGGGCGAGGCAAGCCGCAGTGACGGGCGACCGCTGTGGTCGTCGCCCCCTCCGCCTCCGCTGCCCCAAGGGTCCGCAACACGAGTCCGACCTTCGCGACCACCGAGACCCCGCCAGTCGAAGCAGGTGCGAGAGGTGACCCCATCCCTCCATCCTACGTTCACTGGATGAACGCATCTTCGTCAAGGTGTCCGTTGAGTGGACACTCTCTGGATCTGTGGGCCGGCCGCCTGTCTTCTTGCGACATGGTCTCGGACAATCCGTGTTCGACGTCCTTCGTCGATGGTGCTCGCCGCGCCACCTCCAGGGCCGCCGGTGGCGTCCGTCGATGATCGCCATGAAGGACATGGTCCAACGGCCGTCGAGCGCCACCTCGGCCGTACTCCGGGCGGGCGTCTGATGGATTTCGGAGTCACGCCCTTCGATGGGCTGCACCGTCTGGTGGACGCAGGGAACACGCTCGTGGAGACGGCGACCTTCGAGAACCCGGTGTGGGTGCCCCAGGGCCGGCCGCGTCCATCCCCCGCTGCAACCCCCACCGGCCTGTGAGAGAACCCTTCGAGATGCTCGCCACGGTCGTCGCGCGCGCCCGGGAGGCCGGGCTGGGGGTCCGCGGCCACCTCTCGGCGTGCTTCGGCGACCCCTGGGACGGCCGGGTCTCGACCCGACACGTCGTTGCGGCAGCGCGGATGGTCGAGACCAGCGCCTGCCTCGCCGAGCGGCTCGGCCGCCCCAGTCCCTCTCGCACCGTCACCGCCCTGACGAGCTGACCTGTTCCCACTCGACGCACTACAGGAGGTCCCATGGACAAGGTGATCAGCGCCGAACAGGCGCTCGGCGATATCAGAGACGGCGCGACCCTTGCGGTGGGCGGGTTCGGGCTCTGCGGCATCCCGTCCACGCTGATCGCAACGCTGCATGCCGCAGGTGTGACCGGCCTGCAGGTGGTGTCCAACAACTGCGGCGTCGACGACTGGGGGCTCGGCATCCTGCTCTCCGACCGGCGCATCGCCCGGGTCACCGGCTCCTATGTCGGGGAGAACAAGGAGTTCGCCCGCCAGTACCTCTCCGGCGAGCTCGAGGTCGAACTCTGCCCGCAGGGCACCCTGGCGGAGCGGCTGCGTGCCGGCGGGTGCGGCATCCCCGCGTTCTTCACTCCGGCCGGCGTCGGTTCGCAGATCGCCGACGGCGGCCTGCCGTGGCGCTACGCTGCCGATGGGTCTGTCGCCGTCGCGTCCCCGGCCAAGGAGGTTCGGGAGTTCGGCGGTGTGCCGCACGTGCTGGAGGAGGCCATCCGCACCGACTTCGCGCTGGTCGCCGCGGCCCGCGGTGACCGGCACGGCAACCTGGTGTTCGACAAGACCGCCCAGAACTTCAACCCGTTGTGCGCCATGGCCGGGCGGGTGACCATCGCCGAGGTGGCCGAGCTGGTCGAGCCGGGCGAGCTCGACCCCGCCGGAATCCACCTGCCCGGGGTGTTCGTCCAGCACGTGGTGCACGCTCCGGATGTCGAGAAGCGGATCGAGAAGATCACCGTCACGGAGGTGTCGGCATGAGCCTGTCCCGTCACGAGATGGCGGCCCGCGCCGCGGCGGAGCTGCGCGACGGTGAGTACGTCAACCTCGGCATCGGCCTGCCCACGCTGATCCCGAGCTTCCTGCCCGATGACGTGCACGTGGTGCTGCACAGCGAGAACGGCATCCTCGGCACCGGGCCTTACCCCACGCCCGACGCCGTCGACCCCGACCTGATCAATGCCGGTAAGGAGACCGTCACGATCCGGCCGGGGGCCTCGTTCTTCGACTCGGCCCTGTCCTTCGGGATCATCCGCGGCGGCCATCTCGATGTCGCCGTGCTGGGCGCCATGCAGGTCTCCGAGCGTGGCGACCTTTCCAACTGGGCGGTGCCCGGGAAGATGGTGAAGGGCATGGGTGGGGCGATGGACCTGGTCCATGGCGCGCGGCGGGTCATCGTGCTCATGGAGCACACCGCCAAAGACGGCTCGCCGAAGATCCTGCGCGAGAACACCTTGCCCTACACCGGAATGGGAGTCGTGAATCGGATCATCACGGATCTCGCTGTCCTCGACATCACCGATGACGGCCTCGTGCTGGTCGAGACGGCTCCCGGTGTCACTGAGGCCGAAGTCCGCGCCGCCACCGATGCTCCGTTCAGCGTGCCGGCATCTGCCTAGTGTCCCGCCTCTGAGGTCCATCGCCGCACGAGCTGCCGGTCGTCCCGGGGAAGGGTCGTTCGGCGGCTGCGGGATCCGACCACGCACGGTCGAGCGAATGGTGCAGGGGAGCGTCGAGCGCGAAGCCCTGGCGTGGGCGGACCCGCGTCGCGCCGGCTGCTCTGTTCGCCTGGCCTCAAGGACGGCGGTGCAGATCGACGCCGGTGCTGGCCGGTGTTCTGGGCCGGCAACGAGAACAGCCGTGGTGGTGCGGCGCGACTCGTGCCCGTCTCGGCGGGGCCTGCCGGGCTACCCCGACGTGGCCGCGGCTCTGTGGTCGGTGGTGACGGTCGTCGCGATCCAGTCGTCGACCTCGGTCCAGGCGGCGTCGAGCCAGGCGGAGAGCGCTGCGTCGTCGTGGCGTGGGACGTCGGCCGCGGCGACGTGCGTGGTGTGCACGAGCAACGTGCGGTGAACCGGCAGGCGCCACAGGGGACGATCCCGGCCGTCGTCGGTGAACCCGCTGTGCGCGAGGAACACGACGTCGGCGTCCGGTGCGGCGGTGAGGGCGGCCAGGATCCCGCCGAGCCGCGGCGGGAGGGTGTAGGTGTTGCGGCGCATACGCTGCATCCTCCGGGCGGCGCCCGAGGCGACCAGCTTCCCGAGGGCGCGGCGCCACCGCTCCCGGCTGTAGTTCTCGCCCTCGGGGAAGAGCAGCAGCGCGTCACCGGACGTCATCGAGCGGGCCCCGTCCTCCACACACTCCCGGGCCCGCCGCCTGCCTCGGCCGAACAGCCCGGGTCCGACGAAGCAGAGCGGCAGATGGTCGCCGGCGAGGTCGATGCTCGGCTGCAGCCGCAGCAGCGCGGTGAGCACCACCCGTAGGCGCAGCCGGTGGTGCACCGCCAGCAGCCAGGAGATGAACAGCGAGTCGCCGGGGCCGCAGTGCCGGGCGAGGACGATCACTCCGCCGTCACCGCGCAGGGCCGCGGTCGGGACCGAACCGGGCTGCTCGACGACGGTGACGTCGAGAGTGCTCCGCAACGCGCGGTATCCGCGGTCGAGTACCTCGCGCAGGAACTCGTCCCAGTCGTGGACGTCGGCCGTGAGCAGCCGGGGCAGCAGCGAGAGCTCGATCGCCGCGTAGGCGAGGAACAGCGCTACGGTGCGCAGCGGCAGGCTCGACCGCGCCGGGATGCAGAGCAGCGCGGCGAGCGCGAGAGTGACGGGGGCGGAGGCCAGGACGATCAGGTCAAGGCCCGCGACCAGCGGGACGGTCACGACGCGGCGCACGGCCCTCATCCCAGCCCGTCCAGATAGGACCGGGTCGCCTCGTGGGCGCGTTCGGCGCTCGCCGCGATCCGACCGGTGTCGCGGTAGCGCAGGTTCGACCAGGTCGCGGCGGGCCGCGCCGGCAGGCCGGTGGGTAGCACGTGCACGGTGACACCCTCGGGCACGGCGGCCAGGTCGGTGAGGAATCGGTGCCTGCGCGCGATCTCGAACGACACGAAACCCACCTCCCAGGGCCGCCGCGGCACGCGGAGCTGCTCCTCGATGCGCCCGACGTGCAGGACCCAGACGGTGTCCGCGCCGGCGGCGACCGCACGGGCGAGCGGGATGCTGTTCACGAGCCCGCCGTCGACGAAGTGCTCGTCGCCGATCCGGACGGGCGGGAACACCCCGGGTAGGGCGCAGGACGCGAGCACGGCCTCCACCAGGTCGCCCGCGCTGAACCAGTGCTCACGGGCACGCTCGATGCTCGCGGCGACGCACTCGAACGGGACCACGAGCTCGTCGAACGTCCGCACCGGGAGGTGCTCGCGCAGCAGCCGGCGCAGGTCCTCGCTGTCGTGCAGGGACGTCCCGCTGCGCACTACCTGCCCGACCCGGCCCAGCAGCGAGCCGCCGAGCAGGTCGCCGGAGGCCAGCGCGTCCCAGGTCTCGATCAGCTTCCGGGCACCCCGGGGCGAGGGGTCCGCGGCGATCGCGGCCCCGTTGATCGCCCCGATGGAGGTCCCGTGGACCAGGTCCGGCACGATCCCGGCCTCCAGCAGCGCGCGGGCCATGCCGGCCTCCGCGGCACCCAGGACACCACCGCCGCCGAGGACGAACGCGGTGCAGGACACCTCACGGGTATACGCCGCCGGCGGCCGCCCCGCCGGACGGGACCGCATCGGCATCGCCGGGCGGAGAAGCCGGACAGAGCGGCAGACGCCGCCTGCCGGCCCACTGCAACCCACGCCCGTCGGGAGACCTCGGTCGAACGAGATCAACCCGCGACACCATCCGCGGATCCGGGCTCGAGGAGCGCGGGAGCGGGTCCCCGAGCTCCGCCGCTGGACCAGCCCGAGGTGCCGATCCCTCGGTACAACGCGGCTGTAGCACGCAGGATCGCCTTCGCCACCTCTCCGAACACGGCCGGCGCCGCCAGGCGCCGGAACAGCGCCACGTGGCGATCGACGATGCTGCGGTCCTGGGTGACCGCAACACCCCCGAGGTTCCGAGCACGAGTTACTGCTCGTTCCGCCTCGACCTGCCGGGCCCGTGACGAGGCGGCGTCGCGAACGGCGACGTGAGGTGGAGCTGCAGCTCCTGATTCCGGTTGGTGGAGTGGCCCCAACGCGTCCAGACGAGCCCGGTGGCCTCGCCGAAACGCCCCACCGACTGCCCTGCCGCGGTCTTGCCGTGATAGCCCGAGCGGGTGTACGCGGCCTCCCGCTCGACGAGCTCCATCGCCTCGGCCGGCGCCGCCCGGTGCACCTCCACGTCCGCCACGACGGTCCCGACGGCACGGCGACCGCCCGGGGTGGACGGGCCGATCAAGGTCCGCCCACCCCAGGTCTCGGATGTCGCCGCGTCGGCTAGCGGGCCGCGAGCAAGCCCTGCATCTCGCCGATCTCCGCCTGCTGAGCGTCGACGATCTGTTGGGCGAGTGCTTTCGCCTCCGGGTTCTGGCCGGTGGCGAGCTCGGTGTTCGCCATGGCGATCGCTCCGTTGTGATGCTCGGTCATCCGCTGCAGGAACAGCCGGTCGAACTCGGCGCCGGAGGCCTGTTCGAGCTGCTGCATCTGCTGGTCGGACATCATCCCCGGCACCTGGCTGGGCGTGGCAGCGCTCATGCCCCCGCCGCTCATGTCCCCGTGGCCCATGTCGCCGTGATTCATTCCGCCCATCGGGCCGGCGGGCATCGTCTCGGGCTCGCTCCACGCCCTGAGGAAGCCTTGCAGTCGGTCGATCTCGGGGCCCTGGGCCTGCTGTATGCGTGTGGCGAGCTGCGTGATCTGCGCGCTGCCTGCGCGGGTGGCGGCCAGTCCCGCCATCTCCACGGCCCCCCGGTGGTGGGGGATCATGCCCTGCGCGAAGGCGGTGTCGGCCGGATTGTGTGCTGTCGACACCGCAGCAGGCGCCGCGGCGGTCGTGGCCGCGGAGATGGCCGCGCCGGGCGTCGAGCCGGCACCCCCGGTGCAGGCGGCCGTCAGTGTCAGTGCGGCGGTGAAGACGAGCACGCCGAAGACGGACTTGCGTTTCATGATCGAGTGACTCCTCTGAGTGCATGGGTGAACGGACCGGACCAGCGCTCTTCCGCGCTGGAGGCCGATCAGTTCCGCAGCACGCAGAGCTGGGCGAGTCGAAGCGAGGTCGGGGGCGGCGCCCGCGGGCCGGTGACGGAGCGCCCGACGGTCCGGGGCGCGGCTCGGATCACGCCGGTGAGCATCACCGCGCACAGCGCGAGAACCCCCAGCGCCAGTAACCCGGTCAGGATCGCCAGACACAGGTGCAGGAGCGCATGCAGCGCGGAGTCGAGCGGATCGTGTCCGCCGCTGGGCTCGACCGCCTCCACGGAGGGCTCGGCAATGCTCGGGGAGAGGCCGGCTTCCAGTGAGTGCCGGAGCGGATCGCTTTCGGTCATCGACGCCGACATCGTGTGCTGGGCGTGCCGGCCTGGCGCTTGCTCGCGCTCGCCACCCATGTGGCAGGCGATCGTCGAGTGCATGGTGACGACTCCGACGATCAACGTCAGCAGCAGCAGCATCCGCCGCCACTGCGCCGGTCGGATCGCACCCACGTCAGCACCATAGCCGTGCACGGCGGGCGTGCCCGAGGTGGCCCGCCCCTCCCGACGCCAACCCCTTGAATAGGGTACCCCCCTAGGGTATACCTGGAGGGGATCGGGAGGAGTGGTCATGAACGGGTACGCGGACACCAAGGAGTCCCACCTCAAGCGGATGCATCGCATCGAAGGTCAGGTGCGCGGCATCACGAAGATGATCGAGTCGGACAAGTACTGCATCGACGTGCTCACTCAGGTCGCCGCGGTGAACAAGGCCCTGGAGGCGGTCGCACTCGGCCTGCTCGACGAGCACCTCAAGCACTGCGTCACCGACGCCGTCGCCCAGGGCGGCGCGGTGGCGGACCAGAAGGTCGCCGAGGCCAGCGCGGCGATCGCCCGACTGGTCAAGTCCTGACCAACGGCGTCGGCGCCACTCGATCTGCTCTGCCGGTGCCCGGTCGTGCCGGTCGCCCCCTCGTTCGCGCTGTCCCAGAACACGAAGGAGAACGTCGATGTCCACCAGCACCTACACCGTCACCGGTATGACCTGCGCGCACTGCGTCGCCTCGGTGACCGAGGAGATCTCGGAGCTGCGCGGCGTGCGCAGCGTCGAGGTCGACCTGTCCACCGGAACGGTCACCGTCGACAGCACCGAGCTCCTCGCGGCGTCCGCGGTCCGCGACGCGATCGAGGAAGCCGGCTATCACCTCGCCACAGCCTGATCCATCCCGTCCGCAGCGACGCGGGCGATCACCAGCAAGGGATACAGCGATGAAGACTCTTGCGAAGCTCTCCGCCTACGGCGCGGCGCTCGCCCTGCTCGCCGGCGGGGCGTACGCGACCGGAACCGCTGTCGGTCCCCTTCGATCCTCTGCCCCCGCCGCGGCGGCCGGGCACGAGACGACACCCGGTGGCAGCGATGCCAGGGACACCGGGCACGGGGACGCTCACAGCGGCGCTGTCCCGGAGACCGCAGACCAGCCGGCCGGGCTGGCGTCGAGCAGGGGCGGCTACACCCTCACGCCCACCGCCTCGACGCTGACGGCCGCAACCGGCGACGAGTTCAGCTTCCGCATCACCGGTCCCGACGGACGGGCCGTCACCGCGTTCGACGAGGAACACACCAAGCAGCTGCATCTGATCGTCGTGCGGCGTGACACCACTGCGTTCCAGCACGTCCATCCGACCATGGATCCCGACGGCACCTGGCGCACCCGTCTGGCCGTTCCCGCGGGAGGGGCTTATCGTGCGTTCGCCGACTTCACCCCCACCGGGGGCCCGCCGACCACGCTCGGGGTGGACCTGTCGGCAGCCGGGGACTACACCCCCGTCGAGCACCCGACGAGCCGGACCGCGCAGGTCGACGGCTACACCGTGCGCCTCGGCGGCGACCTCACCGCGGGCGCGGCGTCCCCGCTGACCCTGACCGTCGCCCGCGACGGTGCACCGGTCACCGACCTGCAGCCCTACCTGGGCGCCTACGGTCACCTCGTCGCCCTGCGTGGCGGCGATCTCGCCTACCTGCACGTGCACCCCGACGGCGAACCCGGCGACGGGCGCACCGCCCCGGGCCCGCAGATCCGGTTCGTCGCCGAGGTCCCCTCCGCAGGGGTCTACCGGCTGTTCCTGGACTTCCAGCACGACGGCGTGGTCCGGACCGCGGAGTTCACCCTGCCCACCGGCCCGGACGTCGCGGCCCCGACGGTCGATGCACCGTCCGGTGGTCCGCACATCGACGCGGTACCGCACGCCGAGTCCGCGACGGGAGGCCACTGATGCCCACACACACCGAGACCGACCGGGCGGGCTCGACGGTGACCGAGGTCGAGCTCGCCATCACGGGCATGACCTGCGCGTCGTGCGCCAACCGGATCGAGCGCAAGCTCAACAAGATCGAGGGTGTGAACGCGACGGTCAACTACGCCACCGAGAAGGCCAAGATCAACGCCCCGGCCGGCGTCGAGGCCGAGTCGCTGCTCTCTGCGGTCGAGGCCGCCGGCTACCAGGCCCGACTCCCCGATCCGGAGTCCCGGGACGCCGATCCCGTGGACCCGGCCGGCGGGAACCCAGAGCTGGACAAGGCGCGGCAACGGCTGATCGTGTCGATCATGCTGTCCCTGCCGGTCGTCGTCCTGGCGATGGCCCCGGCCTGGCAGTTCACCTACTGGCAGTGGATCTCCCTGGTGTTGGCGGCGCCGGTGGTCGTGTGGGCGGCACTGCCGTTCCACCGGGCCGCTTGGACCAACCTGCGCCACGGCGCCGCGACCATGGACACCCTGATCTCGCTCGGCACCCTCGCCGCGCTCGGGTGGTCGCTCTACGCGCTGCTGTTCGGTACCGCGGGCATGCCCGGCATGACCCATCCCTTCGAGCTGACCATCAGCCCGTCGGAGGGCGCCGGGAACATCTACCTGGAGGTCGCGGCCGGGGTGACCACGTTGATCCTGGCCGGGCGGTACTTCGAGGCTCGCTCCAAGCGCAGGGCCGGAGCCGCGCTGCGCGCGCTGCTCGAACTCGGCGCCAAGGACGTGGCCGTGCTCCGCGACGCCCCCGACGGGCCCACCGAGGTGCGCGTCCCGATCAAGGACCTCGCAGTCGGCGACCGCTTCGTGGTCCGCCCCGGCGAGAAGATCGCCACCGACGGAACCGTGGTCGAGGGCGGCTCGGCGGTGGATGCGTCCATGCTGACCGGCGAGTCCGTCCCGGTGGAGGTCGGCGTGGGCGACGAGGTCGTCGGGGCGACGATCAACGCAGGCGGACGCCTGGTCGTCGAGACACGCCGAGTCGGGGCCGACACCCAGCTCGCGCAGATGGCGAAGCTGGTCGAGGAGGCCCAGACCGGGAAGGCCGAGGTCCAGCGGCTCGCCGACCGGATCTCCGGGGTGTTCGTGCCGATCGTGATCGCCCTCGCCGCGGCCACCCTCGGGTTCTGGCTGGGCACCGGCGGGGGAGCCGCGGCCGCGTTCACCGCCGCCGTCGCCGTGCTCATCATCGCCTGCCCCTGCGCCCTGGGCCTGGCCACCCCGACCGCGCTGCTGGTCGGCACCGGGCGCGGGGCTCAACTGGGCATCCTCATCAAGGGCCCCGAGGTCCTCGAGTCGACCCGACGCATCGACACCGTCGTGCTCGACAAGACCGGCACGATCACCACCGGCCGGATGTCCCTGGTCGACGTGCACACCGCGGACGGCGTCGACGGGCACGACGTGCTCCAACTGGCCGGCGCGCTGGAGAACGCCTCCGAGCACCCCATCGCCGCCGCGATCGCCACCGCCGCGCGTGACCGGACCGGGCCGCTGCCACCGGTGTCGGAGTTCGCCAACCACGAAGGACTCGGGGTGCGGGGCGTCGTCGAAGGGCACGCCGTGCTCGTCGGACGTCCGCGGCTGCTGCAGGAGTGGAGTCAGGCACTGCCCGACGCCCTGGCCGAGCACGCGCACCAGGAGGCGAGCCGTGGGCGCACCGCCGTGGCTGTGGCCTGGGACGGGCGAGCTCGCGCGGTGCTGGTGGTCGCGGACACGGTGAAGGACACCTCGGCCGAGGCGATCACCCGGCTGCGGGCGCTGGGGCTCACCCCGATCCTGCTCACCGGCGACAACCGGGCCGCCGCCGAGGCCGTCGCCAAGCAGGTGGGCGTGGACGTCGAGCCGGACACGGTGATCGCCGAGGTGCTCCCCGCGGACAAGCTCGCGGTGATCGAGGACCTGCAGGCCCGTGGGAAGGTGGTGGCGATGATCGGCGACGGCGTCAACGACGCCGCGGCCCTCGCCCGTGCCGACCTGGGGATCGCCATGGGCAGCGGCACCGACGTCGCGATCAAGGCCGCCGACATCACCCTGGTCCGCGGAGACCTCAGGGTGGCCGCGGACGCGGTGCGACTCGCCCGGCGCACCCTCGGCACGATCAAGGGCAACCTGTTCTGGGCCTTCGCCTACAACGTCGCCGCCCTGCCACTGGCGGCGCTCGGCCTGCTCAACCCCATGCTCGCGGGCGCCGCGATGGCGTTCAGTTCGGTGTTCGTGGTGGGCAACAGCATGCGGCTTCGCCGCTTCACCCCGGCGGCGGTCCCCGTCCCCGGGCAGCGGCGTACCTGATCAGGGTTCGCGGATGCGGCCGGTGCGGCTCTGAAGAGCTGCGCCGGTCGCGCCGCTGCCGGGCCGCGGCCGCAGCCGGGGCCCGCTTGATTCGGTCGCGATGAGCCGCGACCTGAGATCACGCCCGGCGCCTCCGAGGCGCCGCAGCGTGCTCACGCTTCGCGCGCGAGCCCGCGGAGCTCGAACTTCTCGACCTTCCCGGTCGCGGTCATCGGGAGCGAGTCCACCAGGACGAGCTTCTCGGGGAGCTTCTGGACGGAGATGTCGCGCCCGCGCAGGAACTCGGTCAGGTCCGCGAGGGTCGGGCGCTCCCCGGCGCGCGGGACGACGACGGCGCACGCCTTCTCGCCCAGCCGCTGGTCCGGGTAGGGCACGACCGCCACCTGCGCGCGGGATGCGCGGCGATGCACCCCTCGACCTCGGCGGCGCTGATGTTGGTGCCGCCGCGGATGATGATGTCCTTCAGCCGACCCGAGACCCGCAGGTAGCCCTGCTCGTCGAGGCGACCGAGGTCCCCGGTGTGGTGGCGGCCCTGCCCGTCGATCGTCGCGGCCGTCCGCTCCAGGTCGCGCCAGTAGCCGAGCACCGCACCCGGGCCCCAGTAGCAGATCTCGCCCTCCTCGCCCGTCGGCACGTCCTCGCCGTCGGGGCCGACGAGGTCGATCCGGATGCCGTCGAGCGCGGGGGACCCGTCGGATCCCGCCCGCCGCTCGAGCGGGTCGCCGTCATGGCAGCACGTCGCGGCGAGGATCTCGGGGCGATGGGTGCCCATGCCCGGCTGGACGCCGTCGCCCGGGCGCAGACGCTCGGGGAGATCGCGCTGCACGACGCGGGCGTCGAGCTGCCACCCGAGTTCCATTCGGCTGTGAAGGCCCTGGTGAACCTGTCCCCGGCCTAGTCGGCGAAACGCAGCCGCTCCCCCAGCCTGCGCGCCAGCCTGATGGTGGTGCGGTGGGCCGACGGGTCCGTGGCGCCGAGGCTACCGACCACCCGCAGACAGCGGTTGGTGAGCCGGTACGGGTCCAGCGGGACCGTGCCGGTGCCCGCGTACAGCCCGAGCACGAGGTAGGCGCCGTGGTCGGCGAGCAGGTCGGTGCCCTCGCCGAACGCGGCCTTCACCCCGGCGGCCTCCACGACGACGTCGGCACCCCGCCCGTCGGTCCAGCCGCGGCAGCCGAGCTGGGCGTGCCGTCGAGCCGGGTGGCCGTCGTGGGCGACATCGGTGCCGACGTGGGCGCGGCGCACGCCGCCGGTGCCGTGGCCCTGCTGGTCCCGACGCCGGTCACCCGCGTCGAGGAGATCCAGGCGGCGCCCGTCGTCGCCCCGGACCTGGTCCGCGCCGTCGCCCACCTGGTGCACGGCCCGTTCGGAGTCGCTGCGTGAGGTAGGTACTGGTCGCTAGGCTCGACGGTGCGGGGGACGTGCTCCTCGCCGGACCAGCGGTGCGGGCGATCGGGCGCTCGGCGAGCGTGACGATGCTGGTCGGGCCCGCGGGGGAAGAGGCAGCCCGGCTCCTACCGGGCGTCGCCGACGTCCGCGTGTGGGCCTGCCCCCTGGGTCCTGGGCGACCCCGACGCGTCGGGTCGGCTGCTCCGTCAGCCGCGCGGGTCCTCGTCGTCGTCGATCGGGACCTCGAGGTGCTGTTCCAGCAGGTCGTACGGGTCGGCCTCGGTGTTCGGGTCGATCTCCTCGGCGTCGAGGCCGGTGCCGCGGTCGGTCACGTCCTCGAGGTCCGCGGCCGGGTCGGTCGCGATCTCGTCGCGGGCGATCATGTCGGGCCGGGTCACGTCGTGGGAGGTCCTGTCGCGGGTCGGCTCGTTCATGAGGTCGTTGTACCCGTCGCGGCGGCGGTGACACACCTAGCCGGACCGGTGATGTCGAGGCAGGCGGTACCCAAGTCATCGCGGCCGAGCCGAACGTGACCTACCGCGGTACCTGAGCCCCGGTGCTGAACCAGGCCGCGAGCCCGGTGCGCGAGGTGAGCGACAACGGCGCGCTGGGACCGCATGACCAGGCCGAGGAAGCCCCGGATCGCCGCGACCGCGGCAGCGCAGTCGGCGAACCGGCCCTCCGGCAGGAACAACGACGCCCGGACGAGCCGAGCCGCTCCTCCCACACCGGCTGCCCCAGCCGCCGCACCGCGTGCCGCAGCCCGGCCTGGTCCCCGTCCAGCTCGACGCGCCGGCCGAGCTGCCCGAGCGCCTCGATCCGCCACAGGTGCCCGTATGCCGCCTCCTCGGCCGATCCGGAGGCCTCGGCCATCGCGAGCGCCTCAGCGGACGCCGCCAGCCGCTCCTCGATCCCGGAGACGTGCAGGTGCCGCCGGTGCCGGGCGTGCAGGGCCAGCAGCCGCGACTCCGCGTCGGCGCCCGACTCGGCGACGGGCGCGGCGGGCTCGCGCCACGGGCTCCGGGTGGCGTCGCGCTGGGCGCGCCCCCGCTCGGCCCGCACCGGGTCCTGGTCGCCGAGCAGCGCCGGCGCCTCCAGGAAGAGCCGGTGGACCTGCTCGGCGATCGCGGAGAAGTCCAGCCCGCGCCCGCGGGAGTCCCACCGTCACGAGACCGCATCCCAGACGAGCCCCACGGGGTTCGGCCGTGGGATGAGCCCGGAGTCGGCGACGGCGCGGGCGATGGGATCGATCAGTGCCAGAGCGTGGGCGGTCAGGTGCGGGCCGAGCGTGTCCCACGGTTGGGTGGCGAGTCGGTCGGTGAGCGCCTCGATGTCGGCATGAGCGCGCCGTCCGGCCTCGGTCAGCGCATGGTTTCGGTCCAGCCAGCCGCGGGAGGCCAGGGCCTCGGCGCCGTTCCGCCATGCGTCGTCGGGAAAGCCGCGACCGGTGCGCAGCGCCTCGGGATCGGACTCGCCTGCCGCGATCTTGATCTGGTGTGCTTCCGCGGGGCTCACGCCGTGCGCGACGAGCGCGGCGATGTGGCCGTCTCCGCGGTGTTCGCGCAGGGTGGCGGTGGCTTGCCACAGGCGGGTCGCAGGCGTCGCGGGGCGGGGCAGGGCCTGGTTGGCGGCCGCCAGTGGTCGACCCGCCGTGTCGGCCGATCGCGCTGCCTCCCAGAGCAGGTCTGCGGCCTCGGCCAGCGCCTGCTGGTCGGGGCAGACCGCGGTTATCGCGTCCTGCACGCCGGCCAGGCGGGTGGCGAGTGCCTGCTCGGGTGTGGCGTAACGCCATGCGTCGGGCAGTGCGCGGGCGACCCGGGTGTCGTGGAAACCGAAGAAGGTCGCCGTGACGACGGCGGGCTCGACGGCGCCCATGGGTGCTGATCGCATGGCGAAGTAGCCCATCCAGAACCCACGCATTCCCAGGTCGGTCGCGCGTGCGAGCACATGTGGGCTGAAGTAGGCGAGGTCGTGGATGAGCTCATAGCGCAGCCACAGGGCGTGCGCGGTGTCGGGGGTGGTCATGTGGCCGGCACCCACCGCTTACACCACATGACGAACGCGACTACCAGTTGGGTCACGCTCCTTGGTATCGCACCCGCACCCAATTGGGTAGCGCTACTCGTCGCCCAGGGTCTGGTCGAGACCCGGCCGGGTATCGGCACGTTCGTCTCGGCCCGGCCGGCGCTCGCTCGCGCTGGTACGGGCCGGCAGGACGTCGCACTGGGCGGGCACACGGTCGACGTCGGACGCTGCGCACGAGGCTGGAGTCGGGCGTGCCGGGAGTGCTCCAGATGGGGGCCGGGCATCTGGACGAGTCGCTGCGTGCGGACCCGAGACTCGCGCAGGCGATGGCACGCGCGGCGCCGCCCCGGGGTGTGGGGGACACCGCCGACGCGGGGGTGCTGCGGAAGACGGGTCGGCGGAAGCGAGGTGGGGCAGGGGGGAGTCGAGGAGCTACGGTTCATGGCGGAGGAGGCCGAGCTCGTCAAGGGGCATCCGGTCCGTCCCCGCGGCGGCGACGAGAGGCGCACCCGATGACGAACCTGGACGCCCGTCCGGACCTCGAGGTCCTGGACAGCGGGCAGCCGTGCACCGCGGTCGAGGTGCTCGGCGCCCGCGCGGTGCCGCTCGGCGGCCTCCGCGCGACGACGGTCCACCGCACCCTCCCGCAGCGGCGGAGGTCGTTGGTGGGGGCGTGGTGCTTCCTGGACCACTACGGACCCGACGACGTGTCGGTCACCGGTGGGATGCGCGTGCCGCGCCATCCGCACACCGGGCTCGCGACGGTGTCGTGGCTGTTCACCGGCCGTATCGAGCACCTCGACTCGGGCGGCACCGCGGCGTCGGTCGTGCCGGGGGAGCTCAATCTCATGATCGCCGGGCGCGGCATCACCCACCAGGAGCTCAGCGGCACGGACACCCGGACCCTGCACGGCGTCCAGCTCTGGTACGCCCTGCCGGACGCGACTCGGTTCACCGAGAACGCCTTCGTGCACCACGTGCCCGAGCCCGTGACGCTTCCCGGAGTCACCGTCCGCGTGTTCATCGGGGCGCTGGCCGGGTCGGTCTCCCCGGTCGACACGCGGACCCCGGACCTGCTCGGCGCCGAGCTGGTCCTGGAGCCCGGCGCGACGGCCCGGTTGCCCGTGCGGCCCGACTTCGAGCACGCCGTCCTCGCCGAGAACGCCGCGGTCACGGTCGACTCCGCCGCCGTCGGCCACCGGTCGCTCGCCTACGTCCCCGCCGGGTCGGACACCCTCGTCGTCGAGGCGGGTGCCTCGGGTGCCCGGGTGATCCTGTTGGGCGGCGTCCCGCTGCAGGAGCGGATCGTGATGTGGTGGAACTTCGTCGGCCGCGACCACGACGAGATCGTCGAGTTCCGCCGCCGCTACCAGGCCGAGCTCGGTTTCGAGCCCACCGACCCGCGAGACGTCGGCAAACCCGCCCTGTTCGGCGGGTTCCCGCCCGACCAGCCCGCACCACTCCCGGCCCCGCCGCTGCCGAAGGCGCGGCTGGTGCCCCGCGAGCGGTGAGGCACGCGCACGCCGCGCCAGGATGGGGGCGTGCTGGGACTGGAGATGGCGGTCGTGCTCGGCGTCGCCTTGGTCGTGTGCGGTGCGCTCGCTCGTCGCTACCCGATAGCGCCGGCGATCCTACTGGTGGCAGTCGGCGTGCTGATCGGGTTCGCGCCGCACCTGCGGGAGGCCGGGCTGCCGCCGGAGGTCGTGCTGCTGGTGTTCCTGCCGGTGCTGCTGTACTGGGAGAGCCTGACGACGTCGTTGCGCGAGATCCGCAACAACCTGCGGGTCGTGGTGCTCACCAGCACGGTGCTGGTCTTCGCCACGGCCGCGGCGGTGGCGGCCGTGGCGCACGCGATCGGGCTGGCGTGGGGGCCCGCCTGGGTGCTCGGTGCCGCGCTCGCGCCGACCGACGCGACGGCCGTCGGCGTCCTGGCGCGGCGGCTGCCGCGGCGGACCGTGACCACGCTGCGGGCGGAGAGTCTGGTCAACGACGGCACCGCGCTCGTCATCTACGGCCTCGCGGTCGGCGTCACGGTCGGGGCGGAGACGCTGACGCCGCTGCACGTCAGCGGCCTGCTGGTGCTGGCGTACGGCGGCGGGGTGCTGGCCGGGGCGGTGGTGGGGCTGGTCAGCTGGCAGCTGCGGCGCCGCATGGACGACCCGATGCTGGAGAACATCGCGATGCTCGTGACGCCGTTCGCGGCGTTCCTGCTCGCCGAGTCGGTGGACGCGTCCGGGGTGCTGGCGGTCGTCGTGTGCGGGCTGTTCATCAGCCAGGTGACGCCCCGGATCACGAGCGCGGTGACCAGACAGACCTCCGTCCCGTTCTGGACCGTCACGACGACGGTGCTCAGCAGCGCGTTGTTCGTGCTGGTCGGGTTGCAGGCGCACGAGGCGGTCCGCGGGTTGTCCAGCGTGTCGCTGCTGCGGGCGCTCGTCGACATCGTCGTGGTCACTGCCGTGGTGATCGGGGTGCGCCTGGTGTGGGTCTACACCACGCCCTACCTCATCCGGGCGCTCGACCGGCGGCCCGCGCAGCGGCTGCGGAGGATCGGGGCCCGGCAGCGGTCGGTCAGCGCCGTGGCCGGTTTCCGGGGTGCGGTGTCGCTCGCCGCGGTGCTCGCCGTGCCGCAGACCCTGGACTCCGGTGCGCCCTTCCCGGACCGGGACCTGATCGTCGTGATCACGTCCGGGGTCATCGTGCTGACGCTCCTGCAGGCGCTGCTGCTGCCGCGCGTGGTGCGGTTCGCGCGGCTCCCCGTCGACGACTCCGTCGCCGAGGAACGGCGGTACGCCCAGGTGTACATCACCGACGCCGCGATCGGCGCGATCGCCGACACCGCGGCCGAGCTGGGCATCGACGACGGCGTGGTCGAGCGGGTGCGCCGGGAGATCGAGAAGCGGCGCGCGGTGCTCGCCGCCGACGGGGCCGACGGCGACCCGGTCCTCCGACACGACGACCAGTACTCGAGCCTCCATCTCGCCCTCATCGCCCGCAAACGCGAGGCGCTCCTCGAGCTGCGCGACGAGCAACGGATCGACGACATCGTGCTCCGTCAGGTGCAGGCCACCCTCGACGTCGAGGAGGTCCGGTTCGCCCGCCCCGATCCCGCCGAGTGAGCGGGTTTGCGCGTGCCGGTGTGCGGCAACACGTCGGTATGGGGGAGGACAGGAGGCGAACCGACCCGGACGACCGCTCGCACGCGATGTCGCTGCGCGCAGGCTTCTCGCTCAGCGAGCTGAGCATCGACCGGCTGTGGGTCGCGGTGCTGGGCATCGGCGGCGAGCTGGCGGAGCCCGAGCTGGCGGACATCCTCGAGGGGCGCCGGGCGCCGACGTCCTTCGAGCACGACCTGATCGCCC
>Ga0207641_10002262_pt1 | contig 17945 bp, 22 predicted proteins | sample KBSSwiS62_FD_184306 | JGI IMG/M metagenome (GOLD analysis project Ga0207641, IMG submission 184306) | Switchgrass rhizosphere microbial communities from Kellogg Biological Station, Michigan, USA - KBS Switchgrass S6-2 (SPAdes) (version 2) | ecosystem: Host-associated > Plants > Roots >... | reverse complement strand
TCAAAATGAGACAGGCTCGATAACTGGCGGGTTCGGACGTAGCGACCCCACAGTCACACGTAACTTCTTCGGGCCATACAGGAACGACTGGTTCTTCTATCGTGATAACAGGCTGCTTAAGAGCGGCCCGATTACGAATGCTGGTTGGAGCGATCAAAGCGAAGGCATGATTACAATGGCAGGTAAGACGTGGGAACACCTGCTAGATCGACGTATCTGGTACTTCGATCCACAAGAGCCTGACTTCGAGACGCTCATCAGCAAGTACATCTACAGGAGTGGTGTTCCGGTCTACCCCGCAGATAAGAAGCCTCTCCTATGGCCCTTACACAAGATCGTTCGGGACTTGCTGGATAACGTCGAGCTCCATGGCAATCTCGGCGATCCGGCATATAACCTATCTGGCACTACGCCTGGCGCAATCATGGAGTACGAGATATTCCCGTTCGATACTACGCCAATCATGCAGCACATCAAGACTATCTCTGAGCAGGATATCGGGTTTGACTTCGATATCAAGTACTTTGCACCATTGCAGTTGAACTTCATACTTCATGCGCCGATCAAGGAATCTAGTGGTATCACATACGCACTAGATCGTACCAATGTAACGTCTCTGTCGTTCTCAAATGACGGTCCGGTAGGTACACGCAACTATGTCATTGGCGATGGTTCCCTTGGTACGAACTGGGGATTCATCGACGAGTACATACCGTCCTCTGATCGGTTCAGAACGTTAGAGTCTGTTACACGGTTCGGTAGGATCAAAGACCTTGATGCACTACAGAGTCTTGCTAAGAGTGAGAAGGCAAGAACGAAGGAACCTACGCTTACAGTCAGCGTCACTGTGTATCCTGATACTATTCCCAACTTCTGGGCTAAGCTCGATACAGGAATTAGAGTCACGTTAGACTACGACTTCGGGTTCCATAACCTTAACAGCGATCCTGATGATTCAGGCTCATTTACCTTCTGGCGTGTGAAGGGCTATACGCTTAATATCACACGTCAGGGTGATCCCACAGTGACACTCGATATGTCAAGGGTGCCGGGATGAGAGAGCACGAACGAGATTACAGTCATAACGCGATCCTTGATCTATACAAGGCACAGCGTGTTAATCAGCAGGAGTTCTCTGATCTGTGGAATAGGCTGCCTAGTGCGCCAATCCTCAAGCACGCTACACAAGTGCCACTCCATCCGGTGCAGGGCATGTTCGTGGTCGATCCCTCGATACGTGCATTCTGCTTCTACCTTGGTACTGAGTGGATATGTCTCAGAGATAATCCGCTTAGCCATGCGATCAAGATATATGGGGATAAGCAGACCAACAAGGTCAATACCAATGGTCTGTTCCGCTTCACAATCGACCCACTTTTAGATAACACCAACATAACTATGCTTGGTGCTTTCAACGGCACAGCAGGTACAGGCCCCACAGTCATCAATATAACGAACATGACGCGCGCATTAACAGTCGGCACCACTACCATCCCTGGTGGGGCTACTGCTGCATTCAACAACAGCATGGACACCACTGGTTCATTGAACAATCCACATAACCGTGTCCATGTGTACGACGATATCTGGATCAACTGTTCTGCTGTAGCCGCAGGATCAAAAGGACTAGGAGCTTACGTATATTTCGAGTATCCGCCTGAGGAAGAAGCTTAGACGATGGGCTGTAAGATCGGCTCATTCGCTATACCGTCCAGCTCTACGTTCAATATCACAGGACTAGGCTTTCAGCCAAGATGGGTGCTGTTCCTTACGTGCAACACTACACCCGGCGTAGCTAATACATGGACAGGACGACCGTCAGCAGGCATTGGTATGGCCGCCATGCAAAACACCACTATTGACGACAGCGGTGCTTCCGTCAGGAATGCACAGATATCCGAGGTTTGGTACAACAGTAACGTAGGTGGCTCATTCCTCGGTGATCTGGTTACTTGGATTCGTGACAACGGTCTGACTGGTGAGAACTTTGCGATGTACGTACCATCGCTCGATCCCGACGGTTTCACTGTTGCGTTTGCTGGTGGTGGATTCAATGTCAATGCAGTAGGTAAGGTAGTGTACTACCTTGCAGGCGATGGATCGTATGAGGAAGTCGCTAGCTCTCTAGCGTTCGTTCCGGGTACACCTAGTTACGAACTAGGATTCGAGCCAATTGGTTTCTTTGGCATTGGTGCAGGCGGCGACGTTGCTTCCTTCGGTAACACACAGAGCATGAGCTTCCTCGATATCTCGGTTCCCTCCGTCTGTGGGGGGTATTTCGATGACGGCGACTTTCCCGTCTTTGCATCACAATGGCGCGGCATCATCGATCCTAACATCGATGTGCAGGAATGGTGGGGTTATGACCAGGGATCGGACGTAACTATCCTTGAAGAATCACAGGGTGGTGGCGTTCAGTTCAACATGCTGTTCTCAATGAACAAGACAGACACCGCAATCATTCCTGCGTTCAATAGTGCAGGCTTCTCACTTGGTCATGTACGGATGGCTCCGATCATGTTCGGGAAGGTTGCTTGCGTAACTGGTAGCTTTGTTCCAAGCACCACAACGGGCGTATGGACGGAAGTACCTCTACCCTTTGAGCCAGAAGCAGTAGTGTTCTTCTCGGTTCAGGACAACAAATCAGGCGTTGCCAACACATCTGTATACGGTGCTACTGTATGGGGGTTTTGCACAGACGAAGATCAGGCTGTACTTGGATACGGTGGATTCTGGAACCCGCCTATTCCACAGACCTCCGCACAGTTTCACAGCCCCGATCTAGCATGGATAGGTAACTGCATTGAGACAGGAACAATTGGCTCTGTAGTTAGTGCAGGAGAAGCACGCTGCACACAGAATGGATTTGAACACAAGACCAATTACCACAACGCTTCGGTTATGTATCCAGTTCTCTATTGGGCTATTGCACCAGTAGTGGAAGTACCTGGCTTCTTTCGTAGATATGGCGGGTAATGGCACCTCCAGCTAACGACAACTTTGCTAACGCTCAAGGGCCGTTAAGTACGTCTCTGCCTGCATCCGCGACAGGTACTACTTTCGATGCTACGAAAGAGGGTACTGAACCAGCATTCGCTACGAACGATCAGAGCGTTTGGTTCTATTTCATTCCAGCTTCTACTGGTTGGTATAAGTTCTGGATTGATCCAGCAGATATCACGTTCCACAACGGGCAGAGTCTCGGTATTGTTATCGGTACTCCGACTACTCTTGCAGGATATACAACTTCGGCAGTCGAGACATACGCAGTCCACCCGGATGGGCAGTTCTTTACAGGCTTTATGACTGTCGCGATGTTTCTTACTGCCAGCACCACGTATTACATCAAGGTCTACTCCAATAGGCCCAGTGGTGCGAATGCACAGTCGGTTGACTTCACACTTAGATGGGATGCATTCACTCCCCCATCCAATAACAACTTTGCGAGCCCTACTGCTGTGGGTTCACTTCCTGCTTCTCTTGCAGTCAATACAAAAGATAGCACGATGGAGGCAAGTGAGCCTCTAATCAGTCCTGGATTCTATACAGGTATCCAGAGTCGCTGGTATACCTTTACGGCAGCAGCGGCAGGGTTGTATCGTGTCACTCTAGTTGATGCCGACTTTACCCATACAGGTACACATCTGCACGGTACGATTGGTGGTATCCCACAGACGCCTGGGTTGATCTATGCACAGGTGTTCAAGGACTTTGTGGATACACTAGCCGAGACGACAGAAGCGAATGCGCTCGCTGTTAACAGCATGAGTGAAGGAACGAGCGGCGACATAGTTCTGTCGTTCGTTGTGCCAAGTGCAGGCACGTACTACATTCGTATCTCGACGCCATACAAGCTCAAGGCTGGCGTTTCCGATGGTGAAACTTACAGTTGGAACGATCAGGCTGTATCGACAACGATGCAAGTTGCGGCTGCTGCTTCACCAGGGAATGATAACTTTGCCAGTGCCACGGTACTCAGCACGACGGTACCCAACAGTCTAACTGCACAAACAACATTCGATAGTTCGCAGGAAGCTTCCGAAGCTGACGTATTCTCGTCTGGTAGTAACATCGAGCAGAGCGTATGGTACAAGTTCACTCCTACTGTCACCGGCGCGTATATCTTTAAGCTTCCGCTTGCCAGTGCAACTTATCATGGTACTGCTGGTGCATCTAGTGGCGAGCTGAATATCGGTATCTGGCATCAAACGACGTTGGCTGGAATTACAACGGCCAACATGATTACGTCAGATGTGATGTATACCGATCCCGCTTGGACAACACCACATGATGCAGCTATCATAGTTTCACTCACGGCCGGAGAAGTTTACTACATCAAGGTTGCTTCGGGATTCGGTACGACATACAACCGATCATCGTGCGATTTCACCATTACATGGGATGCAGTTCCCGCTATCACAAACGATGACTTTGCAAATGCGACAGCTATCAGTGGTGCTAGTGGTTCCGTTTCTCCCGTACATACAGCCACTAGTACATTCCAGACAGGCGCAAGTGAACCGCCGTCGTACTACTGGAACGACCCACAGACACAAGGAACTATATGGTACGACTGGACGTGTCCTGCTACTGGTGATTACGTATTTAAGATCGAAGCCACAGAGGATAGCACTGGCACGATACAACCTACATTCGACCTAGCCATTTGGCAGGGTAGTTCGGTTGGTTCTCTTACAAAGATTCGTCGCAGCTTCATAGGATCACAGAATGTAGAAGGCCGTCCTTGGTCGCCTGCTACTGCTGTGGGGTTTCACGCGATAAGCGGCCAGCACTATAAGATCCAGATTACGAACTGGTCGCCTGTCTACAATGATTCCAAGCTAACATGGCGTACGAATACAGTCACCGGAGATAGCACAACGGCTCCTGCTTCGATGCCGAACGGTCGTACGGATAACTACGGCAATGACAATAGCGAGCCACCTCCCAACTTTGCAACTATCCTTGCTGGACACGATAGCTGGTGGTTTACCGATGGGCAGGTTGGTGGCGTTAAGTGGTTCAAGGCTGTGTATGCAGATACGCAGACGATCACCATTAGCGGACAGCAGTTTGCTGGATACAACGATGGAGCAGTTACTAACTCGTTCGTTGGTGATATTGGCCTGATCGTATATAAGGGTACAAGCTATGGCTCATTGACCGTACCGAAGATTAAGAGCACCACAGTGGATGCGGCCATGATGATGAGTAGTGGCTTCTTCAATGGTGTTGGTACAAGTCACGCTAGACTCGTATCGTTGAACACGCCCGGTGCATCCGATGGCGAGAAGGATATGCAGGTCGATGTTACTGCGGGCGATACCGTATGGGTCTGCATCTTCGGGCTATACGACAACAACATTACAAATGCAGATGAACTTGATGCTACGCAGTTTGAACTTGATCTGTTCATCCCGGCGGCTGTCCCAGGTAATGACGTATGGTCCACTGTTTACTCAAGCAGCGGTTACCAGTATAACTTGTCTCGGGACTTGTACGATGATGGCTTCGCCGTAGGCCCGGAAGCAGGTACACGCGCCGGTACTACCATTGGTGCAACAGCATCAGTAGGCGAGGGAGCACGCGCAGGATTCGCAGCCACTCGCAGCGTATGGTACAAGATGTTCCTTGACGATGATGACACACGTACATGGGAGTTCTCTGTCAGTTCTGCGGTAGATTGCGTACTTGGTATCTACGAGATTGTAGCTGGTGGTGCGCTTGGTGCGCTATTAGCAAGTGACGATGACAGCGGCACAGGTGATACACCGCTAATCAACTACGTGCCGAATGATCACACGGTATTCGGTAATGGCTACGCAATCGTCGTAGACTCCAAGACTGAGGGATCGTTCACGCTTAACTACAGGCGATTGAACCCGGCTACTCCACCGGGTAACGATAACTTCGCAAACGCCACAGTCATCGGTGCTATACCGTACTCAGGTAGCGGAACGACGGTCGGTGCTACTGCCGAGTTTGATGAGCATACGGCACAGGAGCTAGGTTCCGGTCCGAAAGATAGTGTTTGGTACAAATACGTTGCCACCTTCAATGGCAGATTGAAGATCAAGGCGCGATGTACCAGTGCTTTCGACGATGCCTACGTGTACGTCGATACGTGGCGTGGCACTACACTCGCAGGTTTGGTACGTGATCCTACCCCACCCCCCACAGGACCTGGTGGTGGTGTTAATCGAGGTTTCTTCAATTACTTTGCTACGCCAGCACAAAACGAAGGCGCAGCAATCAACCTCGATATCGTTAGCGGACAGACGTACTATATCCGCGTACAGACAGAGAGTGGCGGATCAGAGACATTCGACATTCAGACCGAAGTCGATGCTACCTACATTGATATCCAGCCTAGTGGCTCGGATGAGATGCATGGTACTCTCATCGACTCGGCCACTGTTCTTGTGGATATCCAGGTATCTGCTATTGAACTGTACTCTGTCACTACGGATGCAGCCACAGTTTTAGTTGACATTCGGGCTAGCTCCACTAACGAACTTATGGCACATGAGTATACTGATGTGGGTACGGTGTACTACAACATTGGCGTCGATAGTCACGACTGTCAAACAACCTGGGACCCCACACAGTTAACTGCATATGGCAGACGACGGTACGAGACTCATACTAATGGACGTTGGAACGGTACTCGAGGTTTCCGCAGGTGGGAAGCTATCGGAGGCGACGGACTTGAGGAGTGCTAAATGGCTACAGCCATCACACTAGGTACAAAGGAGAACTTCCCAATCGACGTCATCGACAACACTGGCATCCTTACTACGCTAGTGGGCTCAAGTCCTAACTTCGATGTACTCGATGAGGCAGGCGCATTTAAGATCACAGCACAAGCAGCTACGGTAAGTGGCACAATGCGGCTCATGTGCTTGTGTGATTTCTCGAACCAGACTACATTTCCTGTGGGGTCTTATAGGTTATTCGCCAAGTTTACCTTCGGTAGCGAGACACCGAGGCTTGGACCGTTTGACTTACAAATCATCGATAGAAACCTTATCGGCTAATGGCTGATGGTCCGTGGCAGAATGGTAATCGTCTCGCTAACAGGGCTATAACGGCATTAGCTTTGATTTCTGTTGCAGGTATCATAGGCGGCATAGTTGTTGCATACCTCGGACAGCCCGTTGGCGCGATCATTGCCGTAGTCACAGGATCAGTTGGCGGTATCGTGGCAATCATACTAAAAGCGCAAGGAGGTGGGTGACATACAGGAAGGCGCACAATTGATGTTGTTCCCTACTGGACTAGGAGAGGCACCAATGGCGGAGATTCTCGATACTGACCCTGGCGACGACAACGACGATAGCGTCAATGATCCTGATGATCTCGAGCGTCCCCCGGAAGATGATGTAGAGGACGTTGATCCACACGACGATGACGACGACGACTAACGATGCCGACGTCAGCAGAACAGCGTAAGCATATCCGCACGATCCTGCGTGTGTACCTTGAAAAGGCTGAGGCTAATCAGCCAGATATCCACTACTCACAGCATCGTCCGTTACTCTCACTAGGTAAGCCGCCTAGTAGTAGCTCGATGGTTACGGACTGTAGTGGCCTGGTGATTAGTGCCTCTTACTGGGCCGATATCTGGCTTCCCTTATCTTACAAGGACCCAGGAGGCTATCACTACTCAGGTTGGGGCAATACTGGTTCCATCTTAGCAACGAACCATAAGCGCCGTGTTCCTTTAGATCACAAGTTCTTCGTTGGTGATATGGCGTTATATGGTTCGTGGAATAAGACTAAGCATGTAACCATCTGTCGTAAGAATGGTGATACTCAGTCATCTGTATGGACAAGTCACGGCTCGGAACGTGGTCCATATGCATGTAGGCTGTTGTATCGCAATGATCTTGTTGCTGTATTCCGTGCCGAACAGTTAGCCTAAGGAGGAACGATGGCAGTATCTGTGAATATTGGTCGTGGTGGAGTTGAGATTAGTTGGACACCTGGCGACTATGAAGGTCCGGTTCGTATCAAGGCAGAGAACGTGGAGAATGGTGATATCGGCATTGTTAAGGATACTAACGATGGTAAACACTTCCTGACCTGGCCGCCTGGTACATACGTTGATGAGGTTACTGTCTATACCGACGATGAAACTGCTACTGTAATCGACCAGGGTGTCATCGCTGTTAGTGTCAGCGAGTGAAAGGAGAGACTATGGGACAATTACTACATTCGTTCTTTGAGGATACCAGAGTTCAGATCGCATTACTGATTCTTGTTCTGGACTTTGCACTCGGGACGATTGCTGCGCTTCTTGACAAGACACAGGGTTTCCGTCTTAGCTACTGGGCGGACACTTTACGCACAGATGTGCTTGGCAAGATTGTTCCCTTCTTTGTCATCTACGGTGGATACAAGTATGCCGCATCGGCTGACCTTGTTATCCCCGGACTTGACATGGAAGTGCTGATGAACGCAGCATGGGGAGTTGTGGTACTCGCACTGACAGGTTCGATCCTTAAGTCTGTTACGGATCTTGGCTTGCTTAAGTCATTCCTTCCGCCGCAGATTGCAGGTGGCGACCCTGTTACGCCTGTTGTGCCTGCTCCACCCAATCCTTAAAGATGTAGCCCCTGTGGGGGTTACGTAAACAAAGCCCCGGCTCTAACCGTTCTCTCCTGCGGATATCCGGGGCTTTGCTACGTCTAGTGGGACTAACAACTCTGTATCCTTAATGACTTCCAGCATGTATTCCAGCTCGTCGTTGTCCGGCATTGTCTCTACAGTCATAACCGGAACTTCTCCCCACTTAAGCTCTATCGTAGCAGAGATGGCTGTAGATGGAATAAGCCCGCGCTTAATCAGCAGGCGCAGGTATTCGTCACCGATCTTAGCTGGCATGGTTAAGCTCCAAAGCTGGCATAAGGTATCATCCTGAATTTGGGGTTTCTATCTGCGAACATCATCCATCCTGCACCGAAGGTACAGAACTGTAGCATGTGTCTTGCCGCATCTCTACCGTGTACAGTTCCTTTCTGGTACAGATTCAGTCTACGTAGGGCATCGTCGTTATAGTGGCCCTTGCCCTGAGCCGGTGTTTGCTTCTTTACGTGGCAACTGGTATTCAGGGCTTTATACGCTTCGATGATGCCTATGAGCTGAACCGAGAACAGCACCAACTTATCTCTTGCACGATTTCTGTACTGGAAATCCTCATACACGATGATTGTCGGTTCGAGGTCTTGTAGCATAAGCCATAAATCTGCTGGTTGTAGCTCAGCTTCGTTATATGCTATTTCAACTGTGTCGTCTAGTGCCATACGTGCAAGACAGTAACCTGTCGTAACTCCGGGATCAAGGCTAAGTAGTATATTCATATCAGTAACGTATCTTCTGACACCTAGCAATTGGGGAACACTGGGAATTACTGGGGAACACGCTGTGCGGCGTTCTCCGGGCCTGAGAATTCGGGCGGAGGTTCACCCGCCGGACGGCTATCTGCGCGTTTCCGCGTGTTTCGTGCAGCCCTGAGCGATCCGGGCCGCCGGTCACTTTGCAGCCGCCCACGTCTCACCATAGCCTATGTCAACTGTGAAAGGTAAGTCCCAAGACAATCTTTCCTTAGCTATAGACTCCATCACACCTCTCGAAATTGCCATGAATTCGTCAACATAATCGTCATCCACATCGGCCATGATACTATCGTGCACCAAGAGTACGATGGCAGCCTTATCACGGTCGATGAGGTTATGGATGATGACACCGGCAAGCAAGGTAATGTCACTGGCAGTGGATTGGGGGTAGAAGTTAATTGCCTCACGATAGAGAGCTTCCTTGTTATCGTCGGTTATGAGGTAGAATCTACGCTTACGACCGAATGGTGAGCGAACGATGTTGGCGTGTACTTCCTTCTCTACACCCTTCTCCCATCGTGCGACACCAGCGAACCTACCCCACCACCAATCAATGAACTTCTGCCCTTCTTTGATTGGAATATTGTGGTGCTGCTTGAACGTCTTAGCTGAGATACGATACGCTACCCCGAAGTCCATGTTCTTTGCGGACTGTCGGTTTTCTGTGGTGAAGTTGGGACCATAGAACATGGTCGCAACCTCAGTATGCAGGTCTAGACCTTCCTGATAAACTCTGATGAGTTCAGGGTCTTGACTGAGTTGCGCGATGACTCTAAGCTCAGCCTGACTATAGTCCGCCTGTACAAATTTACGTCCCTCGCTGGCTTTAAAGAGCTTACGGATATCGGGAAGGTTAGGTTTAGGTCGGACAATGTTCTGTAGATTAGGGTCTGTCGAACTAGTTCGTCCCGTTTCGGTCGTGTGTAGGTTGATGTTGGTGTATACTCTATGTTCTGCATCCTCGAGGGCGTACGGTAGGAGGCCGACGATGTAAGTGCTATTAATCTTGCCAAGCTTCTTAAAGCGATCCAGCTCTCGTGTAACTGACTCGATGACTTTCTTATCCTTATCAGATTTGCACGTATAGTCCCCGCGTAATATCTCCTGTCGGGCGTAGTTGTCTGTACTGCGCTCAAAGGTTCTGTTCTGTTGTGCTGGTCTACGCCGCATGGCATGGTCTATCCCCCACGTATCATAGTACAGTGCCGCCATCTGTGTTGGACTTCCCGGGTTAAGTAACGGTAGCCCAGTCATATCGCGTAGTGACTTCTTAAGTGCGCCTAGTTCGGGATTGACTTCATTCTCAAACATATCTGCTGCCGCATCTACGTCATAGATCAACCCTTCCATCTCTACATCACGAAGGAAGTTAGCAGCAGGTAGCAGGTGTTCGGTGTAGAGTCCCATTATTGTTTCACATCAGGCGGTTGTATTTGTTGGCGCATAGCATCTGACAACAGAGCGCGTATACGATCGGCACGTGGAGTCTGCCAGCCATCTCTAACGAATGGATCGCGGGCTAATTCAGCTTCTAATACTTCTATCCTAGCCCGTAGCTGTTCCTCACGTTCGTATGCACGACCTACGATAACAGCATGAGTGGCAGCAAGAATGTAGTTCTCTGGGTTGGCGTACTCTGCACGTAATGCCTCTACTTCACCGTATTCCTGTTCGAGTGCATCTATGTGATCTAGTAACATATCGCGGTCGCTGTATGGACTACCTTCTTGTTGTTCTCTCTTGCGTATGTCTAGTAGTTCTATTGGTGTAAGTTTGCGAACGATATCTTTCATCACGATACAATCCAACCCAGGGTAAAGCCAAGAGCGAAGATCAACACAACACCAACAAACATAAAGTAATAACCGACGCGCTCCTCAGTATACATTGTCTGACTCCCCTTTGGGTCGTAAGTATTCGAACAACTGGTAGGTACCGGCAACGTCCATACCTGCGTAACGATAGAACTTGTCATAGTCAGTAACAATACCGGTTTTCTTGATCTTCGCAATCTCATCATCATCATACTTAGGCCAATCCAATTCGTTCATGAGTAGATACTCTAGAGCGTGGGTTCCTGGTCGTTCATCAACGGCTGCTGAGAGGAGGATGGTGTCGTGGTCGATTCTAGCTGGTAGTCCATAGGTGTGTCGAAGAACTTTGGTATCGAATGATCCATTATGGTACAAGAACTGGTGATTGGTGGATGCGAATAAGGGATATAGGTGATCCTCAATAAAACGTGTATCTTCCCACAATCCGGACCGTTCCCCCAAGACAGTGGCACTTCTACCATCTGTTGCAAACTGCAAGGAGATGAGGGTTGCAGACTTGCGAAGTCCTCCACGTGTCTCAACATCCGTCGATACGAGTCCGTTATATTCGTTTGTGAGATAGCTAAGATAGGCCTTCGCTTCCACCACATCTTCTATGACCTTGACTTCGGGAAGCGTAGGAGCTGGAGCCGGATTGAACGCCCGTTTAAAATCCGCTCGTAAGTTAGGGAACACTCCATCATCTCTAATAACAAGCGCAGGGTTGTTTGTCGCAACGACAGTTTGCCCGGTGTCCAATTCGTGGCGATAACCACGCACGGACTGAATGGCACGGGCCTTACCGAATACACCCGCAATCGCCTCCGCTCCCCCGGCAATGATGAGCTTTGCTGATCGTAGTTCACTTTCCAACCTAGGCTTACATGCTTTGATAGCCTCTTTCGGAACTTTATTCTCTTTTGGAGCGCAGAGGATAACGTTAGTGAGTCGGATATCTGTACGCTTGACACCATTCTCTCCTAAGAAGTGATCTAATACTTTGCCTGATGGACCAGCAAAAGGTATGCCTGACATAGCTTCGTGATAACCGGGCGATCTACTAACAAAGATCACATCGCTATCGTGCGGGCCAGTAGTAAGTGCGGCCGGTCTATCAACTAATGGACATTCTTCACACAGTGCAAGCGGATGCTTACGTATAGCTAATAGCTCAGAGATGGAATCTTGAGAGAGCTCGATTCCAGGAATCTTGGGCATTGTATCCTTGTCCTCTGGCATTCATTGTATCCTTTGGCTGCCAACGTTCAGTGACAATTAAACCATCATCTGCAATATCGGTTAGCGTGTATACAATCCCATTCATTCTAACTAGCTTTCCGATATTCATATGGCTAAACTCTCTCGGGTATTCATCTCTTTTGTATTCAATCGCTATTACCATATCTCTCCTGTGGGGTTTCCTGTGGGGGGCTAACCTAATAACCCCCCACAGGAATGTGTAACTACTAGGCCGTGAGGTTCTCCGGCTCAGGCGGTAACACAACGTGACAACCCATACCCTTGACCCACACGCGCTTAGTGCCATCCTTGTAAGGCTTGCACTTATGCACGACAGGCTTCTTAGGTGCGGGCTTCGGCTTCTTCTTAGCAACAGGCTTACGCACCGGCTTGGGCTTAGGCTTAACAACCGGCTTGGGTGTAACGACAACAGGTGCGGCAGGAGTAACTACCGCAGGTGGTGTAAACGTAGTAATAACAGGCGGTGCTGTAGAGCAATCGCCATACGTAAACACTACGGTACGGAATGACGTATCTCCGCGAATGAGGATTACGTTAGTAAACCCTCGAGTGTTACCGGGGATTGTAGGTGGTGCTGCACTATCTACAGCCTGACCATCAATCGTACCTCGCACACGATATAGCTGTGCGCCTAAGTCACAGAATACCGTAGGACTCCCCGTAACTCCCGGATTGACCGGAGGCGGGGGAGGCACGATACATACGCCATCGACAAGAACTGCCGGAGGCGAGCATAGAGGGTTAACATCAACCGGAACACACTGTCCATCAATCAGACCGTATCCCTCGGGAATCTCGTCCTGATTGCCTTCAAGGTTCGGACACACGTCAACCGGAGTTTCGTCAGGTAAGCAGATGGGCCTACCGTTCTCATCTTCTGCTGCGTGCATACCTTCTGGCACTGATTCCTGCACACCATCGATGTTAGTACACACATCGGTAGGTGGCGGTCCGACGGGTGGCGGACAGTCGTTTACGCTAGGCTCATCCTGTCCTACATCAAGAGCTAGAACGAATGACCTACCCTGTGAATCAGAGAAATACGATCCGACTGCTGCTCCACCCGTAGCTGAAACACTGACACTAATCGGGTTATCGCCTGTCTGTAGTGCCTCATCCACCCCTGGTGTTCCAACGTACTTACATACGAACACCTTGTCGTTCTCATCACCAGCCATAGCATTTGCATTGAAAGCTACAAATGCTACTACGGCTAGTGTCGCCGCAATAATGAACTTCATTACCCCTCCGTGTTGTATATGATTGACCGCAGGTCAGGCGGTGTATAGTTCGGACCCTTGAGAATCTTGCCATCGTCTCTTACAATAGGCTTACCGTCCTCTCCTAGCTTACTCATGTTAGACCTGTGTACCTCGGCAAAGCAGGCATCGAGGTCTACGCCGAAGGATACTAGCGAACCAGCAAGCACATAGATAAGATCACACACAGCATCCACGTACTCAACTAAATCCTCTCCTTCCCATGCGCCTTGTAGTTCGCGGAACTCCTCGTGGTTAAGCTCGTTACGTAGGTAGTATAGCTTTATATCTTCGTGGTATGTGTTCTCAAGTGAGAAGTCTATCGGATTACCTGGCTCACGGACAACTAAGCCGTAAGCTTCGTGAAACTCTCTAACTGCCTGATACGGAGTGACGTGGCCCATAAGCCGCCAGCATCCAGTCTGTAAGGAGAGCATGGAGTTCTTCCACTGTTCCGTCATTTCCGATATCGCCTCGAATATACGACGGATTGATTCCTGCCTCGCTGACGTGTTCATCTCCCTCATATCCCGGACGTACGATATGCCAAATGTCGCCGGCGTAGTCAGTAATCAACTCGGCTTCGTTATTGAATCGTACATCACGAACCACGTAATCGGTGTCCTCATCGGTTGACAGATAACGCTCCGCAAACTGTTCAACCCAGAAGTCTGGACCGAATACTTCGCGTCCCATTTCTGTACCGAATCGTTGTAAGTGCTGACGCCAATCGAATGAACAGGCCAACGTCGGACCAAAGTGTGGTCTCTCGTAGTTGTGTACCTTTACGATGGTGTCCTCGTTCTTCCAGCTAAGGGCATCCTCTAGGGTAATACCCCACAGAGCACAGACCGCATCGTACATCACGTCTGAGAATCCGACCTTCTTATAACCGTACTCTGTGACAAGGAAGTCTGCGACGGTATCCTTGCCTACACCCATATTACCTGTTAATCCGATAATCATGATAACGGCTGCCCATTAGGTCCGATAATGCCGGGAGGTCCTGGAAGTGCAATGTCTGGCCTAGATGCCCTAGCCATTTGCTGAACTAGCATACGACGATCCTGCTGCATCTGAGCTAAGACCGATGCCTTGAAGATTGCCTGCATCTCACCTTCACTCATGCCCATCTGCTTAACCATCGCTGTCAACGCATTGACCTTCATCTGGATTAAGTATGCGTCGATGGAAAGCATACCCGCATGTACGTGTTGTGCGGTCCAGAGTGCCTGTTCCTTTTCTACCTCATCTGAGAGACGCGCAACTTCCTGCTCATAGTATGCTTCATCATGTTCTGACTCGTACATCAGTCGATCGCCTTAATCTGCACGGCTTTTCCTTTCTTAGATATCTCGATCTGTCCTCTATCCTCGAGAGTGTTCTGAACCTCGTCCATCTCACGACGCGACAGATGATAGTGCTGCATGAGTTTACCTCGTAGTATGTTCGGCTCCCTTCTGATCGCACCCAGGACGTTATCGAGTAGACGTTGCGTAGTGGTGCGACCTGCGTTTAACAGCAGGTCTACCGTATACGGCAACCAACGCTGGATATACTTGGCTGCTATCGCTACGTCCTCGTCGAATACTTCAAGCACGTTATCGTTAGGCTCACGCCGTACTGCCGCTATGAGCATAGCCATCTTCAAGAGTGACCGGGACATACGCTCATACGTAGGAAGTGCGTACTCACTGATAACTGCATCGTTAGCAGTTTTCCACATCTTTTCCTCAATGTCACCGTATCGTGCCCAAGCATCTTCGGTCAGCATGGCCTCGATTTGCTGAGGTATATCCTTTACCTTCTGGCCTGCCAGTACGAATGATCCTGTCTGATTGTATGTCTCATACAGAGCGAATAGCTTCTGTGCTATTAGTGCTCGAGTCTCAACTAAGTTCGCTTGTGCTGGCCCTGTGCGGCGGATATTATCTAAGACCGCCACACCACTGACGGTGAGAAACCTCGGTATGAATCCAGACAGGATCATCTGGTCAGTAATGAGTGTGTATGTTCTATCTCGGATACCACCACCGAAGAAGATGAACACGGGTGATGACACCGTTATTGTTTCCTTACGCAGCTTACGTGGTAGGATCGGCGGTATGTCATAGAGCTGAGTCATAAGCTCAGGCATACCAGCCATGTAGGTCTTGTTCTTGATCGAGTCAAAGAACCCACTAATCTCATCACGGAAGAACACTGACACCTGATTGGGTCTACCTGCTAATCCGCTGAGTAACCCTTCTGCCGATGCATCTGTGGCTAAGATGCGATCCTTGTCTATCTCCTCAACAAAGGACATAGCCATCTTCATGGCTGTAGTCTTACGTGAGAGGGTAGAGTCACCGAGGATCATACCCCACAGATTAGGCTGTGTCGTACCATAGTTGGTGTTACATACGATACCCTGAGCCGTGAGCGTGCTCAGTACCATGAAGAAACAAAGATCGTGGTAATCAACTATGGCATCAGTACTAGCTGTCGCCCAATCCTTGTAATCGTCGATGAAGGTACGCGGAAGTGCAGCTATCTCCTCATTCGTAAGAAGCTGCGGAACATCGAGATTCGTGTACGTACCCACAAGCTTGCCAATGCGAGCCTGTGATTCCGCTGCTCGCTGTACTTCTCTCCATAGATGAGATAGCGGACGATTGTCGCGTGCGTACTTGTTGCACTTTGCTGTGAGTGCGACCGAGAAAGTTTCTTCAAGGTTAAGACCTTCCTCAATGCAGATATTGATGAGTCGCCACAATACACGCGACCAGTCGAACTCCGGTTCTTCCTCGTACAATGTGTGGAACGAGGTACGACTGAGCTTATTCCAATGATGCAGGATAACCTGCTGTGCATCGGGAAGATCATCCGGCACAGTAAGGTCATATACACCTTCATCTATCGAAAGCTCAGGCAGACCACCGAGTGCAGCTAAAGGAGCTAACGTCTCGTAAGCATGACGAAGCTCAACCTTGGGCAGGTTCTCGTACTTATAGTTAATCGTATACGGTACACGCAACAGTTGGGTTAAGTCCCAACCCGACGGATCAATGCCGTTACTGCGGTAAGCATACGCAAGTCGCTTACTGAATTGTTCTGCCGCATACGGATCGAGCTTCTCGTCTATGCGCCATATAGCTTGGAACCGCCCCACAGAAGATTCAATCACGCACTGTGGCTGTGGTGTAACCTCGTCGGGATCACACGTATCGAGATCAGCCCACAGAAGATTACAAGGTACACAGTGTTCCTTAAGTCTCCGAGGTGAGGCAAGCAGGTTAACACCAAACCATACGTTAGACCTAGCTGCACTCTTTTGTACGTATGATATGATCTGGTCTTTACCCGTCGGCCACTTGAAGAACCGTTCCTTGAATGGCTTACCAGTTCCAGGCTCCTGACTAGCGATACAGACGTAGCCTTCATCCTCGCCAAAGACGTAGTTAAAGAACGCTTCCTGAACTGTGACGCCTGCGGTTGGCATTAGGTCTTAATTAGTCGGTATCCGTTGGTGATGCTGATAAACCGTTTCTCTACTTCTTCGTCTGTTTCTCCGTAATAGCGGATCATAAGGCGATCTAGCTCATCTGCTGCGTTTAGTATAGACCGTCCCTTGCTGCGGTTAAGTAGCATTTCACCGATTTCCTGTGGATCACGAATGTCTCTCATCTATCGCCCCGAACTGTATGAAGGGATGGTAAAGGGTGGCTCCGCAGAACCACCCGATACCATACGTCTTATTACTTGTGGTGTTTAGATCAATCCGCCAGCAGGCGTACCAGTTGCGGAACCTGCGGGCTTAACACCAGTAATAGTGTTCGTCATCACTCCCGGCTCGGCATTATACTTCTGCTCGACCTTGACAGTAACGACGCACTCACGTCCAACAAGATCCTCTACATCGAGGTTGAACTTACCGGACACAAGCTTCTTCTCGTCATAGCCAAGGGCTGTCAGAAATCTGACGAGCATACCCTTTAGCGTTGCTGCCTTCTCGTAGTCGGCAGGCGGGATACTATAGTTACCCCAGAAACGTCGGTTCTGATACTCACCTTCCGTAACCCGGAAAGTAACCATCAGCTTGGGAGTGCCAGCAGGCAACACACCTTCGCCACTAACCTCACCCATCGACGCTTCGTATACCGTACAAGGATACGAACCAGCAGGAACCGGCTCGAAACCCTTAAGGTCAGCACCACTAAGATGGGTGAGGTTAG
>Ga0207641_10002260_pt1 | contig 17950 bp, 19 predicted proteins | sample KBSSwiS62_FD_184306 | JGI IMG/M metagenome (GOLD analysis project Ga0207641, IMG submission 184306) | Switchgrass rhizosphere microbial communities from Kellogg Biological Station, Michigan, USA - KBS Switchgrass S6-2 (SPAdes) (version 2) | ecosystem: Host-associated > Plants > Roots >... | reverse complement strand
TTGATCTGGCCGATATTATTGACCGGGACCGAGGTGACCTCGAAGCCGTGCTTGGTGAGGTACTCGACCGAGTTCATCACGGAGGGATGTTCGATGGCGGAGACGACGATGTGGTTGCCCTTGCGGTGATTGGCGTCGGCGAAGCCTTTGATGGCGAGGTTGGAGGACTCGGTGCCGCCGGAGGTGATGATGAGGTCCTCCCAGCTTTCAGCATTGATCAAAGCGGCGAGCTTTTCCTTGGCTTCCTTGAGGCCTTCGCGGACCTGGAGACCGAAGCGGTGGAGGCTGGAGGGGGAACCATAGGCTTCCCGGAAATAAGGGAGCATGGCCTGCAGCGCTTCCTCCAGAACGGGGGTGGTGGTCTGGTGATCAAGGTAGACGGAGCGTTTGTCCATGGGAGATTAAGTGTAGCTGATTTGCGAAGCGGGGCAACTCACCCGTTAGGATAGAGTATCTGAAAACGGTAACGGCGGCCTTGGTGGCCGCCGTTGCAAAAACCAAATGACCAACTGCGATCAGGCAGCGGCGGGGACTTTGGCCTGCTTGGCTTCGTAGTCTTCGATGGCGGCCTTGAGGGCTTCCTCGGCGAGGACGGAGCAATGAATCTTCACAGGAGGGAGGCCTCCGAGGGCGTCGACGACTTCCTGGTTGGAGAAGTTCTTGGCTTCCTCGAGGGTGCGGCCCTTGATGAGCTCGGTGGCCATGCTGGAGGAGGCGATGGCGCTGCCGCAGCCGAAGGTCTTGAAGCGGGCGTCCTCGATCTTGCCGTCGCGAATCTTGAGGGAGATCTTCATGATGTCGCCGCAGGCCGCCGCACCGACTTCGCCGACACCGTCTGCTTCCTGGACATCACCCATGTTGCGGGGATTGAGGAAGTGATCCATCACCGTGTCGTTATAGAGCGTGTATTCTTTGGTTTCTTTCATGTGTGTGTCTCCTAGCACGTAATCTTAATGCCGTTATGCTTCCGTGTAAAGGGGGATGGTGGGGGTAAGAGTGGAAAATTTTTGAGCAATAGGGGGATTCGGTTTGTGTTTGGCGGAGGGTATTGCTTAGGTGAACTACCTCTCGCGAAAATGGAAATAATGACAATGCTCACAAGAAATCGGCCTTTATCCACGATCACTCGGACGCCGATATTCTGTCTCATGTCCTGCCTGGGAGTGCTGGTGATTTTCAGCGCCTCTTCCAGGTTATCAGGCCAGGACGCAAAGGAGGCGCTTTTTCAAAAAGCAGCGGCAGCGGAGAAGAACCATGATCACGATGCAGCAATCGCCGCTTACAGCCAGGCGATCGAGATCGACCCCAAACTGGTGCCTGCTTACTTTGACAGGGGATCGATCTACGAGAAGAAAGGGAACCATGACAAGGCGGTTGCGGACCTGAGCAAGGCAATCGAACTCGATCCCAATCTGGCAATTGCCTACAACAATCTCGCGTGGATCCTGGCGACGTGTTCAGAGGCCTCGATACGCGATGGAAAGAAGGCGGTGGAGTTAGCGACGAAGGCCTGCGATCTGACGCATTGGCAGGAGCGCGCATCGCTGGACAGCCTGGCCGCTGCGTGTGCGGAAGTGGGAGATTTTGACAACGCCATCAAATGGCAGAAACAGATGCTTGCGTCACCAGGGATAAGCGCAGCTGGTACGGCAAGTGGCCGGGGCCGCCTAGCGTTTTACGAATCGCATCAACCTTTTCACATGCCGAAGTAGGCCGGGTCACTGGTTCGTGTGATCGGGATTGTTTTCCCAAGGGGTACCGGAGACTTCGCTGGCGGGATCGATCTCTTCTTCGCCGAACACGGGATCGAGGAACCATTCGAGGCGACCGCAATCCTGGCAGCGAAAGACGGTGGCGGACTTGTTCATCCAGTCAAGATTGAGGAAGGTGAGTCCGGCGGTGTTGAGCTGGGCGGATCGTTGATCGAAGGATGCGCCGTGGCAATGCGGGCAGATGAGAGGCTTGCCGTTGATAATGATGCGGGGCATGGCGCGCGTGAGCTTGAGGCAATGGAGTTGCGCTGACAATTGCATTCCCAAACACTCACGCGTGACAGAGTTCGGGAACGAGGGGCAGAGGGAAATTAGAGTTTCTTCGAAGTTCAGGATGACAGGAAGGGAGATGCCGGCATGCGACGGCTACCGGATGACAGAAGAAACCCGGGAAGAGAGATCGGCGACGAGGACGTGGCGGGTGCCTCCGGGAGTGGCGTTGAGGGCGAGGGCATCCCAACTGCGGTTCCAGGCGGGGTGGGGATCGACGCGCATGGCACCATCGGGGCTGGGTTGGGCGGAAGGAATGCGAAGGAGGCACTCTTCCTTGCCGGACTCGAGATCGATCCAGCGGATGGGGACGGTGCCGTCTTGAAAGGACATCGGTTCCCAGAGATAGGTATCGGTGACGAGGTGGCAGCCATCAGGATGGACGGAGGGATGACCGGAACCGAGGAGATCGGTGCGGATCGGTTCGAGGAGGCTGCCGTCGTAGCAGCCGCGGACGAAGCGAAGGGTATTGCCGAAATGGCCGAGGTTCATCGTGAGATGGCGACCGTCGGGATGCCAGTTGATATGGTGGCCGCCCTGTTCCCATTTCGAGGCGGGGATGGCGAGGGTGAGGTCGCTGCCGTCGGGTTTGACGGTGAGGATGAGAAAGCGGGCGACGTTGAGATTGTCCCATTTATCCGTGGAGGTGGGAGGAATCCAGCGAATGGTGAAGAGGATGCGGTCGCCCTGCGGATTCCACTTCGAGTGAAAAACGTAGGCGGAGCCTTGTTCCGGCTCGGGAATTTCCATCCTTCCGCCGAAGGTCTCGAAGACTTGGCGCAGGGTGACGAGGAGACGGGTCTCGCCGGTGTGGGTGTCGGTCAGGTGGAGGCCGTCGTCGGCGGGGAAACCTTTGTTCCGAGGGACGTGTTCATCGGGGACGAGGACGCCGTAGCCGCGCTGGGTGCGGCGCATAGCCTCGAGACTGCCGCAGACGGCCCACTGGCCATCGGGCGAGGCCTGGTAGATTCCACGGGGGAAGGTCTGGCGCTTTTTCGTAGTCCAATCGAGCCGGACACCGATCGGTTTCCAGGTGAGGGGATCGACGTCGTTGAAGAGGAGGGTCTGGTCGTCGCCGCCCCAGTTGAGGTTGCAGCCCATCTGCGCTTCCCAGCCGGTAGTGGTGGCGACGGCCTGATGATCGCCCGTATGGAGATCGATGATGTAGATATCACCCGCTTCTCCGATCAGGGGATAGCGGTCCTCGTGTGACAAACGGAAGACGGCAAGGTAACGACCGGACGGACTGAAAGGAGAGGTATCGAAAAAACGGTGAAGGCTACCGGGAATGCGATGGGTGACGTTCCACGCGGGGACGAGCGGAGAGTAGTCAGTGTACCGCGGGAAGGACGAGTGGACGAGCATCTCGCGACGCCCGGATTAATCCAACAGCGTGAACTGGCACTTATAGAGACCGGAAACGCGTTCTTCCTCGCGGTGGACGCGGACGCCCAGGACATTCTCGATGAGGTTGTTTTCGAGCTGCGTGAGGATCTTGAACTGGTCCGCGATGGGCAGCACAGGCGAGTTGTACTCGATGATCTGGTTGCGCTGGATGTCGGGATTATAATAAAACTCGCTCATGTAACCATCGGCGTCACGAAGAGCGGCGAAGGAGCGGGCGCGTTCCTCAAGGGTGCCGCCATTGATCTTGGCCTGCATCTTGACGGTCTGGTTCTGGTAAATCTGATAAAGGATTTTTTCCGGAGCGGCGGGACCGTAGACCTGCTCGAGGCTTTTGAGAATCTCGCCGGTGAAATTGGTATGCTCCGAGGGGAAGAATTCCTGCGCAGTGACAGTGAGGCGATAAGCCTTCTCGGGGCGGCCCATTCCCTTGGGACGGCGCCATGTATCGAGGTAACCGTCCTTTTCGAGAGCAACGCAGTGTTGTTTGACTCCCATGTACGAGAGGTTAATCCGCTCGCATAATTGAGATACGGAAAGACCCTGACTACGTTTGATCTCAGCCAGTATCAAATACTTCTGACTCTTGGCCAGTTTTTTCAAAAGCTTGCTTTTCATGTAAGATGCTGAGGGCGCGAGCCTTTTAGCCGTTTTTATTCATTCCTGCCGACGGGCTATTCAGGGTCAGACATTAAGGAGATGAAGGCAGGCGGGCAAGTCTTTTTACCTTTCGACGTAAAAAAAGTTATTCACAACTATCTAGGTGACTAAGTTGATTCAAACTTTTTACATGTTTAGTATAAAAACTATTTTTTTACCTCTGACAAAGTAAATTTTTGAGGAAGAAGGCAAGGGAAGGATTGCGGCGGCCAAGGCAAACCGCGACACTGACGGGATGTCTTTTGAGTATGTCCTGAAGAAAAATTCCGCCCCGGTTGGAGCACAAATCAACTATCGCGCGGAGCTCAATGACGAACAATACGAAGCAGTGACGGCGAAACCGGGGCCGATTTTGGTGATCGCGGGGGCGGGCAGCGGTAAGACACGGACACTGACGTATCGGGTGGCATACTTAATAGAGAACGGAGTTGAACCGGAAAATATCCTGTTATTGACGTTCACGAACAAGGCCTCCCGGGAGATGCTGCAGCGGGTGGGGAACCTGTTGCCGCAGGACATATCGCGGATCTGGGGCGGGACATTTCACTCTGTGGCGAACAGGTTACTAAGACGTCACGCGAATGAGTTGGGGTTCAGCAACAGCTTTACGATCCTTGACCGTGACGACGCCCAGGACCTGGCGGTGGCGGCATTGAAATCGACGGGGCTTGACCCGAAGGACAAGTCGCTGCCGAAGGGGGCGGTGTTGCTTGATATCTTCGGTCTGGCGGCGAGCACGGAGAAATCGATCGCGACGGTGGTGAGCGAGAAGTATCCGTACTTCACGGGGATCATCGATCACCTTGAGCGGATCGACCGGATTTTCCGCGAGCGGAAGAAGATCGACAATGTGATGGATTATGACGATCTGCTGGTCTACGCGCTGAAGTTGCTGCGCGAGAACGAGAGCACGCGGAAGTTTTACCAGGAGCAGTTCCAGCACATCCTGGTCGACGAGTACCAGGACACGAACAAGATCCAGTCCGATTTCATCGACACGCTGGCGGCGTTTCATCACCAGGTGATGGCGGTGGGCGACGACGCGCAGAGCATCTATTCATGGCGGGGGGCGAATTTCGAGAACGTACTGACCTTTCCGCAGCGGTTCCCCGGGACGCGGGAAATCCGGATCGAGACGAATTACCGGAGCACGCCGGAGATTTTGACGCTGGCGAACTACGCGATTTCGGCCAACACGAAGCAGTATCCGAAGAACCTGCATGCGGTGCGTCCGGCGGAGAAGTTCTCGAAACCGGCATTGATCTGCCTGCAGGACGCAAACCAGCAGGCAAATTTCATCTGCCAGCGGATCGAGGAACTGCAGGAGGAGGGGATCGAGCTGAACGAGATCGCGGTGCTGTACCGCGCGCACTTCCATTCGATGGAGGTGCAGATGGAGATGACGCGACGGCAGATGCCGTTTGAATTGCTGAGTGGGCTGCGCTTTTTCGAGCAGGCGCACGTGAAGGATGTGGCATCGTTCCTGAAGTTTGCGCTGAACCCGAGGGATGAACTGGCGTTCAAGCGGATCGCGGGGATCATGCCGGGCGTGGGGGAGAAGACGGCGGACAAGCTGTGGCAGAAGCTGCTGGCAGGGGCGGAGTTTGCCTCGCTGGAGGCCCCGGCCAAGGCGGCGGAGCAGTGGAAGCAGTGGGTGGAGACACACAAGCAGATCACAGCGCCGGACCTGCAGGGGCGGGCATCGGAGCAGATCCAGGTGATCATCGATGCGATCTACGAGGACTACATGAAGGTGAAGTTCCCGAACTTCCAGTCGCGGCTGGAGGATTTGGGACAGTTGCGGGCCTTCGCCCAGAATTTTGAAAAGACGGACGAGTTCCTGGCCCAGCTGGCCCTGTTGACGAATCTCGATGGCGGGCCGAAGAAAGAGGGACCACTGGAGGGACAGCCTTGTCTGCGCTTGAGCACGGTGCACCAGGCAAAGGGACTGGAGTGGAAGGTGGTCTTTGTGATCATGCTCTGCGACGGGCTGTTTCCGGCGGGGCGCTCGATGGAGACGCTCGAGGGCGAGGAAGAGGAACGGCGGTTGTTCTACGTGGCGGTGACGCGGGCGTGCGACGAACTTTACCTGACCTATCCGCTGGTGCGGGCGAGCGCATCGTTCGATGATCGCTGGCAGGAGCCCTCGCGGTTCATCAATTTCCCGCGAGGGATGGTGAACGAGTGGAAGATCAAGGCGGCGGCGCCGAGTTGGGACTAATCGTCGTAGTCGAAGGCGGAGGAGAAGTACTTGTTGGCACTGGGGACTAGGACGACGAGGGCGGTGACGAGATAGGTCGCGATGGGGACGACGCACTGATGCCAGTCGGACTGAACGTAGAGAATGTAGTCGATGTTGACGAAGCCCCAGCCGAGATAGACCCAGCGAGCCCAGTTTTTTTCCTGCATCATGCACATGGCACAGGCGATGGTGATGATGTAGTTGAGATAGAGCATGCCGATCTGGACGGGGTAGGGGAGACCGGCGTAGTCCATGGCGGCCTGGATCTCCGGTTTCTTGAGATCGGCGAAACTGGTAAAAAGAAAATAACAACCCGAGACCAGAAGGTAGAGGCAGACCAGGGTGAGGAAGAAAGGTCGGCTCTTGATCATGAATTTGTAATACAGGGATCGCGGACGGAGACGGGGTCCTGTCGGCGAGAAGGGAAATCAGAAGCTTGAAAAGACGGCAGCGCGAGTACAAGCCTAAAAATGTTACACTGGTGAAACACCGCGATGACTAGCGCACCAGAATCGGGAAGGCAGGTACTGTGGACTCGGGGATAGAAGCGGGGCGGCGCCTGGCGAGGGTATTCTTCCAGGCGAGGAAGGGTTGCTCGAGATAGTGCCACGAGAGAGAGGAGAGGGCGATGGTCAGGGCGAGAAGGATGACCAGACGCACGAAAGAGTCGTGCGATTCGGTCAGGCCGAGGCTGCCCAGGAGAGGAGAGACGAGGATGATGATGAAGACATGGTAGACGTAGATGCCATAACTGATTTTTCCGAGATAGACGAGCGGAGGCCAACTGAGAAAGGAGCCGTAGCGGCCCTTGATGCCGACGACGGAAGCGGTGAGGAGCCAGGCGAGGAAGATTTCGTCGACCGATTCGGTGAGGCCGAGCCAGAGATTGGTTTCGGGCAGGGTCATCAACGCGCGGCCCAGAAAGAAGGCGGCGAAAGCGACAAGGGGCATGGCTAACAGAAGGGAGGGCGACAGACGCGGAATTTTTTGGAGCCACCGGGATTCGTTGAGGTAGGCGATGAGCGCGCCGACGGCGAAGGAATCGATGCAGCCGAAGAGAGTGACCCAGCGGGTGATGGTGTTGGCGGCCGTGGCGATGCAGAAGATGCGGAAGCCGAGGCCGAAGAGAATGAAGGCGGCCATGGCGGGGATAAACCAGCGCCGCGGCAGGACGAGGACGACAAGGGGCCAGAGCAGGTAGAATTGTTCCTGCACGGCGAGGGACCAGAAATGGGCGATGGAGCCGGGCCAATAGCCGAGGAAGGCAAAATGATTATTGGCCTGGAACGTGGCGAGCCAGAAGAAATTGGTGCGTACTTCCGCGATACCAAAAACGGCGCCGATGAGCAGGGCGAGATAGAAGGGCGGGCCGATGCGCAGGAGCCGGGCAAGATAATAGCGACCAAGCGGAAGGAGACCGCCTTCGCGGGACCCGCTGATTTCCGACTGCACGCGCCAAAGCGAAAGAGTGATGAAGTAGCCGGTGAGGACGAAGAAAAACCGGACGCTGAGCGGACCGCAGCGCAAAAGGGAGGGCATCATGATGCCGAAGTGTTCGATCAAGACGCCGAGAATGGCGAGCGCGCGAAGACCGTCGAGCTGAGGTTGGTAACTGGATTTAAGTTTGGGCTGGGATGAAGAAGAGTCGCGGCGAAGAGCTTGAGGAGGTGTCGCGCAGGAAATCGCCATAGTCGGTTTCACATATTCCAGCAAGTGCTGTTCCGTCTTTAGACGCACGCCAGAACGAAAGTGTCACTCTACAGCGAAGATTTATTTAATGCGGATGACAATTTTGCCGAAGTGTTGCGCAGATTCGAGGTGGCGGAAGGCGTCGGGAGCCTGGGCGAAATCGAAGGTGCGATCGATGACGGGTTCGATTTTGTGCGCGGAGATGGCGCGGTTCATCGAGGCGAAGATGTCGCGGGAACCGACATAGATGCCGCGGACTGTCAGCGATTTGTGCAGCATGGGGCCAATTTGCAAGTCGCCGGAAATGCCGCTAAGGACACCGATGAGGCTGATCTGTCCGCCAAAGCAAGTGGCCTTCAGGGTCCTGGAAAGGGTGCCGGCACCGCCGACTTCGAGGGTGAGATCGACGCCATGGCCGCCGGTGATTTCGAGGACGCGTTTTTCCCAGTCAGGCATGGCGCGGTAGTTGATGGTGTGGTGGGCGCCCAGTGCGCGGGCACGTTCGAGTTTCTCGTCGCTGCTGGAAATGATGATGCTGGTGGCCCCCGCGATTTTGGCGAATTGGAGTCCGAAGAGCGAGACGCCGCCGGTGCCTTGCAGGAGCAAGGTCTGGCCGGGTTGCAGATTGCCGGAGACGAAGAGTCCGTTCCATGCGGTGACGGCAGCGCATGGAAGGGCGGCGGCCTGCTCGAAGCTGAGGTGATCAGGAATGGGAAGGAGGGCGTCGGCGGGAAAGGTGGCGAATTCACGAAGCATGCCGTCGACGTCGCCGCCGAGGGCACTGGCGGCTGCGGCTGGGGTGAGGGAGCCGCTGAGCCACGCGGGGAAGAAGGGGACGACGACGCGGTCGCCGGGTTTCCAGGCCGTGACGTTCGCGCCGACGGAGACGATTTCACCCGCACCGTCGGAGAGCGGGACGCGGGGGAGTTTCATCCGGGGGTTGTACTTACCCTGGACGATGAGGAGGTCGCGGAAGTTGAGGGAAGCGGCGCGAATGCGGAGGAGGACTTCGCAGGGGCCGGGTTCGGGGACATGGTGCTCGGCGGGAAGGAGATGGTCGAGGCCGAAGGAGTCGCGGAGTTCGAAGAGTTTCATAGCTCGCTATTTGGGGCGGTCGATTTTGACGGAGACGTACTTTGTGTCAGAGAGGATGAATTTTTTGATTTCGAGGGTGAGGCTTTTGATGGGGTAACTGGCGAGGAGATCGGTGGCGAGTTCCTCGGCGAAAGTTTCAAGGAGCCTGCGGGATTTTTGAGCAGCGAGGTCTTTTACTTGTTGCGCGACATCGTAGTAGTTGACCGTCTTTGTCACGTCGTCGGTGATGGCGGCTTTTGCGATGCAGTCGACAGTGAGGTCCAACGAGATGAGGAGGCGCTGGAGCCGGGCGCGTTCCTCGTCGGGGACACCGATGTGGGTGTGGACCTCGAGGTCAACGATGCGGATGAGATCGGACATGATCGAGCAGGGTGCGGGTGGGGCCGTTGAGGTCGAGCTTCATCGCGTTATCGAGTGAGAGCCAGCGGAAGGTTTCGGCTTCGTCATTGAGGGTGACGGTAGTGCCGAGCGCGGTGGCGGTGTAGTTGAGGAGGAGGAAGTGGGCTTTCTTGTAGAACTCGGGCGGCTCAATGCAGTCCTGGACGATTTCGAAGCGGATGTCGGTCAGCTTGAGGCCGGTTTCCTCCATAATCTCGCGACGCAGCGCATCCTCGGAGGGTTCGTTGATCTTGATCTTGCCGCCGGGGATACCCCACTTGTTGTTCCACTTGTGGGTCTGGATCATGAGGACCTCGCCCCGGTCGTTGAAGATGAGCGCGCCGACGGTGGGGACGGGCGGATGTGTGGCGATGCCGCGATGGCGGTCGAGAAAATCGCGGACTTCCTTGAGATTGCGGAAGAGGAGATCGGGGCTGGCGCTCTTGAGCTTGGCGAGTGAATCGTAGCCGGTGAGGACGGCGCAGCTCATGACGCCGGCGTGGCGGGCGGTCTCGATGTCGTGGGTCATGTCGCCGATGAAGATGGTCTCGTCGGAGTTGAGATTGTGATCGGCGAGGAGATGGAGGATGACCTGGCGTTTGTCGAGGGCACCGACATAGGCGTGCTTGAAGAAATGCTGCCAGCCGAGGCGGCCGCCCTGGGCGTCCCAGTGCTCCTGATGAATGGAGCTGAGGAGGAAGGTGGGGATTTGGCGTTCGAGGAGGTACTCGAGGAAATCGAGCGAGTGGGGCAGGGGTGCAATGCCGGTCTGGAGCGAGCGGAAGGCGTCGCGGTAGTGGACCTCGAGTTCGGGCAATGCGGAATCCGGGAGGTATTCCTTATAGAAGGCGGGGAAGGGAAGATAGAATTTCTCGCGAAATTCGTCGGCGGTGAAGGCGGGTTTGCCGTACCGGACGAAGATGTCGTTGGTGGCCTTGAGGACCGGGTTGAAATCGTCGACGAGGGTGCCGGACCAATCGAGGATGACGTTTTTGATTTCGGGCATGGCGCGGGGAAGGAATTTTGGACGGGATCGTGGGGACTGACAAGAGCGGAAGGCAAGCGGGACCAAATTACCAAATGTCCAAATTAACGGATTGGGAAGTCTAATTTGAAAGCGCTTTTAATCGAAGAAGTACTACCTTAATCAGAGTCATGAAAGACATTTCAAATCTCTCTGATGATGAACTTGATGCGCGACTACTTTCGCATGCATTGCCGGAGTGGCAGAAGGTGGCAATGCTCGTTTCGCAAACGATACGTGATTTTGAAAACTGGGATGAGGAGAGATTGACCGCACGTATTCGTGCGCTTGTCGATGAGGGTAAATTGGAAGCTGCGGGAAATCTTCACCGCTGGCGCTTCAGCGAAGTTCGGTTACCGCAAAGCTGACATCAGCGTGCGGACGGCGGCGATCTGCGCCTCGATGCGGTGCTCGAGGGGGAAGGGCTTGGGGGTCTCGGTGGTGTAGCTGACTTGGGTGTGGTGGACGCTGAGGTAGAGCGCTTCGGGCCACTCGGGGCGGTCCTCGATTTTGCCGTGCTTGGCGAGGAGTTCCTTGCGGGAGATGACGCCATTGCGAGCGGGGACGTCCTCGATTTCGGGGCGTGTGTCGATGGGGACGTGCCGGCCCATGGCGGTGATGATTTTCTGGCCGAGGTCGGGTTCGAGTCGGTCGTTGAGTTCGTAAAGGTAGGCGCCGATGCCTTCGAAATCCTCGTGGAGCATCATGGCCGCGTCGAATTTGCCGAGGGTCTTCAGCGCCTCGATGTGGCTGAGGATTTCGTCGGACTTGGTATTCCGGTAATCGCGATTGAGGTCGATGCTGGCGGCATTGACACGGAGGTTTTGGGCGAGTCCGTCGGGGTTGAGGATCGGGAAGATGGTGACGTTGAAATCGACGAAGAAATCACGGTCGCGCAACATCTTGAGCAGAGCCATCGGGCCGGAGATTTCATCCCCGTGGATTCCGGCGGAGAGGTAGAGGCTGGGTGCGACGGGGCCGAGGATGGCGGCGCGCTGGAGCCAGGGGCGGGTGCCGGCAGCGCAGCGCGACAGGTACTTGATGGCCCAGCGGTTGGCTTTCGCAACCTCCTCGAGACGGGCGACATAAGCCTCGGGATTAAAGAAGCGGGTCATTGCTTTCCGATGCCGTGCGCTGCGCGGTAATCCTTGAAGTGGTTGATCAGGCCATTGGTCGAGCTGTCGTGCGTGGCGACGGTGCCGGGTTTTTCGAGTTCGGGGAGGATGGCCTTGGCGAGTTGCTTGCCGAGTTCAACGCCCCATTGGTCGAACGAATTGATATTCCAGACGATGCCTTGCGTGAAGATCTTGTGCTCGTAGAGGGCGATGAGGCTACCAAGCGTCTTGGGCGTGAGCTTGGGGAAGAGGATCGAGTTGGTGGGGCGGTTGCCGGTGAAGACCTTGTGCGGGATGAGTTTCTCGAGCGCGTCGCCGGTCATGCCGTCCTTGGTGAGTTCCTTGCGGACTTCGTCGGCGGTCTTGCCTTTCATTAACGCCTCGGTCTGCGCGAAGAAGTTGGAGAGGAGGATGAGGTGGTGTTCGCCGAGCGGGTTCTGCGTCTCGATCGGCGCAAGGAAATCGGCGGGGACGAGCTGGTTGCCTTGGTGGATAAGTTGATAGAAGGCGTGCTGGCCGTTGGTGCCGGGTTCGCCCCAGATGACCGGGCCGCTGTTGACGTCGAGTTTCTCTCCCTGGCGGTTGACGCCCTTGCCGTCGCTCTCCATGTCGCCCTGCTGGAAATAGGCGGGGAAGCGGTGCATATACTGGTCATAGGGCAGGAGGGCGACCGTGCGCGCGCCGAAGAAATTGTTGTACCAGATGCCGATGAGACCAAGGGTCATGGGCAGGTTCTTCTCGGGTGGCGTGTTGAGGAAATGCTGGTCCATCGCGTGCGCGCCTTCGAGCAGCTCGACGAATTTATCGTAACCGATGCCAAGGACGATGGGCAGGCCGATGGCGCTCCAGAGCGAATAACGGCCGCCGACCCAGTCCCAGAAGCCGAACATGTTGGCGGGATCGATGCCGAATTTCTTCACTTCCTTCTCGTTGGTGGAGAGGGCGACGAAGTGCTTGGCGATGTGGGCCTCGTCCTTGGCGGTCTTGAGGAACCAGTCGCGCGCCGAATGGGCGTTGGTGATGGTCTCCTGCGTGGTGAAGGTCTTCGAGGCGATGATGAAGAGGGTGGTCTCGGGCGAGAGGTCTTTCAACGTCTCCGCGATGTGGGTGCCATCGATGTTGGAGACGAAGTGGGCGCGGAGATTTTTCTGCGCATAGGGCTTGAGCGCCTCGGTGACCATGACGGGGCCGAGGTCGGAACCGCCGATGCCGATGTTGACGAAGTCGGTGATCGGCTTGCCGGTGTAGCCTTTCCATTCGCCGGAGCGGATGGCCTTGGAGAATTTCTCCATGTGGGCAAGGACGGCGTTGACCTCGGGCATGACGTCCTTGCCATCGACGAGGATGGGCGTGTTGGAGCGGTTGCGCAGCGCGATGTGGAGGACGGCGCGATTCTCGGTGATATTGATCTTTTCGCCGGAGAACATCTTCTTCGTCCAGCCGGGGACGTCGCGATCGACGGCGAGGGCGCGGAGCAGCTTGAGCGTTTCACCGGTGATCCGGTTCTTGGAGAAATCGAAGAGGATGCCCTCGAATTCGAGCGAGAATTTCTTGAAGCGGTCGGGGTCCTTGGCGAAGAGGTCGCGCATCTGGACGTCCTTTTGGGCGTCGTAATGAGAGAGGAGGTTCTTCCAGGCGGGGGAGGAGGTGAGGGCGCTCATAGTATAAGAGCTAGAGCAGAATTGCTGTCATGCAACGGTTTTTGCGTTACGATGGGTGAGTGAGAAAACAGCCATGAGCGACATTGGTTTTCACGGCCTGGATAGGCTTATCATGGTGTTTGTCGGCTTCTGTTTTCTGGGTCCGTCTCTGGTCTTTGGTTCGCTTGCTCTTCTGGCGGGGATTTTCATTGCGAGGCCGCGAACGCTTTTGGCGATTTATCTGGGACTCAGCACCCTGACGACCGGAATTGTGCTTATTTGGTTTTCCGATTGGCAGAACATGCCGGAGATCGGGATGTGTGCTTTCCCGATAGGTTTTGGGATCGCAGTTTTAGGCTGGGGCTTTTTTGCCCTAGGCCGACGAGTATTTGGAAAAGCGACCGGCAAGAAAGCCGATATCAATACATGAGCCGGTAGTAAAAAATACCACGGTCGTTGTCGATCCAGATTTCAGGGCCGCGGGGACCGCCGGTACTGAAACTGCCGACCATGATCCGGCTGATATTGAACCAGGTAAGCGGGCCCAGTTCGCCCCAGGACTTGATCACGGGCGGCGTGGTGATGTTCTGCAGGCGGACTTGCTCCGGAGAGCCCTTGTTGGCGTCCAGGATAGTCGCTACCCATTCCTTGCAAATGGCGGTGTCAGCGTTGAAGCGCAGATAGGTTTCGCTTTTCCCCCAGTGATGATAAACCGCGAACCGGACCCGTGTCGCATCCTCCGGCAGGGGAATGGGGCAGCCGATCTGGCGCGCGCGCTCAACGGTGAGGGGCGCGTCCTGACGGATCGTTTCCGAGAACATCAGGTCACACACGACGAACCCCAAAATCCCGAGGGCAACAAGGATGCCGGCCGGAACAACGACATGGCAGATATTGTGCAACGCGCACATGAGTCTTGAGGGGCCGGAAGTCGTCATACTTGCCAATTAGCGTAAATGTGGTAAACAAGAAGGCAAATGCAGATCAACGCGCTGTCGCTTCGACTTACGCTACTTCTTCCGGGCCGCATCGGCTTGGTGGAAGCGATCTGACGTACCTATTTCGCTTTAATCCCCCAAACCCCGACGGCCCCGCCAAGTGAGCGGCCTCTCGGGGTTTCTTATTTTGGCGGTTCGTCTCTGACAGCATCCGACAGACAAACCATAAAAGACAAAGAGTGCGACGGTCATAGGCCGCCGCTACATTGAAAGAAGCATATGACAACCCAGAACCCGAAATACCGCCCGTTTCCGGCGGTGAAAATGAGTGAACGCGCGTGGCCCGCCCGCGTGATCGAGAAAGCGCCCACCTGGTGCAGCGTCGATCTCCGCGACGGCAACCAGGCACTGGCCGTGCCGATGAGCGTGGAGGAGAAGCTCGAGTATTTCGATATGCTGGTGAAGATCGGTTTCAAGGAGATCGAGATCGGGTTTCCGTCGGCATCGCAGATCGAATTTGATTTCACGCGCCGATTGATCGACGAGAAGCGCATCCCGGATGATGTCTGGGTGCAGGTGCTGGTCCAATCGAAGGAGGAACTGATCGCCCGGACGTTCGAATCGCTGAAGGGCGCGCCGCGGGCCATCGTGCATCTCTATAATTCGACCTCGGTTGCGCAACGCCGGATTGTCTTCAACCTGGACAAGCAGGGGATCAAGGACATCGCGGTGCGCGGGACGAAGCAGATCAAGGCGCTGGTGAAGAGTGTGCCGGAAACGAAGATACGGTTTGAGTATTCGCCGGAGAGTTTCAGCGGAACGGAAGTCGATTTCGCGCTGGAGGTCTGCGAGGCGGTGGTGAACGAATGGGGCGCGACGGCGGCGGAGCCGATCATCCTGAACCTGCCGAACACGGTGGAGTTGATGATGCCGAACCAATACGCGGACATGATCGAGTGGTTCATCAAGAACCAGAAGCATCCGGAGAAATCGATCATCAGCCTGCATACGCACAATGACCGCGGCACGGGTGTGGCGGCGACCGAACTGGGTTTGCTGGCCGGTGCGCATCGTGTCGAGGGGACGCTCTTCGGCAATGGCGAGCGGACAGGCAATTTGGATATTGTCACCGTCGCGTTGAACATGCTGACGCAGGGTGTCGATCCGAAATTGGATTTCCGCGATTTGCCGACGATTCGCGAGTCGTATGAAAATTGGACCAAGCTGGAAGTGCCTTCGCGCTGGCCGTATGGCGGGGACCTGGTCTTTACTGCGTTTTCGGGTTCGCACCAGGACGCGATCAACAAGGGATTGAAGGACCGTGCGGCACATCCGGACGGCGTGTGGGAGGTGCCCTACCTGGCAATCGATCCGCACGACATCGGGCGCAATTACCGGGCGATCATCCGGATCAACAGCCAGTCGGGCAAGGGCGGCGTGGCCTATGTCATGGAACAGGAATTCGGCTACGTGTTGCCGAAGGCGATGCATCGCGATTTCGGCAAGATCGTCAATCGCGTGGCCGACGAGCGGGGCGAGGAATTGCCACCGGAAGATATTCTCAACTTGTTCAAGAGCGAGTACCTGGACCGCGAGCAGCCGTTCTCGTTTCAGGGCGTGAGCAAGATGACGCCGAGCGGCGAGGGCGTGGAGTGCATCATTCGCGTCAAAAAGGGCAGCGATGTGCACCAGATCCGCGGGCAGGGCAACGGGCCGGTGGCGGCGTTCGTGCATGGGCTGAATGCCAGCGGAATCGTCGAGCCGTTCGAGGTGGTCTCCTATTCCGAGCACTCGCTGGGCAAGGGCGCGGAAGCGAAGGCGGTGGCCTACTTCGAGATCAAATCGGGAGTGGGGCCGACCGTCTTTGGCGCGGCGACCGATACGAACATCGAACTCGCTTCGTTGAAGGCCGTGCTGAGCGCGGTCAATCGCGCGGCGAAGAAATAGCGTGAAACCGGCGCGTTGATTCTCATGAAATTCTGGATTTTATGGGTAATCGACGCGCTGGTGGCGTTGGGGTTTATCTATTTTTTCGTGATTGGCTTGGCCGACGGTTCAGTGTCGTCGTTCAATATTGTATTGTGGCTGGGCATTCTTGGGGCATTAGCAGTAATCCTAGGCGGCTCGTTTTGGCTGAAATTGGCGGGACATCTCTGGCCTGCGATCGGGGTGCTGCTGATCCTGGCGATTCCGGCGGTGCTCGCGCTGCTCTTTTTTCTCGTGGTGATGATTTCCAATCCGAGATGGAATTGAAGCTGAAGCCTGACCTTGAATTTTATCGGCGATCATAGACCGTCGCTCCAAGGAAGGCGGCTGCGGGCTATTTCGTTTCGAGCGAAACGTGGAGGAGGATGACGGCACCGGTTCCGGGAGGGAAAGCAAGGCAGAGGGTCTTTTCGTCCTCGGGGACGAGGGAACCGAAGGTGTCGCTGACGGGCTGTTGGTCGGTCGCGCCAAAATTCGGCATGATGGTGTTGAAGAAGATACGGGCCTTCGTGAAGTCGGAGAGCATCAACATCCAGCCGCCCTTCTTGCCCTTGAACGGCGCCCAGGCATCGAAGCCGATGCTATGCGGCACGTTATCGTAGTCATCGTCCTTGGCCGAGAAGGTGGTGTTGGGCATGAGCTTGTACGAGAGATTGAGCGAGACCGAGGAGCTCCGGGTCTTGAATTCCTGGACGACCTTGGTCCAGGTATGGGGCTTGAGGACGATGACGAGGCCCTTGTCGCCATAATTGACCGAAGCATCGAGAGCGGCATCCGACTTCAAGTCCGCCGGGGAGCGTCCGTCGCCATGCCAGTTGAGGGCGCCATCGGTGAAATCACTGTTCTTTAAGACGTTGTCGGCGTGAAGCAGCGGAAGAGTTGCGACGAGAAGAAAAACGAGGGCGAGTTTTTTCATGGCGGTTAAGTAGAGAGGTATCAGACAGGGGGCGGAAGCCAAGGCTATTTAAGGACGAGTGGATGGGTTTCCATCGATTTGGCGCAAAGCGTAGGATGTATATCCGATGATTTCGCGGGGGACGGAGTAAAAATCGCGCAAGCTCCAATAGGGAGCGTGGCTGGCATAGAGCGGTTGGATGCCGAATTTAGAGAAGGCAAGGCGGCAGCGAGGCAGGTGAAAATATTGGGAGATAATGAGGACGCTGGTCAGATTATGCACCTTGAGGAAACGGGCGGTATTTTGTGCGGTATGCCAGGTGGTGTAGCCCTCGTTGTCTTCAAAGATGGCGGCGGAAGGAAGACCGTTGGCTTCCAGGTAGCGGCGCATGACAGCGGGTTCGTCGTAGCCTTCTTTACCATGGGCGCCGCTGACAAGGACCTGCCTGAAGTAGCCTTGCCGATAAAGAGCGATGGCCTGATCCAGTCGCGCCTTGAGCATGGGGGAAGGCTGGCCATTGGGTTCGACCGTGTTGCCGAGGACGACGGCGAGATCGGTTGGATGGAGGTTGTCGTGTAGTCCTGCGAGAATGATGGCAACAGAGGCAAGCAGCGGAACAGCAATAAGAGCCAGAGCAAAACGAAAAATAAGTCGACGGCACTGCATCCATTGATGATCGAAATTCGGAAGAGATTTGTGACAAAACTTCAATTAGCGACGGTCACAGGCCGTCGCTACATTTAGAAATTACGGCGCTAGATAGACATCACTGCCCTTGTCGGCGAACTCTTTCGATTTTTCCTCGAGACCGGTCTTGAGCGCTTCGGCTTCGGCGACGCCTT
>Ga0207641_10002257_pt1 | contig 17962 bp, 17 predicted proteins | sample KBSSwiS62_FD_184306 | JGI IMG/M metagenome (GOLD analysis project Ga0207641, IMG submission 184306) | Switchgrass rhizosphere microbial communities from Kellogg Biological Station, Michigan, USA - KBS Switchgrass S6-2 (SPAdes) (version 2) | ecosystem: Host-associated > Plants > Roots >... | reverse complement strand
CAGGAGCTTGAGCAGATTGGTCTGAACGCCGCGGCCGCTGACGTCCCGGCCTGAGCCCGCGGCGGCGCTGGCGAGCTTGTCGATCTCGTCGATGTAGACGATACCGTACTGGGCGAGGTCCTTGTCGCCCTCGGCCTGGGTGACGAGGTCGCGCACAAGGTCCTCCACATCGCCGCCAACGTAGCCGGTCTCGGTGAACTTGGTCGCATCGGCGCGCACCATGGGCACACCAATCAGCTCGGCGAGACACTTCACGAGGTAGGTTTTGCCCACGCCGGTCGGGCCCATGATGAGCACGTTCTGCTTGATGTAATTGGGGAGACTTTTGCCCTGCGTCACATCCTGGACATGGTGGTAGTGGTCGCAGACGGTGATCGCGAGCACCTTCTTCGCTTCGTCCTGCTTGATGACGAAGCGGTCGAGATGGGCCTTCACCTGCCGCGGGGTCAGGTCGAATTCGAACGGGCTCTTCGGCTTGGGCCCGGCATCGGGCTCCTCTGCGTTCACCGATTCCGATTGCGGGGCGAAGCCGCCGCCCGGTTCCAGGTTGCGGCGCAGGAATTCCTGGAGTTTCGCATGGAGCGGGTCGTTTTCAGCGGGGGAAGACATGCCTTAATCTCCGATAGAATCCGAATGTTGCAAACCAACTATTGAGCAGAAGGCTTATTGGCTACGAAGGACTTTAAAGCGATTCCGTTTTTTGCTTGTCGTCTCATGGCAAGAATCCATCTTTGAGCAAAGGAAAGTTCTCCGTGCGATCCTATTTAAGCTTCTTTGCCATTCTCTTGGTTGCGGTCGCCTTTGGAGTTTATGTTTTCCATCCGGAATACGTCGAGAAGCTGAAATCTCCGGAGACGAAACAAGAATTGCAGACGGCGGGCGCCAAGGTCGAGACCGTCGCAAAACAGACCTTTTCCTGGATGGAAGGAAAAGATGCCGCGCAGTCAGATAACGCCAAACCCAAGCGCAAGCCCTTCGTTCCGCCCAATCCGATTCCGCAGGAGGCTAATTGGACGTGGGTAACGACGGACGGAAAAGTTTATCAACACGTCAAGATCGTGAAGATCGAAGCCGATTGCGTGACCATTCTTCATTCGGACGGCGGAGCGCGGATCGATACCAGTACGCTGCCTGCCCACCTGCAACGCCAACTCAACTACGATCCCGCCATGGCCCAGGATGCCTCCGCGCAGCGTTTGGATGAGATGATGTATACCAAGGAAGAAATGGACAAGGAGGCGGCCGAGATCAAGGCCAACGAACTCAACGCCGCTCTCGTCGCGCATGCCGCCCCTACCGCCGCGGTCGACCCCAACGGACCGGTCGCTTTCCAGATCAGCGTCCTGCAAAAACAGTACGATGATCTCATGGCCAAGGCAGCCGTCGCCCGCGAGGGAAGTACCAGCGGTGGCGAAGCCGTCGCCGACGCCCTTGAACAGAGAGCAAAACGAATTCAGACAAGGATACAGCTTTGGAAAACGCGGCTTTCACCGACTCCCAGCCCAGATTCCGCTCCTCCGCCGTCAGTGCCCGCGACCAATAGCACCCCCTGATTTTGGGGCTTCGCCGCAGCCAGTCATAAGGCATCGGAGATTATAGACGGTCTCGACAGTCTGAAATTTTATTTCGGAACGCAAACTGCTTCCCAGTGCATCCGATATGATGACGTCCTCGCCCCTGACCACCTTTGTCTTGATTCATGTTGTCCTCAGTCTTGTCGGCATCCTGGCAGGCTTGATTGTCCTGCGTGCCATGATCGCCGGGAGAGATCTTGGCTATTTGACCGACCTGTTCCTCGCGACAACCGCGCTGACCAGCCTGACGGGATTTTGTTTCTTTCCGTACGACGGTTTCACGCCGGGGCAGGTATTTGGGATCATCTCCACGATACTGCTGGTTCTGGCTTATTACGGGCGTTATGGCCAGCGCTACGCTGGCAAATGGTTGATGACTTACACCATCACGGCGACGGCGGCGCTTTATCTCAATTGTTTCGTTTTGATCGTGCAGAGTTTTGGCAAGATACCTTTCCTGAAAGAGATGGGGCCGAATCCGCCGGCCTTTATAGTGGCCCAGGTGATTCTTTTTGTCGTGTTTGTGATTTGCGGCGTTTTGGCGGTGAAGCGGTTTCGGCCGATAGTTAAGCTCTGTCCTTAATCTGCTAGCGCTTCAATGAACCCATAATGACGAACTGTGTCCGCTGTAGTGAAATCGTAGAAATAGAGCTTCTCACCTATTCGCAGCCGGCGCGTCTCTCCAACATGGACCAAAAGCCTCGTGAGCCACGGAGAATCTTCCAATTTGTCGGCTGAAGGGATGTTTTCAGGATTCAGCCCAAATTCATCAATCTCTGTCTCCGTTGATGGTCGACCGAAGGGACCACTACCGCTGCCACGGCCACCTCCCAAATATTTAGCACCGTCATAAAATTCCGTTACCTTGGTCGTTCCCGCAGAGGAAACCATGGAAAGTCCGAGCTTAATATGACCATTAGGTTCGGGTGTGATTTGGGTGATCGTTACCTCGGCATAATTTCCAGTGATCACCTTGGGAAAAGCCCATAAGGTCAGAAGAATTATTGAGCCAAGAATGGCAACGATCAGGCCAAGATATTTCACCAAAGCATCCTCACAAGTGCCCTACTTCTTCATCGCCGCAATCTCCTCCAGCAAGTAGCGGTTAAGGCGCGCGCCGAGGTCGAGGTGGGCGAGCGGAAAGGTCTCGTTGGGGCTGTGGGCGTTGCAATCGGGGAGCGCGAAGCCGAGGAGGAGCGTGTCGGCGTTGAGGATGCTCTTGAAATCGGCGACGATGGGGATCGAGCCGCCTTCGCGGATGAGCGCGGGTTCCTGGCCGGGGAAAAGATGTTTGAGCGCCTTTTGCGCGGCCTTGCCGAAGCCGGCGTTGGGGTTGACGAGATAGGGCTCGCCGCTGTGGCCGGGGACCATGGTCAGTTTTACGGAAGGTGGGGTGTTTTTGTGGAAGTAGTCCTGCACGGCCGCCATGATTTTCTTCGGGTCCTGATTGGGGACGAGGCGGAAGGTAAATTTTCCAAAGGCCTTGCTGGGCAGGACGGTCTTGGTCCCCTCACCCTGATAGCCGCCGCCAATGCCGTTGACCTCCGCCGTGGGGCGTCCCCAAATGCGTTCGAGCGCGGTGAAGCCCTTTTCGCCGCGCAGGGCCGGGGTGCCGGTCATCTTGAGCAGCGTGGTCTCCTGCAAGGGCAGGTGCTCCCACGCTTTGCGCTCCCATTTCGCAAGTGGCTTCACATCGTCGTAGAAACCGTCGATTTTGACCTTGAGATTCTTGTCGTGCAGACCGGCGATCAGCCGCGCGAGAACGGTGATGGGATTTTCCACCGCGCCGCCGAAGATGCCGGAGTGCAAATCACGGTCGGGACCGGTAAGGGTCACTTCGAGCGCGGTGATGCCGCGCAGGCCGTAGGTGAAGGTGGGATGTCCCGGCGCGACCATGGACGAATCGGAAATGGCAACGACATCGCAGGCCAGTTCCTGGCGGTGCCGATCGAGGAAGGCCGCGAGGTTGGGGCTGCCGATCTCTTCCTCGCCCTCGATGAGCATGATGAGGTTCACCGGAAGGTCGCCTTTTTCCTTGAGCGTTTTTTCCACGCCGAGGATATGGGCGAAAATCTGGCCTTTATTGTCGCTCGCGCCGCGGGCGGTGACGATGCCGTTTTCAATGCCGGGATTGAAAGGAGGGCGATGCCACAGGTCGAGTGGGTCGACGGGCTGGACGTCGTAATGGCCGTAGATCAGGACGGTGGGGCGCCCCTCCTTCTTCGGACCGTGCGCGACGATGATCGGATGCCCCGGGGTCTCGTGCTGGGTTGCAGTCAGGCCGATAGTGTTCAGCTTGTTCTTCAACCAATCGGCGCAATCGAGCACCTGCTGCTTGTACTTGGGATCGGTCGACACGCTGCCGAAACGGAGGAAGTCGATGAATTGGGCCTGGGCGATGTCGGAGTTCGTCATGGGATGAGTGTAGGCGTGGAAGGTTCACTATAAATCAACACGCGGTTGCGGACTTGTCGAGGGAGCAAATCTAGCGATCTGGACGGTCGTCCCGGTCGCCCAACTTCCCTCGACAGGCTCAGGAAGACGAAGAGGACGGCCCGGACGTCGCCGGGCCCTCAATGAAAAGAATCTACTTGGGCAGCGCGTCGTGTTCGGGCATCTGGTTGCCTTGCATTTCGGTACCGGCCTCGCCGGAGCCGATGAACTTCTGGCAACTCCAGATGTCCCACGATTTCTCAAAGTCGGGCAAGGGCGGATCCTCCACCAGTGTCACTGAGGCAAAGTCTTTCATGATCCCGGCGGATGGCGGATCGCCGTGCCGGTTCGGATCGGTGGAGTGGCTGATGAAGAGCGCCGAGTCGTTGGGCGAGGCCGACTGGTCGTAGCCGGGCCAGAAATCAAACTGGGTGATGACGTTCTTGCGCTCCTCGACATAGACATCGGGATTGCGGGGCAGATAGAAGCTCAGGGCGCTGGCGGTCTCCGGCGAGTCGGTAATGACCAGCGTCGCGCCCAAGTCCCGCTGCAGGCTTTGCACGGCATCGGCCAGCGCGCGCCAGGATTGGTTGCGATGGTTGCCGTGGAAATCGGTCACATTCTCGCCGCTTTGGGTACGCTTGATCTGGTAGCCGCGCCCCTCGCCCTTGGGCGAGAGATAGAACGGATTCAGGCCCGCCAGCGACTGGAGGCCCGCCAAGATCAGCACCCCCACGACGCCCCATCGCACCGTGCGATCAATCGCCGTCAGCCGCGCCAGATAACAACCCGCGAGCAAGACCAAGGGCAGAAAAAGCGCGGGAACCAGTTCAAAGCGGCCTTCGTGAAAGAAGGCGGTGATATTTTGCCAAAGCAGCCCGGGCAAAGGCAGGCAGATCAGCAAGCCATAGCGGGAATCCTCCCAAAGTTGGCTGCCCAATCGCCAGAGCACGAGGCAAAGAAGAATGAAGAAGGGCGGGCAAAGGTAGAAAATCTCCAGCCAGATGAAATTGAAGCCCTGGTTCAGGGAAAAGGGATGGCTGAAAGGCCACGCATTGAGGATGCGGGTGTGCGCCACATCGGCCACCTGCGGGCCCATCCACCACCAAATCAGCGGAATCAAAAAGAGGCTCGTGAAGACGACCGTGCCGAGCAAACGCGCTCCTCCCAACCGCGGACGATGACCCGGATTGACCACAAAATAGAGAAGTCCACCCGCCATCCACCAGAAATTCGGCAGGGCGACCAGCAGCGCGAGTCCGCAGACCGCGCCGCCCATGGCCCACCACCAGACCTTGTCCTCCTCGACTGCCCGGCAGAAGGCGAACATCGCCAGCGCCATGAGACCGATGCTCGCGGCTGCTTCCGACATGACCGAAAGTTTCCAGGCGTACAGCGGAAGGATGATGAAGAGCACCACGGTCCAGAAGGCCGCGCGGGCGTTGAACCAATGGCGGGCCAGATAAAAGAGAATGAAGCCAGTGCAGCATGCGATGATCGCCGCGGGGCAGCGCACGCCCAGCTCGGTATCGCCAAAGAAACGGGTGCCCAGATGGATCAGCCAGGGAACGAGCGGGCCCTGCTCCCAGTAGCCGGAGCTGAGCTTGGAGCCATGGCCCTGCATCCACAGGTAGGCCTCGTGGCCGGACAGCTCAAAGGTCTGTCCAAACCAAAACCTTACGAGCAGCAAGGCCACTAGAAGAAAAATTGTCCGCTTGCGATAACCGGGTTGCACCATAATCAAATGAACATCAAGGGACGCCGAGGCGTCTAAGTAGTACCATCAACTTTACATTGGAGAAGCCTTTTCAGAAAAGACCCGTCAATCCGAGCCCATCGGGAGACCTATAACTACTTTAACTCAGGAATAGCCCAAGACAAAATAACTCCAGCGCCCACGATCTGTCAGGTTGACCAGCTTCATCCTTCCCTAATCCGTCCCCCGTTACAAATCCTTAACATCACACAAACAACAAAAACAGAGTTGTCATTTCCACCCCCTTTCCCCTAATTAAGCACCCTCCATGAAATTCCGCTCCCTCGTCTGCCTGCTCACGCTTTCCACCGTCCCCGCCTTTTTCGCCGTCCCGGCCCAGGCCTCTTTGCCGGATCCCGCCACGAAAAGCAAGGTGCCGCCCATCGCCTTTGTGCAGGGCCAGATCTGGAAGCGGCTCGATCTCGCCGACTTCACGCTGAACGGCGTTGTGCGCTGCGACAAGACCAAGAAGCGCTATCCGATCATCCTGCGGACCAAGGGCCACGAGTTGGTCTATGAATTCCAGGACCAGCCGCTGCAAATCCGCGTCATGCTCAATCCCGGCGCCTTCACCATCCAGAAGCGCTCCTCGTCCAGCGGGGCCTGGACGAACCTGAGCGCATCGGACATGACCAAGCAGGTCCTCGACACCGACATCAGCTACGAGGACCTCGTCGTCGATTTCGTGAACTGGGACGATATCCAGCCGCTGGGCACCGACAGCATCAAGACGCTCGATGCCTATGTCTTTGAGGCCAAGCCCGGCTCGGGCGACCACAGCCGCTTCTCCTCGGTCCGCTTCTGGGTCAGCAAGCAGTACTGGGCCTTCCTGCGCGTCGATGGCATCAACGCCAAGGGCCAGACGGTCAAGCGCGTCGAGGTGCAGGACGTGATGCCGATCGGCAAGTTCTATGTCTTCAAGGAAATGAAGGTCGCCAACATGGTGCCGGACAAGAACGACATCGCCTCGTCGACCACCTTTATCGACATCAGCGACGGCAAAGAAGGCTCCGGCCTGAAGGACTAGCGTCCCCGCCTGATCAGGCGGAAGGACGCCGGCGCTTCGTTTCCGTTTCGTGCTCGATCAAGCCCTCGGGCGGTGTCAGATCTTTCGAAGAAATCTTCGACCGGACCTCGACAAAGGTCGGGCCGTCGACCGGAGAGGGAATCTTGGACGTCAAGGTCTTTACCGGTTCAAAGCTGAAGAGGCGCACCTCGGGATCTCCCCACGTCTCTTCCGGTACCAGGCGCAATGCGCTGGTGCGCACCTGGAGAGGCACCTGCACGAGACGCTGATAATTGTCGCTTTCGCGGAAAACGACTTTCCAGTCGCCGTTGGCTTCCTGTGATTCAATCCGGTACGCCTTGACCAGCGACTTGGGCACAGCGGAGGCGGCATCACGATGCGGATAGGTACACGGCATCCGCTTATGGAGCTTGAGATTGCTGTCGAAAACAAAGCGGACACCCGCGATTTCGGTCGGAGCATTCCAGCGGTACTCGATGGCGCTGCCCACCGCTCCCTCCCACAGATGGTCGTGACCTTCGTAGTAGTCGCGGTCGTGGCCGTTCTTGAGCACATCCACCCTTCCCTTGCCGGAAAGCTTCCCCTCGAGCGCGAGCGCGGAAACTTCACGAGTCTTGCCCGGAAGCCAGCAATCGTCCTCCTGCAGGATCGACTGCAGTTGGGCGAGCCGGTCTCCGCTGCTGAGGCTGCGGGGACCGCAATTGTACTTCGTGCAAAGCGCCGCCGCCGTGCCCGCGGCCTGGCCGAGAATGGCGCAGGTCCCCATGACACGAGTCGAGGAAAGCGCGGCATGGGTCACGGAAATATTGCGACCGGCAAAAAGCAGATTCTCGATGTTGCGTGAATAGAGGCTACGGTACGGAATTCCGTAAGGCGAAGGCGCCGCATGGAAAACCGTCGGCTCACCCGGATAGAAAATTCCCGCCGGATGGTGATCGTCCATCGACCAACCGCCATAGGCGATGATGTCCTCGAAATAACCGCCCGCGCGCACATCGTTCTGCGTCAGCGTGTGGTCGCCCACATAGCGGCGGTTCTCGCGCTTGCCCGGCAGGGAGCCGATCCACTCGAGCGCCCAATCCGCGGCCTTGTCGCGCTCGGGCGCACGGTTCTTGATGTAGTCCCAGACTCCGTAGCCGATCCGCATTAATTCGTCGCGAATGATCTCAGCCTCGCCGATGGTGTCCTGCAAACCGCCGACTTCGAGCCACCAGAAATTATGGGCGCTCACTCCGTAGAGGCGATGGGGCAGGTCCTGCGGTCCATCGAATTTGTAGGCCCAGCGCGGCGGGACAAAGGTCTGCGTCTCATCGGTGCGGCGCAACTGGATGAGCAGCGTGTTGCCCATGGTCTTCCGGTCACCTTTGGTGGGTTGGATATCCTCATTGAACTCTGCGCGGGCTTCGCGGCCCTGGCGGAATTCCGCGCCGGTCACGGCGGCGAGGATACTGTCACCGGAGCAGTCGATGAATGTTTTCGCCCGGATGGTATGCCATGTCTGGGTGGTCAACTGCCAGGCCTTGATGCCCACGATCCGGTTGCCATCCATTTCCGCATCGGTGCAGGAACAGTTCAGGAAGGAGGTCAGCCCCGGTTGGTAGGCAATCTTGCCCCAGAGGACGCTGTCCCAGATGGAATAATTTCCCGACGGATTCCGGTACTGGTTCTCCAGTTGAATCTCTTCCAGCAAGCCGGTCTCCTTGACGTTCTGGCCATGCGCTCCGCAGATCCACATCCGGATTTCCGAGGAGGCGTTGCCGCCGAAGACGGGGCGGTCCTGTACAATGGCGGTCTTCGCGCCGTTCCGCGCCGCAGCGATGGCGGCACACATGCCGGCCATGCCTCCGCCCACAACGCAAACGTCAAATTCGTGGTCCTGATAATAGAGATGATTTTTTTTCATGGAGAGAGGGGATCGCTTGCCGGCTGTTGGCGGCAATGGTGTTTATTCACCTATTTCTAGGAAATAAGATCGCGGAAGGGAATGGATTTATGCGATGCTTTTTTGTGTTTTTATGATCTTCCAGACACCACCTGTCCTGCATTTGAACGAGCCCTGTGGCCGGATTTATTGCGCTCCGGACTGGAGCAGGACCCGGGACAATTCGCTGCGGCTGGCTGACATGGAACTCTGGTTTGTCTGGCGCGGCAAGGGCTGGATGCGGACGCGAAAAAGGGAGCTGGCACTCTATCCGGGCTTTTGCGCCCTCATGTGTCCGGGCGGCATCTATGATGCCGGCCACGATACCGCCCACCCGCTCGGTATCACCTTCATCCACTTTCGCGCGGCCAAGGGGACTGCGCTTCCGTGCCGCGACTGGCCTGAATTTTACGAACTGGATGATTTAGACTTTTACAATGCGGTCTCACGCCGGATTCTCCAGTTGTTTTACACCGCCCCGGAAATCGCCGCGGGACTCCTGCGCAGTCTTCTCGATGATCTTCGAAGGCTCCCCTCGCCCCTGACCGGCGCCGTCGCCATGGGCCGGGCGGGACTCCATCGGCAGGAGATCATTCGTCTGATTGCGTCGCTTTCCGGCACACCGGGGCCGCTGCCCACGGTGGAATCGTGGGCGAGGGAGATGCACTTCAGCCCAGCGCACTTCAGCCGCATCTTCAAGGCCTCGACCGGGCAAAGTCCCCGCGACTTTTTGATCGGCGCACGGCTTTCCCAGGCCCGGCATCTCCTGACCGAAACCAATCTCGCGGTCGGGGAAATCGCGGAGCGACTCGATTACGCGGACGTCTTCTTTTTCAGCCGCCAGTTTAAACAGAAGACGGGACTTTCCCCTTTGCAGTACCGGAACCGGAATGCGTGAGGACAGGGAACTTCATTGCCTCTGGCCGACTCTCTTGGCATAAAGTCCCATCCCGTGGACGAACTTCCCTCACGCCTTCCCACTACGCCACTCCTGGCGGCTGAGCCGAATCCCAAGCGCCGTGTGGCGCTCGCCGCGGGCCTTTCGCTTTTGTGGAGCATTTTCACCCTTCTCGCCCAGTTTTCCGGCGCGCTCGACGCCTTCGAGCAACCGCTGCTCGATTGGAGGCAATCGCTCAATTCCTATCCCGCGCATCCGAGCGATCAACTGAGCCTCATCGCCATCGACAACATCCCGAAGGACCGCCCGTGGCCGTGGTCGCGGCTCGACTACACGCTCGCTTTGCGCAGCCTCATCGATTACGCGCCGCAGAGCGTCGTCTTTGAGATGAACCTCGCCGACCGTGACACCGAGTACAGTTCCTTCGACGACACTTTTTCGCACATCGTCCAACGCGCCAACGCGGTCGTCTTTGCCTCCACCGCGATGAGCCGCAATGCGGTGGCCCCCGCGCCCACGAACCTTGCCTCGATTCCGATCCATGGCGATGTCCGGATGATCCCTCAATTCGGATCGGCCACCTGGCCCTTCGAGACTTTTGCCGGGACCTCGCCGACGGGCGCGAATAACCTCGAAGCCGAAGCCGGGCTGCAGGTGCGCCGCCTGCCGCTCATTTTCATCGTGGGCGACAAGGTCATTCCCTCGCTCGTCCTGCAGGCCACGGCTCAGTTCCTTGGCGCCGACCTCACCAAATCGGAAGTCCAAGTCGGGCGCGCCATTTTCCTCCGCAAGAAGGACGGCAAGTTGCTGCGGACCATTCCCATCGACAACCAGGGGCGGATGTCCATTCGCTTTCATCCCGGGCCCATCACCTCGTGGCAGGCTTCTTTCGACAACGTGCTCGTCTACGACGATCAAATCCTGCATGGTATCCCTCCGGGCGGCGACCTAAGGCAGCTCTCGCATCGACAGGTCTGGATCGGCCGCACCGACGCTGGCCAGCGCGAACGATTTACCACCGCCATTGGTCCGCTTAGCCGCGTGGAAATCCAGCTTCAGGCCGAGCGTACCATCCTCGATCAGGATTACGTCAGGCCCCTGCCCCCGATGATTCTTGCTGCGCTCTACATTCTCATCGGGATTGCGGGTGCCGCCGCCGTGATCCGTCTTGGCCCCTTTCATGCCGCGGCCATTTTGATCATCGCGGCGGTCTTTTGGTTTGAGTCGGCCCTTCTGGCCTTCCGGGTCTACAATGTCATTCTGCCGCTGCCGAGTTTTGCGATGCTCATCTTCGGCGCGTTTGCGGTGGGTCTGCTCGCGTCCATGTGGGACTTGGACCCGGAAAGTGATTCGCGGTAGCGATTCTTAGTGCCCGGGTACAGGCTTCGGCCCGTTCGGAGGTCCACTGGGCGGAGGTCCCGGAGGCGGCATCATCCCACCGCCACCCGGCCCACCATGCGGTTGCATGCCGCCGGGGCCGCCCCAGGAATGGCCGCGACCGGGGAAATGTCGGTCACGATTCTGGTCCATTTCCTTGCTCATCTTTTCCAGCGCGGCTTGCTGATCAGGAGTGAGAATGGCGGCGATCTGCGCATTCGCCTTCTTGATGATCTGCGAAACGCGGTCGGCATTGTCCTTCCGTGCGGCCTGCATGTCGTTTTCGGATGCGGCCAGGATCGGGTCGATTTTCGCCTGCTGATCGGCGGTCAGGTCGAGCCGCTTGGTCAGGTAGAGCATCCAGCCTCGCTTCATTTGCTGGGCCCCCTGCTCGGACTTGAAATAAGGCCCCAAGCCGATGCTCAGCGCGGCGCCGGTCATGATCCCGGCGAGGAAAATCATGGCCAGGAAAAGCCACGGCTTAATTTTGGGACTCATGGAGTTTCATCCGAGGCCAGCGTCGTGTCGGAGGACTGAAGATAGGCCGAGAAAGGATCGGTCGTCTGGTGGATTACCGGCCACATGCTGGCTCCCATGATCACGATGGCCACGACAAGTCCACGGGCAAGCACACCCATGTCGAAAATCCCGGCTTCACGCCGTCCCGCCCCGCGCCATGCCGCCAACGCGCGCGTCTCCAGGCCGAAAGGCACCGGGAAATCCCCGGCCTCGCTTTTGCGTGCCGCGCGGAAAAGCCGGTTGAGTTGGTCATCGATCGGATTCATGGGGTCTCCTTCATTAGCAAAGTATAGTGCTTTCGTAAATGCGCCCGCGCCCGAAAGGCGCGCACCTTGATCAGGGTGGTGCTCCAGCCCGTGAGCTTCGCGATCTCCTGCACGTTGTGACCGTCGAGATACATCAGCTTCATCAGCAAGCGGTCGGCGGGTTTCAGACCGTCGAGGAGTTTTTCCACCAACTCGCTCGCGGCCATTTTCTGCGAGGCATCGAGTTCGCCCGGCGTTGTGGCGAGATGCTCGACGACATTGGCCTCATCCTCGCTCAGGTCGGCCAGCCGGATTTCCGGGCGGCGCTTCTCGTGCCGGATCTGGTTGAGGCAGGTGTTCACCGCGATGCGGGAGACCCAGTGCAGAAACGGTACTTTCCCGGAAAACTGGTCGAGATGCGACATCACCTTGATGCAGACCTTCTGGATCAAATCCTCCGCGCCCTCCTTGGCCGGGAGATTGGCGTGGACCAGTTTGGCAACGTGGGGGTACATGTAGTGAAAAAGTTCGAGGACCGCCTTTTCGTCTCCTTCACGCCCGCGCGCCAGGCACTCAGCCACCTCAGCGTCGGTCATATCCAGGCGAACCTCTTCACAAGTTGATGACACCCCGGTTGTTGCCCCGGTTACAAGATTATTCACCCGGGGAGCGTCCGTCCGCCTCAACCGAGGACCTGATGCCGCAAATCAGACAGTTGCCGGGCTTCCTTGTCGCGGAAGTTGGGCGAAGTGACGAGGTGGGTGATCAGCCGGGCCGCTTCATCAACGGAAATACGGTCGGTATTAAAGGTCATGTCGTACAACAGCGGATCGGTGATGTCTGATTTGAAATTCTTAGCGACGAAATGCCGACGGTTTTCATCGACCTCCGTGATCTCTGCCATCGCCACGTCCCGGGAACAGTTCTGCTTTTCCATGAGCCGTTCCACCCGGCGGTCATACGAGCCGACGACGCGGACGTGGACGGCACGGGGAAAGCCGGCCGTCACCACGTTGGCGGCGCGTCCCACGAGGACCACATGCCCCAGCTTGGCGATATGGATCATCGTCTGGGTCATTTTCTCGATGACCGTCTCGTACGCCATGCTGATGCCCAGCATACTTTCGATGTGGTTCTCGATGGAGGCGGTCTCTTCGCCCGTGAGGAATCCAGTGACGCGGGGGGACAGGTGATGTTCATTAAGCACACGCTCGGTCATCGTTTTGTCGACGGTGATCCACGGCTGTTTTCCATGGCTCATTTCGGAAAGAAGTTCCGCCGTCCTGGCTGCGATCTGGCTGCCGTTGGTTCCATGCTGCCGGGAAAGGGTGACAATCGGGCGGGTACCGTCGGCTGCCCACTGGTCTTGTTCCCTTGCCTTGAGAAATGTGGCCATCACGTAGGGGTCGTTTTTCATGGGGGGACTTGCCTTTCGTTCGCCCATCATTGGGCTACTAACAATCTAAGCGATGATTTGCGACGTGCTTGGCATTTTTTGTGCAATACACATCACGGTTTGCTTCGGCAGAGCCAATCTGCCCTTCTGGATGGCTTCCGCCTTCATTGAATGTTATTATTACCGATTCCCGAACCATGCCTGCGTTATCTCCCCTCTCCTTCGGCCGCCTGCATCTGCCCACGCCGCTTCTTCTGTCGCCGCTGGCGGGATATACAAATCTGCCTTTTCGGCTCGTGATTCGCGAAGTCGGCGGCGTGGGACTTTGCACGACTGATTTGGTCAATGCGCGATCTCTGATCGAGAAGAACAAAAAGGCGCTTAAGCTGATTGAAAGCTCGCCGGAGGATACGCCCCTCGCGGTGCAGCTCTTCGGTTCCGTTCCGGAGGAGATGCGCGATGCGGCGCAATACCTCGAATCAATTGGCGTCGCTTCGGTCGATATCAACATGGGCTGTCCCGTGAAGAAGGTCTGCCAGGTCGGAGGCGGCTCGGCGATGATGACGGAACTGGACCGCACCGCCGCGCTGGTCCGCAAGATGGTCGACGCGGTCAAAATTCCGGTCACCTGCAAGATGCGCCTTGGCTGGGACGACGACAATCTCACCGCGCCCGACCTCGCCCGCGCGCTGGAAGATGCCGGGGCCACTGCGATCATGGTGCATGGCCGCACGCGACAACAGGGATTTGATGGATCGGTTAATCTCGCCGGCATCCGCAAGGTCGTCGAGGCGGTGCGCACGATTCCTGTCATCGGCAACGGCGACATTACCAGTCCCGAGGCGGCGAAGGTCATGCTCAAGTCGACCGGCTGCGCAGGTGTCAGCATCGGGCGCGGTGCATTCTACAATCCGTGGATCTTTGCCCATACCGTCCACTATCTCCAAACAGGAGAACTTCTCCCGGAGCCGCCTTTCGCCGAGCGCATCCGCGTGATGAACCGACACCTCGAACTCATGCTACAAGTCTTCGGCGAAAGTCTGGGCTGCACCATGTTTCGCAAGGTCGGGCCGTGGTACGCCCGCCGCTTCGGCCCGGCCTCCTTCTTTAATAAAGGCATCGTCCGCATCGCAACACGCGCAGATTACGATGCGCTTCTCGCTTCTTATATAACGTGGCGCGCTCAATTCCTCGACGAGGCCGGTCAACTTCTTCCCAAGTACGCCCCTCGCCCGCACGAGCTTAATTTCCGCGATGAGGAAACCTCTGACGTTCCCGCCGCCGCCCGCCGCGAAGCCATCCCAGTTCCTGCGGGCCCGAACGAGCTTTGGTAACTCTCTCTTTCTAAAAAGTTCGAGTCCCCACTCGACAATTAAATCGCATTTGCTTTAATCGGCGTTCAATCCTCGTCCATGATAAGATTTGCTATCAGGGAACGCTTAAACTTTCACAATCTTGTCCTTGCCTAATTTGACTTTCCCGCAATGATGTCCCCTCCCCCAATCCTTTGACGTAAGATGCTCGCTTTTCCTTCAATTTTTGCTGACGAAGTACCCGTAGACGGGATGACCCAGAAGCCCGTTGTGCTCGCCCAATGGGGCCCTTTCCAACTTAATAATTCCATGGTGGCGGAGGCCCTGGCTTGTGCGCTGGTGGTCCTCATCATCCAGATTGGCATGCGCAATCCCAAGCTGGTTCCCAGCGGCATGCAAAACTTCGTGGAATGGGTCGTCGAGCTTTTGAGCAATTTCATTGAAAGCCTGGCCGGACGCGAGACGATGCAAAGGGGCTTCTGGTTCTTCGCGAGCCTGTTTGTTTTTATCCTCGCGGAAAACATGCTCGCCTTGGTTCCCGGGTTCGGGACCTTCGGCTGGGGTCACTACACCAGCGCAGACAAAAACATGTGGAGTTTCGAGGTGACCGAGCCGTTCCTGCGCGGCGCCAACGCCAACGTCAACGTCACCGCCGCCTACGCCGCCATTTTCTTCTTCATGTATTTCTACTGGTGTATCCGGCAGATGGGTGTTGGCGGGTCTCTCTTCCACATCTTTGGCTCCAAGGTCAAGTTCCCCAATGTTTTCCTGAACTGGTCCTTCATCATCATCTTCTTCCTGGTCGGCTGGATCGAAGTCCTTTCCATCCTGCTTATTCGTCCCATCGCCTTTACGTTCCGTCTCTTCGGCAACATTTACGGGGGCGAATATCTCCTCGACTCGATGTACAAGCTGGCGCCGAACTATGCCTTCATGGTCCTGGTTCCGTTCTATTTTTATGAACTCCTGGTTGCCTTCGTCCAGGCGTTCGTCTTCTTCGCTTTGACCGCCGCCTTCACGGGCATGATCACCAACGCCGATCCCCACGGCGCGGAGGATGAAGGCGCTCATTAAAAAATTTGGCACTGACCGCTCCGCGGGGTGCCGAAAAACACACACAGAATCAATAACTTAAGGAAAACAATATGTTGAATATCTTGGCGGATTTAACTGGAAGCATGTCAGCGGTCGAAGTCGGTCTCGCCGCCGGCGGCGCAGCCATCGGTATCGGCGCAGTCGGAGCGGGTGCTTCCCAGGCCGTTGGACGTAATCCCGGAGCCATGGGCGTCATCCTCGGTGCCTCTCTCATCTTCGTCGGTATCTCGGAAGGAACCTTCATTCTCGTCGCGTTCGTCTTGGCCGGTAAATAATCCACTCGTTCGCCGTCCGTGATCTTCACTGGCGGCGGCCTTCACCCTCATGTTCATTCTTCATCTGCCCCTGGCCGACCTGTCCGATATCCAGAATAATTTTCAGGAAGTCGGCAAGGCCACGGGCTTTACGCTCCAGCAATTCATTGCCCAGTGTGTCGCCTTCGCGATACTCTTCACGGTCGCCCATCAATTTGGGTGGAAACCGGTGCGGACCATCCTGGAAAAGCGCCGCACCGCCATCGAGGAATCGATGGCCAACGCGGAGAAGATCAAGAAGGAACTGCTGGATGCTGAAGCCAGCCGCCTGGCCGTGATCCAGAAGGCCAACGAGCAGGCCTCCGCCATCATCGCCGAGGCCCATAAGAGCGCCACGATCCTGGCCGAACGCAAAGCGCAGGAAGCGACCGCGCAGGCCGAAGACATCATCCGCAAGGCCCATGAAGCCAGCGTCCTTGACCGCAACCGCCTTCTCGCTGAATTGAAGCGTGAAGTCGGCATGCTGGTCGTGCAGACGACTGAAAAGGTGGCCGGCAAGGTCCTTTCTGCCGATGACCAGTCCCGCCTCAACAGCGAAACGCTGAGCCAGCTTGGCGCCAGCAACAACTAACCCCGCTACCGCCACGACATGAAAATCGACCGCCACGCCCGCCAGACCGCGAAGAAGTATTTTCGCGCCTGCGTCCGTCCCGACGGTTCCGTCGACGAGCAGGGCATCCGGGACATCCTCGGCCTCATGATCTCCCAGAAGCCGCGCAATTATATCGGCATCCTGACCCGCCTGCAGCGGCTGGTCGAAATCGCCGTGGAAGAACGCGCCGTCCGCGTGGAGAGCGCGACTCCCCTCGCCGACAAAGGCGCCAGTGTCTTTGCCGATCTCGAACGCCAATTCGGCCCGGCCTCCAGCACGTCGTACGTCGAGAATCCGGCCCTCGTCGGCGGGCTTCGCATCCGCCGCGGCAGCAACATCTGGGACGGCTCGGTCAGCACCCGTCTCGCCCGTCTCCAGCAGGCCTTCTCCTAATTATTTAATCCAGCATATACCCCCATCCAGACCATCCCATGAGCACCCTCCTCGAAGAAATCAAGTCCCAGATCGTCTCCCTTAAAACGGATGTCGCTCAGTCCAACATCGGTACCGTTCGCGAAATTTCCGACGGCGTCGCCAAGATCGAAGGCCTCTCCGGCGCGGCCTTGAACGAAATGTTGGAATTCCCCGGCGGCGTCATGGGCCTCGCGCTCAACCTTGAAGAAACCGAAGTCGGCGCGATCATCCTCGGCGATTTCTCCGGCATCAAGGAAGGCGACCAGGTCCGCACCACCGGCAAGCTCCTCCAGGTCCCGGTCGGCAAGGCCCTCCTCGGCCGCGCGGTCGACGCGCTCGGGCGCCCGATTGACGGCAAGGGCGACATCAAGACCGACACTTACTATCCGGTGGAAAAAGTCGCTCCGGGCATCATCGCCCGCAAATCGGTCAGTCAGCCGATCCAGACCGGCATCACCGCCATCGACGCGATGATCCCGATTGGCCGCGGACAGCGCGAATTGATCATCGGCGACCGCGCCACCGGCAAGACCACCATTGCCATCGACACGATCATCAACCAGGCCAAGATCAATAAGGCGAATGAAGGCAAGGAAGGTTTCCGCCCGCTTTATTGCATCTACGTCGCCATCGGCCAGAAAAACGCGAACGTTGCCCGCGTCATGGAAGTGCTCGCCTCCACCGGGGCGCTCCAGTACACCATCGTCGTTTCCTCCACGGCCTCCGATTCGGCCACCAGCCAGTACATCGCCCCCTTCGCCGGTTGCGCGATGGGCGAATGGTTCATGGACAACGCCATGGACGCGATCATCATTTACGATGATCTCTCCAAGCACGCCGTCGCTTATCGCCAGGTCTCGCTGATTCTCAAGCGCCCCTCCGGTCGTGAAGCGTATCCCGGCGACGTCTTCTATCTCCACTCGCGCCTGCTGGAACGCTCCGCGCGCGTCGGCGAAAAATACGGTAACGGTTCCCTCACCGCGCTCCCGATCATCGAGACGCAGGCGGGCGACGTCTCGGCCTACATCCCGACGAACGTCATCTCGATCACCGACGGGCAGATCTTCCTCGAGGCCGACCTCTTCTAC
>Ga0207641_10002256_pt1 | contig 17972 bp, 21 predicted proteins | sample KBSSwiS62_FD_184306 | JGI IMG/M metagenome (GOLD analysis project Ga0207641, IMG submission 184306) | Switchgrass rhizosphere microbial communities from Kellogg Biological Station, Michigan, USA - KBS Switchgrass S6-2 (SPAdes) (version 2) | ecosystem: Host-associated > Plants > Roots >... | reverse complement strand
GTCGAAGAGCTTTTCTGTTACCTCATGGCTAGGCGCTCGAGGGCTCATGCCGGCATTGTTGACGAGGATATCGATCTTGCCGAATTCCGCGTAGACGTGCTCGATCAGCGCGTCGATCTGGTCCCATCGGCCGACATGCGCAGAATAGGCGAGCGCCCTGCGGCCCATCGCACGGACTTCTTCGCACGCCTCTTCGCACATCTCGATTTTGCGGCTGACGACGACGATGTCGGCGCCGTGCGATGCAAAGGCTCGGACGATCTCCCGGCCCAAGCCTCGGCTACCGCCGGTTACCAGGGCGGTCAGACCAGTCAAGTCGAACAACGGGTCGATGGCCCCGGTCATGCTGACTGCCCCTGTTCAGCGAGCATGTCCAGTGGCTCGCATTCGCGCTTGAGGAAATCCATTATCCAGTCAAGCTTCGCTTGAAACTCAGGCTCAATAGCGAAATCGATCATCGCGGCCTCTCCTGGTAGTTGTTCAGCGTTCAGATTGTATCCACACCTGGTTCCAAGCCGCGATGAACGCGAACCGAAGCCGATATCGTCGGACAGGCTACCTTGAAGCTGTCGAATTCGAGCGCTTTCAGGTAAACAGGGAATAGTCGGGGCACGGGATCGGTTCCCGTGGGGCGTTTCGGCTATCCGGCATCCTTCTCGTCTAGGGATACTCTGACACAAAGGTGCCGATATGCCCCTTAATTTCTTTATGACACTCTTGGTGCTAAATTCCGCAGAGTCAACGGGATTACCGATGTGAGGCCAATCTGCTTCGACGCTGGCTCGAGGTTGCGACCACCCATTGGCGCTTGCTCATGCCACCCGCGACAGGTGCCCTTGAAAATAATCGCTAGACCGATGTCAAAGATATAAAGTTTTGCTGGCGCGCTCGATATGCAGTGACCTGCGCCGAAAGCCATATGCATGCTGCGGCGATGGTCGCATCAGGCATACCTTCCACGCTACGCCCTCAAGGAGCGCGGTGTCGCGCTGCTCAATCTGGAGGAAAACTCGACACCTCATCGGCCGCCGGCGAACTCGTGTTTCACGTGTTCGGTGCGATTGCGCATTTCGAGCGTCGTTTGACAGCTGAGCGCACGAAAGGACGGTATCGCCGCGGCGCGCGCCAAGGGAAAGCTTCCAGGGCGCCGCCCGCTCGATCCCGAGAAAGCCAAAGCAGCCCTGAGCCTGGTGGTGGCAAGCATGTCGCCGACCGATGCCGCGCGGCAGCTTGGTCTCGGTTGTGCGACGGTGTATCGCGAAATGGCTTTGGCCGGTATTCGGCGAGCAGGGTGATTTCGTTGTTTAGGCGGTTTGCCAAGGGACATTGGATGGACGAAAAGCGGATCATGGGTGTGCCCGGCGCCAGCCTCAGTTTCGAAGCACAGGCCGGCGAAATCTCGACAATATTCTTGCATGGCTTCGGCGGCGACATGCGGACCTGGGATATACTTTGGCCTCTGTTACCCTCTCAGCGAGGCTACATTCGTTATGACCTGCGAGGATTTGGCAATTCTGTCGCCTTGGACGGTGGCCCATTCCATCACGCCGACGACCTGTTGAACCTCATGGACGCTTTGCAGATCGATCGATGCGATCTTGTCGGGGTATCGATGGGCGGCAGTGTGGTGCTAAACCTCGCGCTTTCACATCCGGATCGGATTCGAAGCCTGAGCCTGCTGAGTCCCGGGCTGACAGCATGGGAATGGTCCGATGAATGGAGGATGCTCTGGCACCCCATTGTGATCGCCGCACGCGCCGGCGAAATGCAACGGGCGAAAAGCCTATGGCTGGCCCATCCGCTCTTCGACACCACTCGATCGTGCAGCGCGGCGGATGTACTTCGAGCGGAAGTCTCGCGCTTCTCTGGTGCTGCGTGGATAGATGATAATCAAGGGCCGGCGTTGCCAGATCTTGACCGTCTTCATACTCTCCGGCCACCCCTGCTGCTGCTAACGGGCGCTCACGATTATGCAGATTTCCGCCTTATCGCCAATATGATCGAAGCGTGCGTTCCTAATATAACTCGGCACGACGCCGAAGATCTCGGTCACCTCGTGCACCTTGAGGCCCCGCTTTGGTGCCGAGACATGCTGACCGCCTTCTGGCAAAATACATAAAGTGCACATCTTGTTCGCACTTAGCGCAATTCAGAGAACATCCGATGCGTTGACCTCCATTAGCGCAAGCAATCGCAGGACGGATCACCCGCGAATTCAGAGCGAGGCACTGGTTCGCCTGGGCGGATAGGACAATTAGGACAAATTCGCCCGCGGTAATGCTCTTACGATCTGCAAATACAATTTCAACTTGTCAGGAAATCTCCGAATCTGGCCCTATACGAGGGCGCACGGTCCGGAATATTCAGTTTGGCGATCCCGAAATCCGCGGCATCATATTTGTGCTTGTCTGCGCCAGTCGGCCGCTCTGCCGCTATGTGCCGCTTGAGGGTTTCTTCGTATTCCGGCGTGAATTCCAAACCGAAATTCTCGTAGATACGCCTCACCGTGCCTATCGGGTCCGTGCGAGTTTCCCTGAAAGCGACGTCGAAGATCCTACTGTCCACCTCAGGGCGCTGCCTGCTTTTTGTGGCCCTCTCCAGAGCCTCTTCAAAATGCAACAACACCTCTCGGCCGATGGTCGGCCCATCGGAAAGGGAAGAATCAGCGCCGTAACTCGCGCACCGCAGTGCCCAGATTAAGCTCGCCAGGGACGGGACGAACGAGGCCAGTTCCCTATGAGTCTGGACGATCATGGCGTCAGGATAGGCTTCGATCAACTCATCCAACATCAACAGATGAGGCGGCGCCTTCAGTAGCCACCTTCCGCGCGGGCCTTTCCACTGCAGTTGCTGGAGAACGCGCCGGTGTGTTTGGAATGTCCCCTCCGGACGGCCGAAGGTTATCCAATTCACATAATCCGGAACGCTATAGCTGCTCCAGAAGTTCGAGCTGACGAAATGCAGGTTGGTGAAGCAATTGCACTCCTGGGGCATCCGCGTGTCCCAGGGATGAATGGTGGCCAGTTCAGGAACCGCCTTCACCATGGCGTCGAACACGGCCTGCCTCTCGGCAATACGCGGGTCGGTGTCGAAGCTGTCGGTTTCCGGGGCGGGCCAGGGGTTGGCCGTTTCCCAATCCCGTGGCGCGCGCGTCGCCGGGTCGAGAGCAAGAAGTTCGTAAAGCCAGGTCGTGCCGCTTCGCGGAGCGCCCGTCACGATCATTGGCCGGACGATCTGCCCCTCCAGGACCTCAGAATGGCGATTGGCGTCATCCTGCAGCCGCAGCCGCGTGGCGAGGAGCGAGGTGGCCTCAGCCGCGAACGGCGCTCTCAACAAATTTGCCTCTGGCATCGCTTCGATGGCGTTGACCAGCCTGTCCAACCCCTCGCGGAACGTAAGGTCCGCACCCCAATCAGTCAGACCGGTCGTTTCCTCGGCCTCCGCATACAAGGCGGCCACATCCAACCTCTGAACACCGACCATATCCTCTCACCTTTTTCTTCATATCATAAGCGTGTGGCCCGGCCGCTCTGTGTTCTGATCTCGTCAACCGGCCTTCCAGGGCGCCGGGCAGGGCGGGCGCGATTTGAAATCCCTTATCTTCGTATCACGCCGCAACAGACGATCTTGGAATGTTCGCAAACATTTCCAATACTGCAGCACTCCGGCCCACGATTTCGGTGAACAGCCCGCTGTCTTCCCGCGTGTCGGCGTACAGGACCTTAAGTTCGTCGGAGTCATGGGCATAGGGCATGTCGATTCCCAGCTCCGCCATTTGCTTCGGATAATTTGCAAAGGTTGCTTCGTCGACAAGGTAGCCCAGGTGATGGAGCATGGTGCCGCCGTCGGACCGCAATGCCCCCTTGTAAAGGCCCGCATCCGCCGGATCCGGCTCGATCAATTCGATCATGACGGGACCTTGGTAACCTATCGCAACCCTCATCGGTACAGCCATCCCCTCGGGCGCGGGGAAGTCACGCGGGCTGAACTCGAAAAAGCCCGGAACGGCATAACGCGACCGCCACATCGCCATTGCCGCGTCGAGATTCCCGGTGACATAGCCAAGTTGAAAGAATTCCGCTCCGTCAACGACCGATGTTCTTTGCATAGTGATACTCTCCCATCTATCTAGCCGCCCGTGAATAGATCTCGCGGCAGCGTCAAGCGGCAGGCGCTAGGTCGGCCGTGCGATAGCTGGCGTTTCATGTCGGGGCGGATAATCGCGTACCCGGGCTCGTCCGGCCCCTGGACATGGGCGGCGGGTCCGGGGATCCACGAGTGTTTGAAGATCGCCTCGACTTCGTCGGCATGCCAATCCGGATCGTAATACGGCTTCGGCGGGATGGCACGCGTGCCCAACCAGGCAAGTTCGTCCCTTTCGGGTGCGCTGAAGCCGTCGGTGCGAACGTTCACGGGCACTCTCCGTCAATTCCGCCAGATCTGTTCCGCGGGCGAACCGCATGCCTGACGATCGATACAAGGCATGACACACAGACACCATTATGGCAAGATTCATTCCTGAACGAATCAATGTGGCAGATTAGCCGTGCGCTAGTCTCATTTCTGCAATATCACATCAAATTGGTGTTTTTATAGATGCTTGCGAACTCGTTATATGGGGCATCCATTCACTGGCTGCGAGGCAAGATTCATTCATCATAGAATGTTCTTCGATTCGATTCAGCGATGGGTATTGCCAAGTCTCAAGCGTCTGCTAAAAAATGATGGCGAGTCTCGCCATGCCTCGCCCGAGGCAGTGGCGAGAATGGCCTATGATCGGGCGCGTTGGGATCGCTGGCGACACCTGATGCGCCGAAAACTATCATGAGGTGCAGTGAACGTGGCGACAGCAGCGGCCCAGGTCGAAGACCGTGACAGCACCTCGACCCGGTTGGTGCTGCTGAATGCAGCCATCGATCTCCTTGTCGACCGGGGCTTCGGGGCCCTGACCACCACACGGCTTGCCGAGCACGCAGGTTTCACGCGCGGCGCGCTCCAGCACCATTTCGCATCGCGGGACGATCTTCTCATTCAACTCTACAATTTCGCACTCAGCGCCGAACTCCCGCGCATCCCGGCGGAGGCCGCATCGCTGCAGCTCGACGAGCGCGTGGAGATCCTGATCTCATTCCTTGAAGAAAACGCCGCCAGCAGATGGCAGGCGGCCTCGATCGCCCTGATCAAAGGCATCGATAGTCGATCGCCCGTCGGGATAGCCATCAGACAGACGACCTACGACATGATTTCGCGCATTCACGCGAAAGTGAAGGATCTGTTTCCTGATATATCGTTATCGCCAGCGGAATGGGCGACACTGATCAGAAACCTTTCAGGAGAGATCTACGGTTCTTCACTATACATAGACTGGAAGCCGAAGGATGTTATTGACGTCGATACGATATCTTCCAAGGCATTAAGACGGAAAATTGCCAAGTTTTATTTTGAAACAATTTTAAAATAGTTACATTTATCTTCGGAGAGGGCAATGGGAACAAGCAATTTCCGGTGGGCGGCGCCGAGCGTTCGCTGGGGTTATGTTTGCATCGCGACCGGCACCAGGACGCAGGTCCTTGCCGCGCCCTGCCGACGCCGTCGCTCGGCTGTGTGCGTACGATGTTGCGCGAACCCGGGACCTGCGGCGTGAACCGCCACGAGCCCGTCCTGACGGGTCGAACCCAGATGAAGGCTGAATTGGGAGACATGGCATGGCGACTTTTGGCAGACGTGTCCGCCAGGCGCTGAAGATGATCGCCTTGCCCCCTACCCTCATCGGAGCCGCGCTCCAGCCGGTGATTGTGCCGGCTGCCCATGCTTCCACGGTCGAAAAGAGATACGCCAACCCTCTTCTCGGTCAAGCGCAGATCGAGATCGAACGCAGGGCGTTGAACATCCGTATGCGGCCGGAAGTGGTGAGCGCGCGCAATCGGGCGCTGGACCTTGTGAAGTCGCACGCGCTGGCCGACTCGGCGGAAAATGCCGCATGGGCGGCGCGGGACCTGGACAAGTGGGTGACGCAACTCATCGTCCAGGAACTGCTTCCCCTCTACCCGGGAAGCATCTTTTACGCTGTCGAGACCACCGGGCATTCCTGGCAGGGCGTCAGCTTTCCCGGCACCGCACTGGCCATCGACAACCCGGACAATATCTATCGACTGGCCGCGCTGAAGGGATCGACTGCCTACACGCTCAGGGGCAGGGTCACGCCGGCCAAGCCGTCGCTCCTCGTCTTCCAGCTTAGTCGCTATCCCCACGGCATCGGTTGGGCCGCAGCGGCGAGCGGCAATGACAATGCATCTTACGCCACCCTGACGAGCAACGGCCTGGAAACCGCGCCGGATGGCAGTTTCCAGATCACGATCGACCGGTCCGCGGCGCCCGGAAATCACATGCAGTTCCCCGACGACGGGGACTTCATGCTTTCGGTCAGGGATTCTCTGTCGAACTGGAAGCAGATTCCCGCGGAATTGAGCATGGTCGCGACCCCGTCGACCCGGCTCGCCGATGATCCGGACGAGGAAGTGGCCGCGCGCGTGGTGGATCACATGCCGGGCTTCGTATCCTTCCTCCTCGACTTCGTGGACAGTTACCACAGCCACCCCGCCGAAAACACACTAAGCGCACCCTATGGCCGGGAAGGCGGCTGGGGATTCGCCACCGCCTCGCGTTACCGCCTGGCCGATGATGAGGCGCTGCTGGTCACGATCACCGATGCCAACGCCAACTATTTCGGGATACAGACCACGGACGCCTGGATGGTGTCACCGCCCTCGACCGAGGCGATCATCAGCCGGAACAAGGCCCAGAGCGTGGCTGATGCCGATGGCACGCGGACGTTCATCGTCTCGCCACGCGATCCCGGGCGGGCCAACTGGGTGGGCACCGCCGGCCTTCATGAAGGCTGGATCGAGGTCCGGTGGCAGGGTGTGCCGCCACAGGCCGACAGCCGGAATCTTCTGCGCAGCATCCGTCTGGTCAAGCTTGCCGCTCTGGACAGTTCGGTCGCCAAGGATCTGCCGCGTGTGACTGCGGCGCAGCGGAGCGCGGAACTTGAAGAACGCAGGTCCCAGTGGCTGCTGCGAACGGTTGCCGTACGGCCGGGCGATAGTGGCAAGTCGGCGCGGTGAGGAGGGATTGAGATGCCGGAAGTGCGGCGCGGCGCGTCGATTGCCGAAAAATTCGATCTGCGCGGCCGGACCGCGATCGTCACCGGCGTGGGACCAGGCATTGGCGCACACGTCGCTGCCGCGTTGGCCGCGGCGGGGGCAAAGGTCGTGTGCTCGGCGCGATCCAGCGCCGTGATCACGCAGACTGCGGCGGACATTCGCGGCTCGGGCGGAGAGGCCCTGGCGATCACGGCGGATATCCTGGACCCCGAAGCCCGGGTTTCGCTGGTGAACCAGGCGCGGGCGGCGTTCGGCCCGATCCATATCCTTTTCAACAATGCTACCGCGGGCGCCATCGCGCCCGAGGCAGGGATCTGGGGAAACACCCCGGACGTATGGGATCGGGCGCTGGGCGCCAACATTACCGCCATTTTCCATCTCGCCGAACTCGTCCATCCCGACATGGAAGAGCACGGACAGGGGAGCATCATTACCGTCGGTAGCAGCGGCGGCTTCTCGGTCATCGGCAATTCGATTGCCTACAGTGTCGCCAAGGCGGGAACGGCGATGCTGACCCGCTATCTGGCCAAGGCGATGGCGCCGGCGACGCGGGTCAACATGATTTCGGTCGGCGCGATCACGCCGGACGGCGGCGAAAGCGAAGCCCTGAAGACCTTTTCGCAACCGGACCTCACGCGCCGTAATGCCATTCAGCGTTTCGGCCAAGCGGACGAGGTGGTCGGTGCCGCGTTGCTGCTGGCTTCGTCTGCCTCGTCCTACACGACCGGCAGCACCATTTTCGTCGATGGCGGAAGGATCGGCACGATGGGGTGAACGCGCCGCCCTGAAATCGATGCCGCAGTGGAGCGCGTGCGACGCCGGCCGCTAACTCCAGCGAGACGAGGACCTTATGTCGAGCAGTAGCGACTTTGCTTCAGGCCAGGAACCGACGGCCGAATGTTCCATCCTGACCCAGACCCCGGGGAGCCGGGTTTGGCAAAAACCATGCGTTCTGGATGCACGATGAGGCCATCGGCATCCAGATCAGTCGTCGAGTGTGCAATGGGAGAGTTTGATGTCGAAGTATCTGCGATTTGATGGAAAAGTCGCGCTTGTAACTGGCGGAGGCGTCGGGCTGGGGCGCGCTTACAGCCTGCTCTTGGCCGAACGTGGCGCAAAGGTCGTCGTAAACGGAAATTTCCGGGAATCAGGGGCCGGCCCGGAAATGGATGTCGCCGAAGAGATCCGATCGGCAGGGGGCGAGGCAATCGGTGTGAACGGCAGCATTTCAGAGGACAGCGTAGCCAGGCGCATAATTGAGCAGGCGATCGACACCTATGATCGCCTCGACATTCTGATCAACAATGCCGGTATCGGCGCGATGACGCCCCTTATCTTCGATGCTCCCGGCCCTGACACTGATAGATTGATCGAAAATCATCTGTATGGGCACCTGCGCATGGCCCGCGCCGCATTCCCGCATCTGGTGAAGTCCGGTGCAGGGCGGATCATCACGACCGGTTCGTCGGTGGCGCTGGGATGGGAAAGTCCGGCAGGATGGGATGGCAGTTACAGTGTGGCTAAGGCATCGCTTTTCGGAGCGACCAGGCAGATGGCGGGCGCCGGCGCGCGCCACGGCATCAAGGTCAACATGATCATGCCTTGGTCGGTGACGCCGCTGGTCGAGCGCAACATCGGACATACGCCGATCGGCCGGTGGATGTCGGCGAAGCTTCAGCCTGAGAAGGTCGCCGCGGTCGTTGCTTTTCTCGCGCACCAAAGCTGCCCGGTCACCGGGCAGTTCATTTCGGCAGCCGGGGGGCGCGTCGCGCGGATCGCTTTCGCCTCCCCGCCGGGCTACTTCAATCCCGATCTCTCCGTCGAGGATGTACGGGATAACTGGGCAGAGATTTTCGGCGACATCGACGAAGCTGGCAACATAACGGGATTTTTCGAAGTCGAGGGCCAGCCGACCGAGTTCGCCAAGATTAAGGAGTTGGTCGGTGAATAAGCTGGTGACAAAACGAAACGAAAGCGCGGTCCTGTCTGGCCGCGTCGCCATCGTAACCGGTGCGGCGTCCGGTATCGGTCGCGCCGTCGCTGAGCGGTACATACGCGAAGGCGCGATTGTGATCGCAGCCGATGTGAACGAGGCGGGACTGCAGCAGTTGGCCGAAACTGCAGGCCTTGGTGAGGAAAAGCTTATCGTGCTGCGCTGCGACGTGTCCGACGAGACTCAGATCGACGCAGTGATCCGGGTAGCCATGGATCGACACGGCCAGATAGACATCCTCGCCAACATCGCTCAGGGCGGCCTGGCAGACCACTGCTTCCTTGAGCAAACGACCACGCAAGCCGCGATGAGGAGCTACATTGGCGGCCCACTTCAGTCGATGCTCTTTATGCAGAAGTGCCTGCCGGTGATGCGCGAACGCCATTATGGCCGGATTATAAATGTCGCCTCTATTTCGGCATTGATGGGCAGTCCCGGCTTTGCTCCATATGAAATGGCTAAAGGAGCGATACAGGCCTTGACCCGCAATGCATCGCAGGAGTGGGCCGGTTATGGGATCAACACAAACTGCATTCTCCCGGTTGTAAGGACTCCGGCGTACGACCTTACTGAACAGGGACGTCAGGCGGCACAGGCGCTGGAGGATGCCATTCCAGTGAAACGGTTTGGCAGTCCGGCGGAAGATTGCGCGCCAACCTTCGTGTTCCTGGCCAGCGAAGAGGCAGGATATATAAACGGGCAGATGATCGGCGTCGATGGCGGCTTCCGACTATTCGCGTAAATCACCCAACATATTCCGACCGGTCGACAGGTCACCACGATCCGGTTTCGTCGGAAAATGACGCCGGTCTCGTTCCACTTGGCTGAATGCCCTCGCAGGAGAGTTTATGGCAATTGATGTTACGGGCGGATATTCGGAGGAATCGGACTATCCGCTGCTCGAGAGACCAACCAATCTCGAGATGCGCGAAAGCGTGTCCATGTGGATTTCCGATCGAGAAGGGCGCTTTGGCTTTCCGCGGATGGCGGTGGAGGCGGTCGCGGCCGACTGGGAAAATCGTGGGATAGAGGCAAACGTCACGTTCCCCTCAGGCCGCGTCCTGTCCGGGGCAGGTGGTTTTGGCGCGCAACCAGTCAAGCAGATGGACGGGCGTTCCGTTTCACTTGGCGGTGGCCCCCTGCGCTTTGAGGTCAAGGAGCCACTTCGCCATTGGATCATGAACTTTGACGGCACGATGTATGACCGGAATGTTGCGGATCAGATGCGCGGTTTGGACGGCGGCGGACCGCGCCGCGTCGTCATCGAGGTCGACGCGCGCATGGCGGCTCCGCCATGGAACCCGGGCGAGCGGGCCGAGCGAGCCGGCAATCGCGGTGCAGCGCTTGCGGTGGGAGGCGTCGGAGGACAGCGCCACGAACAGCTCTTCATATGCGTCGGCAGGCTATCGATCGAAGGAGAGCCGACCCAGCATTTTGAAGGAACCGGGCTGAGGATCCGCCGCACCGGCCTACGTTCGCTATCGGAATTTGTCGGACATTGCTGGATGTCCGCGCTGTTTCCCAGCGGGAAGGCCTTCGGCATGCTGGCCTTCCCGCCGCGGATATTCGGTGAAGAGCCGAGCTTCAGCGAGGCATTCATATTCGATGGGTCGAAAAAGCGATACGGCAAGGTTCGGGAAGCGCCGTGGCTCACGCATTTCGATCCGCACGGCGGCGCGTGCAATCTTTCGATCGAACTTGAGGATGGCGAGATCGTCAACATCGAGGGCGTGACACATGATTCACTTTTTCTCCCGGCTGACCGACCCATGCACGGCGACTGGAGTCTGGATGCTCCCTTGCCCATGCCGTTTCATCAGGGAGGGGCACTTTATCGGTGGGACGATGAGGAAACCTACGGGATGATCGAGCGATCCCTGCCGCGGGACCGTTGGAAGGACGCTTGATCCCGTCGTTGCCACCAAACCTCAGTCTGCGGATGAACCGGATTGATTTTCCTCGCCCCGCCGGGTCGCTCGAAACAGCACCGCTTCCAGCGCGGGCGTCATCAGGTGCTGTGAGAGCTTGTGGCAGGAGCGGCTGATATCAGACCAAAGGTGCTGTCAAAGACCTGCAACAAGCTGGCAAGGGCGAGCGCCGAACGGAGATGCTGGAGCTCTATGTGGAACGCGGGCGCGCTGGCGGCGCAAATTCCGGCGGAGGCCGCGCGAAGGCCAGTCAAAAATTCACGCCGATCGACGGCCATCACCAGTCGAGCCTAATGGCTACTTTTCCGAACCGGCCCCCGCGGGGCATCGTCGAATAAGCGCCGGCGACGTCATCGATGGCAAAGCTGCTATCGATGATGGGCGCGATACGGTGCGCGGCGATCACCTGCATGGCCGAGGTAAGATCAGCCGAGGAACCGGTGTTACTGCCCTGTAACCTCACGCTTTTCAGCATTAGAGGCATGAGATCCAGCTCAAGCTTTGAACCGCCTATAAAGCCGAGAGCGAACACAGAGCCGCCTTGCCGCACCGCGCCGATCGACTGCATCAGGGTTGTTCCTCCTGCGGTATCGATCACCAAGTCGGCGCCCGCCCTCTGTGTCATGTCAATCCCGATGTTCACGGCTGGGATCGATCTCCTTACCGACCGGCTGTGGGCTATGCTGCGCAGCTGAGGTGCGACGGTGCTGTCGTCACCCGGATCCGGGAGGAAGGCCTGAAGGCCGTCAAGATCCACACCGACGATACGCCTGTGCCGATGCTGGTGCCGGGCAAAGGCAAGACCGCACAAGCCAGGCTCTGGGCCTATATGGTCGACAACCGCGCCTGTGGTGAGGCGGCGCCGGCACTGGTGTGGTACAAGTTCTCACCCGACCGCAGCGGCATCCATCCGCAGACCGAGCTGAAGAGTTTTACCGGTCTCCCCCAGGCAGACGGCTACGCTGGTTACCAGAAGCTCTATGTTGGGGGCGGAATCCAGGAGGTGGCCTGCTGGGCGCATTTTCGGCGCAAGATATTCGAGAACCACCAGACCAGCCCGACGCCGCTGACCACCGACCTGCTGGAGCGGATCGCTGGTCTTTATCGGATCGAAGACGAAGTTCGCGGGCGGCCGCCCGATATTCGCCGATAGCATCGGAAGAAGAGAAGCGGGCCGCTGATCGACGAACTGTGCGCGGTGATCGATGATGCCTCATGCGGTAGCGGATCGAGGCGGCGTGGCGATGAGCGGCTTCGGCACGCAGCAGACCGGTCAGAATCTCGGGAGTAGTGCGCTGGCGCTGCACGCCGGTGGTCACCGCCTCGTCGAACGCGCCAGCCATCCACAGATGACAGCTCCCTGCCAGGAAATAGCGAGGTCACCAGCCACGTCGATTTCGACAGTTCCAGCGAAACGAAAATTGCGCCTAGATCGACCCGGATGGCGGCATGCGGCGAGATTGGTTCTGCTGACATGGCAAATCCTTTCAGAGAGGTTGGTAGCAAACCGACTCTGATCTCCCTCAGGCCGCTGCCCACCTCTCATCATGGGATCCTTTGACGATGCCCCTCGATGTCAAATGGCAGCCCCCACCGTCGCCGAACCTGTAAGCACTTGCCTTCCGCCAGATGATGTGACGACGCAATCCAGGTCCGCCCAGAGCGGCCCCGCCTCAGTCGTGTACGCGCGAGTAACTCTTGCGCTGATTGTCAACTCATCACCCAGCCAAACTGGTTCGGCGAACCTCACTTTGAGTTTTCGCAACAGGTCTGGTCCTGCCCACGAAGCCAGTGTCTGGCCTAGAATTCCAGCAGTGAAGAGTCCTTGCGCGAAAATGTTGTCAAATCCGCGAGAGCGCACAAACTCAGCATCGTAGTGGAATCGGTTGAAATCGCCGCCGGCGCCGGCGAAACGGATGAGATGCTCCTGCGTGATCGGACCGACACGGCGGTCGGGCATCGAAGACCCGACTTGTAGGTCCTCGATGCGCAGGCGCGGCGGAGTGGAATGTTCCTGGGCCACCGTACTAGCCTTTCCGCTCGATATTCGTTGTGCGGATTGTGCAAACAGGCAAGCCGTCGGCGGAACGAAATGCCGTTTCAAATTCGAGAAACCGAAGCGTTCCCTTTGCTGTTTCCTTGTCGTGGGCTCGCACGAACCTGTCGGTCGCGGTCAATTCCTCGCCGGATACGACGGGACGGTGGAACTCGAATTCGAGCCCTCCCTGAAGCATATGAGTGCGGTCCACCAGCCCGCGCGCGACCAGTCTGGCGCTGGGTGGCATATTGTCCGGACTGTAGCGGAATGCGCAGGTCGGCATAATTGCGGGCATCGGCAGCTCTGACGGGGACAAATCCTGGTCGGTTTCCGGACGCGCGGGATCGTCGTCGAGCAGCGCCAGCGCAAATTCGCGGCATTTTCCCCATTCGACCGGGAAGCGGAACGTTACCGGAGGGAGGTCCCACTGTTCGTCATCCATCGACAATTCCTCCTTGCTGTTCATGCCGTTCAATACCGGTGCGCGTTCAATTTCGACCGGCCCGAGCCCTGTTAGTGAGGGCGGAGGATCAGAAACCGGGCGACATCCCCCTCAGTCGGGGATGCACTGAAAGCCTTCGTTGAGCGTCCATTTGCCGTCGGTTCCCTTGAGCCATCCGAAAGATGCCGAAGTGCCGCCATCCACCGGCAAAACGATTCCCGTAATGTAGGACGCCAGATCGGAAGCGAGAAAAACTGCCGCTTCTCCGCATTCTTCTTCGATGCCTTCGCGGCCAAGTGGAATGACGCGTTCCCGGGCATTTATTTCTTCCGGTGTCCGCCGTCGCCACTGCGAGCGGTCGACTGGACCGGTACGATTTCCCATGGTGCCGGGCGACAAGGTGTGGTCGGGCGCAATGACATTGGTGCGAATATTGTGTTCGCCCAGCTCGAGCGCCATCGACTTTGTAAAATTCTCCACCCCGGCCTTGCAGGCCGCATATACGGCAAAAGTGGGTGCAGCACGGGATCCCTCGATACTGGTGACGTTGATAATCGCGCCTCCCTTGCCGCCTCGTATCATGATGGGAACAGCCGTGGCGGTCCCAATCAGCACGCTCATCAGGTTAAGGTCGATGTGGCGCTGCCAGCTGCGTCGGCTTTGCTCAAGAAATGGGCGACTTGTGCACCCCCCGGCATTATTGACCAGGATATCCAGCCTGCCAAATCGGCTGTCCGCGAGGTTTATCAGGTCGGTGAGCTGATCCGCATCCATGACGTCCATGGCGACACCAATTGCATTGCCACCTTCGTTCTTGATCGCTTGGGCAACCTCTTCTGCCCGCTCCGGAACAAGGTCTCCGGCTATCACGGCGGCGCCGGCACGGGCGAGGGATATCGCGATTCCGTGTCCGATGCCTCCGCCGGCGCCGGTCACGACAGCGACTTTGCTTTCAAGGGACAGCTTGGACACAAGCAATGGGTTGATCATGGGAACCTCTCGGAAAATGGATTGCGGGGCCTGGCTCTGATCGACAAGCTCCCCGCGTCGTTTCGGGAAGATCCCCCCCGGGTAAGAGGGGGGGATCGGAATTATTCATCCCTCGAAGGGTCCGGCTCCAAGTTGTTCGCGCACGGGCACGAACTCGGGTGCGGCAAGACCGGGGCGCAGCCAGCGTCCGCCGTCAATGACAAAGGTGAGGCCTGTCACATAAGCGGCATAGGGGGAACAGAGATAGGTTGCTGCCCACCCGAGTTCGTGGGTCTGGCCGACGCGCATTGCTGGGCAAGCTTTGGCTGCGCGATTTGCTGTCAGATGGCGCCGCAGCGTCTCGGAGGTGTCATCATGAGGGAAGGTTCCCGGGACCAGCGTGTTGACACGGATGTCCGAAGTCGCCCATTCGACTGCGAGCGAGCGGCTGAGATTGGTCACGCCCGCCTTGGCCGAAGCTGAAGGCGACGCGCCGGGGCCGCCGGTCCAGGCGTAGGACGCTCCGATGTTGAGAATGGCGCCGCCTTCTCCCGCGATCATCCGCCGGCGAGCGAATTCGCGCGAGCAGTTGAAAGTGCCATTGAGCACGATGTCGACCACAGTGCGCCAAGCGTTGACGCTGAGATCTTCAGCAGGACAGCCAAAATTACCGGCCGCATTGTTGATCAGCACGTCGACCGGACCAAGCTCGGCCTCAATGGCATCGAAGCACTTCGTAATCGCTTCACCATCGCGCACGTCTATCGCGAAACCCGCCGCGATACCGCCTTCACCCGTGATCGCCGCGACCCCCTTCGCCCGATGCTCCTCACCCCGGCTCAGGATCGCGATCTTTCCTCCAAGCCGCGCAAATTCAAGGCCCATCGCCTTGCCAAGACCCGTTCCCCCACCGGTGATCGCAATCACCTTGCCCTCAAATGTCCCCGGAGGAAGCATCGCACTCCCATATGCCGGCGCTGGTGATAATGGCATGTAGCTCTCCTCTAAGTGCTGGTTCTTTCATGTTCAGGCAGCCCCGCCCTGCACGGAGCTTCGGTCAGCGGCGCAGAAGCACTTCTGCTCAGTGGTCCTGCGCGGAAGGCGCTTCAGGGTGCATGCTTGCTTCGCCTTTGCCGAAGGGGCCGTCCCGATGCTGCAATGCAGCCTTGATGCCCTCGTTCTTCGCGATATTGCTGAATTCGGCATAGGCAGGAGAAAGGTGCGCGCGCGCGTCGTTCTCGCCGGCCAGGCGCTGAAGGGTGCGTGCGCCCATCAACTCGAGGCCCATGTTGATCACGCGCTTATGGGCCGCGAGCAGGTCCGCAGGGACATTTGCTATCCGCTTGGCGATATAGTCGACCTCTGCACCGAGCAATTCGGTTGGGACCGATTTCATGACGAGACCGATTTGAGCGGCCTCATTGCCCCGCAGCGTGTCTCCGGTAAACAGCATGCGTTTTGCCCACTGCGGACCGACATGGTAAAGCCACATATTGTTTGCCGGAGAGCCCAAAGCGCGGGTGGCCGGGAATCCGATGCGGGCATCATCCGCTGCAATCAACATATCGCACATCAATGCAAGGTCGGTGCCGCCCGCCAAGCAGTTTCCGTGGATTTTACCGATCACCGGCTTGAACATATCGAAAATCTGTAGTCGGGGAGCGCTTCGCATTCGCAGCTGCCACGCGTCATCGTCATATGTTGATTGACCGCGATATTGTGAAGTGTCAAAGCCATAGGTCTGGTTCGGTGGCAAGTAGTCGCCGCCTGAACTTATGTCATATCCGGCGCAGAAATCCTTGCCAGCACCATCCAAGACGATACATCTGACATCGGTAAGGTCATCAGCCTCGATCATTGCCGCCTGCAATTCATCAAGCAATTGTTGGGTCAAGGCATTACGCTTGTCTGGCCGGTTCAACGTTATCCGCGCGACTCCGTCGCTGACATCAAACAATATGGTGTTGGTTTCGGAAAGCCATTTGCCCATCATCGAACTCCCTAATTCTCTTGGTTTGCAGACCCTTGGCACATTATTCTATCTACAGCTCGGCCATTGCGTCACAGAACGCCAGCCTGCAGCTGCTCGCGCAATTGAACTTTGTTGATCTTTCCGCTCGGTAACACCGGAAGTTCAGGAACAAAGTAGATACGCCGCGGAATTTTGTAGCCGGCGATCATCTTGCGGCTGTGCGCCTCGATCTCGGCTTGCGACAGATCTGGCCTCCGGGAAACGATCACGGCAGTCACCACTTCGCCCCACTTCTCATCCTTTAATCCGATTACCGCGACTTCAACTACGTCGGGGTGCTCCGCAACAGCCGCTTCAACCTCGCGCGAGTATATGTTTTCGCCGCCAGAAATGATCACATCCTTCTTGCGGTCGAGCAGATGGAAATATCCTTCGTGGTCCATCATGCCGATGTCTCCGGTATGCAGCCAACCGCCCCTCAACGCGTCCAAAGTTGCAGCGCCGTTATTCCAGTAGCCGCGCATCACGCATTGCCCTTGGATGCAGATTTCTCCCTCTTCCCCAATCCCAACGGGACGGTCCATTTCATCGACGCACCGCATGCGGACACCCGCGTAAGGATGACCCACAGAGGCGAGCCGTCTTAAGTCATCGGCGTCTCCTGATGGGCGGTGGAGATCGATTGGCAATATCGTGCCCAATGCTTCGGTCTGGCCGTAAATCTGCGCGAATACCGGGCCGATGCGTTCAAGCCCTTGGCGCAACAGCGGCAGAGGCATCGGTGCGGCGGAGTAGAGTATCATCCGTAAGCTCGAAAGGTCGTGGCTGTCGAATGAGGGGGCTTCAAGCAGCATCTGGATCATCGTTGGGGCCATGTGCCCAACGGTTATGCGGTGCTTGGAGATCGCATTTAGCGTATCGAGAGGGCGAAATGCCCGGTGCAGGTAAACCGCTCCACCCACCCAGTGCTGGGCCAACTGTATGTTCTTGGCTCCGATATGGTAAAGCGGCATGACCGCGAGTGTCCGGTCATGACATCCGTTATTCATGTGAAGCGCAGTCATGTGGGCCGCTGCGATCTGGTTTGAATGTCCCAGCAAGCACCCTTTTGGACGTCCAGTCGTCCCGCTCGTATAGATCACGTAAGCAATATCGCCGCCGGTTGCCCGGAATGGCGGACCAGAGGCATCACCCATGCTCACAACCGCTTCGAATGGCTCAGCCCAATCGGGACAATCCGGACCAATGGCGATGAAATGCTTTATGGTGCCGGGTTTTTGCCGGAGAGTGGCAACATAGTCGGAATATGCTGTCTCGAATATGATGGCTGCGGGTGCGGAATCCGCTATGATATAATCCATTTCAGACGGGGCGAGGCGATAGTTCACGGTGGCAAGGATGATCCCCGAAATCTCGGCCGCACCGTAAGCCTCAAGATATTCCATGCAGTTTTGCGCAAGAACGGCG
>Ga0207641_10002253_pt1 | contig 17995 bp, 15 predicted proteins | sample KBSSwiS62_FD_184306 | JGI IMG/M metagenome (GOLD analysis project Ga0207641, IMG submission 184306) | Switchgrass rhizosphere microbial communities from Kellogg Biological Station, Michigan, USA - KBS Switchgrass S6-2 (SPAdes) (version 2) | ecosystem: Host-associated > Plants > Roots >... | reverse complement strand
GCCGACGCGCTGCTGCACCCCCAGGACCGCGCCTACTCGGTTCCGGAGCTGTTCGAGTTCCTCGAGGGCGGCGGATTGAGGTTCGGCCGGTGGGTCAGACAGGCGCCCTACAGCGCCCGCTGCGGTGTCATGGCGGCCATTCCCCAGAGTGGCCTGCTGGCGGAACTACCCGCGGCGAACCAGTACGCGGCGGCGGAACTGTTTCGCGGCACGATGGTTCGGCACGCCGTCGCTGCCTACAGACACGATCACATGAGCGACCGCCACCGTATCAGCTTCTCCGGTGACTCGTGGCTTGCGTATGTCCCGATCCGCATGCCCGACACCATCTGCCTTCAACAGCGGTTGCCACCCGGAGCGGCGGCGGTCCTGATCAACCAGAGTCACACCGACACGGATCTCTTCGTGCCGATAGACTCGGGAGAAAAGCGTCTCTTCGATGCGATTGATGGGGAGCGCACGATCATCGATCTCGTGGAGCGTGCGCGGTCATCGGCGGGCGACACGCCGCGGCTGGACATCGCGCGCAGCTTCTTCGAACGGCTCTGGTGGTCCGATCAGGTGGTCTTCGATGCGTCGCGCGTCCTACCGCCGCTGTCCGCTGGTGGCGGCGTCCGCTCCGAGGCCGGAGTCGCGCGCTGACTGTCGAAACCAGCGCAACAGCGCATCGACGCGACCTCCCAACTTTCCGCCGACCGATCGAATCGCCACCCACTGGAACGGATGGTCGGCGGCGTGATCGAGAAACAAACGGACGGCGCGCTCCCGCAGTTCCGGAGAGTATCTGGATGTAGATGGTCGCGTCATGGCTTCATCCTCGCGTTCAACGAGGCCCCGCACACTCGTCGGGGGGCCACGAGTGGGTCAACGAGCGGTTACGGTGGTCGGCATCACGTGCCCGACGAGATACGGGGGAGTGATCACCGCCGATCCACCTTCGCCGATTACCGTAACCGCGATCGAGCATAGAATCCGATCGCAAACAACGCTATGCAGCATCGGCAGGCGGCTGACTGCTCCGGAGTGCCGCGCTGTTCAGTGTGTCGGTGCGATGGCTGCGCAGCGTCTGTGACGGCGTTTCGCCGAACGCCGCCTTGTACGACTTCGCGAATCGCCCGAGCTCGAAGAATCCAAACTGGATCGCCACCTGTGTGACAGCGCCCCGATCCGGCGGCGCCGTCTGCAGTGCCCGACGCGCATCGGTCAGCCGCTGGAGACGCTCGAACCGCATCGGACTCATGCCGCAGACACGGTAAAACGCGTCGCGGAGCGAGCGTTCACTCATGCCGATCGCTTCGCACACATCGCGGAGCCGGACCGGTTCGACTGCCTGCTCACGCAGCAGGGAGGTGGCTCGACGCACCGTGGCGTCGCGGGTATCTTTCATCATCATGGCTTCACGCTAGCACCGCGTCGGCGACGCGAATACTGCTGGAACTGACAGATCCCGCGCGAAAAAACTCACGGGTGTGCGTTTGTGTGTGCAGACCAAGCTCAGCCATGTCCGCGCGGCAGACCATGGCCGACTGGGGGTGCCGAACCCGCATAGATCGGGGCTCGAGGTGCGAAATAGCGTCCGAGCGTAATGCGCGGCAGCTTCCCGTCATCCCTTCACATGGAGTCGTGCATGCGCCCGACAATCCTGCTGGCAGATGATTGCGAGATGCTCGGAATTGCCCTTGGAGAGTTGATTGCGCGGACGGCCAACCTTCTGGAGCGAGTGAAGGACGGCGGTGAGCTGTTCGAGCGTGCGTGTGTCCTTCGCCCGGACATCATCATCAGTGATATCAGCATGCCGATCATGAACGGCCTGGACGTCATGCGACGGTTGAAGGCGTACGGCCTTCCGGCCAGGTTCATTTTCGTCACGGGCCATGCCGACGAGCAGCTTGCGACCGAGGCGCTCGCCGAAGGCGCCGCCGGCTTCCTGGTGAAACCAGTCGCCACCGACGACATGCGCGAAGCCATTCAGACGGTCGCCAACGGCCACGCCTATGTTCCGAGTTTCATCCAGCCGCGCCCCGAGATCGCACCGCTGACGCGCGTCTAGCAGGCGTCATCTGCTGACGGGTGTTGGATTCTCCTGGGTCGATGACACGCTGGCAGCCTGACGTCCGGGCGATGCACACGTCTTTCCCGTCAACGTCGACATCGCGACGAAATGCACCTCGCCCGACCGGATGAGGCCGCGACCGGTGGCAGGGTAGTTACCGGTGCTGATGGGCGTGCGGTTGGGCAGCGTAAATACCATCGCCGCGAAAACCGGATCGAAGGAGCCCGCCTGCGCCGCGATGTCCACCGTCGGCAGCAGGCCGCCGCGCACCTGCATACGCCGATCGAAGTATTGCCGCGGGTGCGTTTCTTTGACCCGGTGCTTCGCACGGGCCGGCGTCTCCACCATCGTCATGCGCGGACTGGCCGCGTCATCAATCGTCACGCAGCCCGACAGGGCCGGTTGCTTGGGGTCGACCGCGGATGCTTGGTCGGCGCGGACTTGCGTGCCGGCCGCGATCATGCCGGCGGCCAGGCTGAGGCGCAGGATGTACCGTATTCCCATGGCATACCTCTGATCCTCTTAAAGCAAGAGACGGACCCTGACGGCGTTTCACTTGCACCGTCCCTGTAGAGAAAGGGGGCGCCATGTTCATGCACGCCTCACGGCTGCGCCTGGCTGGAGTCGCCGCGTTGTTGGTATGGTCGCTTGGCGCGGGATCAGGCGCGGCGTCGCAGAGCCGATTCGAGCTGCTCGGGCAGGACGCGGTGGCGGCTGTCACCGGGCTGACCGTCTATACGATTCGCGACCGCGCCACCGCCGGCTGTTACATGCTGTTTGCGCTCGATCCAGCTCAGTCCGCGCCGAGTGCTGCCGAGCCCGCAATCACCGAAGAGCCGACAGCAGAGCAATTAGAGAGCGTCCACGTTGCACAGCTGCTCAAGGACGCGATCGCGGAGCGTAACCGCAGGATCGTGGATCTCCAAAGCCACAGCACCACCATGTGGACGGTCCAGTACGAAACCCTGCGACAGCAGATCGACAGCGACTATGAAGAGACGGTGCGGAGTGTGCTGCCGGGCCTCCATCCGCGGGCGCAGGTTGCCCCTGGATGGCCCACGAGTACGCCGGACGAAGTGGCCGCTGCCGTCCGCGCAGCCATCGCTGACGGCGACAGCGTCGTGAACACGGCGGCACGCGAATCGAGAGTCGAGGCGTTGATGCAACGTCTCCTCACCGGGGTTGCCTCGACCAGACTAGCCGCTGCGGGACCGTTTGCTTGTCCTGCGCCGACGGCGCAGCCGCAGCGCTGACCGCGAGCCAGCCTGTCGTCGAATGCATGAAGGCGAGGAGCGCGCTTGATGACGATGCGCACGTAGTCGGAGGCGATGCCGCCGCGGCCGTCATCGGCGACGGCGGTGAGCGCCACCGAGCCCTCTTCCTGCGGCGCGGTCCATGTTGTGTGCGCCTGGGTGGCGTCGGCGAGCCTGCCCGCCGGGGCAAACCAGTGATACACGAGCACGTCGCCGTCGGGGTCGATTGCGGTCGCCGTGATCTGCGCCGTCTGCCCGACATCGACCGTGCACGGCTCGCACGTCACGGTGATGGTCGGTGCGCGGTTGGGCACCGGCTGTGGATCGGGGGGCGGGGACTGGGCAGAGGCCATCGCCGCGCACGCGAGCGATGCGACTGACAAACCGATGGTGAGGATACGACGCATACATGCGACCTCGTCGCCGATCACAATCGAGCAACCGTCGTACCGCCGGCGGCGACATCGACGCTGCCACCCGCCGCGCCGCCCCGTCGCCATGGCAAGCGCTGGTCCGCGCCATCACTACCGTTCGTGAGCGAGGCTCGGCTGATCGCGAGCGAGGCTCGGGTGATACTGCGCACGGCAGAAGCGCGCGTAGAGCGCGTTACGGCCGAGCAGCTCGTCGTGCGTGCCGCGCTCGGCGATGACCCCGTGATTCAGCAGAAAGATCACGTCGGCGCTGCGGATCGTCGCCAGGCGGTGCGCGATGGTGATCGACGTCCGGCCGCGCATCAGTCGTGACAGTCCCTCGAGCACCAGCTGCTCGGATTCGGCGTCGAGCGCCGCCGACGGCTCGTCGAGGAGAAGAATCGGTGCGTTTCGGATCAGCGCGCGCGCGATCGCAATCCGCTGTCGCTGGCCGCCCGACAAGGTCTCGCCGCGTTCGCCGACGATGGTGTCGTAGCCTTTTGGCATACGCGCGACGAATTCCTCGACATTGGCGAGCTCGGCCGCGCGACGAATCTCCCTAGTGGTCGCTCCGGATCGGCCGTAGGCGATGTTGTCGGCAATCGTCCCGTGAAACAGTACCGTGTCCTGCAGCACGATGCCGACTTGCCCGCGCAGCGACTGCAGCGTGTAGCGGCGGACATCGCAGCCGTCGATGAGTACCGCGCCATCGAGGACGTCGTACAAGCGGAGAATCAGCGCCAGGATCGTCGACTTGCCGGCGCCGGTCGGTCCGACCAGCGCCGCCCGCTGGCCCGGCTCGATGGAGAGCGTGACGTCCCGCAGCACGCGGTCGTGGCTGTTGTAGCCGAATCGCACATGCGATAGCACGATCCGGCCCGCGAACGGCCCGGACGCCCGCGCGCCAGGCAAATCGCGCACGCTGCTCTCGTCGTCGAGGATTTCGCCAATCCGCTCGAACGCGACCGCTGCCTTGGTCAACGTGTCGGCCATCTTCGAGAGGTTCTTCATCGGTTTGTAGATCTTGCCGAGGTACATCACGAACACCAGCAACGCCCCCGCGGTCAGGCGGCCGGAGAGCACCAGACGGACGCCATACCACAGCACGACACAGGTTCCGCCGGCGACGACCAGGTCGACCAGCGGGTTCAGGGTGGCCTTGACGCCGCGCGCTCGCAGCGTGAGATCCATTGCCGCATGGCTCTCGCGGTCGAGCCGGCGCTCTTCGAAGTCTTCGCGCGCCATCGACTTGACCAGCCGCGCCGCCGCGATCGATTCCTGCACGACCGACGCGATTTCACTCTCCTTGTGCTTGACGTCGCGCGCCGTCTGTTTGATCCGCCGCATGAAATGGAACACCAGCAAGAACAGGCCTGGCGCGATCGACAGGGCAATCAAGGCGAATCGCCAGTCGAGATACAGCATCACGCCCAGCATGCCGACCAGCGTCACCAGATCGAACAGCACCGCGAGCATCGCCGAGGTCACGAAGCTTTCAGCGGCGTCGATGTCGCTGGTCAACCGCACGACCATGTCGCCGGTCTGCCGCTGTTCGTAGAAGGACAGCGACTGTCGCTGCAGGTGGTGATACAGGGTGTGCCGCAGCTCGTAACCGATGCGAGATCCGACGGTGGCCGACAAGTAGCGTTCGGTATAGGAGGCGATCGCCCCGATGACCGCGACAGCCGCCACACCGAGCGCGGCGAGATTCAACACCGTCGTGCGATCGAAGCCGTGCGGCAGCACCGCCACCAGCCAGTGCGGGGGGTGCTTTGCAGCAATGACGTAGTCGAAGATGATCTTCAGCGGCCACGGCTCGAGGAGATCGGCTCCACTCTCGAGCAGCATCGCCGCGAACGCGATCGTCAGCCGTCCCGAATACGGGCGCAGCAGCCGCGTCACCCAGACCATGCGGTGGTGCGGGCTCACCGCACCGGCCGTCGCAGGCTTCGCTCCGCTGGCGGCGCCCCCCACAAGTGTTTGATCCGACGGACGAAGCCGTGCGGCTTCTCGCTGTAGATCCGCGCGCCGAGCGATTGCGCCTGCTGCCGAAGGACCCGTTTGTAGCGCGACACGGCTCGCAGGCAGGGAACAATGGCGGCCGGCGCCACCAGCCGGTCGCTGACCAGCACATGTTGGAGCAGCACGAGGTTGTGGTACTCGCCGAGAATGCCGTCGAGCGCTTCGAGCCGGCGTTGATCGGCGAGCAACCGGTCGCCGCAGCGGCCCTCGAGCAGGCGGATGTGGAACCAATGGTTCTTCACGTGTCGCCGCCACGTGTGATAGTGGTCGCCGGTCGGCCGGTTCCAGGCCGCCAACATCGCCTTTCGCGCCCGACGGAAGCTGGCCTCGAGACCGGGTGAGAGCGCCGCGAAGCCGTCGGTCCGCAGCTGCCAGTGTAGGATGCGGCGTCGCTCGACTTTGAGTGCGCCGGCGGCGGCCTGCAGGACGTGATCGCTGGCGGCCTGGCGATCGGTTTGCGACCCGCGGTCGATCAATCGAGTGCGCAGCGAGGCGACCAGGGTTTTCGGCAGCAGCCGGTTGTAGCGCTTCTTGAGCGCGTCGAGCGTGGCGATGATGCCCTGACCGTCGGCGACCGGCGCCAGCAGCCGGCTGACGTCGCGCAGGTCCTTGTCCACGACGCGAGAGGTCTTGCCGAGCGCCGGCCGCACCAGACGGATGACGGCGCGGATTTTCTTCACCCGCCGGCGGGCGTCATGAACGGCTTCGTCGCTCTCCGGATCGCCGATCGCCTTGAGCCCGACGGTCGCCGCCTCGATTTGGCGCAGCACGATGCGACGAATCTCACTCGCTACCGATCTCCCCGGTTTGAGCCTGAACGCCATCGTTCGCCTCCTCGGCGCCGCTCAGCCAAATCGGCCGACGCGGAGCAACCGGGCGGCCCCGAGCGAGAGAAGCAGGCCGGCACCGCTCGCCAGCGCACCGATCGTGACCTGCGCGCGCACTGGTCCGATCGCGACCACCCCGGTCGCGAAGAACAACGCGATTGTGAAACCGCTCGAGGTCGCTAGCGCGACGACGACCAATTGGCGCCAGCCGAAATGCCGTGGCAGGTGCAGCCCGGCGAACAGCGCCACGCCGACCGCGGCCAGAATCCCGACCGGCCGCCCGACCAGCGCGGCGGCGATCATTGCGGTCGAGCCGGTGTCGTAGCCGCGCAGCAAGACTCCCGCATTGACGAGGGCGAAGAGAAACAGGATGGCCTGGACGAATGCATTCCACTCGTGCTCGAAGTGGTGGGTCGCGTCATCGTCCGGTGGATCCGCGAACAGATCGAGCCGGCGCGGCTCATGCGGCAGGAAGGGAACGATCGGCACCAGGGCAAACGCCGGATGGAGGCCGGCCCAGAAAAACGCCCACCACGAGATCGTGCCGCAGATCGAGAGGTAGGGCCAGAACGCGCGCACGCCGATCGCGCGCAACAGCCAGGCGAGCGCGATCGCCATCAACACGAGAAGCGCGCCGCTGGCGTGAATCGACAGCGTTTGGTAGCGCGGCGCGACGACGAAGATGCCGAACGTATCGGTGGCGATCCCGACGATCAACGCAAAGGGGAGAGCGGCGCTGCGCGGCATGATCGACTTCAGCAGGTAGTACGCCGCGGCGATGTCGATGGCGCTGGCGATCGGCCATGCGGTGGTCAACACGGCCTCGTACTGAAAGGTGACGTAGGCCAGGTAGACTCCTACCGACCCGACGATCCCGCCGATGGCAGCGACCACCGGCAGACCCCAACGGCGCCAGGTGTGCAGGGCGCCGCCGGGCATGACCGCCTCGACGATCTCCTGCGTCGCCAGCGCGAAGAAGAAGGCCATGCCGATCTCGTTGACCGGGAACGCCAGCGCCTGGGCGAACGTGAAATAGCTTTCGGGGGCGCTGTTCGCCCACACCAGTGCGATCGCGGCGCCGATCGGCAGCAGCAGAAAGCGATCCAGGAGATGGCGAGCCAGCCATCGAGCCGCGCGGCGGACGTGATGGTGGGCCGGCGCCTGGTGCGCGTGCCGGGCGATCGGCGCTTTGGTGGCCGCGTGTGTCCTCATAACCCGTCCGTCGTTCTGGTCGCGCGCCGGCGGATGACGCCGGAGTCGACCGCCTGGCCGGTGCGGGAAACCGCCTCGTAGAACAGTTCGTCGCCGGCAACTTCCACGAGCATGAACGCTTGGTCCTGGTCGAAGTAGGCGGCGGTGGTCGCCGACGGCCGGACGTCTCCCTTTCGCAACTCGCCGGACGAGCCGGCGACGAAGTAGGCGATCCCTTTTTGCGGGGTCAGCCGCTCATAGATGTGATCGTGTCCCGAGAACACCAGGTTGACGCCGTACTTGACCAGCAGCGGTTCGAGCGCGACTCGGAGCTGGACGTTCGCCCCATGGCGGCCGCCGTCGGAATACAGCGGGTGATGGAAGAAACAGATCTTCCACTCGTCCCGCGATTGCTTCAGGGCGTCCTCGATCCAGGCGAGTTGCTTGGGATCCATCTGGTTGCTGTCGAGGACGAAGAAGCGCGTGTTCTTGCGGTTGAATGTGTAATAGCGCTCGCCGCCCATGTGGAACCCTTCATACTGGGCGTTGCGCGGGTTGTCGTGGTTGCCGAGCGAGGCGTAGAAGGCGACCCCGGCCGACAGCAGCGCCGCGTACGGCCGCTCGAATTTCGTCACGAAATCCTCCGGCTGCTGGCGGCCGTACATGTTGTCGCCGAGCATGATCACCAGCTCGAATGGAAACCGCGTCCGTTCGGTGGCCATCCGCTGGCCGACGTCGTACTGCGGACGGTCGCCGGTGCCGTTGTCGCCGATCGCCGCGAACTTCAGCGAGTCTGGCCGCGCTGGCAGCACCGCCGGCAGCGGCGCCGGCACCGCCAGCGGCACCGTGGCAGCGGCGACGCCGACCCACGCCACAAACGCCAACGCCAACCGGCGCACATTCACCGCCTTTCGACGGCACCAGCCGCCGGAGCATTCGAGAACTGCTGCGCGCGCGCGATGTTGGCGCGCAGCTTCCGGAGATAACGGCCGGCGACCGCCGGCGTAAAGCCACCGGCGCGGAACGCGTCGTCCCATTGGCGATCGCTCAGTCCGGACAGCAGGCTGGCGGCCCACTCGAGATCGGCGGGCACGATGCGGCCGCGGAACAGTTCCGGATGCCAGCCGTGATAGCTGAAGGTCACGAAGCCGTCGCGGATCCCGGTGATGAAGGTCTGGCGTTCGAACCGCCCCGGATCGTTCCGGGTGGGCCCGAGCCGAGCACTCTCGCCGAGCGCCGCTCCCAGATCGCGGACGACGTACCACTGCTCGCTGCGACCGCCGGAGAGACGGACGTCATAGACCGAGTTGTTCGAGCTCTTGAGATCGAAGCTGTTGAATGCCAGGAGGATGACCAGCAACCCCTGGAACGGCCGCGTCCCGATGAACGGGTTTCGCTGCCACAACCACGTGCCGCGGCTGTGCATCGTCCCGTCGTGGAGGCGGAATCGTCCGCCCGGGACCTGGCGCGTGCCGGATGCATCGCGCATCATGAACGACGGCAGGAAGTACACCGGCGGCTGGTGATAGCCGACGGCCGACAGCACGCGGGACACCGTGACCTCGACGGGTCCTTCCTCGCCGTGGTCGTTGTGGGGCGGCTGCTTGACGTGCCATTCACGCCCCGCCGGATCCTGGACGACCACGCCGGGATTGGTGCCGGTTGTTTTCAGCCGCAGGAATGTGTAAACCGCATCGGGATCGGGCGCCCGCGCCGCATCCCACGGACCGTTGAACAGATCCTGGTCGCGCAGATCGTGCGGTTGTTCCCACAGCGCGGACAACGCCGCATCTGGCGCCATCGCCTGAGGCTGAACAGCGGACGTGCCCAGCAGCAGGTACGCCGCGAGCAGCACCGGGACGATCCTGAGACCGAGGGTCTGGCCGCGCATGATCACCTCCGCCTCAGGGGGCGAACGGTATGATCGCGATGTGGCGCCTCAAGCGCCCTAGACGGAGCGGATCGTTGGTCCGGAAGAAGAGCTTCCAGCCGTTCGATCCGTAGGCGACGTCGACGCGAGCGATCGTCGTGGTGTCGGTGTGCAGTCGCAGGCCAGCTCCGTAATTCGTCTTGTCCAGGTTCAGCTCGCTGAAGGTCGCGGCCACGTTGCCGGCGTCGACGAACAGCGCGGCGTCGACGTGCTGGTACACCGCAAACCGCGACTCGGCGTTGACCACCAGAATGTTGTTGTCGTGGAAGCGGTAGTCGGGATAATCGCGGAGCGTGTTGCTCCCGCCGATCGCGGGCATCAGATAGAACGGAATCTGGTGACCGGCCGGCACGTCGCCGTGGAGTGCCCAACCGCGGAACGCCAGCACCACGCGCTTGTCGGCGAGCGGAAATAACTGAAGCGCCTCGGCCTCGTACTCACGGAAGCTGAAGGTCCCGCTACCCTGGTCGAAGTAGGAGGTCGATGCCGCGCGGTAGAGGCCGCCGCTCGTGGGATAGCCGCGATGATCGCGGGTGTCGGCGGCGATCGCGGCCTCGCCATGTGCGAAATTCGGTTGAGTGCTCAGACCCACGGCCGGATCGTTGGGGAACTCCCGGGCCGTCGGCGGGACGTTCGAGAGGAAGGTACCCCCCGGCGACTGCACCTGGGGCGACATCAGCCATCCCAACTCGCCGGTGATCGAGAGCCAATAATTCGGCGTGACGGTCACATAGCCGACAAAGTCGGTGGACTGCAGCCGGTACTGGCTTTGGTTTTCCTCGAGCGAATCGGGTCCGATGCCGTAGTAGTTCACCTGCGTGGCGTCCTGCCACATCGCCTGCGCGCCGACGATCAGGTGGTCGTTCGCGAGCGTCGGCAGCTCGAAGCGGGCTTGCCCCATCTTGTAGAAGTGCCAGGAGATGGCGGCGGACGCGTCCAGCATGATCTGGTCGTCGGAGAAGTAGTGGCGGTATCCGGGCCCGGCCGACACCCACCCCGCGCCCGTAATCATGTTGGAAAACTCTGGATAGAACCCGTTCTTGGGCCGACCGCTGGCTTCGCCCCAGCGCTGGTTGAAGTACTCAATGTTCCTGGTGATGATGGCGGGCTCGGTGAAAAATCCGACAGGGGCCGATGGGGTGGTCGTCTGTGGACGGGACGTCTGCGGCGCCGGCGCGGCTGTCGCAGCCGGCGCGGCCGTGGCTGCCAACTGAGCGTCCTGCGCGGCAGGCGTGCGTTCAGCCGCCACAACGATCAGCAGCGTCCCGAGCGTGGCCGCGGCGACGTCGCGGTGGCGAGCGACAACGTGAGTCAGCATGGAAACCGCCTCCATTGGGATGTAAATGCCGGGCTGGCCGCAGCGACGCTGCTCACATCAGCCCCGTCATCTGGCCCAGGTCCTCGGCGACGGCGACGAGTTCGGCGCCACCGGCCGCCCGCCTTGGCGTGAACCAGCGTCGTGTCGAGCGGAATGCGATCGGTGACATCGAGGGAACCTCGACCGACACCTGAGCCCGGCACACCATGCCGAGGTCACGGGCAAGAGCGGCACCAGCATCAGCAGGCGACGAACCGCTCGCCTTTCATTGAGAATGCGTCGTGGACCGATGGGGTAGGGCGTTCATGCCCGACCATTGGCGGTGACGAGCTGACAAGTCTCTGTGACATCTCAGGGCAACCTGGTGTTGCGAATGATGGATAATCGCGCTAGTTGCGAGGACACTAGGCGACACGATGTCGAGGATCGTCGAACCATCATCCGCGTCCAGCCAGCGCTTCGTTGGCCGTTCCAGCCTTCCCGCGAGCGCGATCGTGGGGCTCGGCGTCGCCGCCGACAATGTCGCGTCGGCCTCGGAATTCTTCCGTCATCTGCCGCCGGATACCGGCATGGCGTTCGTCGTCGTCGCCCATCAGCCGTCCCCGTCGGCTGCAATCGCCGCGCTGGCGCGGGGCACACCGATGAAGGTGACGGATGTCCGTCAACGCACGCGGCCGCGGCCGAATCACGTGTATGTCACGTCGCCCGATGGGGTGCTCGAGATTGAGGGTGACGACCCGTGGCTGGTGCGGCGGCGTGCGGCTTCCGAGCCGAGTCGGATCGACGCGTTCTTCCGGTCGCTCGCGCAACAGCGGCGGTACGGAGCGATCGGCGTGTTGCTGGCCGGAACCGGCGCGATCGGCCAGCGCGGCCTCGGTGCGATTCGCGAGCAGGGCGGTCTGACCTATGCCGAAGAAGCGCTGGTCGCGGACTTCGTGTTTCGACCGGCGGCGATCGCGCGTGAAATCGCCTGGCTGGGTCGCGATCGTTCGTTCGGCGCCGGGCTCCGCCGCGTTGGCGCGGCGCACGCGCCAGGCGTGCGTCACATTCTGCGGCTGCCGACGGACGATCGCGAGGTCCTGCGCGCGGAACAGCACTCCCTCGCCACGGTCAACGAGGAACTGGAACATCTTCTCGACCGTCTCGACGTTCCGATGGTCGTGGTCGACGCCGAGAGATGCGTACGGCGGTTCACATCATCGGCGCGACGGATGGTGAATCTGATTGCGAGCGACATCGGACGGTCGATCGGCGACATCCACTGGAATGTGAGCGTCGACGATGTCGACGAGATGGTCCGGGGTGCGGCCGAAAGCGGCACCACAGCGCAGCGCGATGTGCAAGACCGAAACGGCCGCTACAACGTGTTGACCGTTCGTCCGTATCGCGCGGCTGGCGGCAGTCATGCCGGCGCGGTCATTACGCTCGTTGACATCGATGCGCACGCGGCTGCCCGCACGGCGCTCCAGAGCGAACTCGAGCTCCAGGATGCGGTGACTCAGGAACTCGTAGGCGTCAGCCAGATCGCCGACGGTGCCATGCACCTGGTTCGGACCATCTGTCAACGGACGGCGTGGCCCTATGGCGAGTTGTGGGCGAGGACGTCCGGCGCCGGCGCCCATCTGGAACGCATTGCCTTCTGGAATCAGCTCGCGAGCGGCCGGCCGAAGACGCTGTCAGCGGTGTCGCCACCGGCCGGCGGCCGTGCGATCGCCGAGCGGGTCTCGGACAGCGGCGAAGGGGTGTGGCAGTACGGGGGGTGGGTTGGCCGCCCGAAGTGGCGGACTGTGTTCGCGTGTCCGCTCGAGGGGCGCCGCGCGGCCGGTGTTCTCGTGCTGTGCGACCGCGAACGCCGCCCGCGCGACGAACGGCTCTCGGCCCGTATCGAGTGGATCGCCCGGCAGATCGGCACCTGGATCGAACACAAGTCGGCCGAAGACCGCCTGCGCCGGCGCGAAGCCGAGTACCGGCAGCTCTCGCGAGGTCTGCTGGACGGCCAGGACGATGAACGCCGAAGCCTCGCTCGCGAGCTGCACGATTCGACGACGCAGCACCTTGCCGCCTTGCTGATGAACCTCGATCGCATCGGCAAGGGCGATAAGCCGCTCGACTCGAGGCTGCGTCACCTGGTGACTGAGAGCCGGCTGCTGGCCGAGCAGTGCGTCGGCGAAATCCGTACGCTTGCGAACGGGTTGCAGCCGCCGTTGCTCGACGAGATGGGACTGATCTCGGCGGTGCGCTGGTTTGTGGCCCGCTTCACCGAGCGGAGCGGCATCCGCGTCGAAGTCGTGGTCCACGACATCGGGCGCCTGGCGGTCGCTGTGGAGCGAATCCTGTTCCGCGTGGTGCAGGAGAGCCTCGTCAACATCGAGCGCCACGCGGCGAGCCCCACCGCGATGGTGTCGCTGGCGGTTGCCAACGGCGACCTCCTGCTCGAGGTTCGGGATCAGGGACGTGGTCTTCGTGAGGGAGGGACCGGCGCGGACCGCCGGCTGCGGCCGGCGAAGACGGGCGCCGGGATCCTGGCGATGCGTGAGCGCGTTGATCAACTTGGCGGTGAGTTCGACATCCAGTTCACCGACCACGGCACCACCGTTCAGGTTCGGGTGCCGCTACAAGAGGGCAGCCGATGAATCCTGTACGGATCCTGATCGCGGATGACCACGAGGTCGTGCGCTTTGGGGTGCGCGCCGTGATCGAGAGGGTTGATGGATGGATCGTGTGCGGCGAAGCCAACACCGGCAGCGCCGCGGTGGCCCAGGCGATTGCGCTTCGCCCCGATGTGGTCGTGCTCGACATCAGCATGCCCGAATTGAACGGACTCGAGGCCACGCGCAGGATTCTCCGGGTCATCCAGACCTCGATCCTGATATTGACGATGCACGAGTCCGAAGAGATCCTCGGCGACGTGCTGAACGCCGGCGCGCGCGGGTGCCTGCTGAAGTCAGACTCGAATCGCACGCTCGTCCAGGCGATCAACGCGATCCTTCGGAACAAGCCGTTCCTGTCGGACACCGTCGGCGGGCTCGTGCGGCGTCTCCCGTTGTCCGGTCGGGCGATCGATTCAGAGCCACGGCGGGACCGCCTCACAACCCGCGAGCGCGAGGTGCTGCAGCTCCTCACCGAAGGGAAAGGCAACAAGGAAATCGCCACCCTGCTCCAGATCAGCGTCAAAACCGCCGAAACCCACCGAGCGCGCATGATGGCGAAGCTGGGTTTGCACTCAATGAGTGAGCTCGTCCGCTACGCAGTGCGCAACCACATCATCCAACCCTGAGCCGAGAGTTCCGAGTACGACTCGCAAGTTCGATCAACGACCATCGCGCCCGCGTACACAGTTGTAACCACTACAGAATCAACTGTATTGCTGACGGCCTGCGCACTCCGTATGCTGCGTGCGGGTCGCGAATCGGTCGCTAACCTGCAAAACATTTCTGTCGTGACGAGTTGGTACCGTCGTTGCTCCGTAGCTTTACATGCTCGACTGAGCGGACGGTCTCGGACTAAACGTTCGGCTGACTCGTGGGGATAGGGAGGATCATCATGCTCACCAGGGCTGGGACTTCCTCGGATTGGCTCAACTTGATCCGTGCTGAATATAAAGAGATCCCGGGTCTCAATTTGACAAAGGCTCAGATTCAGCGGCTCTGGGGCCTCGATCCGCTCACGTGCGATGCGCTCGTCGATAGGCTCATCGCCGATGGTTTCCTCAAGCGCACGGCGGCGAATGTTTACGTGCGCGTGGGCCTTGGGCGCTGACACCGTGTGCGCTTGTTTCCCCTACTGCCGCGCCAATCGAGCGCACGAACGCTCGATTCGGCGGCAGTCGGCGCCATGCCGCACGACCACGACGCGATCGAAGTCGGTGCGGATGTTCTGACCCTCGTCCCAAATCAGCGTGACACCGCACCCGGCCTGGTGGCCGGGGCACAGGCTCCTACAAAACGTGAACGATGGCGGTTGCAGTCTCGGGTCCGATCGCGTTGTCCGCATCGGCGGTGTCGCCGTCGGCCCCTGAACGCGTTGCGACGCGTCGAAATAGACAGAGATCGATGACGAGGTGCGGTGATGCGGTGACAAGCGCCCGTGAGTTTTCAACGCCCCGCACTCATCGGCAAACGCCACGTGCGCGGGTACACGAGATGCACGATTGTCCTGGGGAGAGTTTATGGTGAAGCCGCGTGTGCTCATCGCAGACGACCACACCCTTGTCGTCGAAGCGTTCGAGACGCTGCTCGCGCCGACGTGCGAGGTGATCGGCCACGTCAGCGACGGACGGGCGATGGTTGCGGCGGTGCGGCAGCATCAGCCGGATGTCGTCGTCGTCGATGTCTCGATGCCGCTGCTCAACGGACTCGATGCCGCGCGTCAGGTGAGGCAGTTCAATTCGCAGACCCGGATGGTGTTCGTGACGATGAACGAGGACCCTGATCTGGCCGCGGAAGCCTTCCGCGCCGGCGCCGCCGCGTACCTGCTGAAGCGATCGGCCGGCTCTGAACTGCTCGATGCCATCCGCGAGGTGATGAAACATCACTTGTATTTGACGCCGCTCGTCAGCGACGGGGTGATGCAGGCGCTGATGCACGGACCCGACGTCGGCAAGGTGCCTCACGACCTGACGAACCGGCAGCGTGAAGTGCTGCAACTGCTTGCCGAAGGCAAATCGATGAAAGAGGCGGCGAGCATTCTGTGCGTTTCGGCGCGCACCGTGGCCTTTCACAAGTACCGCATCATGGATCAGCTGCAGATCAAGAGCAGCGCCGCGCTGATTCGATTCGCTGTCGAGCGGCACCTCGTTTAACCGGCGGCAACCGATGGTCTCTCCGCTGGTCCCGGCGATCGTTACCGTCAGCCTGTTGCTCGGCATGCCCGGCCTGTCCACCGGCTGGTCGCCGGCGCCGGTGCCGAGTCTCGCCGAATTGTGGCAGGCACCGTCGGACGTGTCCGCGCAGAACGTCGTCGATGGCGCCTGGGGACCGGAACACGCGCCCAGTCCAGACGACATCTACACGTTCGTCAGGGACAAGAAGCCCAGCGCCGGCTCGAGCCCTGGGCTCGTCGTCACCGACTCGCGTGGGCGCCGATGGCATGTCAAACAGGGCCGGGAAGCTTCGCCGGAAGTGGTTGTCTCGCGTGTGCTGTCGGCCGTCGGCTATCACCAGCCGCCGGTGTACTTCCTGCCCTCGTTCACCGTTGCCCAGGGCCGGGAGCTGCGCACGGTGCGTGGCGGCCGGTTTCGCCTGAGCCACGATGGGCTGACCAGCCGCGGCCACTGGGTCTGGGAAGAGAATCCGTTCGTCGGCACCCAACCCTATCAGGGACTCCTGGTCATTCTCGTGCTGCTCAACAGCGCGGACCTGAAGAACTCGAACAACACCCTCTACGATCTGCAATCGCCGAAGGGTGGCGTCGCTCGCTGGTTTGTCGTCCGGGATCTGGGGACGTCGCTCGGCGAGGTCGGCCGGTTCGATCCGACCCCGAACAACCCGACGCAGTTCGATCGCAAGCCATTCATCGTCGGCGTGCGCAACGGGTTTGTCGACTTCGGCTACCACGCCGTGCACGCCAGCCTCGTCCGCGAACGCATTACGCCAGACGACGTGCGGTGGGCGTGTGGGTTGCTGAGCGGCTTGACGGACCGGCAGTGGCACGACATCTTCCGCACGGCCGGCTACGGTGCGGTTGACGCCGAGCGTTTCATCAGCCGCGTGACCCAGAAGATCGAAGAAGGTACGCGGATCGGTGCCGGCCCACGCCTGTCGGTTGGGGGCGATCGGCACAGGGACGGACGATGAGCGGGCGCCTCTGGCTCGACCGTCGTCTGATTGCAGACGTGTTCGCCGATGACGCGGCACCGCAGCACGGCGGCGACCGCCTGGAAGGACGCGACGACTTGAGCGGCGCGATCCTCCGGTCGCTGTCGGCCAACGTGGCGGTGCTCGATCGTCGTGGCGTGATCATCGCGGTCAACGAGCCCTGGCGGCGGCGCTGGCGCGCGCGTGACTCTGAAGAGTGCGAAATGATGATCACCGCCGGCGTCGACTATCTGGACATGTTGGCGGCGTCAGCGCGTGGTGGCGGGCCCGGCGCGGCCGAGGCGCTCGCCGGGGTCGAGGCGGTGTGTGTCGGGCGGCGGGCAGCGTTCGAACTCGAGTATCGATGCGACATGTCCGGCGACGAACGATGGTTCCTGATGACGGTGTCGCCACTCAAGCACGACGACGGCGGCGCCGTTGTCGTGGATGTCGACATCACCGCGCGCAAGCGGGCTGAGATCGCGCTGCGCGAGAGCGAAGATCGATTTCGGCACGTCACTGATGCGCTGCCGGTGGGCGTCTGGATGTCGGGCGCCGACGCGGCGTGCACGTACTGCAACAAGACCTGGCTCGATCTGGCCGGGCGAACGCTCGAGCGGCAGCTTGGCGAGGGTTGGCTCGACAGCGTGCACCCGGGCGACCGCGATCGCGTCCGGGACGTCTACCTGCGCGCATTCGACGGGCGCGAGCCGTTTTCTGTCGAATACCGCCTGCGGCGGCACGACGGCGAGTACCGGTGGCTGCTGGGCCACGGCGTGCCGCGATACGACGAGCGCGGCACATTCCTGGGCTATATCGGCGGCGTCACCGATCTGACCGAGTATCGTCGCGCCCAGGAGGCACTGCGCGATCTGAGCGGCCGCCTGATCGGCGCACAGGAGGAGGAGCGCGCGCGAATTGGCCGCGAGCTGCACGACAACGTGAGCCAGCGGCTGGCGCTGCTGGCGATGCGAGTCGACGTCCTCCGGAACAGCGTGCCGCCGGGCGCCGAGGACATGGCCGCAGGCCTTGCCAGCCTGGGCACGGCGACCAGCGACATCTCACGTGAGGTGCATGCGCTGTCGCATCGGCTGCATTCGATCAAGCTCGAGGCGCTCGGTCTGGTCTCGGCGCTGCGGGCGCACTGTCGTGAGCTGTCGCAGCATGGCATTCATGTGCGCTTTTCCGCGGCCAAC